>Ga0194133_10005394_pt1 | contig 16300 bp, 4 predicted proteins | sample TA2KigOf40mmetaG_FD_155448 | JGI IMG/M metagenome (GOLD analysis project Ga0194133, IMG submission 155448) | Freshwater microbial communities from Lake Tanganyika, Tanzania - TA2015055 Kigoma Offshore 40m | ecosystem: Environmental > Aquatic > Freshwater > Lake | place: Tanzania: Lake Tanganyika... | reverse complement strand
ATGCTGTAGACCCGTTGTTCATTACAAGAACTTTTTGTGCTTGAATATAAGTTCCATATCCAATATGAACTGTATATTCTGCTGTTAAGAATGATGTTTCAAAAGTATCAATAGTGGTAGATACTCCCACAGATGCACTAAATGTACCAAGACCAGATTGTGTACCAGATCTACCAACTTGAAGTTGTGTGATTGGATTTGTGGTTCCTATGCCAACATTAGATAGTGTATGAATTCCCGCTGCTGTAGTGACCCACTGAGATGATCCTCCACCACCAGCAGAGCCTGTGACAGTTGCAATGCCTGAAGCATCATAAGTTGTTGTTAAGTTCGTGCTAAAGTTTAGTGTAGTTGTGGCACCAAGTGGAGAACCATTACCTTGTACTACAATTGATGAAGCATTATAGTTTACAGTAAAGGAAGTTGAATAACCAACCCAAGAGGTGCCATTCCAAATATAGTAGCTAGAACCAACTAAGGCAATTTGATTTAACGTAGGTGAATCTGGAAAATTTATTGCCATTTTATTTTTCTAATTATTTATTGTAAACACCACGAGGGAACAGTTGTCCCTTGACTGGCCTTCTACCAGTTAACCAACCTGGTTTTGTTCCTGCAGGATAATCAGCACCAAGATTCAAATTGCCAACACTTACAGTTCCATTTGACACTGTAAGATTATTTGTATTCTGTGCTTGTGGTTGAAACGCAACTGCATCATTTACACCATCAACAGCAGTAGTTGGTTGTGGAGAAAAAACATAATCAGCCATCAGACTGTCCTCGCACAGAAGAGAATACCACGAGTTGTTGTAGTTTGATTATAAGATCCAGTAATTACAGTATAAACTTCAGAACCACTAATCGTCACAGTGTCTCCTTGCTGAATATTTGCACTTGGAGTATTATACTTAAAGTCAATCAACACAAAATCATCAGGGATATAATAAGGGGAAGGAACAATACTTGTATTCAGTGGGATACCTTTAATGACTGCATTGTAGAATGTATTTGAATTCAATGTTTCAAGTAGATTAAATCCTCCTTTAGAATTATCTGCGGTTCGATTATAAAATTGAGTGTTTCCAGTAATTTGTGGATATGATGATGAATAATATTGCGTTGTTTTTAGATTATATTGTCCACCACCACTATACCCCCATTCCGCAGATCTTGATGTACTGGCATCATTTGCAAGATAAGTCTGGAAATCAATTCTTGGAGTATTTGTTGGGCTTGCAAGTGGTTCAATAGTAGTAAGTCCACCCAAGAACAAGTAATCCAAATCCCAAAGATATGTGGTAAAATTATGAAAGAAGAATGTAGCAAAGGTATTGTCATCAATTGCAAGAGATGACAATGTTGGTTGTCTATAAGAAAATACTGCAAAGTTTGGATCAATTCCAGAACGATAAATTGTTAAATTCAAATTATAAGAACTAGAATTTGCAACAGTTAAAGTTTTAATTTTTGGTGGTGCACTGTTTAATGATGATGATGTGAATTCTAAGGCGACCGTCCCTGGTGTGGCGTACTGTGAAAGATCAAAGTAACTATTACCAGCAAAACGATTTCTATAAATATTTCCTTTATCTGCTGTATTTGTGGTGTCCCAAGGATGGAATGAAGATCCGTGAGTTACATCTATAGATGTAGTTGAGTTTGCCTGAAATGCCCTATAAGTATCGCCAAATTCTTTTCCAGGTTCAATAGTGTGCCTTACAACTCCCCAAGGATATGTACCACTAATTTGACTATCAAAAAATGCTGTAGTAGTTCCATATCCAACAGGAGAACCACCACCAGCAACAAATACAGTAATACCAATTCCTGTAGCACCATTTGAAGAACCACCAATATCTTCTGCAGAAAGTGTTACATATTCTCCGTTAGTGTATCCAACACCAGGACGATTTACATAAACATGAGAAATTGAACCAAGATATCTTAGAACATAAAAACTTGCACCAGTTCCAATGCCAGAAGTTGTTGCTGGAAAAACATCATAATAAGCAGTATTAGAAGATCCTACTGTTCCTCCGCCACTATAATCACTAATGCCAGTCACAATGCCACTTACAGTACCTCCCTGCCAACCTAACCAAGTAAATGCCTCTTCCAATTGGTAAATTAAATCAGTTTTTGCCCACCCAGCATTCTTTGAAATCGTTGTTGTTGTGATTGCCATTTGTTACTTATGCCTCCAGTTGAAGAAGTGTTAGATTAACTGAAATACTTGTGGTGACTCCAGAAAGATTAGTAATAGATGCATAGATGGTAGTGTCAGCAGGATCATCAAGATTTCCACCCATTACAAAAGGAGAAATAATTTGTGTGGTGGAAATTCCTGTAGTTACTACTTCAGCAATCACTCCACTTCCAGGTGCTGGATCTTCACCAACACTTCTAGAAACATCAGCAGTTCTTGATGCACTATTAGTATATAGTCTCAACCAACCTTCTGTCGATAATCCAACTTTCATTAGTGCATAAGATTTATAACCAGTGAGATTAGTGTTTCCAATTCCATTATTTGCAATAGCAGTTGTTGCTCCAGAAACTATAGTTCTTGTCTTAAGTGTATTAGATCCAGAGAATGATGTTGCTGTTACAACACCAGTAAAATATCCATCACCAGTAACAGTAAGAGCACTTGTTGGATTTGTGGTTCCTATACCAACACTACTTAAAGTGTGAATACCTACATCTGTAGTGACCCATTGAGATGATCCACTTGTTGAAATTACAGTTGCGCCTGCTCCCATTGGCGCAAAATCGACCCATTGCGAAGATGATCCGTCATCATAGTATATAAATCCTCTTCCGATTAAGCTACTGTACCAAAGATCACCCGCTGTCGGAGATCCTGGAGCAGTATCTGAAATAGATACGTTTGTTCCTCCAGCAGAACCAGTAACGGTTGCGATGCCAGAAGCAAGAGAAACTGTGAGATTATTTCCAAAATCAATAACCTCAGCAACTCCCAAATCACCACCACCATCTCTAATAGTAATTCCAACACCAGAGGCAATTACTCCAGTTGTTGAATTTGTAACAACAAGATTTGGTACTGTTAATGTATCGGTAATACCATTAAGTGTAATACTTGCAGTTCCAACTGTTAAAATACCAGTAACTCTAGCGTCACCACTTACTATCAACTGTGTTGTTGCACCACCAACAACCGTATTTCCTAGTGTAGAAATACCAGAAACACTTAATTGAGTTACAGAACTTATTCCACCAATAACACTTGTAGAAACTCCAGCAGTAGATGCATAAGTTGCTATACCTGCATTTAAAGCATATGTTGCACTTGTTGCATTACCGTTGAAAGAACCAACAAACGTATTTGCAGTAACAATACCGGTAAATAATCCACTCCCAGTAACTGTAAGGGCACTTGTTGGATTTGTGGTTCCTATGCCAACATTTTTTAAAGTATGTATTCCAACACTTGTTGTTGCCCAGGTTCCACCTGCTCCAGCACTCCCCGATGATGTGGATGTAATAATAAAGTTTCCACTTGGACTCTCTAATACAGTAATATTAGCCCCAGCAGTTATTCCAGTAACAATTCCAGTTAGATTTGATCCAGATCCACTGAAACTTGTCGCGGTAACAACACCCGTAAATAATCCACTTCCAGTAACTGTGAGTTTACTTGTTGGATTTGTGGTTCCAATACCAACATTGGATAGCGTATGAATTCCTACCGCAGTGGTTTCCCAATTTTTAGGAGAGGCTGCATTTACTGTAACTTGCCCCGTTGATCCTGAAACAGTAACATTGCTTCCAGCAACAATAGAAGTTACAATACCACTTGTTAGAGTGGTGCCATCACCAAGAAGAGTATATAGTTCACTAAAATTACTATTGATTTTAATAGCACCATCTAATAAACTATCACCTGTACCATCATCTGGAATAGTTCCTGTGCTTATCCCTAATTTTGCCATTATTACGCAAAAGTTTAGAAGTATTTATGGTTTAAGTGATAATGTAATTTTCATAACGAAGATTTTCACTTCTTCTTACTATAGCTGATGTAGATATTCCACCAACACCATTGTTTCCATAGAAATTGTATGTAGAAATTCCAGATCTTTGTGGTATTATAATTTTACCCCAACTAAATTGGCCAAAATAGAATGAAGTTCCAATAGTTCCAGAAGAGAATGTTGCAATTCCTGCTGTTGAAATGCCAGTAGAATCAAATGTATAAAGAGTAGAATCAAATGTTATTGTGCTGAAACTAAAGTCAACTGTACTGATTCCAGAAATTCTTGTAAATATTCTTCTGGCATATGTTGTTCCTATTCCAGTTACGTTTACCTGAATATTCTCTGCGGATTCTACTTGATAAACATTATCAATAAATTGGGTTGATAATCCAATTGTAGAACCGTCTACTCTAACTGATCTTGGAGATAAGAACTGTGTAGAAAATCCTACATTTGATCCATAAACAACAAAATAATCTCCAACATTTAAGGAACTTATTGTTGTTGATGATCCTGCAATGGATGACTGTCTTAAGTAAGAATTTTCTGGAATGTAAAGATCAAAGACAAATTGGAAAATATCAGGATTAACTGATGTTGTTCCAAAACCAACAATAACACCAGAATCTCCAGAATAAGAAGAAACTCTGTTAGTTTCTCTTTGAAGCGACGGAGATTCTATCAACACTGCAGGTGGATTAGTGCCTGTGTATCCAGTTCCAGGATTTGTAACAGCAATAGTAGAGACGGAATCACTAGTCAACGTAGCAGAGGCTGTTGCTGATGCAGTGGTTCCTAGTCCAATTGGAGATTGGATAGAAACTGATGGTGTAGTTAAGTATCCAGATCCGCCACTATTGAGAGAAATTGACGATATTGTTCCAAGTCCAGAAACTATTGCTGTTGCTGAAGCAGATACTTTTGTATCTTGAGATGAAATAATAATTCTATCTTGGAAGGTCAATGATATATTGTTTTCATTTGAAGGATTGAAGAATGGGCGAATATTGTCAACATAAATTGTCGTAGTACCTGTAGAAACAGTCTGAATTACATATGCTGATGGATAAATTACCGCCTCATAAAGTTCTCTACTCTTTCCTACTTCCTTTCCATTAATAATCTTATCTTCAGTTTGTCTACACCAAGTTACTGGTCTTACCAACTCCTCATCGGCAGTATTTCCTGGGCCAAAATAAGGAACTGTTTCAACAACATCAGTTGCAAGAACTGACGTTACTGTTCTTTCTTCTTCTTGTAAAGTTGGAGACTGTCCAATTGATGGATCATAATCAATAGTTAATTCATCACCTTCTTTAACCGTTTCTATTACGTTTCTGAAGATGACATCAGTGTCTCCGTTTCCTTTATAGAATACAATTGTACAACTGTCTCCTTCTCTTGGAGCTTCAGTAAACGTGATTGTGCTTCCTCCGGCAAATATGTAAGAATCACCTGGAACTTGAAGAACATCATTTAGGAGAACTAGTAAACATTGCTCAACGTCAATTGAAGTTCCTCTCTTGGATAGAATGGAAGTTATTACTCCACCAACTTTGAGTTGGAAACTAGTTTTTTGGCCATTGAATTGATCTTCAATAGTATCAAGTGTTTGTAGTTGACCAATATACCATCCAGAAAACTTATCAGTAAAAGTTCTATCTACTGTTATTTTAAATTCACTGAAACTTGGGCTAGATGTTGTTAATATTCCTGCAGAACCTCCAATAGGTATCGTCAATACATCGCCCTGGCCATATCCATAACCAGTATTTTTGAGATCAAAATTTATTACACTAGAACCTTGCCCAACAACAATATCAACAACTGCTCCAGTTCCAATTCCAGAAGAAGGAGAACTATAAACTAATGGAATATTTGAATATGATAGTGGAGAATCGATTATTACATATGGTGGATTTGTGTTTGTATATCCAACACCAGGATTAGTAATAGCGATACTAACCACATTTCCATTACTTACGGAAGCAACCCCTACATAAACTACGTCTGGAGTTCCTGTTGTTGAAGTTGCAACACCAACTCTTACAGTTTGAACTCCAACTCTGTATCCGGAGCCACTATTTCCAATACTTACAGAAGATATTGTCCCAAGTCCAGAAACTATGGCAGTTCCACCAGCAGAAACCAGTGGTTGATAACCAAATCCTTCTTCTGATCCAACAGAAACAATAACACCACCCATGGGTAATGTTGATGTGTTAGGATCACTAGTTATTGAAACTCCCGATCCTATGAAAGTTGCTGTTGTTATTCCAGAAGACTCTGTTAAAGTATAATTATTTGATAATCCTGGAGTTTGGAAAATATCATTTACCAAAACTATAGCATTATCTGTTGATACACCAGTGACATTAGTTTGATTTTCATATTTTAAAATAAATTGGTCGGTATTTCCATCAAATTCACTTGATACATCAAAGAATACGCGATTCTTATAATAAGTCTCTTGAGTGGTAAGTTCAACTCCATTTTTCAAGAATACTCTTCCGTGGAAAGAAGAGGAACTCTTTATTCCAACCCAATCTCTCTCATCAGGATCGGTTGTTTCTTTAGGAACGTTTCCATATGGAGCACTTGCAAAATTGATAGTATTACCAACAATATTGTACGATCCAGTAACTTTTGTAACAACAGTATTGGTTGAATATCCAACAACTGGACCAATATCAGTTCCCATCCAAGGTCTAGTTACTTTTACTGCATTTGTGCTACCAAATCCAACAGAGTCAACTAACATTATTTCATCTTCAATTTTGATTAGATCTCCACTGAAGAATGAGGTTATACCACTGAAATACAGTACATCATCAATTACAAGAGATTTTGAAGCTAGTGTTGAAGTTATTGCTGTAGAAACTACGGGTGATTGTATAACATTATCAATTGTGACAACAACTTTTGAATTTTTGTTTTTAGCTACAATTGTATGAGAACTTCCTGCACCTACGCTTGTAATGTTCAAATAGTCTGGAACAACTTTTAATGCATTTTCTGCACTAGCAGCAAATTTAATTTTATTATCACTTTCCTTGATAATAAACACTGATGATGGTAATTTATCAGTCGTTCCTATGCCAACAATAAAGGTAGATCCAATACTAATAGAGTTTGCTGAAGAAGAAGATCCATTAGAATATTCTACTTCTTCTCCACTAACAAAGAAGTGTCCAGGAACAGTCACCGTGTTATTGGTAACATCAACAACAGTGGAACTAGATCCGTCAAAATATCTTGAGAAAATATCTCTTTGATTATGTTGTAGTGGGAAAGAACGCTTAACGTCAAATCCTGTTCCAAAGTAAGTACCACTTTCAGATACAATAGTCGCATTATTCAAACTTAGTGTATCTGTTGTTGTTGAAGCTATAGAAATAGAGTTTACAAAAGATCTTACATCAACAGCAATATTTGGAAGTGGGGTAAATGTGAGTTGCGTTATTCCACCACTTCTGGTTGCTCCAAATGTTCCTAACCCAACAGAAGTTTCAATATTTCCAAATTCAGTGAAATATACTTCACTATCATCATCAATAATTACAATTTCAGATATTTGATGTCTGTTGTTTGTGGTATCTGTTACTTGTACGATACAATATGCTGTATCATAAATGTCGTCATAATCAACAACAACAGTTGATATTGGTGAAACTGTTGAAGAAATTGCAACTCTATTTCCTTCTAAAACAGCATGATTTAGAGTTATTTCGGAATTTGTAGTAGATCCTGTCGAATCTGTTATTAATGTGTTGATTAAGTTTACAGTTCCAGCAATACCTGCATTTGGTATAAAATCTAAGATTACATTGGATCCGGAAATGTAAGCATTATATGTTCCAAAACCAGATAAACTCTCTTCTCTAAGATTTGTGTTTAATCTTCCATATTCTAGTATACTTACATCAGTATCATCGTGCAATAAAGTAATTTCATCAAACTGATAATCAGTCTGAGTTTGATTATAAAATTGTATAAGAAGTTTTGATGATCTATAAGAAGCCTTATCAAACGATACTATTGTCGTAGTTGTTCCAGAGGATACTGTTGCATTATTTGTGACTATATTTACAATATTAAGATTTGTACTACCAATTCCAGAAATGCCATCGTTTACATCATACGATAGTACAGTTGTATTAAAATTGTTTCTTTCAAATTTGGTTGGATAAAAACGTAGAACAGCATCAGAGCCCTCTATCGCAAAATCATATGAACCCATATCGTATTGCGTTTCGACTCTAGCATACTGATTTAAATATCCTAAACCATCATTCTGAGCCAAACTCAGTGCTGTTATTTGCCTCTCATTATAATACCTAGAATCTCTTGTATAGATAAAGCACTTTTTAGTTTTAAAATTATTTGAATTGATTCTTGAAATATTAGAGTATCTTTCATCTCTAGGATTACTGTTGAATAGATAACTTACATCATCTATAAGTAAAACACGATTTCCAACAGATTCAAAATAATCCGTTAACACTCTACTTGAGAATGTAATTTCATCGGAGAATAATCTGTCACTCACTAGAGCATTTTCTCTAACTAAGTCAAAATCTTTAACACAATTTAAATCAACAACACTGACAAAATCTACCAAAACAGTGAAAGATGAATCTATTGGACTTCTAACAACCAAAGAATCGTCTAAAGAATTCAATTCTTCTCTGTTGGAATTATACTTGAGAGAAGATTTCATCTCAAGGTCACTAAACTTTTTAAATCCCGCCGTATGGTTTAGTGATCCTACAACATCTTCCCAATCATCATAAGGAACTGCAGATTTTAGTGAGTATGAGAAGTTTTGATAATAAAAACTATCTTGAATTCTTTGCAGGTTGTCATTTAAAAATCCTACATTAGAATTCCAACCATTCTCTACTTTTGATAGTGCATTTAATTTAAAGAAAGCATCAAATATTGTAATATTGGAAATTAAACCACTTGCATTAGATGAGGTTCCCTTAACAACTTCACCTGCTACAAAATCTGATTTTGATCCTATTGATAGAATGCTTGATTTTGAATCCCATTTCTCAACAAAACCAACTGCAGAATCTGATACAATTGTTTCTCCCTTTAAAAATTCTCCTTTCTTCAATACTGGGTTGAAAAGTGGAAAATCTTTTTGTGGTATGATCCTTCCAGAAGAATTGAAAGGATCAAAAATTCCTGGAATTTCATTTGAAGAAAGTAATCCATCCAAACTGTAAGCCACAGTTCCAATTCCACCAAGATTCTGATCAACATCAGTTAAAGTGAAAAGAGTGTAGTTATATTTTTCTGAATTATATCCTTTTCCTGTAGATCCTACACCAACACTAATATTTTCTATTAAAACTTTATCATTTATTGCAAATGGGAACGTGTTTTCAGTGCTAAATCCAACAGAAAGAACTACTGTAACTTTTTTATTTGTTGAGTTGTAAGATATCGATCCAATTCCAATTCCATTTGTATTTTGTGTTGGAATTATTGTTGGTTTTACATTATTCAGAGAGAATGTGTTGTTTAATATTGTTACTTTGGAGTCTCCAAGAGTATATTTCAAATCAACATCTTTAATCAGTTGATTTGTTTTGCCATCAAGTAGAACTAATTTTGGAGCTTTAGAATATCCTCTTCCAGAAGAAGTGATACCAATATAATCAATTGTGGACAGAGGCTCCATCTTTGCAAGTTGTGGCAAAGATGCACTCGGTCTCAAACTAAAATCTGATGGGAAATCAAATCCAATATCAATCTTTCTAGTTTTTTGAACAACTCCGATAGATCTGCTGTTTGGTTCTAAAATTGCACTAGATCCACTGGCAGATGAAATTGTGGAAATTCCAGGTAGGGAATAATAATTTGCTCCGCCATTTGCAATGTTTAGTTCAAAAATTGAACCAAGTGCATTTAATGATGTGGTATCATATTCTATAGAGGAATTGGTTGAAGTATATGAAGAAGACTCTGGTAGTCTGGATACTGTATATTTAAAAGAAGTTGATGATGCAACAGAAACTTGATACTCACCATTATAAAAACTATCTAAAAATGTAATTTGATTATTTGCAAATACAGTATCATCAATGTCTGCTTCATATTTTTCTTTAGGAATTCCATTAGTTTCGAGGGGAACTAATTTGTAGAATAACTTTTCTGGGAATAATTCATTTGTGTATATTGTTACTAATCCGTTAGTACCAACTACACCAGACTTTCTTACATCAAAGAGAACATCTTTTCCTGTAGTATTAAATTCTTCTACAAAGTTAGAATCCTTATAGAATTTCAAATTAAAGGCAGGATATTTTGTTCCCAGATAAGAATAAGAAAGAGAAATATCGGAAAGATCAAATTGAACCGTTGAATTTTTAGTTATTAAAATTTCTGGATTTATTTGAGATATTGTTCCAGAAGATGAACTTGAAATATCTACAATAACTGGCGCTGGAGATATTGAATTCAGATATGTATCAGATAGTTTTATATTATTTTGATCATCTACAACAATATAATACTCTTGATTGTTATTTAAACCACCCGCAGGTGATGTTGATGTATGTAAAACTTTTTGACCAGCATAAAAATTATGATTTGGAATATTGATCGAATTGGTTGTTGTACTTACTCCACCAGATACAAAATCTTTTGGATTTATAAGTAGTTTTCTGTTATAATCATTATATTTTACAACAACAGAAGTTGTAATTCCAGACTTAACAGAAACATTAACAACATCTTCATTTAAAAGGCCATGAGTTTGTGCCGTTGAAACTGTGACTAAGTTTCTTAGAAGTTGACCTTTGATTGTTGGATAGTTTGTTTTAAAACTATGATATACACCAGTGCCAATTCCAGTAAAATATAAGGTTGACTGATTGGACTGTGTGCTTGCAATACCTACAAAAGATCCAGTAGTGCCTAGGCCTACTTTAACCGTAGATATTCCAATCAAATCATCAGAAATTTTTGCAACATAAACAGTAGACTGGTCACTTAATGCAAAAATGGTAGATCCATTAGTAGAGACTGATATTCCAGATCCAACATTTACATTATAAACAAGTTCATCGCCAGTCTTTAAGTTATGTGCTGGTAAATAAATTGTTTTTGTTGGAATAAAGACTGAAGAAATTCCAGAACCTGGATTTGAGAATGTTATTGTTGTTCCGATACCAACTCCAGATAGAGTTCCCAGACCAATAGATTCTACTGGATTAAAATAGATTTCTTTATTAAATCTATAATTGGAATTTGTAGTTAATCCTACTTCAAATGTAAGTTTTCTAGGATCTTCATACAAAAGTTCTGAAATCGAATGTGAGGATCCTACTGTTCCATTAACTTCTCTAAGAATTCTCAGTCGAGAAGAGATGTAATCTACATTTAATACTTTTACTCTTTCAGTACCAATTCCAAGTATATCATTTTCTCTAATCCTTGAGATGTTTCCAATAACGCCAATATAAGTTACAATACCAGTCGTGGATGAACTTTGAATTGCTATTGTACTTGTTCCCAAACCAACAGGAGCTAAAACTATTGAACTAACTCCAACTCGATACGAACCTTCTAAAGAAGAAGATGTTGTATTAATACCTGTGATAGAAATAGTTTGTTGATTTAAAAAATTGTGTGGGTTTGGTGAGAAAGCTATGAAGGTTCCTTTCTGATCAAATGGATAAAATTCTACATTAAAAATATTGCTAGATGCAACACTTACAGAATTTACTTGTTTTCCTTTTATTCTAGAAACTCTAACATCTGCACCATCTCCACCTGTTTCTCCTTTATCAAAAATAACTCTATCATTTACTTTATAATCAACACCACCGCTATTAATACCGACAGATTCTATAGAACCTGGAGAACTATATCTTATCTTAAACTTTTGATCAAGTGAATTTGGTATAGTAGCATATTCGTATGAAAGCAAATTGTATGGTGTAGTATTTCGAACCCAATTCGTTTCATTTAAGTTTATATTATCTTGATTTGATGTATTTTCAAAGTTGAAATCTATTGGTTTTGATTTATAGTTGTTTCCAATCAAATATGGGAAAGCTGGACTTCTGTATCCAGCAAAAGGACCAAATGAGTCTGAAGATGAATCATTAATTGTTGAGAAGTATGCATAAGTTCCGTTAGGATATTCTGGAGTTATACAGAATCTTCCATTATTTTCATCCAGAACATCTTCTTCATTTACTTCATTGTAAGCATAATCCTCAACAAAAAATCCGACAGGAAACTCTAACGAGGATGGTCTATTTGCAGATGGTTCTAGTTTATACCCAGATTTCATCTGAGTTATCCTTCCACCATTCTTTGTTTCATATCCATAAGGGCCATAGATAGGATTTCCATCATATGCCCATCCAATTATAGGTGAGTGACTTGTAGAAGAAGTTTCAGTATTATTTCTCTTTGTTAGATCTAACTTTCCATATAGTGTGTTTCCGTCGCCACTAACAGAATACGCAGACTCTCTTAATTTTCTGGGAGCATATAAATGAGTATATTGTAACCCATACTTTTCTAATGGGGAATCTGATAAGAATCCATCATCTCCAGAAACACTTGAGAGATACTTTTGGAAGAGATTAACTGTCCAAGTCTTAATTTTCGTATTAAATTCTGCACCTTGTCCTGCAGGAATAACTTGAATACTAGTTACTCCATTTTGATATCCAGATCCACCATTTATAACTTTAACCTCAGTTATTTGTCCATTCTCAATAACTGGAGTTATTACAGCACCAAATCCTCCACCCAAAACTAACAATCGAGGAACACTAATATAACCAGAACCCACATTATTGACTAAAACTTCAACTATTCTTCCATTAGAAATTACAGGATTTAATTGTGCATTTCTTCCATTAATTAAAGTTACTAATGGTTGTCTGTTATAGTTAAGAATACTGTTAGATCCATAATTTTGTCCTCCATTGGACAAATGAACTGAAGTTATTTCTCCACTGAAGATTGGTTGAACTACAGATTGGAAAGTTTCTCCACTAACCGAAGAAACTCCTATATTTCCTTCAACGACAACACTTATGTCTGGATAATTGAAGGTATGTGTACCAGAACCAAAACCAGTTAGACTGACATACTGATTGTTTCTGTAATAAAAATTTTTATCGCTTTCATTTGAATTTACTTGAGATAATCTAAAATCATTGGAATTTAATCTTGTAATATAATATTGAGATCCACTTGTTAATCCACCAATAGGAGATCCAGTGCTTGTGTATTTTACTAGTTCTCCAGAGTTATACTGGTGATTTGAAATTGTAATTATATTTGCTGTTGTGTTTATGCCAGATGATGTGACTGTTCTCTTTTTATTTTCATACCCAGATCCAGAGTTGACAACATTTATAGAGTCAATAACAGATTTTAAATTATATGATTGTAATCTATGATTTCCAGTTCCATATGAAGTCAACACTACCGTGTTAATTCCGGCAGCAGAATCCTCAAAAGTTTTATGTAACTTAACTGATGTTGGTGATTGTATGGAAATGTAGTATGAGGCTTCCGTCGATATTCCACCTATCGCATTTTGTCCATCTGTCTTATAGATTACTCTTTCAGAATCTCTAAATTTGTGGAATGTGGAAAATCCAATTATAGATTGAGTAGATCCTAAAGAAATTTGATTCGATGCTTGCTGTGAATTAAAAGTTGCTGAGTGTATTACAGACTTTAAGTTGACACTTGCGCTAGCCCCAGATCCATTTCCTCCTGTTATAGTAACAGTCGGAGTAGAAACGTAATCAAATCCAGGATCAACAATTCTGATAGAATCTAAAAATCCTCTTACTGAAACATAACCTGTTGCTCCAGTTCCAACTTCATCTGATATTGAAATTGCTGGTGGATTAATAACATCATATCCAAAACCAGGAGATGTAACTTCTACATCCTCAATGTTTCCATAATATACAACATCTTTTGATTTATAGTTTAAAATTTCAACTCCATTAATCAAAATACCTGTATTACCTGGTTTAGTTTCATAAACCTTGCCGTCATTTGTTGGAAAACTTATTTCTCTTAATAACTTTTGATGTGATAGGGTTTTTCCGTTAAATCTATATGGTATAATAGTATTATCAGATACAGTTTTTTCTAAACTTAACGTTATAAAATTTCCTGTGTTAATATCAGAAAGGCTTCTTGCGAACTTTACGTTGTTTTTATCAACTCTTTTTATAAAATAAATTCCTTCATCAAACAAAGAACTTAAAATTTCAGTGGACTCTATTGTAATATCGTCATTAAATGTAGATACAGTTATTTTCTGTGGAGTATAATAAATTGCATCACCTGTGTAAAAACCATGATCAGACTGTGATGTTATGGTAAAAGTACTGGTTCCCTCTGCAAATGTTCCAGATATGGTTACAGCACGATTAAAAACATCTAATTTTTGATTTAGATACGTTGGTATTGATGAAGATGCAACTAATGTTCTATCTTTTATCTTATAAACATTTTGAACATTTGTATTAATATTAGAGGAATCTGGAAAATATTGAGTATTAGATTTTGATAGTGATCTTTTTACCTTTGATGGTGAAACAATTATTTCTGATGAAGTAAAATTAAATGATCTTAGTGACTGAATAGATGCAACTTGTCCATTTTTTTCCAATCCATCTACATTAATAAGAGTTATAAAATCCCCTATTTTTAAATAATTATCTTCATTAGTCTCCAATAGATAAGTCTTTAACTCAGAGTTATCAACTAAAGAAAAGTTCTTTACAGAAAAAGAAGCTGATACATTAAAGAACCAATTATTCGAAATGTTGTCTTTTGGATTAACTCCTAAAGTTTTTACTTGAATGTTTTCCTCAGCGTTCAAGTAAAAAGTATCGTCTACTATTTCAATATCTTCTATTACAGAATTAACTCTAATTTTTATTAATTCGTTAGTTGGAGAGTATCCATATGCAAATGTATTAATTGCAATTGAACTTCCATCAAGTATAGTTTTGCTAATATTTGAGCAACCAAAAAATTGGTTATACGATTTTGAAGTATAAGTTACAGTGCCGGTGGTATTATCATTATAAGTTACATACAATTCTCCACTTTCAGGAAATCCGACTGTAGAGTCAACATCGAGATATGTTGAATTAGCAGAGACATTTTTAATTAATTTGGATTTTGGATGTATTGAGAAATCTCCATAAACAGATCCATCCACTCTAATGTCTCTAGAGTAACCTGCATCTATTCCAATTTTATAATATGTTTTTCCGTCGTTGGAAGTAATTTTTTCAACCTGAGCAACCGGAGCATAGGCTTTGTTTATAGTTTCGTACTCGTCTTGGAACAAAGTCGCATTAACTAATTCTTCAGGATCTCCAGAAATAGCCTCTACTACAAAACTATTAGTTACTCTATATTGGGCATCCGATGGTTTGAAAATGTATTCTTTTGGCTTTATTACATCAACTTCCTCATTGTAAAGTGCCTTAAACAAAATTTTAAAAGATTCTGGTGTACCTTTGCTCAGGTAAAAATCTTTTGCTTGCTTTATGAATAAATTCTGGTTAAGACCTTCATCAAAAGATCTGCTGTCCAGTCCAGGAGTTAATTGATACTTTGTTTTTAATAAAAATTCATTTAAGAATAAATTACTTAAATTGGTAATTGTAGCGCCAGATGTATGAGCCGCTGCACTTGTACTTGAAAAGACAAGTTCATCTGGTGAGTTTTTCTTCTTTAGAGAAGATACGCCACTAAAACCACGAATACATCCAGTAAAAGATGTTTCAGTTTTGCCTGTATATGTGATTATTTCATCATCAATTAGTAACAGACCATAAGAATCGGGAAATCCAACAGTTCCTGATAAATCAACACCAGAATCAGTTGTTTGGGATAAAGATACTGTAATTGTACTATCTAAAGATGATATATCTGAATTAAGTACAGCAGTATTCTTTAGATTTGTAATATTATCTAACTTTGTATACTTATCAATATTTTGTATTAAATCTGTGGGAGCACCTTGAAATTCTTGAGAAAGATAATATTGGGATATAAACTCAGCAACCAATGGGTATTGCTCTGTTACATACGCAGGGAGTTGGTTGCGTACAATGTTTCTAAATTGAATTCTTTTCTCTGTCATTTGATTATTTTACTCTTGATTAGTATCCATATGACCCAGATGAACTACTTTTTTGGCCTCCAGTAATTTTAACGTGCTGATTATTATGAACATGAAATGATTTGTCAAGTGTTATTTCAAATTCAAAAAC
>Ga0194133_10005392_pt1 | contig 16305 bp, 15 predicted proteins | sample TA2KigOf40mmetaG_FD_155448 | JGI IMG/M metagenome (GOLD analysis project Ga0194133, IMG submission 155448) | Freshwater microbial communities from Lake Tanganyika, Tanzania - TA2015055 Kigoma Offshore 40m | ecosystem: Environmental > Aquatic > Freshwater > Lake | place: Tanzania: Lake... | reverse complement strand
CTCGAGGTGATCATCGTCGAGTGCACCGAACGCAACGACCGCATCGGCTACTTCGCTGCCCTCTACAACCGCGTCACCATCACGGTCCGGGACGGCATCGGACGCGGCGACTTCGAGGACAACCCGCGCATGGAGCACCTCGACGTCGTCTTCGCCAACCGGTTCATCGACGCCTACGACCGGTACCACGACGGCGAACTGCCGACCCGGTCCTGAATGCTCAAGTTCGACGAGGCCCGCAACGACAACCACTGCGTGCTCCAGCACCTGCTCCTCGGCATGAACGCCCACATCCACCTCGACCTCGGCATCGCGGCGGCCCGCACCGCCCCCGGCAGCGCGATCGAGGGACTCCGGGGCGACTTCGAGACCATCAACGCCGTGCTCGCCTCGCTGCTCCCCGAGGTCGAGTCCGAGCTCGCCGGCATCTCCCCGGCGTTCGCTACGGCCCTCGACCACGGCAAGGCGGTCGGCGAGAAGATCGTCAACGCCGCCATGACCCTCGCTCGGTCCGACGCCTGGCACTTCGCCACCACGCTCGCGCACGCGCCACGGACCGAGTGGGCGAGCCACATCGACCACCGCGACCGCAGCACCCATGAGCTCGCCGGCGGTCTCCTGCACCTCGGTCCGGTCGGTGTCCTCCTCCACCGCCACGAGTCCAAGGACGTGCGACGCAACATCGCCGCCATCGCCGACGGCGAGTTCGACCTCACGCGGATCGTCACCGACCCGGGCTGACCCGATGGGGCGCCCGGCGGGCTCAGACCCAGGCGCGCCGGAGCGCCGCCGGCAACTCCTCGGCCCACTGCACGAGATCGTGTCCGGCGACGCGTTCGGTGAAGTGGTGGCGGGCGCCGACGAGGTGCAGGAAGGCCGCCCATGCCTCCGTCGCCTGATGGAACCCGCCCTCGAGCGTGCCCGCGCACAGGTGCACGAACGGTGCGCCGTCCACGTCCCAACGAAACTGCGCCTCCGGCGGCATACCGGTGCTGCAGGCGATCACGTGCGCGAACCGGTCGCCGTGCCGCCGGGCCACGGTGAGTGCGTGCCCTCCCCCGTCGCTGCAACCGAACACGGCGCGCCGGGCCCGCTCGGCCGGCACCCCGAACGTCGACTCCGCCCATGCGACCAGTTCGTCGGTGAAGAACCGTTCGTGGGCGGCGAAACGTGCGGGGTCGAAGCCGACGAGGTACTCGAGCGCCCGCTGGTTGCCGTGCACGTGGTCGGAGGGCGCCGCGTGGGCCCCGACCAGCACGACCGGCGGGCAGTGACCGTCCTCGATCGCCGCGTCCAGCCTGCGGGCGTAGGGACCGAGCAGGTTCCCGTCGGTCGCATAGACGACCGGGGTGCCATCACCGGGCCGGTGCCCGGCCGGGCGGTACACGCTCACCGCACGATCACCGAAGGGCTCCGAGGCCACGAGGTGGTCGGTGAGCGTCCCGCGGAGCGGATCGTTCGACCGCTGCTCCGGCGGCGCGGAGGGCCCACGGAAGCGCCCGTCGTGGGCACCCCTGGTGCCCGCACGCGGCACGCCGCCGAGCGGGACGAACGTGTAGGTGACCACCGCCTCCTCGAGGCGTTCCACCCGCACCTGCAACGCATGGAGGCCGGGCTCGACCTCCCAGGACGGCAGCGGGAACGTCGGAGACGCCACGACGGGAACCGCGCTGTCGACGACGAAGGTGAGCACGTCGCCGTCGGCCCACGCGGAGGACCCTTCCGCGTCACGGCGGGCTCGTAGGTCGGCGGGGTCCGGATCGGTCCACACCCGACAGAACCGTTGGCTCCGGGGCAGCAGCCCCGGCGTCGCCGCCCGTTCACGCGCGAGCTCCCGGCTCGACCGCTCCGCCTCGGCACGGAGCTCAGCCAGCGACGGCACCCCGAGCACCCGGCGGGCGTCGTCGTCGACGCTCGGGTCGACCGGTGGCTGCACCACGTCGCCCTCGTGCTCGACGAGCACGGTCCCATAGGGCTGCGGGCGCCCGCTGTAGAGCGACACCTGGTCGACGAGGTTGGCGTGCAGGTGGCCGGCACCCGCGACCCCGTCGTCGTGCGCGACCCGGGCGAGCCGCGCCGCCTCGGGCAGGTCGGCGAGCGCGCCGGACGACCGGAGCAGGTCCGCCGCGACGTAGGCGTCGGTGCCGGACAGGCCACCGAGACCGGGATGGCCGCGCAGCCGGTCGGCGAGGTGGACGCGGGCCGCCTCGTCGGCGCCGGGTGCCACGGCGAGCAGGGTCCGGAGATCGACGTCGGTGTCCACCCCGTCATCGTGGCCCATCAGCGACCGCCCCGCCTCAGATCCCGTTCAGGTGGGCGACCTCGTTGAACGACGTGAGCGCCGTCGTCGGTGCGGTCCGCACCCGCGTGATCGTCGCCTGCGCGACGTGCATCCGCCACGTCGTGGCAGGCCCGACGCCGAGCGCCCAGGCGACCGTCGCCTTGATCGGCGACACGTGGCTGAACACCAGCACGTCCCGTTCCGCTGCGAGCGCGGCGAGATCGCGGCAGGCGTCCTCGACCCGGTGCTGCAACGCCGCGAGCGACTCCCCGCCCTCGGGCGCGAACTCGGGGTCGACCCGCCAACGGGCCCACACGTCGGCGCCGACGTCCTTGGTCGGCACCCCGTCGAGGAGCCCGTAGTCCAACTCGAGGAACCGATCGTCGATCTGCACGGGGGCTCCGAGGCGGTGCGCCACCGCATCGGCCGTCTCGCGCGCCCGCAGCAAGGGGCTCGACACGACGAGCGGGTGGGCGCATCCGACGAGCACGTCGGCGATCGCCGCAGCCTGCGCGCGGCCGACGTCGTCGAGCGGGTTGTCGACCCGACCCTGCAACAGCCCGGCGGCGTTCGCGGCGGTTCGGCCGTGACGGACGACGATCAGCATGCGCGCAGTCTCGCCGGTCGGCCCGTCATCGGGCCAGGTCCCGTCCGAGTGCACCGGTTCGCAGGAACTCCCGGCGACGGGCCGGGTCGTCGAGGCGGAACCGGCGGACCATCCAGACGAGCGCACCCGCACCGAGCAGCTCGCCGAGGACCCCGAGCCGGAGGTCGGCGAACTCCGGCAGCGGACGGTCGAGGAACGAGACGCCCGCCACCGGCCACCAGAACAGGCGGGTGTCGGTCCACGTTCCGTCGAGGACCAGGTGGCAGAACACGCCGATCGGCACGCCCAACCAGCGTCGGCGGCGCAACCGGCGACCGACGGTCACCGCCATCACCACGCCCAGCAGGACCACCGCCCCGGCCAACGTGTGCAGCACGAAGGGTCGACCGACGGCGAGGTCGACGAGCGGCAGCACCGACCCGACCATCACCAGGCGGTAGTCGATCGCCGGGCTGCGGAAGATCGCCCACACCGCGACGAAAGACACGCCGACGAACCACAGGACCACGCGACCGGCCGCCGATCAGTGCAGGACCAGCCGGCCGCATTCCTCGCACTCGTCGAGGCCTGCGGGCAGGTGACGGAGCCGGTCGACCTCCATCGCGGGCATCGCGGAGGGGCAGCCCTCGCAGCGTGATCCGACGAGGCGGACCACCGTCGCGGGAGCAAACGCGGGTCGCAACCGCTCGTAGCGGGCGACACCGTCGGCGCCGACGGCGTCGACGAGCCCCGGCCGTTCCCCCTCGAGCGCGCCGAGGTCGGCGCGACCGGCGGCCTCGGCCGCCACGAGCCGCCCCTCGGCGGCGGCGACCGCAGCGACGAGATCGGTCCTGCCCGTCGCCCGTTCGGCCGCGGCGCTCTGCAACGGTTCGAGCTCGACGAGCACGTCGAGCAGCCGGTCCTCGAGCGTGTCGACCCGGCGACGAAGCGAGGCGATCTCGTCCTGGATCGCCTGCAACTCCTTCAGAGCGGTGACGGAGCCGTCGTAGAGGCGGGCGTCCTCACGGGCGATCTTGTCGCGCAGCGACGCCACTTCGTCCTCGAGCCGCCGCTGGTCGGCCTCGAGCGCTCGCAACGGGGCGTCCGCCGCAGCGATCGCCGCGTCGAGCGCGGCGAGCTCCGCCTGCCGGGTGGTGAGCTCCGCCCGTTCGGGGAGGTTGGCGAGCCGGTGGCGTGCGGCGCCGATCCGGTTGTCGAGGTCCTGCAGATCGACGAGGCGTGCGAGATCACCCACGGCGCCGAGGGTAGTTCCCCCTAGGGTGCGGCCGTGCCGTCGTACGCGATCGTCGGATCCGGATGGGGCGGAGCGCTGTGGCGGCACGCCGTCCGGTCGTTGCCCGAGCACCGGGTCGTCGAACCGGTCGGTGAGGCCCCCTGGGGGGCCGACGTCGTCGTCGTCGCCACCCCGCCGGCGACGCATGCAGCAGTCGCTCTCGACCTCTCGGCGACCGGGGTCGCGGTGCTCGTCGAGTCGCCGCTCGCTACCACGCTCGCCGATGCCGACCGGCTCGTCGGCGCCGTCGCCGGTGGAGCCCGCATCGCCGCCACCTCGAACCTGCTCCACGCCCCGCTCGTGCGCGCGTTCCTCGCCCGGGCAGAAGAACTCGGAACGCTCGGCCACCTCGGACTCCGGGCCGTCGCCGCCGACCGCGCCACCGACGGCCCCGCCCACCCCGACCCCGCCGGCGTGCTGTGCACGGTCGGGCCGGGTGCGGTGTCGGTGGTGCTCGCGACCCTCCGTGCAGACCGACCCGTCGCGGTGCGCGCCAGTGTGCTGCGCCGTCGTGACGACGGTCGAACGAGCGCCGTGGAAGTCACCCTGGGCACCGCATCCGGCACCGTGGCGACCCTCGAGATCGACGACGCCGCGACGGCCCCGATCTGGGACCTGCAGGTCGCCTCCGCGTCGAGCGCTCTCCGACTCGAACTGCAACCCGACCCACACCTCGAGCAGCTCGGCGTCGACCTTCCCGCACCCGCCCGCCGGTATGCGGTGGAACCGGCGCAGCTCGAGACGTTCGGCTACCTCGATCAGGTGGCCGAGGCCGGCGCCGACCTGCTCGGCGGGCGACCGCCGTGGCTCACGGCGACGTTCGGACGCAACGTCCTCGAGGTGCTCTGCGCCGCCGCCGAGGCCTGCGCGTCGGGTGCTCCGGTCGAGGTCCCCTGGCGTGGCGACCGGACCCGGAGCCTCGCCGACCTCGTCGCCGGACCCGGCTGAACGGTCAGCCGAGCGCCGAGAACACCGGGGCGAGCAACGCCACCACGAGACCGATCAGGATCACCAGTGCGCCGACGCGTCCCCAGTTTCGAGCCACGGGCCCGAGCCTAGGCACCACACGTCGACCTCAGGCGTTGTAGCGGGCGACGAGCGGCGCGTACTTGTCCATCTGGGCGAGCGCCGCATCACGATCGAGCGCCGGCAGACCGAGCGCCACGAACGACGTCCCGAGATCCCGGTAGGTGTCGAGGTTCTCTGCCGTCGCCTTCGCGCCGAACACGCCGAGTGACAGCGTCGCCGGGTCGCGACCGGCGTCGGACGCCATCGCCAGCAGCTCGTTCCAGCGGTCGGCGATCGGCCAACGCCCCTCGATCGGCATCCACACGTCGCCGTACTCGACGATGTGACGGAAGTGGAGCGGGGTCGGCGACGCGCCGATCACGATCGGCGGGTGCGGCCGCTGCACCGGCTTCGGCCAGCTCCACGACGGCTCGAAGTTCACGTACTCGCCGGCGAACGACGCCTCCTCCTCGGTCCACAGCGCTCGACACGCGAGCACCTTCTCGCGCACGAGGGCACGCCGGCGACGCAGGTCGATGCCGCCGTGGTTCTCCATCTCCTCGTGGTTCCACCCGAACCCGACGCCGAACAGGAACCGACCGCCGGAGATCTGGTCGACCGTCGCGACCTCCTTCGCTAACCAGATCGGATCGCGCTGGGCGACGAGGGTGATCCCCGTGCCGAGCTTCAGCGTCGTGGTCACCGCAGCGCACGCGCCGAGGGCGACGAACTGGTCGTGGGTGCGCCAGTACTCCTCCGGAAGCGGCGGCGCCCCCTCACGACCACCCCACGGGGTGCGGCGCGACACCGGGATGTGGGAGTGCTCGGGGAACCACAACGAGTCGAAGCCGCGGCCCTCCGCCTCACGGGCGAGCTCGACGGGCTGGATGCCCTTGTCGGTCGGGAAGATCATCGCACCGATGCGCATGCGCGCACCGTAGCCGACCTAGCCGAGCAGGTCCTCTGCGATCCCCTCCCAGAGATCCACACAGAGGCCGAGCGACGCCGTGTCGATGCGTTCGTCGTGGCCGTGGAACCGGGAGGCGAACTGCTCGAAGCTCACCCCCGGCGCGAACAGGCCGGTGCCGTACGCGACCGTCCCCCGATGCCGGAAGAATCGGCTGTCGGTCGCCCCGACGATCAGCTCGGGCAGCAGCGTCGCTCCCGGGTACACCCGCGCCGTCCGGCGTTCGAGCGCCTCGTACATCGGGGTGTCGGTCGGCGAGACGGTCGCCTCGTCGTCGAAGATCCGAGAGACCTCGACCCGGTCGGCGAGGTCGCCGAGGATACCCCGCAGCTCCTCGTCGACGTCGTCGCCCCGCACCCCCGGGACGGTACGGATGTCGACGTCGATGAGCACCTCGTCGGGGATGACGTTCGTTTTCACGCCGCCGTGCACCACGTTCGGGGAGAACGTCGTGTGCGTGCACGCGTGCAACAGCTTCGCCCGCGACGGCGACATCGCAGCGAGCGTGTCGATGAGCCGGGCCGGGTCGAGCAGCGCATCCCGCACCGACGCATCGACCGACAGCGACGCGACGCGCTCACGCCACAGGTCGTCGAGGTGCGCAGCCGGCCGGTGCGCGGCGATCCGCCGCACCACCTCGGCCGCGGTGACCACGGCGTTGTCGGCGCCGAACGGCATCGACCCGTGCCCCGGGGTCCCGCCGACCCGGAGGCGTCGCCAGGCGATCCCCTTCTCCCCCACCGAGATCCCGACCCGACGACCCCCGCCGTGAGGCCAACCACCCATCTCCGTGAGCACGTAGTCGCAGCGGCCCGAACGCCCGGCGAACACCTCCGCGTGGTGGTCGAGCATCCACTTCGCACCCCAGGTTCCGCCGGCCTCCTCGTCGGGGACGGCGAAGTAGACGAGCGTGCCCTTCGGCTTCCATCCACGCGCCGCGAGTCGTCGGAACGCCACCGCCATCGTCGCCGTGAGGTTCAGCATGTCGATCGCGCCGCGACCCCACACCTCCTCGACGGGTCGGCCCGCCGCATCGGTCCCGCGCACGACCTCACCGCCGAAGGGATCCCGGGACCAGCCGTCGGGCGACACCGGCACCACGTCGGTGTGGCCCATCAGCACGACCGTCGGCGCGTCGGGGTCGGACCCCTCGATGCGGGCGACGAGAGAGTCCCGACCCGGCCGCGCCGCGAACAGTTCGAGGTCCACGCCCGAACCCGACAGGTGATCCCGGAGCAGTTCGGCGTTCCGAGTCTCACCTCCCGAATCGGGGGTCCCGTCGTTCACGCACGCATTCCGGATCAGCGCCGACAGCAGCTCGGTCGCCTCACCCGTCGGATCTCCCTGCGAGGTCGTCACGGACCGGACGCTACCGGCCCCTACGCTGCCGCGTCGTGGCCCCGCCCGCACCACGCCGACGCGACGACCACCAGGCCGACGCCCGCCAGGCCCGCGCCGGGCGCGAGGCCGACGCCGCGCGCCGGGCCGCCGAAGCCCTCGCGCACTTCCGGGTGCCGGAACGGGTGCTACCCGCCGAGACCGTCGTCGCGCACCTCGGCCCGACGAACAGCGGCAAGTCCCACGACGCCCTCGCCGCCCTCGCGGCGAACGGTCGCGGCACCTTCGCCGCGCCGCTTCGCCTGCTCGCCCACGAGGCCCGGCGACGGCTGCAGACGCTCGTGCCGGCCGGGGTGACCGTCGGGCTGCGCACCGGTGAGGAACGGATCGACACCGACGCCCCGATCGTGTGCTGCACCACCGAGCTCGCACCGCTGCGCGGCGACACGCTCGTCCTCGACGAGGTGCACTGGGTCGACGACCCCGACCGAGGCTGGGCGTGGGGTCGGCTCCTCGCCGGTGCGGAGTACCGCCACCTCCACCTCGTCGGAGCCACGAACGTCGAGCCACTCCTGCGGAACGTGTTCGGCGACCAGCTCGAGGTCCGGTCCCACCGACGCCTCGTCGAGCTCCACTGGGCCGGAACCCTCGATCTCGAGGCGATCCCGGCCGGTTCGCTCGTCGTGGCGTTCTCCCGACGCGCCGTCCTCGCCCTCGCCCGCCGCGTCGCCGGCGCCACACCGAACCGCGTCGGCGTGCTCTACGGCGCGCTGCCACCCGCCGCACGCGCCCGCCAGATCGAGGCGTTCCTCGCCGGTGAGCTCGACGTGTTGTGCGTGACCGACGTGATCGGCCACGGCATCAACCTGCCGGCCCGGACCGTCGTCATGGCGGAGACCACGAAGTTCGACGGCACGCGACGCCGACCCCTCCACCTCTGGGAGCTCGCCCAGATCGTCGGACGGGCCGGCCGGTACGGGCTCGCCGAGCGCGGCGACGCGGCCGTGCTGCGCGGCGTCGCCGGACTCGAGGCGAACGCGACACTCGTCCGACGTGCGGTCGAGGCTGCCGGCGGCACCCTGGCCGCAGGCCCGGCGATCACCACCGCGCCGATCCGGCCGACCCTCGAGGACCTCGCCGCCACCGTCGGGCCGGCTACCACCTTCGACGCCCCGGCGCTCGCCGACGCCGTCGCCGCATGGCAGACCGCCGCGACCACCGGCGGGTTCGCCGGCCACCCGTGGCTGCGCCCTGCACCGCTCGACCGCGTCGCCCGCCTGTTCGGACGACTGCGCCAGGACGGCACGTTCGAGCGGATCGGTGACCCGACCACGTTGTGGCGGCTCGCCACCCTGTCCGTCGACGACGACGATTTCGTCGTCGAGCTGGCCCACGACCTCGCCGCCGGCGGCCGCCGACCGGCGCCCCCGCGACCCCCTGCCGTCGGCGACGTCGACCTCGAGACCGCCGAGCGACTCGCGTCCCGGGCTCGGGGCCTCGCCGCGACGGGCCGGGCGTTCCCCGCCCTCGCCGCCGACCCCGACGACCTGCTCGCCACCGAGGCGGCGGCGGCCGCCGCCATCAGCGCCCTGCTCCCCGCCGCCGTGCGCGACAACACCTTCGGCACGTGCGGTTCGTGCGGTCGGCCTTCGGCGCCGTGGTCGGACCGGTGCGACCGGTGCCGCGGGCCGCGTCTCCCGCCACCCCGCCGGGGCGGCCGGCGGCGCTGAGCGCGCCGGTGCCCCCGGGTCGTCAGCGCAGGCCGGCGAACAGGTCGGTCTCGAAGCCGTCGGCGTCGCGCGGACCTGTGCCGACGTGCGAACGGGCGAGCTGGTACTCCTCCCAGGGGTGGCGCTCACGCATCACCTCGGCGGGGACCTTGAACCACCAGCTGTCGGGAGCGACCTGCGTGCGGTGGGCGAGCAGGGCGTCGCGCATCACCCCGATGTGCTCACCCGCCCAGACCCGGGTCGTGACCCGGATGTCGTGGTCCTCGGCGATCTTCGACAGCCAGTCGGCGTAGGGGCTCTCCGAGCCCTGCTCGACGTACCAGTCGTGCATCGTCTGCAGGCGCCGACGGGAGAACCCGTGGGAGTAATACAGCTTCGGCACGACGAAGGCGTCACCCGTTCCCGGGTACGCGGCCGGGTCGGCGGCCGCGTCGACCGCGGCGATCGTGATGTCGTGCACCCGCAGGTGGTCCGGATGGGGGTAGCGGGACTGGTCCTCGCCGTAGGTGATCACCACGTCGGGCCGCTCGGCCCGCAGGATCGCCACCAGCCGGCCCGTGGACTCCGCGAGCGGGGTGTTCCAGAAGTTGTCGGGCCGCGCGTTCGCCTCGCTGTCGGGCATCCCCGAGTCGCGGTAGCCGAGCAGGTGGACGGTCTCGTAGCCGATGATCTTCGCTGCCTCGGCGAGCTCACCCATGCGGACTTCGTGGAGGTTCTCCTTGACCTCCGGACGGTCCATCTCCGCGTTGAGGATGTCGCCCTCCTCGCCGCCGGTCGCGCACACGAGAACCGCTCGCATCCCCTCGTCGACGTAGCGGGCCGTCGTCATCGCGCCCTTCGACGACTCGTCGTCGGGGTGGGCGTGGAGTTGCAGCAGGGTCAGACGGTCGACCATGGCGGGTGAGGCTACCGAGTCCCTCAGGAGTCCTCCGAGGCGGGCTCGGCCGGGCGGCGGATCCCCATGAGCGATGGGTCGGGCAGGATGCCCCCGATCACGTTCGTCTCGCGCAGTTCTGCGACGCGATCGGGCGCGTAACCGGCCAGCGTCGAGAGCACCTCGTCGGTGTGCTGGTCGAACAGCGGCGCCGGACGCCGGGTCGTCGTCGGCCGACCGTCGACCACGATCGGGGTGCGCAACGACGGCACGTCCCCGATGATGTCGCGCGCCACGATCTCGTACCGCCAGGACTGGCGCGGATCCGCGTAGGCGGCGAGCGGGTCGAGCACCGGCTCGGTGCGACCCTCGACCACGGCCTCCCAACCGCCTCCCGCCATCGCCCGCACCCCGGACTCCGCGACCCCGGGCTCACGGTTCCCCATCCGGCCGATGTCGGTTCCCCGCTGGCCCGCGACGACGAGCCCCTCGCCCATCTGCTGCCACATCACGTCCATGTGGGAGAAGTCGAACTCGCAGCCGACCCCGGTGCGGTCCACCCTCTCGATCCCCGCGAGGACCGCGAGCGCCGCGTGCGTCCCCGCGACAGAGTCCGGCCAGTACGTGTCGGAGACACGCGCGCCCTCGTCCTCGTAGCCCCAACGGGCGGCGAACCCGCCCATCGCCTCGACGACGAGCGCGTACCCGGCGCACTCCGAGTACGGGCCGGTCGTACCGAACGCCGGCATGCGCACGACGACGAGCTTCGGGTTGATCGCCGACAACGTCTCGAAGTCGAAGCCCAACTGCGGCATGACCCTGGCCGTGAAGTTGCACAACACCACGTCCACGGAACGGATCAGGTCGAGGAACACCTGCTTTCCCTGCTTGGTCGACAGGTCGACCGACACGCCCCGCTTGTTGCGGTTCACCGAGCAGTACATGTTCGACGCCTCGAGCCAGTCGCGACTCCCCCGCATCGCGACTACCGCGGGCGGGTCGGAGTCGCCGTGCAGTCGCATCAACCGGTACCCCTCGAAGGGGCGCACCGTCTCGAGCCGGAGCACGTCCATGCCGAGGCCACCGAGCAGGTTCCCGACGAATGGACCGGCCCACGCCACCGTGAACTCGAGCACCCGCAGACCCTCGAACGGTCGTCGGGTGACGCGGCGACGATCCCCGCCATCGAACGATGCGGCGACGGCGTCGTCGGCACCGGGGGCGCGAACCGCCTGGTCGGCGACGGGTAGTCCCGGGCCGAGGAACGGCCGGACGGGCGCCCGAACCGGACCTTCCGGTGTGTCGAGGGTGCCGATCGTGCCGCGCGCGGCGAGGTGCTCGTCGGCGAGCGCGTCGGTGCCGGTGAGCACCATGCCGACCGTCCACGGCGAGTCCAGGCAGTACTGGAAGATCTCCCGCTTCGTGTGCTCCGCGTACCACGGACGGATGAGCTCCCAGAGCTCCTCCACCCGTTCCGAACGGGCCGCACGGGAGTTGAACCGCTCATCCGTGTAGAGCTCGGGCATCCCGTAGAAGATCGACTGCATCTCCCAGTCGACGTCCCGGTAGGAACCCGGGCACACGTGCCCGTCCTTGCAGGGCAACGCCCCACCGGGGAACGCGGCCGGCGGGAACGGCCCCGACGGCTTGCGTCGCTTCCCGGCGAAGAGCCGGTCGGCGAACTCGAGCTCCATGCCGACCTGCAACGCACCGATCCACGGCACGTCGAGGTGCGCGACGCCACCGAGGCGGAGCCCGGCCACCGCGGCCACGGCCGCGGTCGCGCCCGCCTGGTACTGCCCCTGCCACCCGGGCAACCGCAACGGCTCGCGGTCGACGTTGCCGGTCACCGCGATGCAGCCCGACGCCGCCTGCACGAGCAGCTCGTCCTCGATGCTGCCTGGGGCGTCGGCCTCGAACCCCCAGGCGGACGTCGTGACGAGGAGCGGCCCACCCGAGGCGCGCAGCACCTCCGGGTCGAGCTCGGTGTCCGCCACCTGCGCCCGCACCCGGTCGGCGATCACGATGTCGGCCCACCCGAGACCCGGCGAACCCGCCGGGGTGACGTTCCGCTTCCCGGCGTTGAGGTGCAGGAACAGCGGGCTCGTCTCCCCCGGTGCGAGCGGCACGTCGTCGACCTGCTTGGTGCGGGCCGGATCCGGAGCGTCGGGGTCCTCCACCTTCACGACGGTGGCCCCGAGCATGGCGAGGAGCCGTCCGGCGTACGGACCGGCGATCCCCCCGGCGAGTTCGAGCACGTGCACGCCGACGAGCGGCGCATCCTCGGTCGTCATGGGGACGTTCCTAGCAGGTCCCGCCTACGGTGGGCCGATGCCCGACCACCCGTCCGCGGCCCCCCTCGTTCCGCCCGGCCCACTGCACGGCATCACCGTCATCGACCTCACCTCCGTCGCCCTCGGCCCCTACGCGACGCTGCAGCTCGGCGACCTCGGCGCGGACGTGATCAAGGTCGAGGCGCCGGAGGGCGACACGACCCGGCTCGGCGGACAGGCACGGCACGTGGACATGGCGTCGCTGTTCCTCACCTTCGGTCGGAACAAGCGCTCCATCGTCGTCGACCTCAAGCACCCCGACGCCGCCGACGTGCTGACCGACCTCGTCCGCACGGCGGACGTCGTCGTGCACAACGTGCGGCCGGATGCGGCGCGGCGACTCGGCATCACCTACCGAGACATCGCGGCGGTGAACCCGACGGTCGTGCACGCGACGGCCGCCGGTTTCGACCCGGAGGGCCCCTATGGGGGACGTCCGGCGTACGACGACATGATCCAGGGACTCGTCGGGATCGTGTCGCTCATGGAACGGGTCACCGGGACCCCCCGGTACTTGCCGTCGATCATGATCGACAAGACGGTCGGCATGGCGCTCGCGAACGCGATCCTCGCCGCGCTGTTCCACCGGGCCCGCACGGGTGAGGGGCAGGAGGTCGTCGTCCCGATGTTCGAGGTGATGGCCGGCTTCACCCTCCTCGAACACCTCGCCGATGCCACCTTCCTCGACGCCGGCCCGAACGGTGACGACCCACCCGGCCCGCCCGGGTACATCCGCACCCTGTCGCCGCACCGACGCCCGCTCCGGACCGCCGACGGCGTCGTGTGCGCCCTCCCCTACCAGGACAAACACTTCCGCACACTTTTCGACGCGTTCGACCGCCCGGACCTCGCCGGTGACCCGCGGCTCGCCGACATCCCGAGCCGTCTCGCCCACCTCGACCACGTGTACGGGACCCTCGAGACGCTCACCGTCGGCCGCACCACAGCCGACTCCCTCGAACGGTTCGCCCGGGCCGAGGTGCCCGCCGTGGCGATGGCGACCCTCGAGGACCTGCTCGCCGACCCGCACCTCGCCGAGGTCGGGTTCTTCGCCGAGATCGACCACCCGAGCGAGGGACGCATCCGGCAACCCCAGCTCGGCGTGCGGTTCGGCTCGACCCCCACGAGCCTTCGACGGCCGGCACCCCGTCTCGGCGAGCACAGCGTCGAGATCCTCGCCCGCCTCGGCTACGACGAGGACCGCATCGCCACGCTCCTCGCCGGTGGCGCGGTCCGCGCCCACCCCGACCACGGCTGAGCAGCGTCGGCGTCCCACTCGCCCGGCCCGACGGCGGCCTGCCAAGCTGCCCGCATGCAGGAGCCCGGCACCCCCGCCACACCGATCGAGGACGCGAAGCGCCGCGCCGGCGAAGCCGCCGCCGACATGGTCGAGGACGGCATGCGTGTCGGGCTCGGCACCGGGTCCACCGTGCACCACACGATCGTCGCCCTCGGGCGGCGAGGCGCCGACATCGTCGGGGTCGCCACGTCGCACCGCACCGCCGACCTCGCCGCCTCGCTCGGGCTCCGGATCGTCACCCCCGACGAGGCGGGGCATCTCGACATCACCATCGACGGGGCGGACGAGGTCGACCCGGCCGGCAACCTGACCAAGGGCGGTGGCGGCGCGCACACGCGGGAGAAGGTCGTCGCCGAGATGGCCGACCGGTTCGTCGTCGTCGTCGACGAGTCCAAGCTCGTCCCGCAGCTCGGCCCGTTCGGCACACCGCTCGAGGTGCTCGACTTCGCCCCCGCCGTCGTCGCGGAGCGGGTCCGGGGACTCGGGGCCCGACAGGTCGACGTCCGACCGGAGCGCAGCGACAGCGGCAACATCCTGCTCGTCGCCCGGTTCGACGCGATCCCCGACCCCGCCGACCTCGCGGGCCGGCTCGCCGCGCTGCCCGGACTCGTCGACCACGGCATCTTCCTGGCCCCGACCGTCGAACGCGTCGTGATCGCCGGGGTCGACGGGGTGCGTACGATGCTCGTCACGCCGAGAACCACCGGAGGCCCGAACGCATGAGCAGCGACCGAACCGCCGAGGACGCCGTCCGCCGTTACCTCCAGTACCTCGCCGACCCCGACAGCGCCGTCGACCAGGCCGTCGTGGCCCGCCTCGAGGCCGACGTCGCCGCAGCCACCGATGTCATCGACCGCCTGGTCGCGCTCTCGCAGCTCCGCGCCGCCCGCAACGTCGACGAGTCGACGCTCCGCGACGCGTTCGTGCGCCACGCCCGCACCTTCGCCACCGAACGTGGCGTCGACGCCGCCGCGTTCCTGACCATGGGCGTGCAGCCGCAGACCCTGCGGGAAGCCGGCTTCGACGTCGGTGGTGTCCCCACCACGCCGACCCGGACGCGACGCCCGGTGCCGACGCGCACCCGGGCCCGCCGACCGTCCGTGCAGGCGTCGCGCATCGCGGAGGGACTCGCCGGACGCACGACGGAGTTCACCCTCGGTGCGGTGATGGCCGAATTCGGGGGGACACCGGTCACTGTGCGCAAGGCGGTGGAGGGACTGGTTGAGGCGGGACGGGCGGAGCGGCTCGGGCCCGACCCCGCCCACCGGGGCCCCGGACGCGCCCCGGTCCGCTTCCGCATGGTCGCCTGAGGACACCTCGTCCCGGGGCCTCACGGACGCCGAGGTCCTCGAGCGACGTGCCACCGGTCCGACTGTGGTCGTTCGTCGCGGCTGCGGCTCCGCTGCTGTGGTTCGCCGACCGCACGGCGAAGGGGCTGACGCTCAGTGCGGAGCGGGACCGACGACGTCCTGCAGGGCCGCCATCCGCCCGAGCACGGCGGCGGCCGACCGGATGACCGGAACGGCGAGGAGTGCACCGCTCCCCTCCCCGAGCCGCATGCCGAGGTCGAGGACGGGCTCGAGTCCGAGGTGCGCGAGTGCAAGCGACGCCGCCGGTTCGGTGGAACGGTGGCCGGCGATCATCGACCCGACGACGGGGGGTGCGAGCCCTCCGGCGATGCAGGCACCCGCGAGAGCGATGACCCCGTCGACGACGACCGGTACCCGGGCGGCAGCACCGGCGAGGTAGAAGCCCGCGAGCGCGGCGATCTCGTGTCCGCCGAGCTCGGCGAGCACGTCGACCGGATCGGCCGGTGGGCCACTGCGCAGGAGCGCGTCGGCGACGACACCGATCTTGCGCTGCAGCGTGGCGTCGTCGATCCCGGTTCCCCGACCCGTCACCGCCTCCGCCGGTGCGCCGGTACACGCAGCGATCACGGCCGCCGCGGCGGTCGTGTTGCCAATGCCCATCTCGCCGCCGACGAGCAGGTCCGCGCCACCGGCGATCGTCGCCGCCGCAACGTCCGCGCCGACGAGGAGGGCGGCGATGGCGTCGGTCCTCGACATGGCCGGCCCGGTCCGCAGGTTCGCCGTCACCCCGGCGACCCGTCGGTCGTCGACGTCTGCGGGCAGGAGTGCCCGTTCTGCGACGCCGACATCGATCACGGCGACCGTTGCGCCGACCACCTCGGCGAGCGCGTTGACCGCCGCCCCGCCCGACCGGAAGGTCCGGACCATGAGTGCCGTCACCGCCTGCGGCCAGGGCGACACCCCCTCGTCGTGCACCCCGTGGTCCGCGGCGAAGACCACCACCGCCGGGCGTTCGGGCACCGGTGGCGGGACGGCACCGGCGACCGCCGCGAGCTGGGCGCCGAGGTCCTCGAGGCGGCCAAGTGACCCGGCGGGCTTCGCGAGAAGGCTGTGGCGGTCGAACGCCGCTCGCCGCGCCGCCTCGTCGGCCACGGGGATCGCACGTCGAAGGGCGAGGAGGCGATCGGCGTCGGTCACGCACCTAACCTACTCAGGTGAGCGCCGAGGCGATCATGGCGAACAGCGGGATGCCGACCACGAGGTTGAAGGGGAAGGTGACGCCGA
>Ga0194133_10005389_pt1 | contig 16314 bp, 7 predicted proteins | sample TA2KigOf40mmetaG_FD_155448 | JGI IMG/M metagenome (GOLD analysis project Ga0194133, IMG submission 155448) | Freshwater microbial communities from Lake Tanganyika, Tanzania - TA2015055 Kigoma Offshore 40m | ecosystem: Environmental > Aquatic > Freshwater > Lake | place: Tanzania: Lake Tanganyika... | reverse complement strand
ATCATCAGACATGATTCCTTTCACATCCTCAGCTTCAATGTGTGTTGATTTCATAACAACCATTCCAAAAAGACCCAAAACTGAGTCCACTTGTTCTAAACTGATGTTAAATTTGGTGTTTTTTACCGTGATTTGAAATTCTTCCCCAAGGTTTGGAGGGGGTTCCTTCGGTATAACCAGCTGCATACTGTATTCAGCACCATCAATCTTCATTTCAAGTTTGGTTCTGACCTCATCAAGAATGCTTCCTTCTTTTAATTGGAACTTGCACATGAAAGGTCGATCGGGAATTTGGATCAAGGCAATTCCATACAGAGCCATATCCAGGTTAAGCTCCTTCCAAATGAGAAAACATTGAGCTCTACTTAAGGCTCCATCAAACGGTTTGCCATCCCTACTAGTCACACGGTAGAAGAAATGATCAAACAATGTGATTGATTTATCAATCTGGTTGGTAGTATTCATCTCTGCTGATTTAAAAGAATCGATGGAGTTGATAGATTTAAAAGACTCAACTGATGAATCCACGTTTACTGATGAGTTGGCTTTTTTTGGAATAACTCCTGTAGATTTTGGCTCTCTTTTTGAGTTCACGGCAGTTTTTGCTTTGGTTTTAACTAGGCTTTCACACGGCGAATTCGCTTTCCTTTTTGGCTTTGAGTTTTGAATTTCTGACATTGTGATTAATCTCTGTTGTTTACAACTTCTCACAACGCACGCATGCATCTCCAATAGAGGCTCTCTTAACCGAGGCACCTCTAGCCAGACGCCACAGTGCACGCCAGCACTGGCTCCCTTAACCGGGTCACCAGTGAGGACGTCGGTGCACCACTTGCCGTGCGCAGCATAGAAAAATGGCTTATCGATTCCATTTAAAAAGGGCAACAAAACAATTAATGAGTTTAGCATTTTCATTAATTTTCAGTTTGAGATTTAAGGCCCCAGACATGAAATTTATTTTTGGACGCTACGAGGCAACAATGCATGCTCCGTTGAAAATTTTGGAGAAAATTAAAAACTTGAAAATCTTGATTAGCTTACGATTTTCAATGGTGAAGACACTTGGAACTTGTTGGCTGAATATTCATAGTTCTGTAGACACCATTTTTTTAACTCCACAACGGCTGCAAACCAAAGTTTTTGATAAAAATTTGCAGACCTCATTAACTCACGTCCTTTCACGTCAACAGTTACATGCATGCATTTATCAAAAGAATAATTAATACAATATCTGCTCTTAAACTGCTAGTAATTCAGAGTTCTGTGAAATGCACAGTAAATTAATTTATAACACCCATTACCAATGTAGTGGAAACTTTCATGTTCACAAAATATACTTGATTCATTGAGAACTTAATTTATAATGGTTGATGGTATGGTCTGAATTGGTTCCAAATTCATTAAAACTTTTCTGGAAATATCAAAAAAACGCCATCAAAACTTTTCTACAACTTTTCCTCTCTTGAGATTGGCTTGTTAAACGTTTTGACCTGAATGTGTTATTGATATGTCCCAACAATGTTCATGGACAAATATTAGTAAGTCATCTCTCTAGATTGCAAAAATATACCGTTTTTCTTAATGAACTTTCGAATAAGTTTGACTGTCATGCGAAGACAAATAAAAGTCATGATCAGGAAGGATAAAAATACTAAATTTGATTATTATTTTTTTGACATCTTTATATCTACTTCTCTAAACTGTGTTCATTTATTGAAGGCAGATTGTTAGTGGTCCTTGTTTTGTCTATGAGTTACCCTGGGCCTGGGAGGTAGACGAACCCATGTCTTTAGGATGGAATTCTGGCGTGTAACCCACTTGACTTTCCTGACTACTGCTTAGTGGTTTAGTGTACATTTTGGTTTTACTTTTGATTTTTATTGATAATCTTCAACTGTTATTTTAATTACACATTTTCTCTGTTTTAATGGGTTTGTTGTCTTCAATCAGGAGTGAAAAAGCTCAGATTTCAGATTACATATGATCCTAACATTATCAAGCTTAAATACTACAACCAGGAGGAAAAAACCTCCAACCTTGGACCTGGTACCACTGGTGGGCTAGGAACAATTTAACATCACAGAAACTACTACATATTCAATTACAAACTGAATTCAACAGAAATTACATACCACATACTTACTAAAAATAAGAAGGTGACTTTCCACTAAACTATCTTCATAGAAAGTCACAACAATTAGATACATCTTATGAAAGGTTTTGTGTTTTTTTCACCTTTCAGAACAATTATTTCCAGACTCACCTTTCAATGATACACTTTTTGACGCATCTTTTGTCAAGGTAGCACTCGTTTTGTCACTTATGACCCTAAAAGGTGAGCTTATTATTGGTGGGGATCAATATTTAAAATGACTTTGATCATGTAAGCCTATATTGTGACTCTGCTTATGGTCAGCTCATTTAAGCTTATTTGAACATTTATTATTTGGTTACAAATAGTGATGGGTCCGGGTCAAAAATTTTTGACCCAGGTCGGGTCAATTTTTGTGGCTCGGGTTGGGTCAGTCATTTATGGTTTGGGTTTGAATTTGGAAATAACTTCCCTTAAAAACGTCAAATTTTTCAATTTTTTCTCTCCGGGTCAAAAAAAATCTCTTAGGGTCTGGTCAGAAAGTACCAGGGTCGAAGGCGGGTCAGCCTCTTAGTTACTGCAGGTCAAAAGTAAGCTCGGGTCGGGTCAGGGCCCATCTCTAGTTACAAAGAACCAGGTAGTTACAATTTTGGATGCTTGATTAAAAACACTTAGTCTACAAATTTTTCTTTTGCTTGAATCAAAAAAGGTCAACTTTTAAGGATCTTTTATGCAATAACTATAAGTTAAAAGGAGAACTTAACTTTAGGGGGGATTTGAGACATCTAATTCAAAATTAAGTTTCAATGACTTCAATAACAATAAATGCTCTCTTGAGACCTTTTCAGAAATCTACACTTGACTTGCATGTATTGAATCAATCAAGATTATTTATAGAAACGTATAGGAGGAAACATTCAAAGGGAAAAATCTTTTCTTTTGACTTGTATATTGCTTAAGATTTATTTTCAACTTTCAGTGACTGCAACGTTGTCATTTCAATGATGTGTTATTGATGATGAACTATGGAAACTGGCAGTCCTTGGTCGACGCCAACAAAAAGTGAAATTGCAGAGGCTGATTTTCAGTTAAGATATTTATCAGATGTAGACTTGACACTAAGGTCTGATGAGAAACTCATGATTCGCGAAATGGGGGACGGGGAGCCTTCGGATGAGACATTTTTGGTGAGAATTTTTTACAATTAATATTCGCAGGATTGTTCTAAAATATCCGGATATTGAATTGAAAGGAGGGTCCCCGAGAAAACTTTGATGAAGATACCTTTCCAAATGAGAAGCATTATAGAACCTCAAAGTCCAAGAGTCCAGCTCCTGGAGCCAAAGCAAGAAGTCCAATAATGAAAGGAAAATTTTCAGACTCTTCAGTTACAAAAACGAGGGTGTCTCGACAGCAAAGTATGCCTCAAGAATTTTCAAGCCCTCAGAAAACACGAAGCCGTTTGCCCAGACAACAATCAGAAAATAATACAAATGGTGTTGAGATGAAGTCTGGGGCATCTACAGCAGGAACAGATAGAACTTCAGCCACTGACACAACTTTTTCTTCAAACTCTTCCGGAAATGTCTTGCCACGTAGCCCCTCCAAATCTCCTTCAAAGTCCCCAACCAGGTCTCCATCAAAACGAAGAACAAGGGCAAGGGACGTATTGCAATTACCAAAACCTTATAGTTTAATAAAATCAGACATGGTTAAGAGATGGAACCTTCATTATGAAAAAGGTACATCCCCTTCTGAAGATGATGAAAAGGAATTGCAGCTTTTTAAATCTGTCGAATACACTCATGCACTGGTTTTGAAAGTAAATCAGTTGTCTAAACAGGTAATTCAGTTGCTATTAGATCAAAAACTAAAAAGTGTTGAGTAATTCTAAAGATGGCCCCTGTCCAGACAGAGCAACAGTGAATAAGAGTCCGACCCGCTGTTTACACTAAGTATTTTTTGACCCGACTCGATGAGATTTTTTTGACATGGAGGGAAAAACATTGAAAAATTGGGATTTTTGGGAAAGATTTTCCAGATTCAGGGGTGGCTAACCCATCCCAAGCAAATTAAAAGACCTGACCCAACCTGGATCAAAAAATTTTGACCCGGGCCCATCACAAAGTAATACAAAGTGTTTTAGGAGCTACATTATAATTATTTCCAGTCCTTTATGAACAGAAAAATTTCATGTCTGTCATTTATGTTCCTTTTATTTTAAATCTGATGCCATGGGGTCTGAAGACGAGAGATGAAACCCAGTGATGACCTTCCCAATCAAGAGAAGAATCAACACTGAACTGTTTATTGATAGAATGACAAAGATCAAGTGTCAAACCTATTTTGAAATGAGTTTAATGAGAATGTGATAAAGTAAAATATTTTATTTAAAATATCATGAGAAAATAACTTGAATTGAACACATTTTAGGAGAACAATATTTATATGAAATTGCTTATAATAACTCATACATTTTTCACAGTTTTTTTACCTACAGCCTACTTCTTAAGTTAAATATCTGCCTGCAACCAATAAGTAATATCTTCTGCATATCCACCTAAGGTGCATTTCAAGCAAATTGAAGCACATAGCCTGTCTCAGTATCTAATGGTGTCCATTAATGTAGACTATTCCTGCGATCGCAAACGAGCTAATCTTATATGATCTGGTCAATAGAAAAGTGCTGACCCCAAGTAATAACACATGCCAGTTGTTAACGGTTAACTTATGAAATAAAGATCTGAGTAAATGCTCAAAGAACATTATTGTAAAATATAAGGGTAAAAACTACAATACTAAACTTTAATCTAAGGCCTAATTATCCTGCACAATCTTACGTCTAAGAATAGTGAAAAATAACATGTTGACATGGTTAGGTGCGCAGGCCTATTTTCCAACATGGGAAGTAGGAGGGCTGTGATCAAGTGTGGATAAATAAGTTTGTGTGATCAAAATAGTAAGGTATATATTGAAAGTAATAAAAAGTGTACCGAGATCCTTATGGGTAATATCTACACTAAAAACAGTTGATAATTGCTTTTTTAGTTTATTAAGAAAAGCTTTCACTGGCTCCTTTATTCATTTTTAGGAAATTATAGAGCAATGCTATATGTTCTTTTCAGGGCACCTCTCAGTTTTGGTTTAACTTATTCAAAATTTATTTTGTATTAATTTACTACATGTTTTGTTTCTTCTTTATCCAAAGATAGCCCCTTTTTCCTTACAAAAATGAGTTTATTTCTATGTTGGACTCAAGAATGTTCATTTATGATCTTGTTATATCAAAATCTCATCATCCAAATCAATCTGATTTGCAGGGATTACTGGACCGAAAGAGCTGCTTCAAATATGCCTGCAATGTGGCAAATTATCCCATTCCAGACCAGGATGTCCCCAGGTGTATGAGTTCATTTTTCAGTTATGCCAGAGAGCTGACAAATATCAGGGAAAACATCAAAACTTTAGATCAAAAGAATATGTTTGATTTAGAGGTGAGTTTGTATTTTGAAAATAGGAATCACTGATTGTACTACAAAAATGGATTTATAAATTAACAGCAATCTGGGTGGATTCCACCAACATTTCCAAAGGTAAGAAGGATGGTTTAATCCTAGTAATGAAACTTTATTTTCAGCATTTAAAAGTAGCACCCATTTTGCTTTTGTGAAATTTCAGCCATACATTCCTCAAACTCTGGTGACTCGTCCGGAAACTTCAAAACCACGCGATCCTGACAGCTATGACTTTAAAGATGAGCAGCTTGCAAAAGATTACAGAAAGATGTATGAAAAATATCATCAAATGGAGGCTTTGCTAAAGCAAAAAGAATTAGCAGAAGAAGCTCAAAAGGAAGATTGATTTTATTTTGATGTCTAATTTTTTGTAAATAATAATTTAAGAAATAACTAAAATAAAATGTTCAAAGCTTAAAAATTTCTTCTAGATTTGAAAGGGGTCTTTTTGTGCCATCCAACCAGGATTTTATTTTGATTTAAAATAAATATTTTCTTTACTTTTATTGGCATGTTCTCTATTTCACTTACTTTTAATAAATCTGTCTGGTGATTGTAATGTAAATAAGGCAGTAATAAAAGTTGAATCCAAATGAACTGAACAGTGTTCCATTTGGTGCAACTTACTTTATTATAAAACATAGGCCAAAGTAACTTTTTGTGTATATAAAGTAGGTATTTTACATCAAACCAAAGGACCATTCATGAAGAGCAGAATACTATATTTTTATTTTTCCCTTAAATGCACCAAAGGAAGTTTCATCACATACTAACATATGGTGGCCTGTATGTAGGGAGGTTTCATGAGGAATGTGGAATCCTCTCCTTGAGAGTCTATCGTAAACAAGTCAACCAAAAATAAAAGTCACGATTGTTTTCAATGAATTCTATTCTTTAACTGATCTAAAATAATAATTACATTTCTTGCAAGGTGTGTGAAATATTCATGGTGAGAAGGGCTGTAGCACTAGAGTCCTTCTAAAGAGGGAAGTTGGAAGGACTTCGTAATACAGCTTATAGGACCCACAGATGTAGAACGGAAAATAATAAAATATCAAGAGTTTTTACATTAAGTCAATCGGACTAAGATTGACTGTCTTAAGCTCCCTTTATTTATAAGTATATCACAAGAAGTAACATAAACTACTTTTTTATCTTTGTATGGTCAAATCAAAGTACAACAAGAAAATACTTAGTCTCAAAATACTTCAAACTTAGAATACTTAAAGAGGGCACCTGGGGAAAAATCACTAGGCTGATGCTTGGTAAAGAACTCTTAACCAAAAGGGTTAGGATGGATCTTTTTATACTTTTTGCAAAGATGTTGAACTGGCTGAGATAATAATAATAGTAACCCCTTTTTTTGTAAACCGGTGAGATAAAAGTAAAATATCGCAATTCTGAGACATCAATCTAAGAAATTATGATATCAACCACACAATAGTGGTGAGGCAGGGTCAAAATTTTTTGACCCGGGTCGGGTTAGCCATCTATGATTTGTGGATCAGCCATCCATGATTTGGGTTTGGGTTTGAAAAATTTGTTCCCTAAATACGTCAAATTTTTCAAATTTCTTCCCTTCAGGTCAAAAAAATATCAGCGGGTCGGGTCAAAAAGCACCCTGGTCAAAACCGGGCCGGCCTCTTATTTATTGCGGGTCAAAAGTATACTCAGGTGAAGTCGGGTCAGGGTCCATCTCTACAACACAATACTTGTTCTTGACAAATGCCCTCTATCATGCATTAATTGAGCCAAAAATAGTTACATCATCAAGACCAGAATGTTTCATTTGCAAAGGCTTTAATTAATGCTGGTCTTATATGAAAATAAATATTTAGTATTTGATTGGCTCCTTTACAGATCTCTGGGATCTCACTATCTTTAGAGGGCTCTAGAGATAAGGTTTGATGGGGTCATTGAGATTTTTTTGAGTGAGATTCAATTAGTGCTCTTCAAGTTTAGAGAGATCATTTCATGCACTGTTATAAGGACAATGTCTAACTCAACAAAACATGTATGTTGGTATATTGACTTTAAATTGAATAGATAGATCAAAACAAAGACAAATGCAACTTTACAAAACAAGTTGATGTCAATTAAAAAGCTATTTGTTAGTCAAATGATTTTTCTTTGAGTGCAGCTTTCATCACAGAATACGTTTGATTAACTTTTGGTAGCAACGTAATAACGATCACTTTATTAGCAAAGCCATTATTACCTGTAAGAAAGGCAATGTGGTACAATAACTTCCAATCAGAGAAAAACTCCAACCAACAAAGTGAGATAATATTTTTTGTCAAGCTTCTTGAATATATCCTGATTATCTTTAAAGAATAATTAAATGTTTAAAACTGATAATTTGAAATGTTTGATTTCCTTACAGCTAAATGGGCTGCACAAGCTTAGAAACTTTTTTTTATTTCTCATATCCAAAATTTAAAACTTAATAGTATGGGGCCAAGAAGCAGCTATTTTCTAAAAGATGTGGAATTGCCTTTTCTTTCTCATAGATGAAGATGTGGGGTTGCCTCTCTCCCCGACTGAAAATAAAGTGACGTAAAAATCAATTCAGCCACAAATGTAGCGAGATGTGAAAATATCACGTATTTTTATACCTATAAATGTGAAAAAAAACACGTTGAAAAACAGACACCTATGTGTCTAAATATGTGTGAGATGCAGATTTAGTAGCAAATGTATCTAAATTGAAGGTGACTTTTTTGACCTGCATAACACGTTATTTCACCTTTTCATAACTGTCAAATAATCAAGTTGTAAAGCATTCTGAGCATTATACAGGAACTTTATGCTGATTTGAGTGGCTGCAAATTCTTGAGTGTCAAAATATCTCAATTCATACTTTGGAGTACTTTTGTTGCTCTTTGTTTGCGGTAACTTTATTAAGTACCTAGTGGTACTAATTACTTTTTTATACTATTACTAGCTGAGGTACCCGGCGCTGCCCGGGTGAATTTGCAACCTGCTGACCATCTTTTGTTTTTCAAACAGTTTTCAAAAATGTATCCTTCAGCTTTTACGGTTTCAGGCCCAGATGGCAGAGGGGGCGGGGGTCAAACCTTCACCAAAACCTTCCTTGGTCAGTTGTGGATGTGTATACAAAATTTCACTAAGATTCGTGCAAGGGTTTGGATTTCCATTAACCCTCCACATATCAACAGACAGACCAACAAACAAACATCTGTACAGCCATTTATATATATAGATACTAGCTGAGGTACCCGGCGCTGCCTGGGTTAATTTGCAACCTACTGAGCAACTTTTGTTTTTTAAACATTTTCAAAAATGTTTCCTTTAGATTTTAGTATTTTAGGCCCCCCCAGGGTTGTCAAACCATATCACCAAAACCTTCCTTGGACAGGTGGGTATTTGTGTGCAAAAGATCGGTTCAAGGGTTTGGATTTCTATCAGCCCTCCTCATACCAACAGACAGACAAACAAACACCTGTACACCCATTTTATATACAAAGAAGATAGTGTACTATACTATATACTAAACACTATTATCATACTAGCTGAGTGCTACATACGTAAAATTTGAATAATAAAAAATGAATTGTGTTAGAGACTGGTATGAGTAAATGCAGTATTGTAAAGTCAGTAATCACATAGATTTGTTCAAACCAAACATATTTTTATTTTGGTTCATAAGTTTTATGATAATAGATTGGAAATTTTCAAGGAGAGTAATTTTGATTGGATAAATTTTACAGCAATGATGACTTCATCAGACTAGAGCTAAAAACCAGTTTTTTATATAAAAAGTGCACATCATACAATCATTTTATTTCATATATCCTTACACAACAAGGCAGCAATTAATTCTTAAATTAGATTTGACCTGAATTACCCATTGTTGTGAAGATGATATCAATATCAATCTTACACAAATTTATCCAGAATATTGGAGTCAATGACAGAACAAAGAAGGTGATAACAATGGACACCTCAAGAATCAAAATTGGCCGACATTCCCTCCACAAAAGGCTGAGAATTCCTCAGAGAACTGAAGTTGAATGGAGAAATGGAATCTCAAAGGACCCACTTAGAATTAATTTGAAAAGAACATTCTTCTGATTTTTATCAATGCGACGAGTGACTGAAATCTAACCTGGTTGCTGGATTGTTTATTTATTATACATCTTTGTTCTTTGGATGACAGTGTTGTTTGAATGTGGGACGCCTCTCACAATTTTGTGGAGAGCGTCGTTACTCTTGGAGAGATTGCTTGTTAAATAATTGGTGGAGCTGTGCATCATACAAGTACAATAGGCAATAGACAAAAGTTCCTCAAATTGGTCAAACAAATATGTACCAATTATTTACAATAAATCTGCTGGAAAAAACAATAACCACAAAAAAACTTTCGTTTTATATTTTTTTCAGCAAGATTGTTTACAAAGAAATCGTTCTAAGAACAACTAAGGCTAAGGTTTGTGGATGCAATTCCCAGTTATGCCAGCAATTTTTTCAACCCCAGATTGCAAAAAATCAATTAGACACCCTCAGTAAAAGTAAATGAATTGAGGTACTTCATTACATGCTATTGGTCAAGTACAAAAGTCCTCTTGACATGGCATTTCTAAGCCTCGAAGCTTTGTTGTGATGAGAACAAACAACAGAAACATATTCCAAACAGTCTTTTTATAAAACTATTGCACTTATTTGTATTTTTGTATTTGTATAATCAAATGCTCCATCGACAACAATAAATATTCTAATGAAATCTTTTAAAGAGCGCGGACTTTTTCGCAAAATAATGAAAGGGAGTCGCTAAATGACTACTCACATTTTTTTAAATAAAATATTCCTTTGTTTCAAGTGATAAAAATTGGTAAAAATTTGTCTTTAGATGAAAAAACAAAATAAATTTTACAATCAAATAAAAAACAACTTCTTCAGCTCCAATCTCAGTTTATTTTTTTCCACACCGTTTCTCCAATCAAAGTTCACTTCTCTCATACAGTTGAGCCTGTTTTGAAATGCTTGCCTTCCAACTCTTGTTCTAGATGTGTCCATTATCACCGTTTTATTCGTTCGGTTGTTGTAGGACATATTGTCTATGTTTTTTTGAGCTAGAGGTGGTTTCTTTGGTTTCATAGTCGTAATTTGTGTTGCCATCTTTGTTGTAATGTAACTTATAACTTTTACAAACCGTGCATGATTGAAATAAGCAGCACAAATAAAAGGTGTCACAATTGCTTAGCGGTCATGGGGCCCTAATTGTGAGAACCAAGATCTAAGGTTGGCAGTTCAAACTCTGGCCATGCCAGCAATTTATTATTTGTTGCTGTTTGTTTGACATCACCCTTGAAAATACCTTTTCTCTTTACCATTTTTTTGGTAGAAATCAAGTAAACAAATTGAGGTACTTCATTACTTGCTATTTGTCAAGTACAAAAGTCCTCTTGACATAGCATCGAAATATAACCCTTCATTTCTAAACCCCAGATTTGTTGTGATGACAACAAACAACAGAAACATTTTCCAAATAATCTTTTTATAAAGTTACTTTGACTTATAACTTTTACAAATCATACATGATTGAATAAGCAACTCATACAATAGGTGTCGCTATGGGCCTTTAATTGTGAGAACCAAGACGTAAGGTTGGCAGTTCAAACTCTAGCCATGCCAGCAATTTATCAAATCTGGATTGCAAAAAAAATCATGAAGGCACCCTTAGTCAGGATGAAAGTGATCTGCCCGGACCATAGACAATAATTCCATGCCAATGGCAGGACTCTTCTAAAGGTGTTGATCATGAAATGAGGTGCCTCATTACCTGCTATTGGTGAAGTACAAAAGTCCTCTTGACTTGGCATCAAAATAAAATATTGACCAGTACTTCTAAATCTCAGCTTTGTTGTGATGACAACAGACAGAAACATATTAGAAATAATCTTTTGATAAAACGTTGTACTTATAACATTTACAAGTCATGCATGATCACAATAAGCAGCACAAACAATAGGTGTTGCAATTGTTGAGAGGTCATGGGCACCTGACTGCGAGAACCAAGATCAGAGGTTGGCAGTTCAAACTCTGACTATGCCAGCAATTTATCAACCCCTGATTGCATCAAGGCATCCTTAGTTGGGGTAAAATTGATCTGCACTGACCAAAGAATAGTATTATTATTGCCATCATATTGCACACACTAGGATTTTCTCTCCCTTTTTCAAAATGCCGTAACTTACAATAAATACATAATCCTGAAATATTGCCTTTAAAAAGAGAGCAAATTTAGGTTGAACTCAAGAGTGCTATAAAAATCATCAGTAAACCACTCTGGCATTGTAAGTTGCCGTGGCTGATTGGTCATATGCACCTGACTGAGAACTAAGATTTAAGTTGTGAGGGTTCAAACCCTTGGCCATGCCAGTAATTTTTCAAACCCAAATGGGAAAACACGTCCTCAGTCAGGGTAATATTAATCTTTAGCATTTATGGGCCTGTCTATGGCGGGAATCTGATAAAATTATTGATCTTGCATAGACACTGCCTGCGAGCCACTAGATTATTTATTACTATTATTATCAACAGTGTATCCTATAATTCATTTATTAAAAGATGTCATCTTTTCTCTTTGTAAGTTCTTTTTTGTGTAGATTTATTATATATATGCAGACTTTCCCTGAGATCGCATATGATTAAACCAATTCGTTAAACAATATAGCAATATATGTACCAGTATAATCACACATTCTCTTCTTTTAGCTATAAGATATATTATGTCGCCTTTGTTGAAGCAATCAAAATTCTTGATCATAATACTTTATCGAATAAGTGTAAACTTTAGAACTAAATTTTATAATCTAGGGCCTAATTATCAAGCACAACCTTAAATCTAAAAATAGGTAGTGAAAAATAACAAGTTGACATCTAAAGGCCTTTTTATCTACATGTGAGACAGGAGCACAATGATCAGGTGCGCTTGGGTATCAAACGTGAATAATGAGGTTGTGTGATCACAAAAATAATGTATTGTAAGTAAAAATAGTATCCAGATCCCAATGGGCTGTCTACATATATCAGGAAAAGGTAACTAAGTACTTAACTTTTATCGCTCATTCGGTTCAATTTTTTGAGTGCAAGGAGTCCATTTTCTACCCTCACAACAAAGTTTCATACCTTCTTTGCACTAACCTCCTTTAAGAAAAAGGTTAAATTAAAAATGAAAGGTATAATATATGCTGTTGTATTTTAAAATCAAAATTAAAATTAAATGCATTCAGTTGCTCAGTTGCCTTTATTGCCCCACCGGAAAAGTGTCACACGGTTTTGGGCTAAAAATACACAATTTTTAAAAATGTCCCAAAAAATTACACAATTTTTGGAAATGTCATACAAATATACAAATGACAATATATCAATACACAGCTAGCACGCAATACTGGTAAATTGTAGGATTTATTGGGACCAAAAAATTGCGCCAAAGGCGGTCATTTTTCCGGTCGGGAGATGATGATTCTTGAAATTGTTCAAAAAAAAGAGGCTGAGATAACAATTTATTTTAAGTTTCCTTTTCTTTTCTTCTCTCTAATGATTCCTTGGTGTTCTGACAAGTTGGTACAGGCCCTGTTGCTCCTTGGTTGTCAACCTCATAACTGTCCGAGTGGGTCATCATTGGTATTGGAAGTTTATTACCACTTCCAAAACGTACCTTTTGCATGACAGGCTCCTTCATGATGACCTTGTTGAAAATGTCCCCATATTCTTGCTTAAGCCATTGTTCTATAAATATAAGACTTATTTGAGAAGATTGGATTGCTGATATAGAATTTTACTCTCAACAACATATTTATTTCTAAAAATAATTGATGTTACTGCTATGGTCAATCAAAAAACTGGACGTGATAATAGCATTGATTGGTCAAGGAAATCCATATGTTTTAGTATATATTGTTGGTTTTGATTATGAACACTGATATGTTACAAAATTTGTCTTTTAAATATGTATAACTCACGCAATCTTTCCTTGTCAATTTCAATGACAAATCCTTTAGAAAGGACGACTGCTATGATGAGAACACAAAAGGCAATGTGTAAAGCTTTCATAATTGCCTTTCGAGTTGAAGATATCAATCAAATGTGTTGATCTTTGATAAACTCTCCCCTATTTATACTTAACCTCCTTTGTTCCAAAAGAGGCCAACAATAGAAGAGAGAAGTTGTATATGATGACTTCAACAGAGAAAAAATCTTTTGTGAAAGTCCAATAAGCTAATTATAGTAAACTTATTGTTTACAATATGGAAACAAAAACATTGCCTAAATTTTCAGCACAATATTTGGTAAAAACGGTTTGCAATATCTGAGGTCAAATTTGTTAGTTTTTCTCATTTTTTTAGTCTCTGAGTCAAATATATATCTAGGGTTGTCATGGGTCAGGGTCAAAAATTTTTGATCCGGGTTGGGTCAAATTTTTGTTGCTCGGGTTGTGTTTGGTTTTAGAAAATTTCCCCAAATCCCTAATTTTTCAAGTTTTTGCCCTTCAGGTCAAAAAAATCTCATCGGGTCGGGTCAAATGGTCTTGGGTCAGAGCGGGGTCAGCCTCTTATTTACTTAGGGGTCAAATGTATGCTCGGGTCAGGTGGTGTCAAGGCCCATCTCCAATCTTTTCAAAACAGAGGACTTTTCAAGTAAAACCCACCATTTACATCTGCATTAATAGAAATTTATTCTTTTCAATCTTTCAAACTTTACTCAGTCCTTGTGTTTCTGGACTTAAGGGTTGATGACGGAGGGACCATGGAGTCTTTATATCCAAGTGCAGGCTCTTATGGAGGGAAAAACCCTGGATTTTGTGCAAATATTCTAATCTAACAAAAATCTTATACGTTTCACCAGTTGGGAAAACCCCCAACACTTGGATACTGGTTTTGCAGGTGGACTAGGGATCTTACTTGTACAAGAATCAATTAATTGACATCAAAATCAACATAGATCTAATTGGAGTTGCTTCTGATAAGCCTATGAAGCAGTTTATTCCTAAACATTTGTAGTGAAATCAGTAGCCAATCAAAGTCCCAATTGTCGATAAATCTTTTTGCAGCATTTGTTATACAGAGCTTTCCCATTCTCTTTTTACTTGTATCAAAGAGTTTAAGTCTATCAGGATTCCTTGCATTCATGTATGTTTTGCTAAGAAATTTACCCGCCAGATTAGTAGGGTTATTGGTAGAGTCAATATTTTGAATATGAATACTGATGTTCCTTTGAAGAAAATGTTGTCTTTTTCTTCCAATTCAAAAATCTCCAACAACTCTCTTCTTGACAATTTCCTGTCAAAATCCCTAACTATTGAATGAGGTGTTTGAAATATGATCAATGGCATGATAAGGACACATTTTTTTGTGCAAGATTGATCATTATTTTTTAAATTTTGTTCTGATTCAGTGTACCTTTACAATTTTTGTCAAAATGAGCTGCTCAGTGTTTTCTCCCCAGGTCCAGGGATGAGGAGCTATTCTGATACATTAAAAACATTAATGGCATTAATAATTCAAAATGGATATAGTCCAATCATGTTGAAACTTCAGTTCTGGGCCTTTGAAAATGTGAGACCAAGCACGGTGCAGATAAGAAATTTCTCAGGGCCAGTGCCAGGATGCCAGGGTTCATAAGCTGAAGGAACAATTTTGAAAATTGTTGATTTTTAAAAAGTTACCTAGAAAAGTAATCTCAAATGTCTCTAACCATTTTTGGACCCATAGCCACCAAACCCGGGGCCTAATAAGGAGCAAAAATTAAATGGATCTTAATCTTTGGACAAAAACCACTTAACAGAAGTTGTTGAGAATCTCATTGTGAGTAGGTCTATTTAGAGTGCTGGAGTCGCAAGGGGAGGACTAAATTTTTATTGGGCCTGCATCAAATTTTTTCTTCAGGCACTGCCAGACCCCGGTTGGTTAGTATTGTATATGAATATAGTATTTCAAAGCATGTGCACCACAAGTTCTTTTAAGTAGCAATCAGATGTGCTTATATGATTGACCTTTGCATGAAACATACAGAAGATACGTTTTGTCCAAAATAAACAGCTGTAATCATTTTAAGTCATTGACTTGGGGGGATTATAATTGTCCTGAACCTGCAAAATCCTTTTCTCAAGCAGTTAGTTGTTTAAATTTGTATTAATTTGTTAGGCAAATGCACGCATTACAACTCTATTTTTAAAAACAGAAAATAATTTAACATTCAAGCACATAATTTTGTAATCTATTTTTCAAAGAATCATTAACATCAATAAAGAAAACATTGGATGGAAAGTGAAGTTGATCCTTGTGGCTTTGTTACATAATTCTGTGTCACAGAGACAGATCACTCCTTTTCCAAGTGTATCTGAGATCTCATAACATCCAAGGTCTTCATTTTTTGTTATCAGCTTGGCTATGTCTCGATTAAAACATCCTCGTAATACTTGTGCAGATAATGGATCTATTAGAGAACAAAATATTATGTACAAAATATTTGCAAAATCTGTAATTTTCAAACAGATTCTTTTTAGTCATATTTCAAATATTGTTAATTTCCCAATATTTTGTCATCCTGTTGGGCCACAAAATCCTACACTTCACCAATGATGTTATTTGCTTCAAATATTGCACAAAATATGGCCAATTTTTTAAGTCGGGTTAGCAAACAAAGTACAACGTAACCCTTATTATTATTATCGAGCACTTT
>Ga0194133_10005387_pt1 | contig 16321 bp, 24 predicted proteins | sample TA2KigOf40mmetaG_FD_155448 | JGI IMG/M metagenome (GOLD analysis project Ga0194133, IMG submission 155448) | Freshwater microbial communities from Lake Tanganyika, Tanzania - TA2015055 Kigoma Offshore 40m | ecosystem: Environmental > Aquatic > Freshwater > Lake | place: Tanzania: Lake... | reverse complement strand
TTACTGCACGGCGTGCACGAGGTGCGACTCGCACGAGGATTGTGCAGGCTGCGGCTGATTAAACAATCTACAACTTCCAAAGGTTGGCCCGACTAATATTTCTACGTTTTATTTCTTCAAGTATCTACCAAGGTAATGTTTTTATTAATGTCAATAGGGTGTTAATGCATCGACCTGATTTGGCTTTCTTTTGTTTTACAGTTAATATGCCTTCCCCTCTCAAGAAGTCCTGTATTGTGGGTTCAGACGGTGCAGACGGGTCCAACAAAAGTCCCCTGAAAAGGTTGTTGAGCAATAATGACAGGATCCTCCGTGTTGTCAGGTAAATCTACATTTCTCCGAGCCCTTACAACGAAATGACACCCTCAATATTATTTTAGGTTAAGTGAGAAGGCCCACATTCCAACTAAAGGGTCTCCCTTGTCTGCTGGTTATGACCTTTACTCTGCAGCTGATCTTGTAAGTGTACCTCAAGCGTTGAAAGATTTTTCTGGCCAACAGTTTCCTTATGATTCAGGTGGTTGAACCCCGGGGTAAGGCCGTTGTGCCCACCGACTTGAAAGTTGCAGTGCCTCCTGGCACTTATGGTAGGGTTGCACCCCGCTCAGGACTTGCTGCCAAACATTTCATAGATGTTGGAGCAGGGGTCATCGATGAAGATTTTCGTGGCCCGCTGGGTGTTGTCCTGTTCAATCACAGCGACACTCCTTTTGACGTGAAGATTGGAGATCGTGTTGCCCAATTCATTTGCGAGAAGATAGTGTACCCTGGCATTGTCGAAGTAGACACCCTAGAAGAAACTGACAGGGGTGAAGGTGGTTTCGGTTCAACCGGAACAAACTAAAGCTGTTCTTATGGATCAAGACCCGGTTTTACTGTCATTTTAAAATCTTAATTCCCAATTATTGAAGAAAATAAAATATAACATGAAACTGAAGGGAAGCGTGGTTTATTTCCATTACAATCAACTAACGGGGTCGGGTCATGGTCCACTTGCCATATCAGGATAGGTTCAGAGATTTGTATGTTCAAAAAGGAATACAGGGTTGTTGATTGCAGATAAACCTCCATCATGCAACAATTGTGATAAAAAGATACTTTTTTAATGTATTTCGAAAATATAATTTCAAATTAAATTACCAAAATGGTATTGATAAATATCAATGACCTCCATGGACACAAACTGTCTTAATTGAGCTTATCAAATCTTTTTTTGCAGACTTAATGTGCTTACAAAAATCCTGGCACTATTGAGCCTTAATGAGTGTGAAAAAGTTTTTAAGTAATTATGAGGCTTGGCATTAACAGTGTTTGCATCTTTTATCATGAGTGACGATGTTCATTGTACTTTAACAGAATGAAAAACTTTCTTCGTGTTAAAACTGATCAAAATGGAATGGATCATCAACTTCAACGGCCAAAAAGTCATCGTCATAAGTGCTAAGGGCTCTCTCGACCGGTTCTACGCTGTTTGGTGGAGCTTCTGGCAAAAGGTTTTCATATTCTTCTAAAGAAATTAAACACAAAAAATTCAGGCTTACAAAACAGATATTCAAGAATGCTTTGCTTTACCACCTTTTTGGGAACGTTGGTTGTTGTGAAAAGCAAGCAAGTCAGGCAAAGGATTCGAGGGACGATTTCTGACAAAAAGAATAAACTGTTTGGAAAGTGTGCAGAAAAGATACATTTTACAATTTTTACTTGGATGTTTGCAGTTTTGGTTGACCTTTGGACTTTTGTTTCTTCGACAGCCTTTGAAATTCTGCAAGTTCTGCCTGAAAGCTTCCTCCATTCTAAAGAGTAGACAATTTTCAAAGACAAATACTTTTTTTGTTTGAAATAATTCCATTGGTTTTTAAAAAACGACGTACGTTTTTCCCATGATTTGAGTTTTTGTGTTTAGGCTGACGTTGGCGCCTCTGGTTTGTAGCCTCCGATGCAGCAAAGAACTTTTTAACCTAAAAAGTTCTTGATTTTTAAACTGTGGGAAAAAGGTATTTATTTTTGTAATACCTTTATGGGATCAATTGAAGGTTCAGTATTAGAAGTTGCAAGCTCTCTGAGGAGGTGTAAGAAAACTCCTCCCGGTGTACGTCGTCGTTGGCCATTTTTAATCATCATGCCTCCATCCTGAAAAATGGGGAAGTATTGTAGAGAAAACCTCAAGCTCTCAGATGAAATGTTCCTTACTTTTTCAATTTTTTGGGTTTTGGCAAAGAGATTCAAGGCAATTTTTACGCCAACAAGTTCGACCACACCGACCATAAGCTCTATTTTAGGCTCTGAAAGCTTAGCTGCCAATTCTTCGCCGAGAGCATAACAGCAATCTGAGTACGAATCAACTGTTTCCGACTCCATGCTTTCACAATTACTTCCTCCTTAAAAAAAATGTGTGAGTAATTCAGAAATCATTTAGAAAATTTTAAGAATTCACGTACCTGTTGCTTGTTCACCACATTGCTTATTCAAACTTTCTAAAACGTCTGTCGGAACATCTATTGGGAAAATCAAAGTTATTTGACGACTACTGTGTGTCTAACAGGGTCTACCTGGTATTGTTCTCGGAACTCCCGGTGGTGGAATTGACAAATCGTCGAGATTATTGAGCTCATTTTCCCTAGAGCGGCTTCGTTTTATTCGACCTAAACGCTCTTTAATACTTCGTTTTTTGCCGGCTATGATTGCGTGATCTCGACGTGGCTCCTCCCTGTCAATAAAATCATTTGCTGAAGAGGCCTCGGGGGATGATCTTTTTGACCAATAGCCATTCAGTTCCTGAAATGTGAAAAATAATATGGATTCCATAAGAAATTAATTTATTATGTTTTCAAAAGCGGTTTTGGTTACCTCATCCAGGTCTTGTCTGAACTTGTGAGTTTTATCATTTTTAGAGTTGATGGGATCACGCTGTGCTTGTAAGTAATTGTACGACTCTGCACCCCGATCTCCTTTGAATTCTTTCAAAGATTTTCCAACAGCAATATCACTCTGTTAAACAAAATCAAAACTACAGATTGAATATGCGTCAAATTTAGGTGCTTTTTTACCAAGTCTGCAGTCAGAATTTCCTCGTTCAACAAATTTCCCCAAATATTATTGGCTTTCTTTTTTTGCGTGATGTTTGGGTTAGCTAAAAAGGTAGAAGCTGTTCCACCCCTAGATCTCTGGTATTCAGATGCCATTTTCTGAAACTCATCACCGCCGTTCGAGAGGTGCTAAAAAGTCAAATCATATTCAAGAGAATATTCACCTATTTTATTTGTTAAAATCAAGTGACTTACTGTATTGATGTTGTTTTTAACTCTTTTCATTTTACGGCTAGAAGGTCCCTCACTCTCATCTGAGTCTGAGCATGATTCAGAAGAAGAAGCTTCAATAATGAGCACAAACTTGCTTGATTTTCACAGTACGGTTAGACAAATAAATTCAAAGCTTACATTTGTATCCCCTCAAAATTCTGGAAGCTGGAGTTTCGTCATCACTCTCATCACAGTTTTTTCCCACATTGCTGTAAAAAAGGGATGTTCTGTACACAGGCTTTGTAAACTTGAGGAGTCTGTTAGCTCATACCTTGCGTCTTCAAGCTCTTCATAATCGTTATTGGTTGACTGTTGTCTAGCCGGTCCCAAACTAGGTCTTGTAAGTGGTTTGTAAGGTGCATCGATAGCATCTGTTGCACAATCTTCGCCATCTGAAATCTCTCCTTCTTCCATTTCATCCATTTCTGCTCAAGTGTCTCAGAGCTTATCAACTAAAACAGATTTGAGTAGTTTAAGCAACCATTTGCTTCAAATGGTTAAATGCAGCTTTAAGAGAAACCATTCAGACTGACAGAGTAATAATTTTTGAGAGAAAAGATGCTTTTGTCACCATATTTAGCAAGTTTAATTATCAATGCTGACAATCTTTTCAAAACCTTTTAAATCTAAAATCAAGAAAGGATGGAACACAGCAATAAGCCTTTTTATTCTTGAATGTAGAATGTGATGAAAACAGAACTCAAAGATTTCATGAAATAATTAAAAAATACCTGATTAGTTTTTTCTTAACTTGGTAATTCAAATTTTGATGAGAATCCAGCCCAGAGCCTCAATATTTACTATAAATCAATCAAGTTACAAAAAAAACGTTCTATAGTTTGTTTACCTTTTCTAGCATCGGTTTAAATTATCTTGAGAAAAACGCATGATGAAAACTGTAGGCCTCGACGGTTTCGCTCAAATTGTATCTGATAATCTTTTACTTTTATATTTTTATTGCACTAATTTCAGTGAGGCAAAAGAAAATGTGCTATAGTTCACTCCTTGCACCGCGATCCTTTAGTCGCGCTCTTTACGTACTCTTTGTTATTGGTATTCAGGGATTTTGTGTAACAAATGTCAAATCAAAAGAAAACAACCAAGTGAACCAACCAAACCTTAACAAATAATAAAGCTGGGACAAGTCATATTGACCTAAAAGTGAGTAAAGTTTGTAAAATCTATCAATGAAATACCAAATTTAAATCAATAATTGAACTAAAATTAGCTGATGATACTTAGCAGATAGCCCAACTTTATTGATATAATTGTCAGGAGGACATGAACTCCAGATGCAATGGCTCATGCTCGTCGAATCAGGCCTTCACAGTCCTATCGTGTTTTCATCGGAGGTCTGCCTCTTGAAACTAAAATCAAAGACATAGAAGAGTTCTTTCAGAAATTTGCTAGGAGATTTGACGTGACTCTCAAGGATGGTTATGGATTTTTAGTAATTCAAAATGATGTGTTTCCAAGATGAAAACTTGTATAAGCTCTCGAAATGTTTAGGAATTCGATGACTATCGAGATGCTGAAAAAGCTGTGGACGAACTCAATGGAAAGGAGTTTTTAGGACGAAGGTAGTCATTTTTTTTTAATTATTGTATCACTATACTTTTACTTCAACACAAACATTTATTCGCATGATGACTGACATTTATTCCTTTTTGAAAAGTGTAAACGTAGAACATGCAAAAGGCCCTCGAAGAGCTAATCCAAGAGCCAATGATCATACGAAACAATGGGTTGAAAAATATGGGCCCCCTCAGAGGACAAATTATAGGATAATCGTAGAAAATCTCTCCTCTAAAGTTTTGTGGCAGGTTCGTTTGTCGTTCCAAATCGTTTGTTAAACAAATTTGTTACAAATGCTTAATTTTTTCAGGATCTAAAAGATCTCATGAGAAGAGCTGGAAAAGTTACCTTTGCAGATGCACACAGAAGAAGAAGAAACCAAGGGTAAATAATTTTACATTCAATACAAATTTCTCGCCAAAAAATAAAGACCCTTTTTCAAGAGAAGTTGAGTTTGCTTCACGGCTGGACATGGAAAACGCAATCAAAAGGTACGATGGCTACAACTTACAAGGACGTGAAATCAGAGTATACTATGACAACCCACACAGATCAAGATCACGTTCGGAAAGTAAAGAACTTAACTTTATTACTATTTCATGCTTGCTTATAAATAAAAGACATTCGAACATTCAAGCTTTAAATCGTAATTTTATTTCTAGGGCAAAAATCTTGATGGCTTTGGCTCCGAAACCCTGGACTTTCAGAGACATTTCCACATCCTTTAATTACTTGGAAAAAATATTGCCCTTTCATGTATTTTCGGCTTCTTTGGAATATTTGTTCAATACTTTAAGCCTTTGACAAAATGCTCAAATCAGTAAAATTATGCTTACACGTTTGGCAATCCTTCACCCAAAAAAGGCTAAAACCTGCGCCAAAAATTCACTCAGTTAACCAACTTAAACGTAAAAGTTTACTTTTTTCAAAGAGAGAAATAAAAGTGATATTTGAATATCTTGTCATGTTTTAACGAACATCTGTTAAAGAGAGCAAACAAATAATGTAAGTTATCTTCAATGTATTTCTGAAATTTACACAAAAAACTTGCAAACCAATAGGAATTATTTGGTTGGCGGGCCAGTCCTAAATTAATCGCTTTCACCCTCTGAATCTCCGGAACTGCTTTGGCCTTCACCTCTTTCTGAAACCTCAATATTAAACTTGTACTCTTGATCGCAACCGAGATAGGCGTCTGACATGAAATACAGAGTATAACTGTGACGGCCAGGTCTTGGAGCCCTAAAGTCCAAGACAAATTGAGACTTTTGTTGAAATGTGAGACGCTTTATAGATAACTAAAAGAATAAAAAGCCATTTACAACCACTTTCAAGTTTTTGGGGTTTTTTCTCGAAACTTACTAAAGTGTTTGCCTTTGGATCTCCCACGACAACCCACCATCCTTCTTCTCTCTTGGTGGGAAAAAATGGTGCAATAACGGGTCCAGTGACCTCGTCTTCCCTCTCTAACTTGACCTCGACATTGACTGTATCTCCGCTCCTAGTTTTAGATAAAATTGAAAAAGATGATCGTTGAATTAAGGCCTTTGCTTTTAAAGTTCACCTGATATGATCTTTGTTAGGAATGCTGTACTCAAGTTCAATGTTCGGGTAACGGTTGCAAAATCTACAATTAGAATATTCAGAGTTTAAAGTAGCACTTTTGTAATTTACTATGAAAATCTTTACCTTGCAACATCGGCCATTTGATCGTCAGACATTTGCAGTATCTCGTTTCTAACATCATCCTCGAGTTCCATAATGTCAAAAACACTCTCTACGCCCTTTTCTTTGCACTTTGTTATTATGTCTTGAGTGAAATGTGGCAACTGCTTGAGATAACTGTCCTTGTTCCACAATGCTTGTGTTATCATTTGGGAAAGTTCCATGGCAGCAATTGCTGGAGACAGCCAGCCATTTGAAGACAAAACGTCAACACAAGCTTGAGTTAATCTAATTGCCTTGGTTATTAGAGACTCAGTGTCCTAAGGGTAAGAAATTCGAATTACCAATACCTAAGTTGCAAGGTCAAATATCGATGATCACAAAAAGTACCTGTTGAAGTTCAGCCGAGAGCTGAATCCTAGACAAGTGTGCTTGAAGCAAGACATTTGTTTTAACGTGAGGATCATTGAACTTACTACCTCCGGCCAATTTGTTGGGGAGTTTTGAACTCAAACTTCGTAAGATTGAATCTTCCCCGTGACGAATCTGCAACAATTTTTAGGACGATTTCAAATTTAACAAGCACAAGGCTTTGATATAAAAAGATCTTTTATTACCTGCATGTCTTCAAATTCAGCAGCTGCAGCTATGATTTCAATAAGGCCTCGTATTTTTGTCTTGTTATTGAGTGACATACTGAATAATTCGATTGTCGTGTAGTTGATGTAGTAGTATGATGCTATCATTCCCAAGTTCAAAGCAGCAGTGTCCATTTCATCCTCAATAGCGACACACTTGGAATGTTCCAACTCGCTGAGAGTTGTCTCAACGAGCTCGGAGAGATGATCTGATAAATGCCGATATGATACTCCCTAAAATGAAGAGTTAACAATAACTTTTTCAAGCTAATTATGCAAAATGAGGTTCCACTTGTTCAAGTGCTTTTAAAAGCAACTGAGGATGGTCTTGTAATGAAAGTAAAAGAGGCACCTGAAGCCCGTAATAGTTGGGATTTTGAGTCATTCTTCTATAAATGAACGTCCACGTCAGGTAATCCACTGCATCTTGCTTGTTTTCTATTGTCTTTGTGACAATTTCTGCATTGAAGTGGTCATGCAGACAATGATCGAGATGGCTTTCAATGGGCAGCGGCTCATACAAAAACTTTTTAAACATATTTTTCTTGGAAGATTGGCATAGCAAAACACACTTTGCGTCTAAATCGGTGCCCTGACGCCCTGAATAATGGAAAAGCAAAAAAAGAAACTTAAAAAAGCTCCGTGAGGACTACTTTAGAATAATTTTTTGAACCTGCTCTTCCGACCATTTGCATCACATCTGTTATGGGATAGTCATGATACGCATGATACTTTCCAGTGTAATATTGTGTGTCCATTATAACTACAAGGTGGCTGTTGACATTGATGGCCCAGCACAAAGACCTGGCCACAACCAAAACCTGAAATGAAAAAAATATACAAAATGATTGGAGTGGTTTTCTTTCAAAAGCATGGAAGGTGTAGTTAGTTGGGCTTTGAGAAATCAAAAAGGAAAAAGGTAGACCTGGATAGCTCCACTATCAAAAAGTGACTCCACAATAGTTTTGTCAGATGTATTAAGTCCCTCATGAATATAGCCGACGCCCTGAGCCAAAGTGTCCTTCAAAGTCGGATCTGAAACCTGAAAGGCGAATCAAACTATTAAGTCAAAAATAACTAACATTATTCTAGAAACTTCATTGTTACCTTAGTGATAAAAGATTGGATATCCTCAAGAGCTGCATGCAAGAACCTGTCGGGCGAGTTGTCTGCCGCAGCAAAAGTTAAAAGGTCGATGGTTGTCAGCCTAAGTATAAAATATGTAGACTCAAGTATTTTGTACTTGTTATCGTTTCGATTTACCTTGTTTGCTTTCTTGATGGCACGAAGACAATAACTGGTTTTCGGGGACTATAACTTTTTATAGCGTTGTAAGTTGGTCGTGCCATTGACAGAAGCCTGAAAAAAGTGAGCATCTTATACTGAAATTGTTGTAACTATTTGTTCTCAACTCTCGAAAAAGTACTTTTAGTGACAGTTTAAATTGAGGACTCAACTAATTTAGGAAAGAGGTTGGAAAAATAGCAAATTAAATACGGAATCAAGTACCTAGAGGCAGTATGGGTTATGTTATATCCATTGATGTAAAGTTCTAGAGGAATAGGACGCACATTTGGGTGAAAGTTGAAGGTACATTGGGAGCTGCATCCTAACCAATTAGCAACATCTTTGGCATTTGCCATTGAAGCTCCCAAAGCAATAATTCTGTAAAAGAAAATAAATTTTTAAAATATTATTGTCTTTTCGCAGAGCAAAATGGAGCGGTACCTGATGGATTTTTCAACTTGTGAGGTCATGTAGCGCATTCTAGAACATACAACCTCAATGATAGGCCCCTCAGGACCTCCAAGCAGATGTATCTCGTCACAAATAAAAAGTTGTATGTTCTGAAACAATTTTTATTTAAGTTATTACGTTTTCGCCCATGAGGGTCTGAAAAATAAACAAGACAGGAATTACCTGGACATTTTTTCGCTGTTTCCAGCGTCTAGACAAAACATCCCATTTTTCTGGTGTGGAAACAATGACGTTGCCTTTTGCAATCAGCTTCAGATCTGTAGTCGTTTCCCCAGTCAGCAGGACAGTCCTTTTCCCTAGGGCACTGAACTTACTTGTCCAGTCAGCATAAACTATCTCAGACAGCTCTTGGCGGGGGGTTATGTAGACACATCTGTAAATTAAAAATTTCAAGTAAATCAATTTCAAAAGCTTTCTGCCAGGGTCTTTTTACCTTCCATCTGGGTTCGTTTCAAACAATCTCAGAATAGCAATTTCAGCACAAACTCTCTTTCCAGAACTCGGTGGTGCTCCGATGAGTACATTGTCATCAGTATTGTACAAATTGTTAAATGTTTGGGTTTGAATAGGGTTGAACTATAAATTTATTTTGAACAGTCATTTTTACACTTTTCTATTGTAAGTATACTCACTTGCTGAATATTCCTGTGGTATAACGCCTCAAAAGTCTCGTTTCTTAGAGCAGTGAGGGGCAGGGGTTGAAGGTCAAGCAGTTCTGTGGGAGGCATATTCTTTTCAGGCAAAATCAAGTGTCTGAAGGAAACTGGTAGCACTGTCTCAGAGCTTAACCAACGGTCAGAGACAACACGGAGAAAATATTGAGGTGGTAGAGGCTCAAAAATAGGAACGAACATCTTGACCGTGTGCTCTTCCTCTGAGAATTTTTGCTTGAGCAAGAAAAACTCATTATGAAGAATCATCTCAGAATCAACATCCTCGACAAAAATCCAAAATCCTTCACTGTGCCCATGGACCTTTTCGTCCCACTGGAAATCAGGGGTGATAGTGAGCTCTATGCTTAAAGTGGAGCGTGTCACTGGTTGAATGTGGCTAACTAAATCCAGCTTGGGGAATTGATGAATGTAACTGAAATGAGACACAAAAACGTTAATGCATTGTTAACACTAGTGGGATTGGAATATTTACCGGTGCAAACTCTTTCCAAGTTTAGGCATTCTCAAAAGCTCCCCCAACTCACTTGGGCCTAGGTCGTACAATCGCTCAAAAGGAAAATTCTTTTTTTCTATTTTCTTCACAACGTCAACGGGAATTTTTTTGAATTGACGAAGAGGACACATGCTCTGCCACATTCTTCGGTCAACCATTTTCGAAAGAGACAGTGCCTTGTCAGCCAGTTGCGCCCACCCTTGAAGAACGACTATTTCATACATGGCTCTGTTGGAAAAAAATAAGCTCTCACTTGATTAACCACAATAAAAATTCTGCCAAAGTTGTAAAAACCTTAGAAGTCTGTTGGCAGACTGAGTTATGAAAACCATGTCAGACATCAATGCAAATCCTTCCAGTTTCAGTTGGGATATATGTGATTGTAAAAGTATGTTAACCTGTAAAGTAGTTAGTTCATAAAATAATGTCAGGTGCCATTCAGAAGAGAAAGGTATACCTTTGCGGTAGGTTCATCTACCGACTCCTTGATTGGTATCGGCACTCTCTCCATCAACTTTTGCAACTCAAGTTTCTCTTCTTCTCTTATAGAAATGTGACGGAACTCTCCAGACAGTGAAAACACCCGGAAAAGTTCAATTTCACTCTAAAAAGAAACAAAGTAATTTATGACAGAAAAAAAGAATATTTGATACGAAATATTAAAGTGAAAGATTCTTACCAGATTTGGTTTGAGTAATTGATTATAGGTTGACATGGTTTGATGTGTACAATAGTAGTGGCTGGCGATCCGGGCGAGGTCAGTAGCCTAAAGAAATATTTTACTTGGTTAAACTTGAACCGAATTTCTCGCTTTTTATTTTATTAAGTGATTAGTTCTAGTAAAAATTACCATGAACGATCCTGTTTTTCGATCATATTTCAAAAGACCACTTTTTTCCAGGGTTATAGCAGCTGTGTGGACAAGATTCGATCTGTGTTGGGTCAGCTTAGGGTCATCTTTGGGATTCTAAAACATAATATAATAAAAAGATAATATCGGCTGCCCCATGCATTATCCTATTTTTATTACCTTAATGCCATAAAGTCCTGGCTGCCTCAACATTCGAATAAACAAGTAAGAATAGCCCAACCAAGAAACAGCCTCCTTCACACTCTGAATGGTTCCAAGGACAAGCTCTGCGTTCAAGATGTCAGGAAGACGAGATACCATCTGTGACTCAACTGGAAGTTGCTGGTTCAAAAGCGAGAGGTAGTATTGAAGTTCAGAGTGGTTTGTTATCTGGGGAAAAACAATTCAAGTGAAAATCACCCAAACGATATTAATTTTGAACAAAACTTTGTTTCTACCAGAATACCCTCTCCTTTAGTGTCATATTGCGGCCGACCAGCTCTACCAAGCATCTGAAGGACGTCCAATGCACCGAGCTCTGTCCAACGACCCTTCTCAGGGTTATAAATTTGAGTTCCCTTGATGATGACTGTATGAGCTGGCAGGTTGACACCCCAGGCTAGAGTTGAAGTTGAAACTAGAACCTGAAAATTTTATTTTAACATGAAAAACGCTTTTCAGATTGGCTGGTTTAATGTGACAGTTGACATTTTTACCTGAATGTGTTTGTCTGCGAAAAGGTCTTCTACAAGCGTTCTGTCAACTCTAAAATACGAAACTTAATTTGAGAAAGGGGAGAAATTATGCTTAGTTCAAGAATAACTTGGTCTCAGTCATCTCAACTTTTAATCTAGTTATCGATGATAGGTTGAAAAAATATGGGAAAATACCTATTCATGCCAGCATGATGAATGGCAAATCCATAAGGTAAAAGATCCTTAAGGTCTGCATTTTTAACTTGTTCAGCTTCGGTCTTAAGAACCTCCATGGAGGCACTGTCATCTTTAAGAAATTTTCCTAAAGTCTCCTTTTCCAAACACATGTCACGAATAGCTTTAGCAGTCTTTCCAGTTTCCTTTCTGCTATGAACGAAAACTAGAACTTGATTCTTGCCAGCATGGTTCATAACTTTTTTAAAGACGATCTCGTTCATCAACAGGTGCCGCTTAACAGCTTTCTTCTCGGTAATACCAATAAATTGTTGTTCCAAAGGGACAGGACGGTAACTAAAATTTTAAAAAACGATTACTCATGAAAATTAGACTTTAAAAAATTGGCTTTTTCAATTCACCTATTGTCAAAGTAAAATAACCCAGTCTTAAGGTTTACTCTCAGAAAAGTTGCAACGTCTTGATAATTAGGTAAAGTAGCTGACAATCCAAGAAGCCTTACGTCTTCTTGAGTGGTTTCCATTTGTCTTATACTCCGTGCAACCAAACTTTCAAGGACAGGTCCTCTGTCATCATGAAGAAGATGGATTTCGTCAAAGATTATGAGCCTCACTAACTGGGTAAAAGTTCGCTCTGCACCACGTCTATCAATATTTTTGGCTTTTATTTTAAACTTTAATTTTTAAACTTTGTACGACAATCTATTGACGTACCTAGTGATAATGTCCCATTTTTCAGGGGTGCAAACTATGAGTTGGGTGTTTGCAATTTGCTCTTTCGACATTTGGCTGTCTCCAGTCAGCTCTCCGACTTTAAGTCCATAAGCTGCCAATCTTCCTGAGAAATTTCCTACCATTTCCTGTACCAGAGACTTCATGGGGGCAATATATATCATCTTGAACTCATCTGCCCTGATTGTCCCGTCTTCATTTACGTGTTTTCCAATCTCCCTCAGCATGGTCAACATTGCAACATTTGTTTTTCCAGCCCCAGTGGGAGCACAAAGCAAGATATTCTCATCAGAAAACAAACAAGTCTTGTGCAGCTTACTCTGTTCAATAATAAAAATCACCACTTAAAAGGGCTCAAGGACAATTCTAAACTTGGATCTCGATTACCTGAATCCTGTTGAGAGTTTTGAAACCTTCAAAAGCTCCTCTGGCATATGTGGGGAGATTTTCTATGGGTACTAAAGACTCATCACTAGAAAAGACTTTTGGTTTTAGAGCTGGCACATGTACCTCCTCGTACCCTTTTTCCTAATATTGCAAAAGAAAATAATTTAAATTCATCGTATCTACCCTGCAAAAATCAAGTTTCTGACCTGTCTTCTAAAAGAACCCTCTGGCAAATGACACTTTCGGTTTGCCATGAAGTGAGATCCACCAAACGAAAGATCTTCTAGGCTAATGATTTCAGCAATCGCATCTTCATTATCTAATCCTCGATTTGAAGAAGAGGTTTTCTTTGAGTCCTGTGCAGACCTAAAATAGTTTTTGTTATCAATAATGGTATGTCTTATATTATGTGCTTCTTCATCATTATTTTACACAGAAATTACAAACCTATTATTTGATGTATCAGAGTCATCTTCGTCTCCTTCTAATTGGTTAAGAATCTTCTTCAAATTCGGCTTTTTTGACATGGTATCGACGATTTTATCTTTCTCAGCTTCAGTTTGCGCAGTTTGGAGCTTTAAGAGAAATTGGCAATTATGATCATCTTTGAACATTAAAATTTGATTTATTATAATTTTTACAATCTTACCAAAGTGCAGTAAAGTACCATATCACGGTTCTTGACAATAGTCTTAATAAACTCGAAGCAATCATATCCCAGTAGGAGAACCAAATGATTTTCGACTTCTCTATCATTTTCTGAATTTTTGAGGATATCAAGAACGTCCCGAGACTTTTGTTGCGAAACGGTAGCATCATCAAAGTACTTGGACAAGCAACGCTGAATCCAGTGAGCACCAATATCCAAAGGATGGAGAGGTTTGGACTTTTCCTATAAATTTAAAGTTGTCAATTGTTGTAAAAATAATTTATTTTCCATTCCAACACAACAAGACTACCTGATCTTTCTTGAAAGTTCCATCAAGACCCTCTCCTTTGATGCCGCCAGAGGTTATGTCTCGTTCGTTTTCTTCACCATCATCATCATCGTCATCATCCATTCGGTCGTTTCCTCGTCGATCTTCATAAAGATCGTCATCTTGATTTTCCTCTTCGTCAGATTCTGAATAAACGAAAAAATTGAGGTACGTGTTATTTGCTTGAGATAATTTAGATTTACCTTGAAACTGTACATTGATCCCGTAAGTCTCATCAATGTTTTCATCATCAGAGTCTGCTCCTCTGGTACCAAAATCTGTTATTTTCTTTCCAAGATTTACCAGGAGTGCAAATCTTTCTTCGGCAACACTAGTTCCCTAATAAAAAAGACACAATTGAAAACCAACTAAATCATTACAAATACTATCAAGATGATCGAACCAATAGTTCCTCAGTTTCTCTTTTCTTGTCACGATCCTTAAGCCTATCGTCTTTCAGTGTCCTCAAGATTTCATCAGCTGCTCCGTGCAAAATGTCACGGGGCTGATCTCCAAGGGCCTCCTAAACAAGATGAAAAATTATAAGATAAATAGAGAATCTTTACAGCTTAAATATTTGTGAATGAACCTGAATAAAACTCAGCAAAACTTCATAGGTCTGTTTTGTTTCTGGCGTTTTAGGCTTGTACAATCTTTCGGTGGCACTATCAATGTCACCGGATAACACAGATGTCTTTGTTTCGATAAATTTTCGCTCATAGTCATCTCTCTTTCCCCTTTTCGTCTTTTTAGAAGGAGGCCCACCAGCATCTTTCTCTGGAGGTGGTTTTGTTCGAACAGCTGCATTTAAAAAAAGCAAGTGTTCAGAATTCTGTTATCAAGGTTTCAAAGAGCCTCCACTTTCAATGAGCATTTTTACCTCTATCTCCCATCTTACTCCCTGATAGATGCCCAACAAGCGAGAGTACTTCTCCAGTGGCTTCATCGCGAGCTCTTCTTTCAATGAGCCTCAAATCAGCCTGTTAATTAGGACAAATTTCCACGTTGAATTATTTCTTACATAATGAGGAATTCCTAGATTAAACGTTCTCACCTGCAAAACCAAGTTTGAGTTGGCTTTGTACTCATACTGCAATGATCTTGCGTGTTCGTCAGCCATTGTGACTAACGATTGCAAACGGTTTCAAACTTCAGTAAATTGATCACTTTGACACCAACTTTTCACAACAAAGTAAAGTATAAATGTAACAACTTTGGATTTCGGGTTACTATTCTGAAATCTGATAGAAACAAACTTGTAAACTGCCACACTAAGCCGCGCTCTCTCACAGCACGCATAAACAACAACTCTAAAATGTAAACAACCGACACGCATTTATAAAATACCTTGGTTCTCACCAAAATAACATCCTAGCCTTTTGGAACGAAATTCTTTATATTTATCTATAAAAAAGTGACCCTAAGTCAATCTTTTTATACTTTCGTAACTCCTCAAATAATTTTCAATTTGAAAAGAGCTTTAAATCTTCGATTTTATTGTCAGAACATTAGTAACCTTGAATCAAAACGTTTCTGTCTTACCAATGATATCTACAAGTCGAAATTTTGGACGAGTGGATGGCGCTGCAGCTGCGCACTTTGTGATTTGAGAGTTGGGATTTGCCAAATACGAGCTGCTTTGAGCTAAGAAAATGAACATAAAAGGTTGCGTTTTACTGAACCTTAATTTTTAATTTTGAGCTCAAATATGCATATTGGAGACAGCTTAATCTGCTTGGATTAAACTGTAAAGATGAGGCCAGCCAGATCCGCTTGCCGCTTTGGGATGATTGCCACTTTATGCTTACCAGACACTGTTTCTTGTTCAGTTTTCAAGTTTTTAGGCCCCTGGCCCTGGGGTTGAGTGTGAAGGGGTGTGACCATCATTAAGATCAGTGAGGGGGTATGGATTTCCATTGGCCCTCCACCTACCAACAGACAAACATCTGTATCCCCACTTATATTAATTATAGGCTGGCTGAGGTACCCGGCACTGCCAGGGTTAATTTGCAACCAGCTGAACATCTTTTGTTTTGTAAACAGTTTTCAAATATGTGTCCTTCAGCTTTTAGAGTTTCAGGCACCCAGGTCTACGGGCTGAAGGGGCTGGGATCAAAACTGCACCAAAGCCTTCCTTGGACAGGTAGGGATGTGCGTACAAAATTTTATCAAGATCTGTGCAGGGGTTTGGATTTCCAATAGCCCTCCACGTACCAATGGACACACAGATATTGAAACAATCATCTGTACGCCAATTTATATAAATACTAGTTGAGGTACCCGGAGCTGCTCTGGTTAATTATCAACCAGCCAAACATATTTTGTTTTGTAAACAGTTTTCAAAAATGTGTCCTTCAACTTTAAGTATTTTAGCCCCCCAGGCC
>Ga0194133_10005386_pt1 | contig 16324 bp, 7 predicted proteins | sample TA2KigOf40mmetaG_FD_155448 | JGI IMG/M metagenome (GOLD analysis project Ga0194133, IMG submission 155448) | Freshwater microbial communities from Lake Tanganyika, Tanzania - TA2015055 Kigoma Offshore 40m | ecosystem: Environmental > Aquatic > Freshwater > Lake | place: Tanzania: Lake Tanganyika... | reverse complement strand
TGCGAAAGTTTCTGGGGCAAAAAATCTCAAATCTGATAGCAAAACTTTGCATGATTAATTTAGATAAAAAATGGTTGAAATTCTCTCTGCAATTATTTTTTGATAGTTTCAAAATGCGTGTGAGCGTTACCAAAGAATTGTTTCGAGGTTGAGCATTTCATAAGAAAATTTATCAGTATTGATAAGAATACTTTGGATTGATTAAGTGCAAATGTTAATTTTAGTCGACCTCTTTAAAAAAGATCCTTGCCCATCTGAAAAAGGGCTCACATCATGTTGAAATTTCAGTTCTTAATTAGCCTGCCGGAATCTTTATCTTCCAAGGCTACATCAAGTCAATTGTGCTTTATGAACACGAAGAAGATTCAAGGCAAAAAGAGACAGTATTTTTAATTCTCATTTTCAGTTGTCACTACAAACACCTTCATTATGCTTAATAGTTGTCATTTAATAATGCACCATGAACCGGGTTGGTTAAGGACCAATCTTAAAGGCACATGATTTAATTTGCTTGTCCAATCACATCATTCTAAATCATTTTGGTTCATCGAAATTAGTTCTGGAAGTTGAGCATAGATGAAACTCTTCATTTTTCTTGCCTGCTTGGGTATAAAAGGCAACCAAATTCGTTTGTTTGTTCACAAAGCTAGCTACGTATTGAAAACGCACAGAAACGGGTATTCTGGTTTATATCTTTAGGCTATGAACATCGCTCTAAGATAGACGAAATCACGCAACAATAAGCAGGACCAAAAAACAAAGATCTCAGAAAATGACAGACTAAACAAGTTCAATTGTCATTGATGTTAGGACGTATCCCTTTTTGGGACACAGTAATTTTTTCCAATCTACAAATTTTTAGAGGACAAGATTCAGTTTTGTTCCGTTTTCCAATTTTAAAGATAAAAAATACTACTAATGACAAATCTTGAGGCCTCGTTTTTCGAGATATCCAAATAAATATGATATTATGGAAATAAATGTTACAAAAGTGCTGTAAACAAGGAAATATTTTTGTAATGATGAAGATTAAGGCTCAAACATAAATATCAGATTTACATAGGTTCGGATGAACTTCAAACTTTTAAGCATCAAAAGCAAAATATAACTAAGAGGGGGAGTCAGGGTGGTCAAGTGAGTTATACGCTGGATTTCTATCTCAGCGGCCCGGGTTCGACTACAGCCCGGGGTGAATCGCAAAAAAAGGACCTCTAATCTCTAGTCTACCTTTCATGAACACAGTTTTGCAAGGCAGACTTAAAATTGCCCCCAAAAAGTCATTTTCCTTTTTAATTTTGTGAGGTATGAATGAAAGAAGCACTCATTTGTTTTAAATTAGTGAGAGACAATTCAAGTCGAACTTATTTTGAGTTACATAAACACTCAAGAACGTTACTGTACAAGTCGCAAGAAATTACTTTTCACCATTGTAAACACTTTAGTGTGCCGAGGCCAATATTGCACACTTATTTATAATAGATTTTCTGAGTGTACTATAAAATTTTTGAAGGTTTGCATAAAGTAGAGGAACTCGTAGCAACTATTGACACTATTGGGCCTGCATTTTTGGAAGAATTCTTATCACATTTGAGTCTTGCTTAGAATATGTAATCAAGTTGTTAAGAGAGAATAAGTTTGGAACAAATACTGATTTTAGGGGGAGGATTTATGTTGTGATTGGTGGGTGCTGGTACGTAGTGAAGTGAGGTCATACCTCTTAGTAGTTTGATTGTTTTGGATGCTGGCTGGAGAAACTTATACAAAATTGCCTAATGAGTTACAAGAGGGTTTGCACATCCACAGTACTATGGTCATTTTTGGGGGTTTCTTATTCTTATATTAAGCTCAGAAGAGCTGTGCCCCTCCCTATTGGGATATATTGATAATGAGCCCCTTTAAAATTAAATTTGATATGATGTCTATTTTATACAAACAACTGATATAAGTCCCCAAAGTCTAGGTTTTGAGACCCTAAGGAGTGCCCCTTTATGCCTAACACAATAGCAATGAATGTAAGCATAATTCAAACAATATCAAACCTTGTTCAGTAGGGCCAGGTCCTTAAGAGGATAATATGAGAAATCGCCCAACTCAAAATCACCTAAAGAAAAATTGCATACCAAGAAATCACCTAACTTACAAAATTGCGTACCTTACAAAATCACCTAACTAAAAAAATTGCCTAACCACGAAATCGCCTACCTATGATGCATCCGAACCCCAAGTCAAAACCCGAGCCTAAACTCCACCCGAACCCAAAGCCAAGCGTTCCTTGTGTTAGTTTTACTCGTGGAGGGATCTGCATTTTTCAGCGAAAAATGTACATCTACTTGATGGGCTGTATAACTGAACCTAAACTGACGGCCTAATTCTGCAGGGTTAATTAGGCGCTTTGCTTGAAATCTAGTCTGACGAGGTACAGGGAGTACGTTGCCTATGAAGTATTGGATGCTTGCTGGGTGCTTCAACAATAAAGGCAATCTTTAGTCAGGGAACGGTGTTTTAACTCGATGGAACGCATTCTAGTGTTTTAGATTAATTTTACGTCCAAAGCTTTTAGCTTGGACAAAATGCAACGTTATTTGTAAACTAAATAATTTCATAGAGTGTGAATGTAGATTGTGTTTAAAATATCAACAAGTCAGAAAGACTGAGATAAAATCTGCACAGTCAACCGACTGTCTACTCAACCAATCCATTTGCAATGCATCAATGGTTTGATCAAGTTGATTTGTCGAGACAAAAAGACACTCAGAGCAACGGCGCCAGAATCAGCAAAAGATCAAAATCTTGAACCCCAGTGGTCAAAAGGGAGTCGACTATCTTTCACGAATCAAAGTCTTAAAAGACCATATGGTCGAAACTATCATATAAGAGGAAAACGGTGTGATTAATTATTTTGTCTGAATGCATTCTTTGAAAGTTCATTAACATTCAGAAAGTTAATGCTTGGTCAAATTTATGTTGGAATTACACTAAAGTTGATAAGATCCAATTAGAAATGTTTGTCTGCTAAAGCAAGTCATTATGGGCACCACATAAACAAACAAGCTAAATTTCATTTCAATTTTCTATAAAATTATCGAATGCTCTGAATTGAATGCTTCATGTCAAGCCTTTTTTTTAGCTTGTATGAATAACTAAGCTACAGGAGTAAAAAGCTGGTAGCATTTTTTTAATCAAAGAAAGTTATTCTTTGTGAAAACAGCGACGAGCCACGTAACAATGTAGGCATATAAAATGCCCAACGACTTTGAAAGATTGCACCTATTTATGACTTCGTTGATTTGTTAAAAATGTTTATCGAAAACATGGTCTCTTCGTGGAACAAAAGTTCGATCAAACAATCCTTTCAAAAAAGATACCACAAATCATATTTTTATCTTTTTTAGCCATTCTTGGAAGCAAAATTAAAGTAAACTTTGAATAAAGTAGTATATTTTTTGTGCTGAAGAAAGAAATTACCTTGACTTGAGCGATAACCGTAAGTGAATTATTTTTAATGCAAAGCAAATCGAGAAAGTTTAATCCTACTAACGTATGGTACGTCCAATTTTTGTAGCCAATAGCTAGACAAATGATTGGCCATGTCCAAACTTTTAAACATGTGTAACTTATTGAAGTGATGAGGTGTGAACATTAACTTGTTTACCTATAATTTGATCTTTTCTCACAAATTTGTTGGTGTTGACTGTTGACGTTGTTTTCAGACAATCAAGATAAGAATGTTTTCGTCTTGACATACTTACGAACATTTGGGACAGCTCATAAAGATGAAAATGACAGTTTGGAATAATAGGAGCAAGTGAGACGGAGCGGATCGGGAATCCCCTGAGACATCTGGTCTTGACTGGATGAAAGAACTGACTCAAATAAGAAAATTAAGTAAAAGCAGCGTATAATCATAACTATTGTCTTTTCTGTACTTTTGGAAACAAAATCCTCCCCAAAGTTTGGTGTTATGTCATGAAAAAAACCTGAAATTATTACTATCGTTACAAAAAGACTTCATCATGATATTTGTATTAGTCTCGCTTCGTATCACAAAAACTATAACGTTACCTAAGTTTTTTACTTCGTTGGGGTTTTTCTTTGTTCTCTTTAATGGTTTTATACCACAACCGCATATTTCCGGTTAAACATCTGAGATTTCGGATGCTTCAAAATCTCTCAGCAAATGACAGATTTGTTACTTGATAAAAAGGATAATATTTTTTGTGTTGTTAACGTAAGGAAAGATGATGATGATGATATCTCTCACATTAACTGAGAAAGCCTATGAAATATAGTCTTCGTGTGGATAGGAGCAAAAAACATTAAGAAGAAAAGTCAAATTGATCGGTGTGCGTTTATATATAAAAGCAAATGCGAAACAAAGTTTCTTCCATTTCACTTTTGTACACTTGACCGCTCCAAAGTTGTGTCAACTTGGCTTGAAAAAGCTTTTCTAGGCATCATGAAATAAAAATTACTTATGGATACATCACTCATGTACCTACATTGAAATCGGTGTAAAATAATAGAAATTCGGTCTTGCCTTATTTATAACATCATGGAATAGGCTGAAAGTCGTAAGAAAATGCAGAAAATGGCTCGATGTGAGAAAGCTTTACACAATTTGTTTAATGCTTAAACAATGCTCAAACTTGTGAAGAGTGTTTTGAACTTCATGGTGAACGGAGAAAAAAGCTTTTTTGTGCTGGCATTAAGCGAAAAAGTTTCAATTCAATTGAAAAAACGACTTTTATCCCCCATTTATTATCGCTTTCACCAAATAAAAAAAGAGTGTTATATTAACAGATTTTTTTTATCTGTGCTGCCCAAATTAGCTTTTATCTACATTTACATATTTGTGCCAACAATTTGTTCATGAGACGTATTTTGAACCAACAGAATACAGAAATGAGACTCCAATAAGAAAGGTATTATTTCCATTTAATCCAAACCAATTTTTAACTATCCATGTGACTTAAATTCTTGCAAAAAAGGTGGACTGTACCATGTTAACTAATTTAATGAAAAAATGATATGAGTTTTGAGCAGATATAACTTTTTAAAAAACCTTTGATGTGTCTTTTTCTTCTTTTGCTTGAAAGGGAAACTTTCACAGTACTTGCAAATCAGTTTTGATTGGCCTCGGTTTGCCTCACTAGCGCATCTAGCTTCACCTTACACACAATTCCCATTTTGGTGCTTCCCTACCCTACTACCCTCCTATTCTTTTCTATTCTACATTTGGTAAAAATGAAAGCACTCTTCCTGTCTTTTTCCACTCGTCGTGCCGTCGATGCTTTTTCGCCAGCATGGTGCGTAAGCAATCAGTTTGTTGACTGTGACTTGAGAGTCGACGCATTATTAAGAAGTGCCCTTTGTTCGATGCTGATCTCAACAGAGTTTTGATTGTCTGTCAAGTAGTTTTTATGTGGAATTGAAGTGATGTCGTGTAACACCGAATGCTGCTCAACCTCCTCGACCACTGTTCAACCCGTGAAGCTCCAATTAGACATTGTTAGGCTAATAAGCATTTCTTTTTCGAACTGCCAATCCTACCAAAACTGTCATGATATAAGATCTTTTAACTTTCAAGATAAAGTCACAAAAAAGATAATTGAAATGCTTTCAGATCTGTAAAAGTCTTTCAAGTTTACAGCTGAATGAGCTTGGATAATTCTTGTGTTTCCTTTATTATCTACGCATAGTAAATTGCTTTCTAAATTGTTCTTTCCAACTTGTAAAGAAAAATCAATAACAGGATTTACTTTTAATTTGAAATTCTATTTTGAAAACTTACAAAGATTAAGTTGAATCAACTATGTGAGCTAGAAAAAAAGTTTGAAACTTATAAGTTTCGAAAAAGAAAAAAAATGACTTATTCAAGCCTGTGGTCTCCCCTGTCACAATTACCGTTGTTGATCGCCGAAGAGTCACACTTCAATTTCGTAACCGTACCCTGACACGTAGCAATGCTTTGGCTGTCAAAAGCCCCGATCCTATACCGGATAACAACGGCTCATCGATGGGCTCATCTGCTGATCTTTTTCTGGGTGTTTTGCAAGACAGAAGACATAGTGACAGTTATTTTCCGGTTCGAAGGAGACGCAGAAGGCATCAAATGAGGGGACTTTTACACCCAAAATATTCTTACTCACCAAATCCAAGGTAGTCAGAAATTTCGCCTTAGATTTAAAAGAGAAAAATTTTAAGCTCTTTTAATTTTTCTTTCATTATGCTTCATTGAATGTTCTCTAAGCTTTATTGTTCATTCTAAAAACAATTTTCACGAGCGAAAATGAAAAATTGTTTTTTTGACAGCATTCAGCCGTAGGAAATATCACTTTGTGAGCGATTGTATTGCTGATAAACATAAATTAGAGATTTTTATGTAGGAAAACCAATTGACTCTTCTCCATTTTGCAGAAATAAAAGGTTTCGCCACAGATTTTTTTTTATAATAAAATTTGATTTTCGTAGTGCAAAACTGGGTACGTTGACAAAAGTTTCAAACCTTTTTGTAAAAACATCTCAGCCAGGTCTTAGAAAAATGTGGTGAATTTTTTTTGAACAGCTCAAAAGCCACAGCTTTTTTATGACCGAAGTTACTATTTCCCCTCTCATTGCACCTGAAAATTTTATCCGAATCATTTCTTCGTGGTTTCTGTTAAAGAAAAAACCGAAAGAAAGGATGCAAGCTATGCGTGAAGGATATTTATTCTTTCCAAATCTTTGCTGGTTTGGCCAACAAAAGATACAGATATAATTCAAACTCTGGCCTACAAAATGTGTGATTGTCGGTCTGTCTGCCTTTAAACCTCTCTTGCTTTCATCTTTTTTCAACGACGTCATCATTTAACGGCTAGATGGTCATATCTTTTCACACAGTTAAGTAGGCCCTGTTAAATGGTCAATCAGAGCAACAAAAAACTAAAAATAGCTGGATTTAACGAGAAAAATCAAAGATGAATGTGATTAAACTTTATAAAAATACAAGATTCATTTTAATCTGCATAAAGATGGAAGCCGATATTCCTTGCTATCTTGTTTTGAATGATTTCGAAATTATTGAAATGTCATTACTGGTGGTGAAAAAGTAATAAAATTCTGAATCTCTGGGTTAATAATGACTCCTACTCAATTTAAAAGGCTTACTCTTTGGGCTTATTGAAAAATAATTACTAAAAGGTTATTTCCTTTTACGAATTAAAAGACATCTGTTGGGAGTTTCAATTAAATGGGTCCGAAGAAAATAACATCCTTGGGGACTTTGCATTATTTCCTCTGACTCTTCTAATTTAAAAGAAAAACAAAAATTGGAATCATTTCAGACTAGTGTTGAGTACCACATAGCTTTCTATGTTAGAGAAAGTTTTATCTTTAAAACTATTGTGATCGTATGAATCCTGTCTAATAGGTTTCAGCTTTCCAAATCATAAACTGTCTTTTGATTGAAACCAGAATCTTCTTTGGGAATAGCAGAATCACTAACTTCGAAAGGTTTTTAATAGACAGATGTTTTGCTAATTTAGAATGCAAGAGCACTTTTCAGAACAGGAAGAACATTTTTATGTTCAATAGTCTGAACTTGAAGCAGCTGTAAAAGAAATCTGAGAGCGTGTTAAGATCTTTAAGTGCTTTGAGAACAGATTTGATCTTAGTTTTCATACTTTGATCCGCAAAAAACATCAAATTTTCAGATGATACTCTATGAGGGCGAAAGGAAACCTACAAAGAGGTAAAAAATTCTTGCCAGATTTGACGAGATTTTTTGCTCAATAATACTCCATCAAAGGCTGGAAGATCTCTGATTTTAAACCTCCTTTTCTGAAATGAAAGTCCTAAAATTAGAGGTTTGAAAAAAGTACAATTCTGACACTTTAAGAATTATCGCTGTTAGAAAAATTTTCATCATATAATGTCATGATTAGGCTTGTAGAACTGAGTGATGTTTGAAAGATTATTCCAGGCAGTTTATCTACGTCATTTAACCCCGAAAGAAAACAAATAGGTATTATTTGACTGCTCCGTCGAAGTCTGCATCTATTAATTACCTGCTACAAAAGTGATAAATCGATAAGAATTTTCAAAATGCTTCTCGCTCTACTGCAGTGTTTTTGTTTGTTTTTGTGGTTTTCTAAATCGTATCTTTTAAGCTATGATCGGTCTTAAAAATGAAGAATTCAAAAGAGTTACAAAGTTTTGAAAATAACAAAATAGTTTAGAAGTTTTGTAGTCATTGAGGCAAAATAATTTCATCAAACTTTTTTCTTGAATCTCATAACAGAGACTTTCTGTGAATAGATGAAAGACTTTCTTTACGCTTATCATAGAAATCTGTCAAAACCGGTTTCTGATTAAGATGGTGATGAATTAATTTTAGTTTCTAATTTACTTGGGGATTAGTTTTTCTAAACTTGACAGGTGGAGCTTTGAAAAACAAAATCGAGGAACCATTGACATTGAAACTCATACGATATTTTTTTCTTCTAGTTTCGACGTTGACCATGTGGGTGCATCTTCGGGGGGCAGGACTCCTTTGGAAGGATACCCAGGTGAAATTTGATATCGAACAGAACATTAGTTAATTTTCTAATATTAAAAAAGCTATCGAAAAAGAGATAAAAAGCTATACATTTTCCAATTAAGCTAAACCACAATCAACCAAGATTCTAATTTTGCTTCTATCCAATACACCGAATAGAAACTATAATTGCTTGTCACCCGTTCTCTGTACAGGAGTGACATTCAATTTCGTTTAAATACATAAAACTGCCATTACTGATTGTTTTATGACTTAAAGATAGAATAATTAAAAATAATGGTAAAACTAATACAGGTCTCGTTCTTCAAAATTCTGCACTCCCTCAACGGCGTGAGTCCTTTTTATACCGTTCTGATTCTGACTATGAGGTCAATTCACCGAGGTCAATGTCCAGGGCATCATCCATTGCAAGTGAAGTTGGGTAAGATTCCAAAATAACTAACCTTGTTATAAAACCCAAGGCCTCGTCTTATCCAACCTTAACACTATGGCGAAAAAAATTCCTATTCGGCAACTCCTACATAAAAATTCCTTTAACACTAAAAATTCTTTCAAATAAAAAACTGCTGATGGTTAAGTTTTTCATTTTTGTATCTATTGAACCCTTTTTTGCATTTCCATCATCACGATGAAAATCCAATCAGTTTCCATTCTCAATAGTTTTAAAATGTCCATCAAATATCGGAATTTTAAAAGAGCTGTCAATGTGACTTTTATTAAATGCTTCTACGTTTTATGTGGGCATTGAACAGGATATTTTTCTCATCGTCTACATCTGAATGAATTTGAATATTTTTCTGCCAAATTAAGAACTGATCGACTGAGCTTGATTTTTCTTCGCAGCGCAATTTCAAATTTTTGGCACCAAATTTTGATTGATGCTGTTGTGAACAATTGTGGCATTATGGCTCTAAATCTTTGCTCCTCTTTCCAATTTTTTCCTTCACCGACGAATTACAAAATCCATATGTTTAACACTTGGTTAGTCAAGTATTTACCATGCAAAGAAAATGATATCTATGTTTGGTATTATTATAAATTTGTTCATATCTCATAAGCTCAAACTTTTTTAATTTTAAAAAAGAAATTCCACTCAAATTCATATTACATCTCAGTTGAAGAGTTCTATGCAAATCGCATAATTTGAAGCTCAGCAAAAAGTTCCAGATAAACCTTGAAAGATTGATTTTGGCACCAAAAGAAGAAGAATCCTTATGAAAATCTGATAGCTTAGATAAAAAGTTAAATTTTTTAGTGTTAAGAGAAAAAGTCAAAATTTCAATTCTTTTTCATTTTCGTTTTTCTAATTTTCTTCATTTTTCACATTTATCAACTGATTTGGGCAATTCAACATCTTTGAAAATACCCCCAAGAGTTTTTCTATTCTTTTGTGGAAGCTGACACAACAAATTTACCGTCAACCCATTCAGCTCCTCTTCGAGTGGAAACAGCCACTACTTTTATTTGAAAGTTATTAAGTAAACATAGAAGTCTAAATGTAAATATAACAAAAATCAAAACTTGTTTTTGAAATGAATACACAAAGAAAAACTTTTTTTTACATTTGTTTCAACAAAATTGTTGCCTAAACAACAATAAGAATATTTTCTCTTTTTTATTTTGCAGCGCAGTATGTGGTCTATCTATATTGGTATCATTAATAATGATAATGTTTCTTTTCAAGTAAAAAAAAGCATTTTCACATCTTCTTGGTGACGACTTATTTTTTCTGACGTCACAAGGGCAAGGCCTGGGATGGGATATTGCTTTTTTGTACATCACATCGAGACTGGGCAAAAAGTAAAGACCGATATATTTGAGTTTACCATTGAAAAACTTTATTCTAAACCTTTGAGTTGTCATGAAGTGTCCTTTAAAAAATAGAGTTGTTTACTAAAAGAAATTTGAGGATTACAAAACGACTTTTGTACATGAGAAACACAAAATGATGAAGTTTGGACTTGAGAACCAAAAAGTGTCTTTGTTTTTATAGAAGTATAAAAGCCCCAAAAAAGCTAATCGAAAAAGCTTTTTGTACCCACTTTCAAGCTTTTGTTAATAAAACCAACGTGCAATAATAACCTTAATTCAATTTCAAGAGCTTTATGAGACTTTTGAAAAAATGATTAATCTTTTTCTCTTTAATAAACTCGAGTATTTCTACTAAAACCACTTTGAAATACCAATTAGTTTTTCTTGGTTTGTTTCCCGAGCCTTTTTAAATTTGAATGTTGCATACAATTTTGTTTTCTCGTGTCTAAAGTTGTCTTCAAATTTTATCTCAGTTTGATCTTTTTTCATTACTCATTTCAAATCAGTTGGAAAAAAGTTATTTTGGGCTCACAATTACGGAAAAGAGGCCCAAGTTCCAAAGAAAATTTACCACACAGTCGTTGTGGTGGTAGCTCTCGTTTCACTTCTTGCAATCAAATCTAATCAATTCCATCCTTGCTTGACTCCAACCAGATCTGGCCTTCCATCGTTTTTATGGGGAAATGATCATCATTACTATTGAATGGGTAAATGCAGGCCGAAGGACACACTGTCAAAAAAGTAAAACAACTTATTCATGTTGTATGCTTATAGAAATTACGTTGCTATGAAAAGTATAACAAAATATTCAAAATAATTGGTGCAAGGTTACAGGCTCAATCACAATGCTATTTTGACATTGTGTGCCAAACTTTAATCATTTTACCTTTAACCAATCCATTTCTCCTCCCCTCTGCAAGTGCACTCAACGTAAAAACCTTTGAAAATAGGCAAAATTAATTCACATGACAACTGTTTCGATAATAAATTATGTAAATTATGCTGGAAATCATAGTGCAGAGCATTTAAATACTTTTTTGACCTTTCAGCCACGGCGAAGACCTGATTGTCACGCCTTTTGCACAAATTTTAGCCAGTTTACGTACGATTCGGTCCAACTACATCAATCTAACAAACGTTCCAGCAAGGTAAGAATCGCAATCTTAGAGAATTAGAGAAAAATGGTCGAAATCGACTTATAGCTTGTCACATCATAGGAATAAGATAAAGGTAAAACAGGATTTTATTTTCTTTTGAACATACTTTGAAAGTTCGAGCATCAAAAGGTATTCTTCATCCAATCAATCAAGTAAAGAAATAAATTCGTTTGCAGAATTAGGTCTAGTTAAATCTTTTTTGTAACTTTTTTTTAACATCGAAATAATTAGAGGGGAAAAAATAGGAGACTCAGTAATCTTTTTTCGTATTGATTTTGATGCCTTTCAATTTTTTTGCTAGAAATACTTGAATTTAGTTTTATACAATTGGCAGCCAAAAGTCAAATTTAAGGAACCCCATGGGTGCAGTGCATTTTTAGGATTGAACTCATTCAGGAAAAGTAATTTCTTTTGCTATATAAGAATACATTTTGAGTTGGAGATTGTTAAAAAATAGATGGAAACAACCTATCATAATTAGGGTGAAAGTAAAACTCGATGGCCAAATATCAGGGCGAGGTCAAAAACATGAAAAAGTTCTGCCAAAATATGTTCTTTTAAAGAAAAATGATTTCGACGTCACACTGTTCCAAATTATTTATACACCTTCAAATATTTCTCTTTGCAAAATTTGAAGATTATGACAAGCAAAAAATCATTCCGCATAGTTTTGTCATTGTTTTTCGTTTTAAACGTTGGTGAAAGTTTTAAATCTTTACAGATGATTATAAGTCTTGAAACGAATGAAAATGTTGAAGCAATGTTTTTGCTTTGTAAATACCCTTTGATAATACTTTTATATAGGAGTCGACATGAACCCCGAGCAACTCCTTCAAAAGAGGTCGCAGGGTCGTCTAACCATAGACAGCCTTTGTCAGGTAAGAACTTTTCATGGCTCAACATTACTTGACAAGTTTTGCTCACCCAATGGCTTCTTTTCAATTTCGTTAAATACGTCAATCAAAAGCCACTTAAACTGTCTACATTTTTTATTTCAATTAAAGTGATGAAAAATATTGGTTTTCCGAGCAAAAGAAACCGAATAATGTCATTTACTTGGTTGTTATTTGTGTCTATTATCAATCAGATTACTTTTTTCCAGATGAGTCCTACATGCGGACGGCAGTTGAGACTCTCGAAGAACTGGATTGGTGTCTCGACCAACTCGAAACAATGCAGACTCACAGATCTGTGTCCGACATGGCATCAAACAAAGTAAGCATTACAAACAAACAAAAACATCTCAGAGGATGGACTAATAAGAGCTTTGTTATGAAAGTATAGAAGGAAAAGATATAAGGAAATGATAATTGGAAAATTTCTTTTCTTCTCTTACTTTTCGAGTATCTCAATGCTGAAGATGGCTCCCTCTTACAGTTTGAAAAGTCTTAGAAGTTACCTAAAACGAACAAAAAATGGCAAAGAGGCGAATTTCGAAAAGAAAAGAAAATGAGTGTAGTAATCGTGAGTCTTGATAAAGAAAAAATAGAAATTCCTATACTTTCTTCAATGTTTTTTCTGAAAATGGTCTTGACTGAGCTCTTTTACACTCCAGTCTTTTGATACTGGTATTATTATTGTGTTGAAAGCTGATAGGGTCAAAATTACAACTACTTATTGTTCTGACAATGATTGTTGTGTTTTACATACAGCTTAAATTATTTTAACTATGCAAGGATGAGAAAAGTAATTTTTACTTTTGATAAACGATTTTTATACGCAAAAACATCTCTTTTGTTCGTCATTTCCAATCTTTTTCACAAACGAAAGGTCATCTTTGCAAAATTCCTCAGAGGGCATCCCAACTGTTTATAAACATTTTTATTTCGTGAAAACTAGAAATACTCTCCAAAGAGAACTTTAATTTTTTTCAAAAGACTGGATTACCTGTGGAAGGAAGTTCTCTTTTTATTTTCAAGCAAGAATTTCTATGCTGTTAATTTATGGTTTTCTATGGGGCGTTAAAAACCACTCTGAGAAAGGAGATATCGAACTTAAACAATAGCGAAGGATAATCTTCAAAATTTAATTTGGAGGGTGTGCAAAAAAAGCTTTCTCACAAAGATATGAAAAAGGGATGTGCAATCGTGAAAGTTAAAGTTATCTACCTAGAATTTCGATTTGAAACTCATCTTACTTGAAGTACTTACTATCCTTTTTTGCAGTTCAAACGTATGCTGAACAAAGAGTTAAGTCACTTTTCAGAATCGAGCCGATCTGGAAACCAAATATCAGAATATATTTGCAGCACATTTTTGGGTATGTCGTCTTTTCTTTGCTTAAATTGGCAATTCAAGATGAGCTCTTTTCGAAAGGTTGACGTGTGAGCTTTCTAAACGGTAACTATCTATTTTTAGATAAGAGCCACGAACTCGACTTAATGACCCAAAGAAATTTGGAAATCAGCGAGGTTGACGAGGACGAACTACTGGCTTGTGTGCAGGTAAAAGATAATTTTAAAAATGAAATCAGCAACCAGTCGAAGCAAACGGAAGAAGCGAGTCAAAAAGTTTTCGAAACGTGCTTGCTGTGCTGATCAAGCCTTTGATTCAGTTTACTGGACAGCATTATGCTTTCCGGCCATAGATTAAAAAATGTTGAGAATTGTCATTTTTTTATTTAGAAAAACTAGAATGAGCAGGGTTATTTAAATATAAAAAAGTCGAGCTCTTGAGAAATATCATAATGATTCCATATTTCAATAAGAGAAAAACTGCTTTCAGGGTAAAAGTACCAAGGATCACTTATCATCAAGTGGGAAGTCTCCAACACCAGGATCAAAGCAGGTAACATAATGAACAATGAACCCTTTTTTTTGAAAAAGTTTTAACAATTTGATTATTTTTGATAATGTATTTGAAATTAGGCCTCAAAATCTGACGCAACAACTGAATCTGGGAAAACTTCAAGTCCAGGAGGTTCAATCACAGACATACCATCTTATGGTATTCTCACTGACCATCAAGCTGAATTAGAAAAGGTACTTACCTTCCTCATATTTACGAGATTGAATTTCGATTGATATTATCAATTTTATTTTCAACCACTTGAAAGTCTCAAAGTTTAATTTGAGCTCTTACGTTTCCCGAGTGGTTACCCTTACAGATCCGATTATGTTTCCAATGAAATAGAAATGTAATCTTTTTTGACATAGACTATATTTTTGTAATGTGAAAAATTCTTCTAAAAAGATTTAAGGATAATACCTATTTTTTCAGATTATGGGTTGTGTCAACACGTGGGGTTTTGACGTTTTCACAACTGCTGACCTGATAAGAGATAAACGTGCTTTGACTTGCATCACGTTCAAAATATTTCAGGTGAATTTCAAAGTTCCTTTTGTTATTCAAACAAAGACAATTTTGAGATATGTTTATCTTAAATTAAATCAAATAATAAGACTATAAACCAATTTATCGAATTTAAATAGCAAAGAGAACACTTAGACTTTTTAATGGTTGAGTTCGAGTGTGAAAATTTTCATTTTAGTCTTAACTTTTATGGTACCTTTTTTAGACAAGGGCCTTAGCTTCAAAATGGTCTTCTCTATTTTTGATTAAATTAAATTTGGAATGATGCTTCAACGTTGTGAATTCAAAGTTTTTCAGTATTTTAGTCTAATTTTGGTTCATAGCTTTTTGAGCCATGAACCAAAATTAGACTCTGACGTTCCTCTAAAATTAGAGGCAGCCAACAAAAGACCTTTTTCGTAATCATTTTTTACAACCCCAGACAAAAACGAAAAATTCATACATAGCAAAGTCAATCAAGTGAAAGAATTTTGTGCGAAACTTGGTATTCTATTACTTTCTAATCTTTCACACCTTTATTTTCTCCTTTGGCTATTACTTTTTTCATATTCTTCCTTTTCTTGTTGCTTTTAACACTTTTTAAGAAAAACCTCGTAAAAGAAGAGAGAATTGATCTTAGCTTTAAGCTCCTCTCTCAACTCGTGCTACAAAATTTATCTTGGCGAAAGCTAAGCTTCACTCTGAATAAACTATGAAAACAAAGACGATATTTTAAGCGAGCGCAAAGGATGAAAGATCATTCGTGATATTTAATTTGATTTAGAATATAATTTTTAGAAAAGGTGATGACAGTACAATATAATCTGGGAATCTTGGTCTCTTTTCCCTTACTAAACTTCAAACTGTCCGATGAAAAATGCTTTAAGTATGGTGCCAGAATAAAATTGTAAGCAAATTATTCATATTTGCTGGCTTATACTAACATTATTTTTCTGCCACCTTTTCCTTTTTTGGATAAAATCAAATATGCATATGAGAGGTTTGAGACAGTGCATACTTTTATGTAGACCAAAGTGCAGCGCTGTATTGTGTTGGTGTTGGACAGATGTCATGATATAAAAGATTAGAAAATAAAGCCAGTTAACATGAGATATGAATCTAAGTTTTTATCGTTCCAACATGCACAAATCAACGTATTCAAATTCTCATGTTGGCTCATGAAAACTAAATATTTTTTCAGTTCATTTCATAATATTATGAGTTTTATATCATGTTACCCTTGTGAATTTTAGGAACGCGACTTTTGCAAGAACTTCAAAATTCCTCCTAAGACTTTGCTTAATTTTCTTATGACATTGGAGGACCATTATCTCAAAGAAATACCGTACCATAACCATCTTCACGCATCTGACGTCACCCAGTCAACTCATATTTTGCTGAATTCGCCAAATCTTGAGGTGAGTTAGTGACAAAAAACTTCACTTAGTTACAGTTGTTGCACATTGATTGTAGTGACTGCAATTCGATGATGGAAAAGGTAAACAATCAAGGACACTTTAAGGACAAAA
>Ga0194133_10005385_pt1 | contig 16327 bp, 20 predicted proteins | sample TA2KigOf40mmetaG_FD_155448 | JGI IMG/M metagenome (GOLD analysis project Ga0194133, IMG submission 155448) | Freshwater microbial communities from Lake Tanganyika, Tanzania - TA2015055 Kigoma Offshore 40m | ecosystem: Environmental > Aquatic > Freshwater > Lake | place: Tanzania: Lake... | reverse complement strand
GCTCTGACTATTTTAGCCATCGACATCGTGCGATTCGTTTCGTTACACACCTCCCACCAGCTGCGGCCAGCTTCACGTGCGCTGCCAGATAATAACCTCAAGGCTGGAGGGGCCAAGCCAGGCCGACACTATTTCCACGGCTCACGGCAAGTCGTGACGCAGCACGGCAATTCCCGAGCACTTCCCTTTCTTAAAAAGTTTCACTGCATGGTGACGCACCTCGACTACAGCTCAGAAATGGCGCTGCTGTATGCGTGCAGCTGTCGCTAACGTGGAAGCACGGGCCGGGCCGGGACCCACTACGCTAACGCGACGCACGGTTTTAAGGATATATACATACAGCCGAGCGATGACAAGAACAAAACAAAAAGCTGGATGACATCACTAAACTCATGGGGGTCAAAATCATAGAAATTGGAAAGCAAAACGTCCTGTCATCTTGTAGGACGTTTTAAAAGTCCTGCGTCTCAGAGGGGTAAGTCATTGAATAAGAAACTACTATCTATTGATAGTCTTTTACCGATTGTCACTTTAATTTAAGTATTTGAAACCCAAGAGAGCTTTTACAGGTTCAACCCTGCTTGAGCCTTTTTGCACGAAGAATACGTCTCTTTGCTGTGATGGATGAATTTATATAACCCGGCTTTTGCATTCAGACAATCTATAAAGATGGTTAAGTTGATTTGTGAAAGATCCACTTAAAACTACATATTCATATGAAAAACCTGAGCAAATAAAGCCTTTGAGTGAATGAATGTGGATTTCAGCAAATTCAGGAGTACTGGAAAATGCAGCGCTTATACAATACAAAATAATTTTTGGCGTTAAAAGCTCCAATTTTGAATTTTAATATCAATTCTTGTGGTTTTATTAAGTGAAACAAGCTCAGTGCAGGATGTATAGCGACTTTATTTTGAACTAGCCAACCGGGCCCCGGCGCTGCTCGGGAAAAATTTGATGAGCTTACGTCACCCATCTGAACATTTAACGTTACACAAAGCCCCCACCATCTAAGCTATTAAAATCTCCCAAATACAGTGGACGTTGGGTTTTGTTGACTACCTAAATTGTCATTGTTGAAGCTGGAAGTCTCTGAAATCCTATTAGTGCTTTTTTGTCTTATTGCTTGCTTATCATTAAAATTTTTAGTTTAACTCTAGGGAATTATTTTATCTCAAACTAAATTCATTCAAAAAGTCAAGGTTGCAAGAGTTACAAATATATTCATTCAGCAGTGATTTTGATCCTGTTCGATCCCTTGACCCGTTTGGGTTTTAGAGTTTGGGGTACCTCTGGGTCCAGAGGTCGGGTTGGCGGGGTCATGCTTGTTTTAAGAACCTTTCTGTTGGCGGGGAGGTCTGTGCAAAATTTGGTGGAGATTGGTCTGGCGGTTCGGGCGGGAAAAGGGTACATAGGTACATAGGTACAGTCACTTTTATATATATAGATTTTAGTTGAAAGTTTCAATTTCTACAGACTTGATGAATTGAAGTTCTATTTTCTCTAATTGGACCTTTGGTTACAGGTCAAAGCCCGCTTCTGGGGCTGATGGTTCGTCACCAACGTTTGCTTTTAAATCAAACTAGTCAGATGGTTGTGGAAATTTGTCAATGGAGTTTACAACAGCCACTAGTCAAAGGGAGAGTGGGGCCCTGGTTGCTCAAGGTCCCTTACTGGCCCCTTCAGTTAGCATGTTAATGTTTGAAACAACGGGTAAGACGTGTTCAAAAAGATTGATTTTATAAAAACAAAGTTTTTTGTACAACTTATTTAAGAGCAAATGACGTAGTTCAATCAAGTCCGAGTCGATTTCCTATCTTTTCATGCATTAGTTTCCTAAAATTGAAAAATCATTAGGCACTGTGCCAAAGAGGTTGGCACTGGATTCACTGATATCTCCATCTCATCTGGTACCACCACCTCCACCTCTAACTCCGGCCCCTCCGCCAATACAAGTAGGAGAAAAAATTATTTAAAAACCTCTTTTTACATTAATTCAATTACTTCTAGGCTCAGGGATTAAAAATACCCCTGACGACTCCCACTTCAGCCTCCGTAAACTCAACATCTTTTCTGGCATCCATGAGAAATATTAAATCGAATAATAACACACTACTACAACTGGAGGTTGCAATATTTTGTTTTGAAAATTTCCTTTTGCCAACCATTTGATTTTGTGACAGGTTCCATCAACCCATGATCCGATGCCACCTCCACCTCCGTTGAGATCGTCGGTAGCAGCAACTAACACGACCACTGAACTCGCTGCTCTTTTAGATGTTCGAAGAGTACGTAAATTAAAGTTACCGCTCTTCCTGCAAAGCAATTTTTTTCATTTAATTTTCAGGGATTTTCTAAGTACGCCGAGTCTACGTGCTTAACTACTCCTTCTACATTAACTTGTTCTTCAAAAACAATACCTTCTGATACTGTGCCAATAAGCTCTGGTTTGTAACAAAAATTTTCTGAATACAAGTGGTACAAAACTCACAGTAAGTATGCTTTTAGGCTTTCAGCCTTATAGATCAAATGAATCGAGGGATGGGATCCATTCTCCTTCAAGTAAAAATCTGACAGCATACAATTTTAACTCTTCGTCTTCTCAAGTTGCTCCATCGTTTCATTTCAATCACAGCATTTTTCCGAGTCAGTACAATTCTCCATACAGGTAAGAAAACATCTACTTTATCAAGACGATGGCTAATTTTTGTTTGCTCGTTTTTCCAGTTTGGAGATGGAAGCATTTTATAGAGCCCAACTTGAACATTTTACTACTGGCATGGCTCGTCAGCCTTTTTTAATTTATCCGTCTGTTCCACATCCATTCCAAGGAACTCATTTGGGGCTCGTCCAGCCCCAGCTCTCATCAATTGTTATGCAGCCAGCAGGTAAATGAATATTAAAGAGACTCAAATGCACTGATCAAATTAAAATGTGAACTTTAAATTACCCAGGGCCAACTATCTCAGCATCTAAGACACCTCCTTTATCGTTATCTGTGGTATCACCATCTGCAACTTTGAACTGCAAATCTCCAGGGAAAACGTATTCTGATAAGTCTTCTACCGCTGGACCTGCACCAAAATCTATCAAGTTAGACACTTCGTACAAAGGAAGAGAAAAAAGAAAGAAAGAAATGAAGCTGTTAAAAAAGGTCGAGCGAAAGCGATCATCAGATATGGTGAAAACTCCTCAATCAAATTCTGAAAATAAAACAAGTAATTAAGAAATATAGCGAAATTAATCTTGTTTGTCCAAAAGCACTTGAGACATTTGTTTAGGGTGTTCAAAAAAGCCTATACTTTGCATACCAGAAGTTTCTTCGGGCTTATTAAAATCCTTGGAAGTTGTTGAGAAGACAAAGTTGGCGGCTACTCCGATTCGTCAAGAAAAAAATTCAGACCCAGTTTGCAATAAAACATTTTTACCGTCTGTTATTCCCATCGTCCCAAACTTAAATAAATTAGGAATCAAGATAAAAGGTTCCCACAGATCTGGAGAATTAATTGCAACCTGTCAATATTAAAAGGCGTGATTTCTTTTTGACAGGAAGCGACAAGGAAAAACTTTCGGAACACTCGTCGAATTTAGAACTTGGCTTAAATAAAGACTCCTCATTTCTTGTACCTTGGCAAGCCAAAAAATTGAAAAAGTTGAACAAACCAGGAGTAGATTTAAGGTACGGAATTACACTTAAGTTCCCATGTAAAACTTTAATCATGCATTATTAAATTTCTTGAACCAGCTGTGCATCAGAGCCTAAATCTCCATTTGTTCGGCCTTTTGAAGACGATGGTACAAGAAGTGATATTAGCATATTTAAAGCTTCAATGCTACAAAATCCAAAAGAGGTAGTTACATCTCTTTAAGAATAACTCATTTTAAGCATCCTTTAAGAAAAATTTATGCAGGAAATCGCTGACGTTCAGAAAGACATTGAAGTTCCAGCATCTGACAATCAACCTAAAGCTCATGCAGTGGAATCCAAAATCAGATCTGAGTGTCAATCAATAGAAAATTCTCATATTTGTAATATGATTCATGATGCAGAAAACTCTTCAAATAACCATCAAGTGACTCCTTTAAATCTTAAAAATAACCCCCAAGAAAAAAACTTTTTAGAGGAAAAGTCTGTTTGTTGTGCGCCCGAAGTTTTCACTACCGAGGTGATTTACTTTTCATTGGAACTCTGTAACTTATCTTAACAGACGTCATTCAAGTACTTCTCGTTTAGATTTCAGATGAAACGGATTTGACCAAACTTCCAATGAAAAGCGTCACCTCCGATGAAGAGACCTGTTCTCAGGACAAGCTTAAGTACTTAAGGTACTTCAGGCTGGTGTCTCATCGGAAAAGAAAAGGTGACCTAAGTTGTGAAGACTGATGAAAAACAAAACCTTGCCGGTTTTTATGAGAAAATTATAATCAACTTTTCAGTGGTTGAAGTCCCTGTTCAAGAGGCATCTTTAAGGGAGAAAAATCATCTTCCTAGAACTAGGTCAACTTTTGAATCCACAATGTTATCGAGCTCCGTTGGTCTGATGCCGCCCAGGAGTGAACTCCTTACCCAGGAGTGGGTTCATTCAACTGAAAAACTTTCTTTCTTAAATTTGTTACACCTTAATCAGCTATCTCAAAGTGAAAAGTCGGGTAAATTCTTTCGAATTTTTTCTTGTATTGAATTCTTACGTCTCGTAAAATGATTGAAACTCTTTTAGAGCATGATGTAATATGGGATGTGCTGCTTGATGAAAGGCTATCAAGGCATAAGAAAAAGAACAGTACGACCACTTACCTCAAAAACCTCAGAGAGCATTTGGCTGATGAAAAAGTAATGGTAGGAAATAACTTCTCATAGTTTCTATACGCTTTGTGACTTAGAAAATTAGATTTGAGCTGTCATATTATTTTAGAACCTTAGGAAGTCAATGAACAACACTTTTATTGCTCCTGCCTCGTGTCACAGCCTGAAAGAAAATTCTCCCTTGCAAATAATCACTCATCCCTCTGCTCAATCTCCCATCGCTATGAAATCAAAAACAAAGTCAACCAATTCAAAAATATCTCATCCTGAAAAGGCCAGCATAAAAGTCACTTTGCCTATCAATTTTTCTACGCTTGAACCTCTTTCAAAATCCATTTTGCAACTTGACTTAAGTGTTGACACTTCAATGCCACCAGAATTATCTGCTAGTGTGAAGAATCAGGTAACTGAACTTGGAAGATAAATAAGAAGGATAAATGGTTAAAAAAATTATTTAGCTTGGTATAATTGGTGAGGAGAATGAGCAAAACATAAATATAAAGGTTCCACCTGAATCCAGCCCCATGGTCTCCGACTCCCCTGTGGTTTGGCCGGGTATTCAAGGTGTGGTGGATGCTTTCAGCAAATTCAACAAAGGTTAGTAATGAAATTCACTTTTGAAATCTTGTACTCATTAACGATTACATTTTTTTCAGAGCGATCCGATGAGATACTTTCTCTTCAATCAAAAATCTGTTATCTTGACAGACTAGCGCAGTCTCAAGTAAAAAAGATTGACCTTTTATCGACGAAAATTACATCTTTGTCAACCAATTGTTCTACTGAGAAGGAGAAACTTACGTGTCTAAAACAAAATATTAAAATGTTCGAAGATATTTTAAATTTGAGAAACCTGGACTGAAAATCCAAATTACTCTTAAAGGTCTTATAATTATTGAATTATTTTACAGCTCCAACAAACATGTAACGGCTAGTCAAGCCTTAAGAAGGCAATTGAAAGTTTTTTGAGCTTCAAAAATCCATGAACTTACCTAAAAAAAACACCTTTTAAAGATTTTAAACCAAGAACCAATTCGGTGCAACTCATTATTTGCTCAATTTAGACTTGTGTTAGATTTTTATGAAGATGCAATTTCAAACCGATGACTCTAAAGTTTCTTGACTTTTGCAATCAAAAGAAACATTTTTTTAACCAAAGAGGCTAAATGTCATAAATGGTTGTGTGCTTAAAAATGTAAAGACATTATTTATTTTAATATTTTGTAAAGTGTGATTTTTTTGCATTTTTACTGAGGAGAAAATTGAACCTCTGGAACACGCAGAAGATACAAAAGATCTTTGGTTTTTATTGTTTTCAAATTTTTTTCATAGACATTTATGTCTCAAATATTTGCTAGTCATTATTTGCCAAATTCAGTCAATTATCATGAAATGATGTCACCCCATAATTTGAATCTTTGATCTGCCATTTAACTGCTTTGTATAAAAGTGCCAAATACAAATTTAAAAAAATCGCTCTTATATTCGTTAATTAACTCCGTTATATCAATCGTTCATTGCTAATATTTAGTATCGAAAATAGTCAACTTTGAAAAGAAACTTTTTGCTGTTGGCAGGTTCCGAATAAAAATTTCATGTCGAGAAAAGGATGGCCGTCATCCGCAACAAACAAACAAACAAACTTAAGCTTTTGATATTTTGAAAAATTCGTTTTCGTTTACATTTGTTTTCTCTTCTTTTGCTGTGCCCAGCTATCTAAACTGAACAAAAAGTCAAGTTGTTTTTTTTTCATAACAAAAGTTATAATCTTTTGAAAGCAGGAAGTTGAATTCTTGATAACTGATTTGAGGGAGAAAAAGTTGATTCAATCTCGGAAAAAGCATTATAAAATACTGAAGAACGATTTTTCAACCTGTTGCAAAATTAGTTGAGACAATTCCTTCAAAGCCATGGACCAAAAGGTAACAGAAAAACCTTCTCGATCTGATTTCTCCCCTCAAATTCTAGTAAGAAATGAATATTCTAAATTGCTTTGAATTATTCATGACGAGGTGGAGAAGAAAATTATTTTTTTATCATTCCATTATTGACATTCTTAGTCTGAATTTAAGGTGATCCGACGCCCCCTGGCCTCTCCAGATTCTTGGATTAGATTAAATGTTGGTGGGACAGTATTTGCCACCACTAGAACCACTTTAATGAAAGATCCTGATTCATTTCTGTGCAGGATTTCCAAAGAAGAGGAGTTGGATTCACACAGAGTAAAAGATCGCTTTACTCTAAAAAATTTAGAGGTTTTATCTCAACCATTGTCTTTCAGGACGATACAGGAGCTTATCTCATAGATCGTGAACCGGCTTACTTTTCTCCAGTTTTGAACTATCTTAGGCATGGGAAGCTTGTCCTTGATAAAAACATTAGCGAAGAAGGCGTGTTAGAAGAGGCTGAGTTTTACAACATTACTGGTCTCATTAGGTTGCTCAAAGAAAAAATTAGAAGCAGGGACTTGGAATTGAATGGAGGCAAAAAGGATGACAATAAATTTGTCTATAGAGTAAAAAAACTCAACTTTTGTTTCTTGAATACAGTAGATTAAATGTCTTTTTACATATAATTTTAAGGTTCTTCAGTGTCACGAAGACGAGCTAACAAACCTTGTATCAACCATGTCTACAGGTTGGAAGTTTGAGCAACTCGTAAGCATAGGTAAAAACGATTACATTTAAATTTTTTACTTAGAATCAGAATAGTCATAAAATAATTGTCATGAAAGTAAATAATTCAAAGAATAAACTTCCAAGGTTCAAGCTACCAATATGGCGCAGACGACCGTGGTCCAGAGTTTCTATGCGTGGTCTCTCGCGAAATAACCTCTAACGATAATGCCAATGGGCACGATATTTGTAACTCACGGACTGACAAAGCAAAAGTACGTAAGTTTTGTAGTGAGGTTTTCTCACCACTGAAAAAGAACAACTGTCGTGAACAAATTGATTTTTAGTGTTTGATGCAAACAGCTAAGTTCGGTAAATTTTTTTCAGGCTCTCCAGCAGATGGGTTCGAGAATGTAAAAGTCCCAAAGACTTGATTCTGATTGTTAAAGTCAAACTACCTTTATGTTTTACTGTATGATTTTCACCTGAGTCGTCTTACTGTATTGCAAGGGACTCGGCTTATATTTCTAAGAAGCCCGCACAAAATTTTTATCTAAGCTCTCTGAAAATGTAAAGTGTAGAAAAAGAAACAATCAAAAATCTACAATGATTGCCGTAAGTCATCCTGAAGTATAAAAGAAGACAATCAAAATGAAACGAGACCAATTCTTTCTTGTCTGGTCCTTTTGCGTCTTGCAGCCCCTCCAACTTTTTCCTGCAATGACCAGGCAACTTGAAGATCTAGAATGATCCAACACTTTATCGAGGCTTTCTGTGAATTCTTTCAGTCATGTTACATTTCAACACAAAATAACCTCTTTTCGCCTTTTTTAAATAAAAACTTTGAAGCCTGTCTTTGTTCTTGTTCAAGTCTGACAATGAGGCAGGAAAGTTCACTTAGAGTATAAGAGTAACAATGTTAATGACTCAAATCTTCACACAGCCTTTTCGAGGTAATTCAAAGTCCAATTAATAGACAATTTTTATTCAGTTCTCTAACAACGGTACGTTCAACAATATCTTACTAACCAACAAATCCTCATCAAAGCACGTACCAATTAAGTAACGTTTGAGCGAAATAATCCAGGGAAGGGGTTAATATTCTGGAAGACTTTTTAGATTTTGCTGTTGAAAAAAGACCTATATCTTTTTTGCAAGATGTTTGCTGTTTAGTGGTGCTTCTTCTTGGCAGCAGCTGCATCCTCGCCAGAAACTAAAAGCAAAACCAATATTAGTTGCTTCCCCAAACGAAGTTATTATCTCTTTCTAAGACTGTGTTATTCATAAGTATTTCCAGGCAAATCCCAATCAGTTTTACCTGTAACCTCACAAAAAGTCTCTGGCATTGGATCAAACTCGTTAAAGCGTTAGTAAATATCTGCCTGATTCCATGTCAAACAACTAGTCTCTCAAAATTTTCAGTTGCTGACATCAAAACCTAGAATCTTCAAAACTGGGTAAAAAATCAATTGGATTAGTCGGTTTGTTAAAACACACGGGTAGAGCAAAAATTTATTTCTGGACAAGATGAATAATTACATCCAAAAGACTAATTTGGCCTAAATGATTTTGACATTTTCAAACAACAAAAAGAGAAAATAAATAAAATTCAAAAGAAATTTAAACTCCGAATTTTGGCTGTGTTGATTGCTTAGGATATATCCTGGCAAAAAGAAATTGCGAAGGCTCCTTTTTGGGATTGAATGATTTTGAATGGGGATCAGTCCTGACGAACTTAGTCTTTCAATTCACCTTTTTAAAAATTGACTGTTGTTCTTTATGGGACTCTTTCCCTCTAGTTGAAAAGGTCGATAATCAAATGGAAAATCTGTGTGGTTTTTAACCCTTCCTCTAAATCTTAAGTATAAATACTGTCGAGCTTGCTCAAAACCATTAAATGCTTTCAATGTTTTCAACAAAAATCCTAACAAAGAAATAAATTTCCTTATGGACCACGCCCATATGGGCTTGGACTATCATGAAAAAGCGTTCATTCAACCTTGCACCACTTTTCGATAAAACCCAGGTAAAGTTAAATTTGTGAAACTGATTCAAATACATAAGAAAAGTTATAGGTTCAATATGGATCAACAACCCCTTCACAAAAAGGGCAGTAAATGATTTACTATGAAAGGATGAAAAAATACTCGAAGGCATATTTGCCTAATTTTGGTACTTGTATAAGTACAAAACGATGAAAAAAATTTTTGACCTGCAAATGGGACTTTTGAGTTGTTAGTAAAAAGTGAAATCACGGTTAAGATTCTCATCACACAAAAACTTATTATTAGGTTGAGGTCAGGGTTCGTTCGTTTCTGTTTGTGAGACGAGAACAGCCTAAAACTTTTATGAATATGCACATATTTTGAAGAGCTAGCAAACGCAGAAAGAAAAGGACCAGTCTTGCTGTTTCCTGGAGTCCAGGGATTTGGATTTCAGTCTAACACTGTTTGCTGTTTGTGTTTGGGAATTGTTTGGAGAATTTTATTTGCTTCACTCTTTTGTCAAAAATTCTTTTTTATCGTTGAAGCAGGATTAGTTCGTGTTGGTACCAAGCATAAAAGTATCCCGTTATAGCAGCCAAAATGGCGAAGAGCTCCATCCATCGGAAGGTCTTCAAGGTCTTACCCTCAACATAGTTCCTAGCAACAAACTTGAGAAGCTCGTCGAGTAGAATAACGGGCAAGCTGAACTTCATGACAGTCACCCATTGGCTGAATGAAAGAGGGCTGATTTGGAAGACGTCCTATCGAAATAAAATTTAATTGAGTTACTATCTAAAGAGGCCAATCATATAAATGGAATTTTGAGAGATTTATTAATTTCTACTCACAGCAAGGACGTCTACGGACAGGATCAAAAAGTGTAAACTGAATGACAATCCCATGGCTCCAAGGAGGAAAGGATTAATCCATGGCTGCATGACGAGGAGAGACTGATTTTCAGACAACGAGTTCAAAGCGTTGCACATTTCGATGGTAACCTAAAGAGCAAGATAAGAAAAAAAACATTTTTATAGCCAAAATTATAGGCATAGATCTATTTTATACCAAGATGGACAATGCCATTGTCATTGGCTGAGGAGCCTGGAAGATATCGCAAGAAATGCCCTTGAACTTCTCTGGCTCGGTGCTACATGGAAGGTAGAGGGAAAGTTGGTAGTAAGAGACTTGTGGTCCGGTTGAATCATACAAGAACCAGTGGGCAGCACCTCCAACGGTAGCAGCACCAACATAGATACCAATAGCCATGTAACGGAAAAAGAGCCATGGTGTGATAAGAGTTTCCTGAGATGAACGGGGTGGTTTGTTCATGATATCGAGATCTGGTGGATTAAAGCCGAGAGCGGTTGCAGGCAAACCATCAGTGACTAAGTTAACCCAGAGAAGCTGAACTGGAATGAGAGCCTCGGGCAGGCCAAGAGCAGCAGTCAAGAAGATGCAAACGACCTCGCCAATGTTGGAAGAAATCAAGTATCTAATAACACACTTAGTTATATGCATTTATTCTTGGTGAAAAATAAATTAAAGTTTTTACCTGATAAATTGCTTCATATTGTTATAGATGGCACGACCTTCCTCTACGGCTGAAACGATTGTGGCAAAGTTATCATCAGCCAAGACCATCTCAGAAGCAGACTTAGCAACAGCAGTTCCTGATCCCATGGCAATACCAATCTCAGCTTTTTTCAAGGCAGGAGCATCGTTTACACCATCACCAGTCATAGCAGTGACCTCTTTCATGGATTGTAGGTATTCAACAATCTTTGACTTGTGGAAAGGCTCGACACGAGCAAACATCCTATAAAGCAGAAGCAACGATTATTTATCATTATTTACTTATAAATTTTTCTTTGAAAAATTACCTTGCATTTGCAACAGCATTACGTTGCTCAGAGGGTGAAAGAGCGTCGAATTCCCTGCCTGAGAAAGCCATTCCTTCAGTAGATTCGTCCTGAGGTGGAAACACAAAGTGTTAAATCATTCTGTTTCTTTTCATACTTTAAATTTAAACCATGCTAAAAAACTAACCTCGCCAAAGATGCCAATTCTTCGGCAGATAGCTTCAGCAGTATCTTTGTTGTCACCAGTGATCATGATAACTCTGATGCCAGCTTTTCTGCATCTCTCAATCATGGGTTTGACTTCCATCCTGGGTGGATCTAACATGCCAACGACGCCAACAAAGGTGAGGTTGACCTCGTACTTAACAAACTTGTTGGAGTCTTCAAGATCCATATCAGCAGGACTCATTGGGCTGTCTGCAGTGGCAAGGGCAAGGCAACGAAGGGTATCGCGTCCAGTTCCGTATGCAATAGCAGTTTCCATGATTTTAGACCTTACAAAACATTGCCCAAGTTTTACAAAAAGTTCATAAATATTGGTGGTTTATCTCACCTGATTGCTGGTGTCATGGGAGCCTTATCGTTTCCAATCCTGTAATGCGTACATCTATCCAAAACTCCTTCTGGGGCACCCTTGACAAAGATCTTTGGTCCATTTCCGATCCTTGAAAAATATATTAATTAAAAAAAGTGACTTTAAAAGACTTCTTTTGGACAATTACCTAGTGGGTTTCTTTGGGGAGCAATAAGATGACATGGATTTGCGATCACGGGAGAACTCCAAAGTGAAGTCCTTTTTCCACTTTCCCTCGATATCCTTGTAAAATTTAGAAAAGTAAGTTTACAGCAGGGAAAAATCAGTCAACTATGCTAAACATTTGAACTTTGTATTTTACTTTTGTTCGAGTAAAAAAAGTTTTAGTAGAAAAAGTATTTTTACCTTGCGGACAACTTTTGCAGATTCAAGACGTCCTCCTCGCTTTTCAATTCCGTAGGGATTGACCTTTTCAGCTAGTACAATAAGAGCTGCCTCTGTAGCCTCTCCTACTTTTTCAAAAGCTTGCTTGTATTCGTTAAAGTCAATGGCAGAGTCATTGCACATGACTGCAATAGTTGCGATTTCCTCTAGAGCTGTGTATTCTGTTGACTTGGCACGGGAGCCACTGTGGAAAAGCTCACCAATTGGCTCATAAGTTGATCCTAAAGAAACGTTGTTTACATTCAACTTCAAAATAATTTGTATCGCTTTTTGTAAAAACAAACCTGTGAGTTCAAATTCGTCAAGCTCCTTTTCGTTCTTGAAAGTAAACATCTTGCAAACAGACATCATGTTGGTTGTCAAAGTACCCGTTTTATCGGAGCAAATGACAGAAGTGCAACCAAGTGTCTCAACTGAGGGAAGGGACCTAATATTTGAAATAGTAAAAAAAAGCCCTTTTTATATAGCTTCACTAAGGGTCATACCTAACGATGGCATTCTTCTTTGCCATACGACGGGTACCCAAAGCCAAGCAAGTTGTGATGACGGCGGGGAGACCCTCTGGGATTGCAGCAACGGCCAAAGCGACGGCAATTTTGAAATAGTAAACGGCACCCTTCATCCATGAGCCACCGTGTGCGGGATCGTTGAAGTGTCCGATGTTGATAGCCCTTTGATAAATTTTCAATAAATTTAATTTTTTTTAAATTACACCTTGCTAATGCTCTTCATGATAAGCCTCTACTAATGCCTGGCTGGAAATCATTTTATTATTTTTTGGTGTATTTTTGTCTCAGAGGTACTGGGGTTTGAACCCACGAACCTCCGATTCCCTGCCAGATGCCATATCATCAAATCCTTTATTTTCATATTTAAAAAAATATTGTTCTCTTTCGATGCTTTGTAACTAGACTTAATTTTGTTACCAGACAGCAATGCAAATGAGGGTGATAACTTTGGAGAGTTGCTCTCCGAATTCGTCCAACTTTTGCTGGAGTGGGGTCTTGATTTCTTCAGTTTCGCTCATTTCAGTACGAATCCTACCAATAGCAGTGTTCAATCCGGTTCCAATAACAATGCCTCTTGCCTAAAAAAGGGCCAAAAAGTAAAAATATTTTCAAGAATAGTCCAATCGTAAAGACAAATTACCTTTCCAGCTGCTACGTTTGTTCCAGAGAAGATAATGTTCTTCTTGTCTTGGTTAACAGCTCTAGGGTCTGGGACAGGGTCAGAGTGTTTTATAACAGAAACAGACTCACCAGTCAAGATGGACTAGAAAAATTGGAATAATTTTAACAAAATTGTCTAAAAACATTGTTTTGACACATTTTAGATTTCTTACTTGATCAATGCGAAGGGTGGTCGACAAAATCTGCATGATACGGATATCAGCTGGAATCTTGTCACCGACTGAAAAAGACAAAAAAATTTAGTCAAACTATCGATATACCTGTCAAGTTTTTTACAACACTTGCCTGAAACCTCAACAATGTCCCCGGGAACAATGTCTTTTGCTCTTATTTTTTGAACACCATCCTTGTCCGACCTAAGACAACAACATTTAGCTTTAAATTTAAAAAGCCGTTATAATGGCAGTAAGCCTTCTTTCGTTTACTCCTAGATTAGGCCAACCTTGGGAATTATCAAATTTACAGACAATCAGATATTAAATCGCCAACTAATTGATGATGAGAAATGATTTTTAAGCGATCTACCTGACAACCTTTCCCATTTCGGGCTCGTATTCTTTCAGAGCTTCAATGGCAGACTCGGCATTTCTTTCCTAAAGAAAAATTATCCGTTAAACAGACAGAACTTCTGATATCATTAAAAATTAAGTTTTTAATTGAATTATTTAGCTAAGGTAATTTTCAAATGTGGAAAGACAAAATATCTTCTAGAAAAGGTTTAGATCTAATGTTTCAAATCGACACCCCATTAATCCATGGCCTCGGGGATCTAAAAGAAGGGCCTTGTGACCAAGCAAACAACTTTTCAGCAGACACAATGATTAAACAGCACGAGGGGCAACTAGAATTATTTTAAATTTGATTGATTATAAATTGACCTTTTATGAATTATGATATTATTCTATAAATGACTTTTGCAATCATGAAACAATTCATTTTGATGTTGGACATTTTAAGCAATTTGTATTGAGGGGGTAACATAATTTTTATGTATTGGCATTTAGTTAAAAAAAAAAAGCAGAGTATGCTGTTCCCATAGCCGGACAACAAAAATTTTGTTACACACAACTGTTAGAAAGTTAAGAATTTGAAAGAAAATAATAGATCTGAGCAAAAAGCACTTTGGCTAAGGAAAAGCAAACAAAAGTTAATCAGACTTTCTTGTGTGAAAGCCATTGCCAAAAATGTTTGTTTGGGGCCTGGACTCAACGGGGACATGCATTATGCAAGAGAGGTAATTATACTCAAAATACAGTTCAAGCTTTTAAAGAGGGGGAAGACTTTCAACTTTCCATTCATTCATACAAATATATTCAAATAAAATTTTCAGCTCTTGGTAGTTTTACAAATTACGGTAAGTCAATTGAAATGTCCAAAGGGCTGAACTGAAAGTTATATGAACGTTCTGATTGGTAATTAAACCCGACACCCATTTGAGAAGAGATTCAGTTTGTTACTTTGGTTCAAAAACATCAGTTCAAAACGGGTATGGTCACTTTTGGGAGTTTTTTGATTCAGTACAAAAACTTGTTTGCAGCGAGATCAGATAGTTTTTTTCATGTTTGTTTCAAGATGGCTTAGCAGTTTATCTAGCAACTTGATGCCACTAAAAAATAAGATATGTCTTACCTGCCAAACACCGACAATGGCGTTTGCAATCAAAATAAGAAGAATGACAAAAGGTTCCACAAAAGCAGTCACCGATTCCTCGTCATCCTCAAAGAAAGCTAACACCTAAAAGTTAAGTGAAAGGGCGTTCATTTGTAACGATTTTATGCCAATTTAAAAAGCGGCAGTGACGCCTTTTGATCACAAGATTTGATCTTTTTAAAATAAAACGCCGCAAGTTAATCCATTCTTATCTTAAAAGCCTGATCAAAACTGCTTACGAAAGAGATAACAGCGGCAAGTAGCAAAATTTTGACTAGAAGATCATCGAACTGTTCCAGAATGAGCTGCCAAAGAGGCTTTTGTTCTTCAGCAGGCAACTCTAAAATAAAATGTCATGCAATGCTACCCTCAATTTTTAGAATTATCAATGAAAAAGTACCGTTGGGTCCGTATTTGTCCCTATTTCCTTGGACTTGTGATGTGCTGAGTCCAACTTCGGGATTCACGTTGAAATTACTGCAGCATTCCTGCCACGTTTTCATGAAGCCGTCCTCCATGGTGAGTCTGCGAGAGGCCCGAAAGCTCTGATACGCACAAAAGAGTTCGGAAAATGAGGAAAGAAGCTCCCCGATTTAACGAGACCGGAGCTGAATCTTCTATTCCTAGTAAAGTTCCAATCCACTGATCACCGCCTCTGCAACAAAGTCAACTCTTGGGACCGACAAAGCCCCTGAAATTATACAAAACAAAAAAAAAGTTTTAATTAATATGCAATTGAAGCTTTAAAGGATTTCCAACGTAAACGAAAGATCAGACAGAACTGATTCATCCTGCTCAGTGCTAATTTCGTAAGCTCCACGTGTCACAGAATCAATCCATCACCGGCACAACCTCATCATGGTTTAAAAAATTAGTGTGAAAACTGTTATGAATTGCCATTGTTCTGAGCGACTACATACTAAATGATAAAACCCTTCAAACTTTACAGATAAGGTGGTAGACCGGTGGTCAGGGAATTGCAACCTGTACAGAGGCAAAGCGATTGTTTTAGGGAAATCTGGCATTTGCTAAAAATAATGAATCTTATCCCTAACAAACGAGAAAAAAGAGTCTGTCAAAAGATGGACAAAAAAAGGACGAAGGACGAAGAAAAAATGTCAGTTTAGGGTATTTAAATGGCCTACCTGGATCAGCAATTAAAAAAAGTCTTTTCAATAAAATGTGTTAATTTTCTATAAATAAGAATTCTTTTCTACGATCACAGGCACTTTGTTTTGAAAGTTT
>Ga0194133_10005381_pt1 | contig 16334 bp, 11 predicted proteins | sample TA2KigOf40mmetaG_FD_155448 | JGI IMG/M metagenome (GOLD analysis project Ga0194133, IMG submission 155448) | Freshwater microbial communities from Lake Tanganyika, Tanzania - TA2015055 Kigoma Offshore 40m | ecosystem: Environmental > Aquatic > Freshwater > Lake | place: Tanzania: Lake... | reverse complement strand
GGGGCCGCGACCTTACGTGGACCGCTGGCGTTCGGAGGAAAGTATGTGGATCTCGCGATTGGTGTGCTGGTCATCTTTGGAGGAGTGCTGATCTACGGACAGTTTCGAATAGGCGTCTCACGAGCTCGTCGGACGCGGGGGTTTCGTGAGTGGTCGGGAGTTCTTACCTCTCATCGCTTGATGCAACTGTTCTTGATCGCATCGCTCGTGGTCAGCACATGGCACATTTACGAGGCATGTCTCAAGATTTTCTCAAAGGTATTCGAATGAGGCGTTGTTTAGTCGCTGCGCTGATCCTTTCGCTGTCTGCTCTGTTTCCTGCCACCCTCGGTGGCGCCACAAACATAGAGACGGGCACCAGCACCGCTGAGGCAACATTGAAAGTTTGTGTTGATCAAAGAACCCAGAAGCCACTAGATGGTGACATCGAACTCATGCTCGTGATGGATAACAGCAAGAGTCTCCAAACAAACGACAGCGAGGGCAAGAGATTTAATCAGGTCCGTACGATGCTGAAATCGGTTCATGATCGCATTTCAAAGTCGAAAAAGCCGCGTGACATCAGATTCAGTTTCATAACATTTGCAAACAGGGCCACCGTGCAGGTTCCTCTCTCGGCCGCGCGGGTCCTAACCAGTGAGAACATCGATGCAATAGCCAAACAGGTCGAGGTGGCCGCGCCCGGAAATCAGGAGAACACTGACTACGTTGCCGCAATGGAGGCGGCGATAGCCCAGATGCGTGGAGCACCCGCAAGGAATTGTCGTGTCATTGTGTGGTTTACAGATGGCGCATACTGGCCGTCGACTGGGGCAGCCGGGAACTCAGTTTCGGGCGGAACACTGAGAGAGCGAGTCTGCGCTCCAGGAGGATTTTCCGATCAGCTTCGGCAACTGAATGTGAACATCTTTCCGCTTTACATTGAGCCTCGTGATCCGCCGTCGAAGGATGACCCAACAGCATCTCGTGATGTGATGGCACATCTAACCGGCGACCAGGATGCGTTCGCTGAGGCACCATACCGAGCAGGGGATCCATGCGGTGCGTTACCAAGCCACGTTGGCGAAGTGCTTGCTGCGGCAGACGTAAATCAATTGGGGCAGTTCTTCAAAGACTTGGTGAATATTTTTGAAGGTGGTGTCGCAATTGCCTGTCCGACGAAGAATGGAACGGTTGAGTCAAAGTTGTTGCCAGCGGGCAGGTACATCTCGGAGATCTCAATAGTCAAGTACGACATCAGTGGCCGTGAGTTGACGCCGCGTGATCTGGTAGCTAGTCAGCCCAGTGGCGAGACTGCATCACTCGACAAGTTCTTCCAAGGCAACGACGGACGATATGCGGCGACCGATGCGGCTCGGGAGCTTACGCAGGGATGGAGAATTGAGGGCAGTGGGGTGGAACACTGTCTCAGGGCGTTCAAACGCGAAGGCTTGGCAGTGCAAGTAGCTCGTACTGGCGCCAATGCTGCTGAATTGACACCTGTCGGAGCTTCGGCATCGTGGTTAGAAGGCGAGGATCTGGTCTCAGACGAGAACGACACCGCCATTCCAGTCGTCAGACTTGGGCCGAAGGCAAGCTGCAGCCCCGTGGTAGCTGGATTCGCCACTGATCCCACGAGTCTGAGTGGGGCCTTTGACCAGCTTTCTGGAAAGGCACGAGGCGTTATCTGTGTTGACCCGACTGGCAGTGAGGTATTTTCGGACGGTGTAGCCCTAGATGTTTCGCGTAAGGGCGAGCCGCTCATTGCCTGTGACGGTATAACACTTCGTCGCACAGGAGCCGATGAATTTATCTCGTCAGACCGGAAGGAGAAATCCACTGAATGTGTGGTCGACTTTCGCGGAAGTGGCGCAACATTCGTGGGGCTGACATCGAACTTTGTAAATCTGTTGACTGCACAAGAGTCCAATTTGTGCAATTTTGATTCTGCCAAATCGGTAGTTGCCGCAAACAATCGAAACGGAGAGGTGCGCATCTCGGTTACCGCTGTTATCGCTAAGAATCGAGAAACGAAGTGCGGATTACCAAACAAATCGGTCAACTTCCGATTCGCCGACGCAAATGGAACTTCAAAAATCGGCACTATTCCCTTCTCGATCGAGCTCAATCTTCAGCCCGAGCCGGATCGTCCCGCTGCTCTAATCGCAACGATACTTACGGTTCTTATGCTGCTCGCGGCAGCCCTCGCAATACTTCGAAGAATGACGATTCAAGCCGCAGCGCTGCTTGCTCCTGCCAAAATGTGTTCGGTACGCTTCGGTGTGCAGGCAGCTCGAAGACCCGACGGGCGCGTCACAATCTCGGTCGAGAATCGTATGTTACGTGATGTTCAAATTGATATGGAGCGAGTGAACCGAGCAGTACTCGACGGAAGCGAATCAAAACTTGTAGTTCGAGACCTTACGGACGAACTTGTGATCAAGCGCGAAGTTCCACCGTTACGGATGATGCTTCGTGAACCTTGGGCATGGGTTGATGACACTCGGACATATTTCGTTCATCCGAAGGGGCGTCGCGCCCCGGCAAGTCGCAACTTGGTGGCACCATTTCGAGAGGCGGTCATTGCGTTGGACGACGGGCGAGTGAAGGGCGCGGATAACGAACGTGCCATATCAGTCTGGGTGATAAAGCAGAAGGGATCGCCAGAAGGTGACCAGATTTCAATTGAAGAGCTCCTAAAAGAGAACTGTCAAGCCATTATCGATGAACTCTTGGAAGAACTTGAATCGAAAGACGGAGGTGAGTCGGGTGCCGCTACGGGCTTGCCAACGAATACACCACCTGAACTCGAACCACCTCAAGACCAAGAGAGTCGAAGTCTTCCGCTACCCCCAGACTGGTAGGACTGGTTCCGCTTTCAAGTGACCTCTAAGTGGCACGATTGCACACGTGAGCACTACCGTGGGGTGAGATTGGGGGCATTTGATGTATCGCAGGATGTTGTTCGTAGGGCTCGGTGGATCAGGTGGTAAGACCCTACGTTTCATGAAGGCAGGTCTTTTCGAATGGCTTGAGCGACACGGATGGGATGAGGGAATTCCGGTCGGCTTCCAATTCGCACACATCGACACCCCGACCGAACCCGATGGCAAGGACGTCGGAGACAGTTCTCTGATTACCGCCGAAGAGTATCTCGGTTTGGTTGGAAAGGGAATTAGCTACGAAGCAGTAGCTGACAATCTTGACAAGAGCCCCTCACCGACTCTCGACCTCGCTGGCTGGCGTGTCGAACCCGCAAACCTCATGGTGTCGATCCAGGAAGGTGCAGGTCAGTACCGAGCAGTAGGCCGATCCATTGGTGCTGCCTACCTTCCTCAGATCAAGAACTTCTTGAAGCAGGCGATCACTCGAATTAATGATGTCGAAGCTCAGCCGCAGTTGAACAAGCTTTATGCAAAAGTCACAAAGAAGAAGGCTGACTCCGTGGGCACCGGCGGAAAGTCAGAGCCATTTGTTGTTGTTGTGTCCTCTCTCGCGGGCGGTACCGGCGCAGGAATTTTTATGGACACATGTGACACCATCCGATTACTCGAGCCAACCTGGGGACACCATTCATTTGCGCTGCTCTACACGCCAGAAGTGTTCTCGAATATTCCTGAGCTCCAAAAGGGCGGCGTCGAACCGAACAGCCTTGCGGCTATCTGCGAACTTACAAATGGTTCGTGGTTTCAAAGAAGTACCGATGCCACAGCAATGGCTGGTGGCGCTGTTGAGCTTGCGCCGCTCGAGGCCCGACTTCCGGGATTCTTTCGCGGTGCTGGTTTCGCTCGTGGGCTCGACCGCTCTGGACCGGCGTATCCGTTTTTGGTGGGTCTCCGAAGCAGTAAAGGAGCTGCTTACCAAAATGACAAAGAATTGTTCCGGATGGTTGGCCAGTCAATGGTGGCATGGGCCACAGACGCCGTCATGCAGGACGGACTGCTCGCGTACGTGAAAGCGAACTGGCAAAGCTCGGCGAGTACGAATAGTCCAGACGGTAAGCGAGACATTCTGGTTAACACGGGGGCTGGAGAACAGGGTGTTCCCAACATCAGCGGGATTGGGTTTGCGCGAATCTCAATTGGCACGCGCCAATTCGAGGAGTACGCCGCGCGCAGAATTGCAAGAGATGCAGCGAATTGGATCAGTCGGTACCACACCAATAGCGAGGAAGCCCAGGCCCTGCAGGGCGATCGAAAGGTTGTGTCGCCTGATCAACTCGCAACGGAGATTGCTGAACGGCATTTCGACTGGTTCATTGGCCAATGCAAACTCCAAGAGCGTGGACCTGAGCAAAATGACATCCTTGACGCCCTGAAACCTGAGGGAATCGACCAGTTACAGCGTGAGGTTAAGGCTCGGGTCAAGGCGTCGTTGAGGCAAAGCGAAGCTCAACCGGGAAGATCGTGGGATCCCGAAGTCAACACTGCCATTAATAATCACCTGCAGGATTACGAGCGGGAGTGGAAGGTGACGCTGAATGCGGCGTTTGAGAAATGGGCGAAAGATACACCAGATCGTGTACTCGCGGTGGTGCGAGAGGCAGTTGCAAACTTCGGTACAGCGGTTTCGTCGAAGCTCGTCGCTCGATTAATTCATGAGCTCAGCAATGAGTCTGACGGAGTAGCCGTAGAACTGCTTGGAAAAACCGAGCTCGGAATGTATTCGCAGTGGTCATCACGAGAGTTCTGGGGGGGTCGAGTCACCACTGCCCTCACGGAAGCGGGTGGCGGAAGAATCGAAGCAGATGACCCGGCTATTGAGAAGGCCATTACCGACGGCCTCGGGGCGGCCCGCTTCGCCTACATGGTTCCAACATGTGAGCGAGCGGCTCTGATGCTGAAGGAGTTCTGCGCAGGCTTCTTGAGGCCACTTCAGCGCAAACTTGGCGACTCAACCGAGGATCTTAGAAAACAAACCGCTGAAATCTCAGGATGGCCGGGCTGGCCCGCACCTGGTGAGGATCAGGATGTTCCTGAAGACCTAAAGCCTGGTGCCGCAGAGCGGACACTTCTCGACGTTGAGAAGTTCCCCGAGCTCTTTACGAACAATCTCGCAATTCACTTTGGACGAGACACGACACAAGACGCTCAGAGTAAGCGTGACGTACGGCAGGATGTAATCTCAGGCAAATTCATTGACGAGAGACTTGCGGCGTCCAGCAAAGACGCAAAGAATCTCCTTCCCCTCGTGGCGATTCAGATCACTGGAGAATGGCGCCCGAGCTCCGCCGTAATTGGGGGTGCTCGTGCAGGTGATTCCGTGCGTCTTGACGTGCGCTATTCGGTGTACGACCTGTTAGATCGTGCAAGGGCATGGTTGAACGACGGCGACGGAGTCTTCCCGCAGCTCTTGCGTTCGAACCTTCGCGAGTTCACTGATCCCGGAGACACATTCGAGCCAGCTTTCGGTATGAGCAGTGAAGACTATGTAGACCGTCGGACGCGGTTCGTAGAGATTCTCGAGACGGCAATCGGTCTCTCTGATCCACTCGTCGGACTAGATCCGCAACTGACGCAGCAGCTTCATCCGAAGGCGATTAGTCCAATTCGCAGATTCAGCTCGATTCCCTTCGGTGGCGATCACAAATTGAAGTCGCCCGTCATGGAGAAACTTGCAGCTGAGATGAAGGACGAGAAGGCCCCGAATCCGGAGCAACTCCTCAACGAAGATGCGAGTCTCACGTATATCGACCTCTATTCGTTCCTTCCGGCTCCGCATAGTCCGTTGGTAATTAGAAGCTTGATGGAACCCATCGGGCAAGCCTGGGCACCAATTGAGGCCGATGGCAATGAGGCCGACATAGCAATCTCGAATTTCTGGTTCTACCGTCGCACTCGACCACTGATGGAGTTCATACCCGCACCGCGCCCACATATTCATGCAATGGTCCGAGGCTGGTTTGTAGGTCACTTGCTGGGGCTGATTGATAACTCGAAGCAGCAGTCAGCCATCAAGATTGTTGATCCGTGGGATGAAAATCTTCACCGTTATAACTTTCCGTATCCAACTCTGTCGCCCACGGCCAATGACAATTTGGCGAGCCTTCTCGAATCATTGGCGCTTGCCTATGTGCGAGTGGGTGTCGATGACGACATCGAGCCGCTCTTTCCGTATGTATTGCTGCGGCGTTTGGGGACAAGCACTCAAGGTCGCTCACTCACGTATTGGGGCGAACTGAATGACATCTGTAGAACGTGGCTCAGCGATGGAGTGGTTCCTGGATCCGACCAAGAATTGATGCTCTCGCCTGACGCCGCCTTTGAGGGCGTGACAGCATCTCAGCGTCGTGGTTTCGCAGTGCAGGTATTGCAGAACGAGAAGGACGATTTCGCCAAGGACTACAAGATCTGGAAGCAAGAAGTCGATGCGTCTGCAACTCGTCTTGGTCAGCCACCACTGTGGCCTGGAATGTGGCACACCATCGAGCGAGCGCTCACACAGCTCATCGCGACCTTTGGGACTGAGCGGGCCGAAAGACCCGTAAAGAAAGTGAGATGAGTTCGGCTAACTCGACTGAGCGGTCAGAAACTGAGGGGCGGGTAACCCTTCTCATAAGTCACTCGAAAGACAGCCGCGCTCTCGAAGTACGTCAATACCTTGAGCATCTAGCTCAACTTGGCGTAACGAGAAGGCTGTACTGGCTTACGGTGAACTCGGACACGGCTGAGATGTCGGGCGACTTTGAGGTCGAAGTTATAGAAGTGAATGGCGTCTCGAAGGCCCATCTCTTCGACGAGCTATCAAATTCTGGTGGCGTAACTGCAGCAGATATAGCTGGCATCGTGGTGAGCGAACTTGATGAGACTGCTGAGCAGGCACTTACGAAGGCAATACCTGCGGTCCGCAGAGCTTTCGAGAAGTGGCTGCGAGACGCCCCGATCAATGACATTCGAGTGTGCGGTCGCAGCTATGACGCCGTTCTGCCCGACAGGCTTTATTTTGCTCCGACAGCGACGACTCGAGTAGTAATTATGCCCCTCGATCCATCGCACGATTACTCGGTGTTTAGACCGCTCGGTGCACAAGATTCGGGCGTGCTCACTGCGCACATCGCTGTGGAGCTCGCAACACTGCTCGGTTGCTGGAGTGTTCAGAACGAGATCCCTGTCGATTCGCTTCGAACAGCCGGGCGTGGAAGTGATGGCAGCGGTATACACATGGTGTTGTCAGTCGTTCGGGCACTCGCCGTGCCAGCTCCGCCGGTGAGTGAAGCACTCGGTGCCAAATCCCAGCTACCGGCGCCGCACGGTTACACCGCAGTTCCTAGACCTGAACGACTAGCAGCGAGCCTCGCTGATGAGATCTATCCGAAGGAACTTGTCTTTCACGCTCAAGAGAGACCTGATGGCCCCAGTGAATTTTCAAGAATCGACCGATTCATATTGCGATTCATTCGGCAGTTCATTGCCGCAATTAGTTCGCTACCGCGAGTTATTCGTTCGGGTATTCAGCACGAGATGGATGATCTTGCAATCAAAGCAATCGAAGATGCAATTGGCGGCGCAGCAGCGAGTGTTGGCTTAGTTAGTCCTCGGATTCACCGAAACGCTGCCGAGCCAGTTGACTTCGACGCGTTGATAGGTGATCTCATTGACACGGCAACGACAGAGATCGACCAGAACTATCGCTATGGGCTTCCGGCGTCGGTGTGGCACTCGATGGGTCGTATGGTGCTGACACTTGCCGATGGCGCGGGCGAGCCACGGGAACGCCTCCTGACCGACGATGCAGTGATCACTGACGTAGATGCGCTAGTCCCAGCCTGTGAGCCTTCGGCAGCTCAAGCAGGGGTTCTCCGCCAGATCCTTGAGACCCAAGATGAGGTAAAGGACGTCTCCGTCGTCGAGGCCATCGCTCAGCGGTTTCGCCGAGAGATTAAGAGTGCCGCGACAGCGACAGCCGAGGCACTCCACAACTTGCGAGCGCTGCCTGAGCTCATTCGTTCGCGACCCGAGGTCAAGGGGGATGAGGTGATTCGAATTGCTGCTGTTATCGGAGCATCTTTGATCCTCATCTCTTTAGGTGCGTTTTCACCTCTGCGTCCCGTGTTCGCATTTGAGTGGCTACCCATTGTGTTGCGAGACGCGGCATGGGCATTCCCCTCGGCGTTAGGAGCTCTCGTATCAGTTTGGGCCCTGATTCATCTGTCTATGAAGTCGGAGCGAGCTCGGCGAATAGTCGATGTTGTGAGTTCACTGGTTATTCCACTACTGCTATTGACACTGCTGGTTCAGTTCGCAGATGTTCGAAAATGGGCTGTACAGAACGGTGGGAGCAACAACTATCGATATGCGGTGGCGCTGTTTGCTCTGTTTGTAATCCTGGCAGTGCTAGCCATTCGAGTGGCAATCAAGTCACCCGTGCCCAAGCACCGTGCCTTCGGGCGAGCGGGAATTGCGATTGGATCGTCATATCTCGTTGTGGCCGCCGTGATAGGACTGGCGCAGGATCGTCCTGCGCTCATCGAGGGCTTACCAGATGTACGAACTCCAATCTTCGTGGTGCTGTTTCCATCGGCGGTGATTTCGGTTGCGGTTTCCGTGTCACGAATTGCGATTGCGCGCGTCCGGGAAATCTACAAAGCATTGCTGGTGAGGCGCCTGATTGAGTGGGGTATCGGCGAGCTGCGAGCAGGTCGTGATGCCGAGATCCGACTCGAAGTGCTAAGAGTGCAGTGGGCTGCCCTGGGTGCTGCTCTGACTCGTCTTGTGCGTTTTCCATTAGGTCGAGACATATCGACAGCGCTTGAGCGTGACGATGTGTTGACGGGCGATAGGGATCCCCTCAAGCTCGACTTCGCACGTCTCGACTTGACGAACAGAGGTAGGGGTGGCCTTGAAGCACGACTCAGACAGTCAGTTGTTCGACAAGGCTGGCTCAATCAACAGTTGGCAGCAGTGTTTCGTTCTTACAGCAAGTCAGCGGGTTTCGACAGAGGTTTAACTGAGGATGAGTTGACGGGAATCGACCCGCTCGCCTGCACGGCAACACCCTCCGCTGAGGAGGCGAGCACGAACCAAGCACGAGGCGATCGATGGAGCTTCGTTGACGATTTCTTTGAAGGAAACTTTGAAGACGTGCTGAGACTTCCTGCCGAGCAAATACGATTCGATGCTCTGTATGAGAGCGTGTTGGTGGATCCAAAGTCAATAGAGATCGTCGGAGCTAGGCATGGTTCGGATGGTGCGGCCCCATTTCTTCAACAAGCTGTAAGTCAGGGAGAGCTAAATGTTCCGATTGGTTTTCTGAACCTTCTGGTAACTGGCAGCGACCCACGTCTCAACATGAAGAGATTGGTCTGGTGGCCAAGGTCGTTGGTCGAACTACCGAACGTGCTTATCGACAATACCAATTTGACTGAACTCAATCTCCGTGAGAGCGAGCTTGTCAAACCGTGGGATGAATATGGAACCCGATTTGCGATGAGTATGCAAATCAGCTGGACGGAACCATTTGGTTATGACGACTTCTTGGCAGCTCGACCAAAACCAGGAACTTCCAGGGCAGGGGCGGAAGAGCCGAAGAGCGAGTTGTAGACCGTGGTATCACCCTGGGATTCTCAGCGACGAAGACCTGGTAGTTGGATTTCGAGTGATCTACCGCAGTCCGATAGGTCTGGAACACCCGAGCCACCAAGTGTTGGCGGTGACTTCCCTCTGCCGCCCCGCCCGACTCAACCGCCTGAACCAGACTGGCCAGAGATAACGAGTGATGAGCGTCGCCCCGATGGCGAACTTGACAGTCGCAGACGAGGCAGGGTTAGCACCTCTGACAAGAAGGTCCGCACAGCTTCCGGCCCACGAATCCCGGTGGCTCTCGGGGCCGTGTCGTTGCTGGTTGCTCTCCTGGTTTTTGTTGGTTTGCGCGTCGTTCGCTTCAATGTTTCAAATGTCGGCGACTCGCCTACGGCGGTTGACCAGGGGGTGCCAGGAGAATCGGGTGCGGCGCAGGCGGTGCCTGGGCAGGAGCCGCCAAGCGAAGTTACGACCACAATCTCACAGGGTGCTAACCCCACCAATCCGACAGCTAAGGAAGTTGACTGGAACGAGATAGCAAGATCCGTTGTCTACTTTGAAGTAGCCGGCGGTTGTCAGTGGGTTGGATCGGGAACGCTGATCTTAGATGGCAGCTATGTATTGACAAACTGGCATGTAAGCGGCGGGGGAGAATGTCCGCTTCGAGTGGGCTTGACAGAGAGTCCATCCCGACCACCGGAGGAATTCTTTCCGGCGACCGTAGTCGTTTGGGACTCACAGATCGATTTAGCCATAGTTCGTCTGCAGAGTTCCACAGGAGCGCCCTTTGTGCCTCCGGGTCGAAGGCCCATAAAAATTTCAGAGTCTGAGGCTCGGCTCGGTGATGCTGTCAAGCTCCTTGGCTATCCGGTGGTGCGAGAGGATCAATTTGAAACTGGGGAGAGATACACGTTGACATTGACTGACGGGTCGGTGTCTGGCACAGAAGATTTCGGCGAACGACCCGGCTACAACCCAACGGATTCAAGATCGAATCGGTACGAGGTATGGGGCGAATACATAAAGCACACCGCAAAACAGAATGGCGGAGTCAGTGGGGGCGGTGCCTTCAACTCCAAAGGGGAACTTGTTGCGATTCCGACGGCTGGTGGAGAAAAACTTGAATTGATGCGCTCGGTGCGGTTTGCCAAAGTTCTCATTGATCAGATGTCCAAGTAGTGCACACCTGTTGCTCTTTCAATTGTCGTCCGCAGGAAGAGCTATGGCGGTAACCCCTCGAGCGAACATGAGATAGAACCTGCATGAATGGCCTCGTTAGTCGACGATCTCTCCTTACGGCAATCCTTGCGGGGGCCGCACTCGGAGTTGGGCTCTTTTGGGTTGACAGTCAACTGATTGAGCGAGTTGGCGTGGTTGAGATTGGGATCGCATTCGATCCTGGAACTGATGACCCCGCAAACACGACCACAACGAACTCCCAATCCGTGGCGGCGACGACGATCCCACAGGCCGATGCGCCAAGTCGGCCAACAACAACACTGGCCACAACCACGACCACACAGGTGCCAGTCACGCTTCCTGAGAACATCAATCAGTCATGGCGAGATGAGGTGCTCTTCCTTACGAATACCGAACGACTAAAGGAGGGTCTTGAGCCGCTGGCTAGTTGCAACAATCTTCACGTGGCGGCACAGAATCACTCATTTGCGATGTATGACCAGAACTTCTTTGAACACGACAACCCAAACACTGGAGACGATCCAGCGACTCGTGCCGAAGAAGCAGGATACGGAACCTACGTAGGAGAAAACATCGCGATGGGTCATCAAACGCCCAGGCAGGTTGTTCGTGCATGGATGAACTCCTCCGGACACCGTGCGAACATCTTGGGGAGTTATTCGCATCTAGGCGTAGGAATCACACGTGGCGGCTCGGGCACGTACGGCGACAGTGACTGGTTCTACTGGGTACAGAACTTCGGGTCTGGCGGCGAATGTGGATAAGTGGACTCGATGATCCCTAAGTCGGAAGCGAACTTGGTGGAGGGTGGTCAGTCACAGAGGTCTAGAAGATATCAAGCCAGGAAACTCTGGTACACCCTTTGAGTGTTGGCAGCGGCGCATCAGATGGGTGCAAGGTTGGCCCGAGTATGTCGGTTTAGGGAAGTCGTCATCTATACTCGTGCAAGGGTCGCGTCAGAAGGGGTACTGTCAGTGTCATCCAATGAATCGATGCAGACAGAGATGGATCTGCTTGAGTCCGAACTGAACGACTCTCGGTCGAAAGATGACAGTCCAGAAACAAATAGTCTGCTTTCCCATCGTGTTTTTCGGGTCGCATTCACTGGTCTTGGTCTTGATAACATCATCGTGCATTTGCGCCCGAATGAACTTGTTTCGGAGCGCATCTTTCACGATGGCATCAACAAACTAGAAGAATACATTGCCAAAATGTGGAGCAGTCCGTCTGAAGGACTTATCAGGTATGCCATGATCGAAAATGGTTCGAGCCTTTATGAAATCGTCACGGCGTCGAAATCGATCTCGCGCCATAGCCATTTCACCCCCGCGTTGCAGGCCGCATTACGTCGTGAAGAGCACCATATTCGACAACGCCTGAGATATGTGCGTCTCTTTGCGCTACGAATGCAATGGGCGGAACTCTCAAGTCGACTCGATTCCGGCAAGGAGGATCGAGCTTCATACCAACCTTCGGGAACTTTCCAAAGGACGGAGGCGTCCCACGGTTTAGCAGCAGCACGTCGAGGTCGGAGATCACCAATGCGGCGAGCCGTCCTTTTGGCGCTGTTTCTTTTGATCTTCCTGACAGCTCTCGTACAAGTCTTTGGAGAAAGCGGTGGCTAACAGAATAATCCACCTGACGAAGTGAAACGAGACCTTCAAGTCACAGTGTTGGCGGGAGCGGTCCTTTACGGTCTGGTTTGCCTCGCGGGGACGCTATCTCTTTGGATTGTGGGCTTCTTTTTCGTCTCTAGCTTCTTCGCTTTCATCTACATGATGATGAACAGTGGATGGCGTGGAATCGGCACAATGCTGCTGGCAATGATTCCAGTGATCGGCGCCCTTCTTGCCTTGGATCGAATGATGCGAAAGGCATGGCGCCAGGTCTTGGCTGGTTGGTTCTTCTATGCATACCCGCTTTTCACGGCCTTTGCTCCAACTGGATACCGAGTCGGCGGAGCTTTCTTGGGGGCATTTCTCTGGTGGGCCTTCTTCTCATTCGCAAAGAGTGTTCGGCTGAATCCCTCAAAGTCGTTTCTCATGATGTGGGCACTTCCCACAACCACGTTCTTCATGATCGCGGCTGTAGTGGTTCCATTTGTTGGCGCGTTCGCAGACATTGATGTAGATTCGCCAGACGAAGGCTTTGATTATGCAAATGGATTGTCTGACGACATGACGGCTTCGAGCCTGGACGGCAGTAGTACCTATGGCGCATGGTCCCAGTTTGGTGAAAGTGCAGACACATTGAGCGGGTTTTCAGGGGCGGGCGATGGCACGATCGGCGAGACGGGGCTGCTCTTCGAATCGGTCCTGAGGTCTGACAGTGACATCGATTTAGCAACAAGCTCGATGACTGAAAGCGGTACTGGGCCTGGTGGGAGCCAAGACGTGAATCTTCAGGAAAGTATGGTTTCGAGAATTGAAGAGATTCGCCTGGATCCTGTTACGGGAGTACAGCACATCCAAACATCTGATGGAACAATCAGCTTGGATTACAGCGAGGTCTCGGGGCGTCTGACGGGTAACTCGCCGAACGGCACTCCGTTAGAGATTTGGACCGACCAAGTAACCGGTGAGGTCCACATCTCAAACGACAATCAGACGACCTCCTTTAGGCATGACCCGACAACGGATTCGTGGCTGTCTGTTTCTCAGTCGGGTACGACGAGGGTGGATACTGATCCCATAACCGGCGAAATGCGAGTCCACTCGCCTGAAGGAGTGATGAAGTTTCGAGTAGACCCCTTTAGCAACCGAATCATTCCGAGTTAGTGACTCGAGAGCCGTTATCGAAGACCGCTGAACTCAGGGCAAACTAGTCTCGACCATCCGGCAAGGCTTGAATACTCAACCAAGTGTCCAATTCGGCTTCGAATCTCGTCCGCTTGAACTTCGTAGATTTCACGTATCTCATTAGTCCATATACCACTCTTGAAATTCTTGCGAATTTCTTTTGCGTCGTGCTTTGTGAAAGCTCTTCCTTGTAGCGCCGCGAATGTGGCAGATCGATTAACCGCATAATCAGCATCCCACTTTGCTGCGTCAAAATCCCGCTTTAGATCACTTACTGCCGTGGCCATTGTGTGCGCATCAATCGGCGGTTTGTACTCGGTGGCAGGCAACGAGAACGCCATAACCCGATCACCCAGGGTTGCAATGAAGCTGGGTGTGAGCTCGAAGACAGTTGGGTTTCTCCACACCCGCTGAAGCTGCTGTTCAAGAGCATCTTCGCGAATCATCTCAAGAATCTCCGTGACTGCTTCTAGCGTTTGGCGATCGGTGGGAAGATAAACAAGAAACTCATTGAAGTTTGAACCGAAGAAGTGTTCCGGAGCCCCAAAAATTGTGTTGACTGCACCGATCAGATCGCTTAATGCCGCGAAAGGCAGTGAGTCGAAGTACCGCGAGGAGGTTTGATTAAAGTCACGTCTTTGCTCATTGACAAGCTGATTTATGCGGCTTGCGTCTTGTGCATAAGATCTAAGAACTCCGCATGCACGATCAAACTGATCGGAAAAGCCGACCTGCTCACTGTCCAAACCCCACGATTGGGTTCCATCCAAGGCTGTTGTCACAGTGACTGTCTTACTGCGTTACGAAGTCGATTGACAGCAGATTCTGAAACCCAGTCATTGACGACCCAGCCCATCTTCCTTTGAAAACGCGTAACCAGAAGAGCTCGGGGCTGAAATGTGTCAAAAAGAAAGTCAGTGAGAATCTGAAAATCGGACTCAAGATATTTTCCCTTCGCGTTCCGCCTTCGAGCCTTCTCAGCATCCTTGACTGACCCTATGCCTCGCCGAGCCATGATGTTTCCAACCATCCCTGAATTCATGACACTCTGATTTGTGAGTTCTTGGAAAGCCACAACTCTCTCACTGAATTGTGCCTCGTTTACGTCGGTCATCGGCAATGCGCTCAGTGCTCTAGTGGCAATGAAGTTCATCACTTCAAGCGCATTGTTCTCAGACTCTAGATATTTGTCTTCATCCGACAGAGCTAATTCCATCAGTGCAGTGTGCGATGCATGATCGAGACCTTCGAGGATTTCACGAAGGAAATCCAACACGGCTTCGTCAGAGTCCCTTTTCCCAGCAAACACTCTTAACGCAAGTTTTACCCCTATCCCATCACGTGGATCGTTGTGTAGATTTCGCGAATCGGCAGTGGCAAACTTTCTCAACTTCTCGAAAGCGGGTCCACGATTGCCGATGTCCCGATATGACGATCGAAAACGTGAGAGCAACTTCCGAAACTGAAGAACGTGGTCAGTTGATGCCCCAAATACTTTCGTGCTGCCTGTTAGGTACGGCAGTAAAGTGTCAACTAGTTGGTCAAATTCATTTCTAGGCAGACTCTCACTCATACCCTGTACGGTATGGAGAGTTAGTCGCTAAGTCAAGACCGATCTCTTCAGCAGCTTTATCACTTGATGTCAAGAATCAGCGCTTCACAGCTCACCGCACAGGGGCGATGATTTCGTCGGGCGCAACACCAAGCACACCGGGTCACCTGTGGTATCAGCTCGACGTATCGTCGTTCTTTCGGTCGTCTTCGATGTCGCCCATCAGGTTGTCGAAGATGAACTGGGCGAACTCGTCGAGCTCTTCATCGGTCATCTTGTCGACCGACTTCTTCGGCTTGAAGTACTTCTTCTTGGGGTTCTTTTCGGTCATGATGTCTCCTTGGTGTTGTGGGAGACGCGACGAGCACCATTGGTTTTGCGCTCGTAGCGCCGCATCCCCGTTGCGGGAGGCACCGTGGCTTGGTTGCTCGGTTGCCGACACCTCTATTGAGGTGTCTCTTGATGCAGTTGCCAGGTTAGGGGAGGGGTGTGCCACAAAAGTAGGATCTATTATCTGGTGCGTGACGATTGACCGTGGACAACATCATTTCACTCCACCCCGATTTCACCGACGAGGGTGACACGCCATGAAGGTAAACGGGTACGCAATCGAACCCTTCGCCGACTTGCAAGGTGCCAGCCTTGCCCGCGCCAACCTGAGTCAAGCGAATCTCGCTGGCGCAAACCTTACTGGTGCCGACCTCAGTCGGGCTTACCTCGCCGGCGCGAACCTCTTGGGGCGAACCTCACTGACTGCTGCCTGGCAGGAGCCGACCTCAGCCGGGCAATCCTCACGGGTGCGATTCTCACTGATGTATGTCTCGGTGGCAAGAACTGCTGCTCCAACGGGCCCTGTCCGCTGGCAAGATTTGACGGTGCGTTGATGGAAGGCGTGGTTGGCTACCACCCTCATCCGCGGTAACAGTCCGGATTCCTGGAAGTTTCATTGGATGTAAAGTTTCTGGAGTTGAGGAACCTCGCAGATACTTCTTGAAGCATGGTCGGTTTGCGTGTCGGCGAAGGGATTCCACAGCCACTCATGATTAATCAGTGGGTCGGGGGTTCGAGACCCTCCCGGTGCGCAAACAGTCGGCGTGAACTCACTCCGAGCCGCGTAGCGCCATCTTCGTGACGGTCACGCGGCGCTCGTCGAAGGCTTTGCGTTGGCTGCGGGGGAGTTGCCGGCGTAGTCGGCGGGATGCGCGGATGTCGCCGTAGGCATCCAGTTCGAGAGGCGACAAGTTGTGGGTGAACGCCAGTTGCGGCAGTCGTCGTCGCACGAGGGCG
>Ga0194133_10005380_pt1 | contig 16336 bp, 10 predicted proteins | sample TA2KigOf40mmetaG_FD_155448 | JGI IMG/M metagenome (GOLD analysis project Ga0194133, IMG submission 155448) | Freshwater microbial communities from Lake Tanganyika, Tanzania - TA2015055 Kigoma Offshore 40m | ecosystem: Environmental > Aquatic > Freshwater > Lake | place: Tanzania: Lake... | reverse complement strand
AAAGTAATATGGAAATATTTTATTACCTTATACAAAGATGGTTTAATTCAAAAGCAGAAGGTGAACAAACAACAAAGGGCTTGAAGCCAATCAGGTAGACAGCACATGGTGAATACTTGTGATCGTAGCAAGGTTTGAACTTATACTCCATAAACCAGCAAAAGGATTCCTTGCTTTTATATCTTTTCAGTTAATTGCAAAGAAAAGGGGTGTCTGCCTATCTTGCTTTGTACACGTGTTCTCTTGTTACTCTTATTTGACTTTCACCGGCGTGCTGTGGGTTGCGTTCAGCTTTTTATTGCTTTGGGATACAAAGTATGAAATGTCGGAATGTAGTCAATAGTTTTCTAGTGCATCTGTAAATTATATTCTGTTAGGTTTAAAAAGGAAGAGATGTTTGAGCCAATAAGAAAAGGAAAGAAGGCGTGCGTTCATTTAACTTGCTGTTCAATTTCGTAAGGTTTGTGCCATCTACATAAATGTCAAAAAAATTTGATTTGATTAAAAAAATATTTTAAATATATTTACAATTTTAAAAGAAAGCGTGTAATCAATAAAAATGAAATAATTTTTCTTCATAAATCCCATAAGTTGAGCCATGTCATAACTGTACATGAACGGAAGAAGAAAAAAAGGTACTGAATGTAAAATTGCTTAGTACACATGCAGGTTGCATGATGAACAAGTGAATTCAGATTGTAGTAATAAGTTGAAAAAATGTTGACATTTAAAAATATCATTTTGTTACTGATCAATCTTTATCTTGTGAATTGTCAGACATTATTATCAAGTCAAACCAAAAATGAAAATGGTTGTGATGTTGGCAAAATTAATCAGGAGCAATTCGAAAATTGGTGGTCAGAAATGTCCATTCAGAAGCCCATTAAATGTCAAATTCCAGCTGTTTGGAAAAGTTATGATGATGAAGATTTGCTCAGAATATTTTCAAAAAGAATTCTAGTTTCAAGTTATAAATGTAATCAAGAAGTTCCAATTGATCATACATTTCGTGGAGAAATTGTTGACGGACAGCTTCGTGGATCTGGAAAGCTGAAGCTTGGGAAGGGTAAAATCCCTGATCCAGAGTCTTGTCTGAAAGTGACTAAACTTCTGAATCAGGTGGTAACAGAGATTACAGGAACATTCAAAGGGGGTGTTCTACATGGTGTCGCTAAAATAGCTCTTGAAAATGGAGGAATTGTGATTGCTAACTTTGCAAATGGACTCTTTGACGGACTGAGACGTGAATGGAGTCCAAATGGAAACCTGGCTTTTGTAGGATTTTATCATAAGGGTGCCAAAGCTGGATTTTGTTTTTCTAGATTCGGTAAGATTTAAAACATGATGTAAAAGTTGGGTCTAGGACTTCCCTACCTATGAGTATAAGAATACCAGTTCTTCCACCTGAATAGTTTGCCCACCCCCCAGCTCACCTCCCGGATTAGGCCCAGATGATAAGTCCTGCAGAGCTAGGCACGGGTGTTGAGTCCTACAAGGTTAGGCATGGATTATAAGCCCGGCAGGATAAGTCTTGGAAAGTTGAATAAGGCTTGGTAAGGTTAGGTTAGCAATAAAATAGGCCCGCAAGTAAGGCCTAGGCCTCACCTGGGCATTTATTTAGAAGAAGGTGAACTATTAGGAAGACGAATTGGGAATCTTATGTGTTGTGTTGGCAAACTTTTCAGGTAGGTAGTCATCAAGATTACAAGAAATAAAGAACCCCCTGACCTGTACAATTCATTAATGTCAACCCTTTACTCTGAACCACGTAGACCTGACATTGGCTATTGCTTTGATAATTCAAAATGGAAACATGGTAAACAAAAATTAAAAAATTGTTTAGAATTAATGAAAGGGATTAATATGCCTTAGCTTAATCGAACTTTAACTGATGACGAGATTTAAATTGAAATGAAGAAAATTTTCTTTAAACTTTAAAAACAAAAATTCAGGTTGATATCTTAAGGAACTTTTGTAAAGGCATTATTGCTTGCATGTAAATGTTTTAATAATTGTAAAATGAGTTCTTAATAAAAGCTATCTATCTAGGTGAACTCGTGAGTATATGGACTCTAATGCAGGCAAACTGGGGAATAGGCGAACGAGCTAGTATCAAAAAAGTTAAGGTATATCCAGTAGCATGGTAAAGGTTCAGGGTAGTGATGGGTCCGGGTCAAAATCTGGGTCAGGGCAGGCCATTTTTTATTATGCTCATGCCAGGTCAGCCACCTCTGGTCTGAAAATTTCCCCACAAAATCCCAAATTGTTTCCTTCAGGTTAAAAAAATCTTTTCGGTTCGGGTTAAAAATATCCAAGTCAAAGGCAATTCAGCCCCTTTTTACTTTGGGTCAAAAGTATGCTTGGGTCAGGTTAGGGCCTACCTCTACCTCAGGGTCTCAACCACGGCTGGCAACCTTTCATTCAAGATTACAAAAAAAGAACCCTATCTTTCAAAATATCCCTCCAGAGCAAAGCGAGGGAGGAGTTTAGAAATTTTGTATATGGATCTGTTTAATAATGCTTGACAAACTATGTGCGTCTGTCTGTCACCTCATTCTCCTCCCACACCAATGAAGCTAGAGACCTGAGAATTGGCATGCATAATTCTTACATAGATGGCCCCAAAGATACCTATAAGATTTTTTAAATTTTGCCCAGAAACTGTGATATTTGAGTTCAAAGTTTTACATTTACGCCCATAATAGTTTCATATAGTTTTAAAGCTAGAGAAAAATTTATAAAATAACATTTTTTATTTAAACTTTTAGCTAAAAATATTGTATTATAAACTCCTCGCTAGCTTTAAAATTGACTGAGCCAAGAATTTTTTAAGTAGCCAGGCTGTTCTGGAGGGTTAAGTATTTTTCCCGCACACAAATTACCCGTCTACTTAATTAATATTTCTTTACCTTGAATAAAGATGCATGCAAGGAATAAACAAAGTTAATTAAAATCAATAATTTATCACTAAATTTTTCAGATTCTCTTACCATTTATGAAGATTGCTCTACTTTTGGAAGATCTGATAAACTTGCAATTCTCATTCCAAATGGTGAAACTTCATCAAGAAAGTACTTGGTTGGTGAACATTGGCTTGACCTCAAAGTCTTGCATAATGTTTATGAGGCAAAAAGTGTGGTTTTCCAACGTGTTGAAAATTCATGTTATCTCAGTGTCGATCATGAAGTAGGAGATTCCAAGGGTTTGAACTACAACCTAAATGATGGCACTTTCCTGAAAATCTTTTCAGATGATGAAAACTTTTCTTGTCAACATCTGGGAAAAACCAAAGCAAAAAGTGATTTTCTATTAACGTGGTTTGACAACTTAAGGTTGGCTGCTGACCAAAGTCAGCTTGTCTTGAAAATCAATAATGCTAATAAATCATTGCCTGAAAAGGGTGACAAAATTGTGTCTGTCGCTGACTACAAAAATTTTGCTTTTCCTGAAGACAGCAGCAGGCAATTGCCAAAGATAGAAGTCACACTTTTTGGCAAGGAGAAGAGAGAAATGTCAATTGCAGTCATTTCATTTGACAAAGAGGGTCGACCCCACGGGATAGTAGAGCTTACAAATTTCTCCACAAATGATGTCTTGTCGTATGGATTTAAAGTTGAAAACGTGACTGGAATCAAGTGCAACTACGTTCACGGTGAGGTCCAAGGATATGTTGTCATGCAAACCTTGGATAAAAGGGCAAGCTTTTTTACTGTCAAGAATGGAGTGGCACATGGACCTGCTGTCATCATTGGAGCAGTATTTTTACTACCAGTGAGTGTTTTATTTTCCAAATTTTAACATGTGTTTATAGGCATTATATAAAGATTGACCAAATCACGATTCGTCAAATTAACCTTAGACCAAATGAGCAATTTGTCGAATTGACTTTTGACCAAATTTACAATTCAGAAACTGACCCTGATCAGGGTTATGGTCAGATGATAAATCCCACTGGGTTTGGCTCTGAAGGTTAGGTTTAGGTTATAGCAATAAAATAAGGCCTCGATTATTTAATTGGTTACCCAACCTTCAAGGTATTAACCCTGTATGGCTTATCATCTGGACCTAACCCTATGCGGCTCATCACCTTTGTCTAACCCTACAAGGCTTATAATATTGGCCTAGCCTTCCAAGCCTATTTCAACCAATCATAGTTTGACAAATCATGATTTTGGTCATAGGTCAATTCGATGAATCCTGATTCGGTCAATGTTCATAGCACCTATAGTCATGAATGTCTGAATGATCACATCAGGTCAAAATCAATTCATCTTAGCAGATAATTAACTTGTGGGTGACCAGAGAGGGTATAATTTGGGTGTGCCTTAATTGATACTCTTAAGTTCACTTTTATCTTTTTTACTATTGTTGAGCTTTATTCCAATAAACTGACATTGATATGCAATTTTAAATTATCCTCCACGAGCGAAGCGAGTGGGGAGTTAGATTTTTCAATGCACATTAATTTTATCACCTGCACTTATATGGGTAAGAGGGTGCCGCCTGTCTGTCACCTCTTTCTGATCCGACAGTTTTAGAGCTAGAACGCTGAGATTCGGCAAACAGACTCCACATCTAAAAGCAACAAAACTTACAGATGAAATTTTGTTGAGGGGGGCTGAGTTACATTTTCATCAGGGTCACACACAGTACAATGGCATGGTCTAAAAGCAAGACAAACTAACTACAGTACCTTGCTAACTGCCAGCTAGTCTCTATATTTAAGAATGAAAATGTCTGTCCGTCTTTCTGTGTGTGTGTTTGGAAATACAAAATTTGAGTGCGAAACAAGCAAACAAATGCAATTCAAATGTCCCGGGCAACGCACTGTCCGGATGGCTAGTTCTATATAAGATTTTATTTGTGTATTCCTTCTTGGTACTACTGAGGGGATTGTGCTGCTCATGGAGGGTTCTGCATTTTTCAGCAAAAAATGCACATCTACTTACTTTGAATATTTTAAAGACTCGTCTGCAACGTCCAAGGAAAGAATTTGGCCGAGCTGAAGGTGGCCCCTCCTATCTTGGTCAATTTTCCAATAACAAACCAATAGATGACTTCTGGATTCGCATGGTAGGTGGAGGCTACATGCATGGAAAATTTAGTGAGGGTGATGATTGGGAACCTTCTGGAGATCAATTAGCATTCATTTATCCAGACATGGAAACTGCTTTCTTTGGCAATTTCACACGTTTTGTGATGGTGGAAGCAGTTGAAGCACAAGTTGAAGAAGTTGATTGTAACCAAAATGGATTACCCACAGTGACTAAATTCAAAGTGTCAAAAGGACCAAAATACTTTTATAAGCCACCATCAAATAAATGTTTTGGAGCTGGACCGTTTGGTAAAATAAATAATGCATTGAAGCATTTAAAAATAAATTGAATATTAAAATTCTTTTAAGATGTTCTGGATCCTTTCGAAAGAAAAAATGTCCGGATTGGAAAATCCAGTTTGGAAAATTCTGGAGATGGAGTTTTCGCAGTGAAAGATTTGCCTTCAGAGAGATGTTTGTGTCTTTATTCAGGTAATAAAACATTATTAGATCAGCAATGAATGAATTGATTCAATTAGTTTTTTATTTGAAGGTTTTTTGTATGATGGAACTGATAATGAAATACGCATCTATCACGAGAGTTGTAAACACAATCTGTCCTTGCCAATGGATGAAAGAAGAAAATGTATGAAATATAACATGGATATGAAGACTTATGACACCATGATAAGCATTCCACCAGAGATGGATGGGCCTGAAACCCTGCACCCGACATTGGGCCCGAAGGTATTTAAGAAAATTCAAATTTTTCTAATTTTTATCATAAAACATCTTAATTATGATGCTGTTTATGCTTTGAAATCATTATTTTACATTTAATATTCATTATCAAGGACATTTCATCTTTTATATCACACCAATCATTGATTTTTTTATCCTAAAGGCAGTTTTTTCCAATTTGCCCAAATCTAGAGCTGAATGTCAAAAAATTGTGCAACCTCGACTATCAATTAAAAAAGCCAAAATCCCAAGAACCATTTCTCAAAGAAAAAATATGATTAAATATTATTTGTAGTTTAAGCATAGACACAGCTTCAAAGAAAATTTCAAGTCTCTCATTTGCAAAATTTGTAAAATAGGGTAACCAAGTCTGAGTCAGCTAACTTTGGCACAACTTGGTCAATTTGGCTCAAGTCTACGCTCACACCATTTTGATAGATAGAGACTTGAAATTTTGTGTGAAGCTGTGTCTAGGCTATACATACAAATGATGTTTTCTCATGTTTTTCCCTTAGAAAGTACTCTTGCGAGAATCAGTCCTAAAAACAATAGTCTGAGTTGGCTAGGTCGGATCACTTCGGCACAACTTGGTCAATTTGGCTAAAGTCTACACTCCCCACATTTGGATAGATAGGGAGTTAAAATTTTGTGTAAAACTGTGTCTAAGGTAGAGATGGGCCCTGACCCGACCCGACCCGACCCAAGCTTACTTTTGACCCGCAGTAAATAAGAGGCTGACCCGGCTTTGACCCGGGTACTTTCTGACCCGACCCGAAGCAATTTTTTTTTACCTGAAGGCAAAACAAAATTGAAAAAATAGACATTTTTAGGGGAAATTTTCCAAATTCTAACTCAAACCATGAATGGCTGACCCAACCCGACCCAACCCGAGCCACAAAAAATTGAACCGGGTCAAAAATTTTGGACCTGGACCCATCACTAGTCTAAGGTATACCTACAAATGATGTTTATCCATGGTTTTCCCTGACAAAGAATTCTTGAGTATCAGCCCTAAAAACAGTAGTCTGAGTCAGCTAGATCGGATCACTTCGGCCAACTTGGCTAAAGTCTACGCTCCCCCATTTTTATTGATAAAGACTTGAAACTTTTTGTAAAACTTTCTCTAAGCTAGACATACAAATGATGTTTTCCCATGCTTTTTCTCTAACAAAAAGTTCTGGAGAATCAACTCGATAAATAAACCAAGCCTAGTCGGGCCTCATTTGCCACAACTTGATCAATTTTGGCTTTTTTTTATTAATTGTTGAGGTTAAATGATTATCTGACATTTGGCACAAATTTTTAAGAGTCTCTAAAGACCAACTTGACTGAAATTATTGTCCTGAGATGACAAATTAAGCAGTTTAGGGATTTGACTTGGATTAGTCAGGCATCTCAGGATTCTTCTTGAATTATGAATATGAATTTAAAGTGGAGTCTGTTTTACAGGTAAACAACCATTTTGGTAGGTACCAAAACTCCATATATTCAGAGATGGAGCATCCACGTTGGGGCAATATTGTTTGTGTTGCCTCAATCAAACCAATCAAAACTGGAGAGGAAATTTTCACTAATTATGGCTATCTGTTGAGTGACCCTCCAAATGATGTTCCTTGGTACTTTGAAATGAAACAAAGAATTGAAGAAGAGGAAAGGATGGAAAATGAAGTCGACATTGAACCAGAAAAATCAAAGAAGAAAACAAAGTCCAAAAAGAAATCCAGTAAAAATGTGTAATACATATTATTGTAATCAACAAAAATACATCCTTCTTTGTTTTGAGGCATGAAATCAATCAATACAAATACAAATTTTTTTCAAACAAATGGCTGAGCCATATTTTGATTTTCTTTGTGGAGTTTTTTTTCTTTGAGGGGAGCTCATGTTTGGTTTTTTGGCACAGTTCTCTCATTCTTGGCCAACAATATATTTCATTATCCATAATATTGGTGCGTCACTGGGACAAGCATCTGCTGCCCACCCTGCTGAAAATTGAAAAAAAAATAATCATCCATTAGAAACTCAATCTTTAGAAGGACTAAAATCAAACCTTACCACCTGATAGATTTGTTGAATCGCAGTAGGATAAATTTGAAAATTTGGAACTGTTATTGGCTGAAAATTCAGAGGAATGGCAAAAGTGTTTGTTGAATTCATAAGATAGTTTTTTTAATATAACCTGGTGAAATGTTAGTGAAGAAGGTTGTGTGAGGATTTCACCATTCAATTGGTAAATTGCAGGTGCCATTTTGATAAACAATTCTAAGACTACAATCCAGAAGTAAAGGTATAATCCACCAACAACTAGACAAACTCCAGCTAGGCCAACAATGAGTGGCCAGTTTTGTGCTTGTGTGGAGCCCAAAGGAATGACAATCTGAAGAATGGCTGCAAGGGCTAGGCCAACCACAAGAATCATGATGTAAATTAGCCATGGGAGTAGAAGCCATCTGGAAAAGTTGGTTTTAAAGTTTGGAAATTGAAATCATGTGTCGATTTCTATCAGTCCTTGAGCATAGAAAAAGTTTGGTGATAGACTTCTTTAAGATTGAATATTTTATTATAATCTTTAAATAAAACCAAAATGGTTGCCATGTATTCTTATTCTTTTATTGAACTCAGGCTATTCAGATTCTTTATTTTACATTATGCCATTGTACAACCCCAATTAAAGTAAAAAATTGATACACAGATAAAAAGTGTGTAAAAATTGATACACAGATAAAAAGTGTGTAACTAATTTTTTTTAATCAATTTGACTTGTAAAAAATAAAGCAGTCAAGGTTGCAGAGGAGACATTTCAAAACTGTACATCAGCACTTAATAGTGGCACTATTTTCATACAAAAGGGTTGTTGGTAAGAATTAAAAAAAGATGGATACCATGTCGATTCGTCCAATGATCTTGTATAATGGACATTTCACATAGGAAGGTTCAATTAATGTAGTTTCGCTTACCGTGTCAGTTTGCCTAATAGTCTATTTGCCTACTACCATTTTGCCTAATGTCTGTTCGCCTAATCAGCCTGTAACCAAAAGGGCATTTATTGCTAACCTAACCTGACCCAACCAACCCCTAAGCATGTACCACTTCCCTAATCCTGCGGGGCATGTTTCCCCCTTCCTAACCCTGCGGGGCACAGTCATTAAGTGAACTGACATTAGTAGGCAAACCGTCCGTTAGACAAACAGACATTAGGCGAACCGTCATTAGACGAATTGACATTTTCCCAAAAAAGATAAGATTTTTAAAATCAAAATAACTTAAGAAATACTGCAGACTTGCTTTGAAGAATTTCAACAGGTCTAAAAAACAGCAATGGCTTACATTTAAAAAATACCTGACTATAAAAAATTGATCTAGTAATCTTTCATCTCATGCAAAAAATGATAAACAGTCTCTCAGTCAGGAAAAATAGGTGTATTTAATCAGAATAGCTTGAAGCAAAAAAAATTGCTTAACTGAATGTGACACAAGAGTATTTTTAGGTATAATGAATGAATTCAGGTATAGAATAACAGGCCCTCCTTGTGATATTTTCATCATTTGTAAGAGTCACTGGATGATATCATTCTGACAAGAACACTTTTGATGGTTTTTGTGTCACATGATTTGAAAGATTGCTTGTTTTCACCAGTCAACAACTCAAACAGCTCATTTTTTAATGCATTCGAAATTTAAACATTTTTTTCAGATATAGCATTTTTGAATGTTTAGAAGAAGTGCCTTAATTGAAAATTAGTGGTTTCTAAACAAGTAGCTATAGTAAATTTCTTGGCTCCAACCACTTAATTAGTGATTAAGTCAATACGACTGAACATATACAAAGGTTGCCAAAAAGTAAATTTGATTCAAGGGATAAAAGTTTACCTTTCAATTTAATTTCTATTTCTATTTAACTTTCATACCATTAGATGATAGCTAAATTGATGAAAAACATGGCATTCAAAAAGGCTCCTATAATTTCTATTCTCCTGCTTCGCTATATGGCCTAATTGTATAGATTGCTTCACTCTATCCAAATCATTTCATTTTATTTAACTTTACTACAAACACACTTCTCAGAAATATTTAATCAAAGTTTAGCATGAAACATCATCAAAGTGATAGAGAGCCTGAGAACAAAAATTTCTCTATTCTTGTGCAATATTTGTGTTTTTTTTAAAAACATTTATTTAAGATTTTCCATAAAAGATTCTAAATGGATTTAATACGCAGTGTGTCAAAAATATGTCCCAATTTCTGAGTTTATTTTGACATAAAGAGAAACTTTTCAAACCTAGACATTCCTCTGTGAAGCCCAAATGTGATGACAACAAAAGTGATGAAATGACAGATGATACCCACTGAACAAGTGGGTACAGCAAAAAATATGAATTGTGGAGAAAGCTCGATCACCAAAACAATTCCAAGGATTTCTACAAGGATCTGTAAGTGAAAAAAGTGAATGTCAGTTAGGAATTGTGCATAAGAATTCTAATTTTGAGGCCACTTATAGCCTAATGAATAACATCAGGTTAACCTTTTTCGTTGAGTATTTGGGTTAACCTGTCAGTACCTTTTCTGTGAGCCTCTGAGGTTTGGTGCCAAGTTGACTTTTTTGAGACAGTTTGAATATCTTTTGATGAAACTCTTAAAAGTCAACTTTTAGACTTTCTTAATTACATTACATTACCCTAACCAAGTCTTTTGGGCAGCTTTTGTAGTCACCATAAGTCAGAATTTAAAGAAGCATTAGAAGTGATGGCATATTTAACAGCCATTTGTTATCTATATGGTCTCTCACTATTACACGTATGCATTACAAGGCACAGTGAGAGACCATAGACAACGAATGAGCAGAGACCTAATCTCAAGCAGAGCAAATAGACTGCCCACCCCGTCTTTGGGGCATGTTTGATGGGGCATCAACGCTAATGAAGAAATGGCAATAAGACAGTCCTGAAGTTCTGAAAGAAGAAGCATTCACCAACTGTTTCACCAAGTCTAGGTGTCCTGGGCTACTGTTTGGCTACGATACCTCAAAACTCAAAGTTGGAAGACAACAAACTAAAAATTGGAGTGGTAACGTGTTATCCCAAATAAAAGTGCCTTGGACTGGTGAACATTTGTCGAAAGACCGAATTTGGATGATTTTAAAATCAACATTTTATCCTTTTAATTTCATTGCATTTAATTTCTGATTTAAAATATTTAGTTTGTAATTCAATTATGCTTTTATCATTTGTGCCTCTTGTTAAAATTGCATTCTCTGAATGTAATTGTATGAGTTCTTGTTAGAATAGTTAAATAAATAAATAAAATTCTCTTTATGGGATAAAAATATTTAAATGAAATCTTAACCGTTCTTATGAGTTATCACTTTTGAGTAAAACTGCAAGTTAAGTATTTTCTTTGCAGAATCCATCATCCTTTTACATGTCATTTTCTCTACTATTTATTCATGAACAGTTTCTCAACTAATTACAGCCCTAAACATCAATTTGGTGTCTCAGACTCACAGATTTACAACTCATTTCCATTACAGGTCACATCCTCTTCATTATGATTGAAAAATGCAAACAATCAATATCTAAAATTTAATGTTCACATTAGTTTAAAATCTTAGACTGTTTTTAAAAATTCTGTCTCACAACATGACAAACATTTTGGCAAAAACTTGATCTCTTTTCTTTATTTCAATACTTCTATATTCAAATTTTTGGCTTTGATCTGCCCACACACCCCAATTAGTGAGGATATCTATTGAGATATCTAATTTTTCTTATAACACCTAGTTAAAATTGTTCATTAAAGGTGCTGTGAAACCTGTCTGATCATAAATTGATATATTTTCATAGGTTACCCAAAGTCAAAGGTTGCTTTGTGCAACAAGTTTTCTGGTCCATGAACCTCAGATTCACATTTAGACACTATGGTCACAAAACCATAATTATCCCATTGCCTTAAAAATAAGGATCAAGGGGTCGATGTGACTGTGTGGTCAAAAGCACCTGACTGATCATCAAGATCTAAGGGTTGGCGTTCAATTCCCGCAGCCATGCCAGCAATTTTTCAACCCTTGATTGTAAAAAATCAACAAAGCACCCTCAGTCAGGGTAATTGTGATCTGCTATGTTGATTATCATTATCCTCAGCATCTTTGATGCTCAAGAGAAAAACTGATAAAATACTATTATTACTATATTAGTGCAACTTTGAAATCAAACCAAATATTTCAACAACTCACCAGAAATAATGACAGTATCCTGATCCCCATAGGAAGCTCGATGCAACAACAACACTTATTCACTCTACAACAAGCCATTGTTCAATAAAATTAATTATAAATAGAAAATCAGGTGCCAGAAAATTTAAAGCAAAACCACGTTTTCATCATGCACAAAATAGTTCCATTTGTAGTCAAAGGAGTCGTGATTTTTGTTCAAATTTTGATCCCACACGGTGTAGAGTCTGTAAGGAAGTGAAGCAATGTGTATGTGTGTGTGTGTGGAATTACGACATCCATCCATTCCAAACCAGGGGAAAGAAAATTTCTCTAATTATCTGCAAGTCTTGAAAAATTCTTAGGTGCGCCTCGCTTTGGGATTTCAGAGTGAAAAGAATGTCTGTATGGAGGGTGGGTTACGGTGTGACTTAATATTTATATTTACCTTGCAGATCATTTATGGTGAAACCTCTTCTCTTGTTTCTAAAACAAAGATATTTTTCCTCCGCTAAAAATAAAATGTTTTTCTTTTGTCTTAGGCTGAAAGTTGTCTTTTTTCGTGAAAGTTGTAAGAAATGTAATTTTTTTCTCAACCAACCCTTTTTTCAGACCTATTATGTTTGCTTTTAACTTTAATTATAGGTTTATAGTCATTGATGGGCTCAGCAGCAAGGATAAGGTATTTGATTCAGGGTGGTCATCATGAAAAAAATGTCAAAATATTTAACAATTTAATTTGTTCAAAATTCATGAAATTTGATTTTGATTGCCAAGATCAACTGAAAGAATGGTTTTCTAGTCAAATAAAAGCAAATGCCATGTTTTCTGTGCTAGCTGTTCCTTGTCAAAAAATACCAGACACAAGGAAGAAAAGTCTACTAAATACTTATAAACTATTTTTAAAAATAATATAATTTAAGCCATTTTTGAAGTAAATCTGTTCGTCAAGCCATAAAAATTGGAACTGCAAAAAGATTGTTCACAACCCTTTTCACAGTGTTTTTGGGTCTGAAGGTAGAAGGATTTCTTACTTAACTGAACCACACTTTGAACATAAAAATGAGAAATGTGGAAAAAAGCTTGAAAATTTTCAACTTGATACACTTTTTATCAAAAAATTGAAAATCTCAAAAAAGGCATTTTTTCAGTACAAAAATAGTTGACTGAAGTTAAAGGTTTAAAGTTTGTTTTTGAAGTAAATTTGTATGTCATGCATGCAGGCTTGCACTATAAAAATGCAACAGAAAGTGGACTGTTCACAACCCTTTTCACAGTGTCTTTGGGTTCTATTTGACTCATTGCCGCTGCATTATGTAACGGGGTAGCCTTAAGGGTTGGGTTTGAAGGTCAAGAAAAATTTGCACCCATCAATTTAGCCCTATTGATCAGTTTATGTTTATTCTTGTTGTTTGTAAGACAACTCTATCACTTGCTTTTGTGTTGGGCGTAAAGAGGTACCCCAGAGGGCTCAGGGTTGATTGTCCTAAAAAATTTTTTCTAAAAGTAAATTAGTAATGAGAGTTGGAGTTAGAGGGTCACAAAAATTTTCACCCATCAATTAGCCCTTCTGAACAATTTTTGTTTAGTGATGTTGTTTGTAAGAGACCACTATCCCTTACTATTGGAATAGGCATTAAGAGGTATCCCTCAAGGCCCTAAAATCTTAACACTCCAGAGGCCTAAATCAGTTGTTCTTTTAAAACAAACACCGTATCAAATTTGATTTTTAGGGGGCCATTTCTGTATCGAACACTCAAAAAATTACTTTCAGACTATGTCTGAAGAAGGACATCTGTCTGTAACTAAGTCCTCCCCCCCAACAATAAAACAATAATTTTAAAATACCCTCTTGTTGCATTTTGATGTAGAGTCTGTGTGTCTAATCTCAGCTCTGTGGAAGAGGGTAGCGGTGACATGAGATCCAGACAGACAACCCCTTACCCCTTCATTTAGTCAGGTCCAGCCCAATCCTATCTCAATTAAAACTTGAATCAATGCTCAATACACAATAGGTTTTAGAAGAATCAAAACCCAGCATCGGCACTTTCAAAGTCCAAGCCATACTTGAGTCCCTTTCAACATAACATACCCATAGTGACTCTGATAAAACTAAAACTGATCTTGGTGAGACTAAAATTTTATTGGTTATTTCATAGAACATTGTGAAATATTCAGTTAAAAAGTTAGAAATAGAAACACAGCCTATCTTTGTTAGGTTGAATGTGCCAAATAAATTTTATTTACAAACATTGGTTTACATATCAATTGTCAGTGCAATTATAAAAAGATGATTGGAAAGTTTGGAAGAGCAAAATGGTTTTTTTTGCAACAACATGAGATTTCAATTCAGGTTGAACTTGACTAGGTGAACATTCAGCACCTTATGAATTGTTTAGCTCAAAATGAGATTTTTTGCTTGAAGGAGCACCATATGAGTTTGTGAACATTCAGATCCAAGCATCATGAAAATAATTTGTTGTAATAATGAGTAAAATTAGAAAAATCAACAAAAAAATATTTTTGTTTTGATAAGTAGACTGATCATGGCACCTATTTGATTCATTAAGTATTAGAGAATGGTTCATTAAGGCAGTAATTAAAATATCAGATCATCTGTGGATAGTTCTTATTTTTTCACAACACCATCTGGATCAGCTGATTTGACAGGTAAGTAATTTTTCTTATTTTCCAGCATAAGTGGGATTCTTGAAAGTAGAAGTTGCTTGCTTGAAAATTGGATTTTCACCCTGGAAAGAAAGCAAAATTTAAGTTTCTATAGGAAGCTAGAACTCTGCATCTAAGGTAAGTGACTGACAAGTAATAATTAGATGGAAAATCATAAATCTTTTACACTAAAAAATCATGCCAGGAAGCAGCCCCAATATCAAGGGTTATTTTACTTACAGTGTCCCACTTTGCCAGCATCCTCTCTTTTTCAAATCTTGCAAACTCTCGCCTGTCATGGATTGTTGTAAAAACTTTCCACATTAAAATGAGAGCAAGACCAATTGCCACAATTGCACCAATAACACCAAGAACGATTCCTGAAAAAGGAGATAATTATACTTTCAAACAAAAATCTGACAGCCTTTTTGTCATCCTCACCAAGTATGTCTACTACAACAGGGCACTCTTTGGTAGTTTGAACCCAGACTTGAAGCTTTCCAGTTGAGTTTTGGTAACCATAAACAAATGTTGCACGGCAATCATCATCATCCAAAAATGTACACAAGCGCTCATCATCAATAATATAATCTTCAGCCTTCTCAACCTCAATCTAGTTTAGTTCAAGTAGGCAGTTTAAATTTATGACAAAAAAAAATTTTATACACATGGATTTTGTACTGACCAGGTCAAAGCTACACTTCTGGCGGCACATCTCTGAAATAGGGACATCTTGAGGATCTCCTGCATAAAACTTTTTATCCCTTTCACCTTCCATGTAAGGTCCTGATCTGAACTATAAAGAAGATTGCAAGAATATTATGCAAAGAGTAAATAAAGGAAACTAAAAATTCAATTTACTTGTAAACACTGAACACAAGGCTGCAATTCCTCACATTTGCCAGGGCATGTCTAGGGTTTAATTTTTACTTATTATGGAACAATGAATGAATGTCAAGATGTATCAACTTACAGGACAATCCTCACAGTATTTGCCAGAATACTGGCCTTCTTCTGTCTCTGAACATTTGCATTCCCCACATTCACAACTTCCATGGCCTTTGGTTCAATGAAAAGGTAATCATGAAAAGCATATCCTCACAATTTAGGAGGTGAAGAGATCTTACCAGAGCAGAGTTTGTTGATGTGTTCACCATAAGGAGTTATGCAAGTTTCAGTTGATGCTCTACATTCACAAGCAGTGTAACCTTGGATCATCAGAAACAAGCAAGGTTAGTCAAAAATAGCAACCTTAATTTCATCAACTTTGGTTACCTGGAACATCCCATTCTGAATTGCATGAACACTTTCCACAAACACATTCTCCATGGTCTGGTCCTGAACAGAGTTTCCCATCAAAACGGTCACAAGAGAAGTTGTCGCACTCGCAATAATCACCATGTACAACCTAAAAAAAGTTTTGAACATGTATCAAATAAAAATTAGCCCAAAAGGTAATATTTAATTTAAACAAAGCAATTAACCATTTCTATTGACATCACAAATTAATTAGTAATTAATCAGTTAATACAATCTCAATGGAAGCATTATTTTTACAAAAGCAAACTTTTGAAAATTTGAATCATGGTCAAAGGACAATTGATGACTTTTTTAAAAATTTGATACCTCATCAGGATTTTCTCTTGGATAGCATTCGCACTTTCCACAAATGCAGTCACCCCTATTGT
>Ga0194133_10005376_pt1 | contig 16347 bp, 31 predicted proteins | sample TA2KigOf40mmetaG_FD_155448 | JGI IMG/M metagenome (GOLD analysis project Ga0194133, IMG submission 155448) | Freshwater microbial communities from Lake Tanganyika, Tanzania - TA2015055 Kigoma Offshore 40m | ecosystem: Environmental > Aquatic > Freshwater > Lake | place: Tanzania: Lake... | reverse complement strand
ACAGTACAAGCATGAGCAAGCAGAAAATCTATTATATATAGAAAAACCTTACTGGCACGAGCAGCAAAAAAATGGTATAATTAGGTGAAATTATGTTTTTTAAATTTTTGGGGCGATTTTGACCCAGAGAGAAATTTCTTTACTCTTCTGCTTAAAAAATATAGAGAAGGTGTAGATATTGTATCACCGGAAAAGGCTGATACAATTATATATACATGCTTTGGCCGAGAGCATTTAAAATATAATAATTGTAAGAAAATATTCTACACCGGTGAAAATATAAGGCCTAATTTTAATGAATGCGATGGGTCTTTAACATTTGACCTAGACACTTATGAAGGTAAGAATGTTCGTCTTCCTCTATGGATGTTGTATATTGATTGGTTTAATGTTGGCTCATATGGTAACCCTTGTGGGCTGGTTCCGCTAGAAAAGATAGATATAAACAAATTTTCATTAAAAACTAGATCTAAATTTTGTAGTATAGTAGTAAATCATTTGAATAATAAAAGAGCAGAAATAATCGAGAGCCTGGAAAAATATAGGTCTGTTGAAGGTAAGGGCAAGCCGTTTGGTAATTGGGATTATGGAGAAGACAAGAAGTATGATTTCAATTCTCAATATAAGTTTACTATTTGTTTTGAAAATACTATATACCCAGGATACCATACGGAAAAGCTCTTCCATGCAAAGGTGGCTGGTTGTATACCTATATATTTTGGTGCTAAAACAGCTTGCGTTGATTTTAATCCAAATTGTTTTTTAAATTTAATTGATTATAATTCTATAGAAGAATTTGCAGAGGTAATTAAGCAAATTGATATGGATAATAATTTATATGAAAAATACAGAAAAGAACCCCTCTTTAGTTCGGTTTTAAATTTGGATAATATCTACAATAAAATAAGTACAATTCTGTGAAGATAGCTTTCTACCAACCACATCTGGACATACAGGGAACAGGTGTATGTTATTATGACTATGCGGTATATAATGAAAAAATATTAGGTAATAAGTCAGTTATGATATATGATAAAGACCACCCGGCTACACACCCACTTGCTAAACAAAAATTTGCTAATGCACTAGATATAGTTGAATTAAAAGGAAGAGAAAATATGACTGCTCTATCACAAGCATGCAAAGAATTGAAAGCGGACGCTCTCTACATACAGAAATGTGGATTAAAAAATGATGGGAGGTTTATTGATAGTATACCTACTTTTATACATGTGGTGGGTCTCAATAATGACCCGCATGGCACTGTTTATGCATATGTTAGTGAATGGTTATCAAGTCACTGCAGTCATAGTCAGCACCCGTTTGTACCTTACATTGTCAATCTACCTGAAGTGTCAGGCAATATAAGATCTATGCTTAATATACCGGATGACGCTGTAGTATTTGGCCGCCATGGCGGTGATGGTACATTTAATATACCCTTTGTGCATGCAGCTATACAAAAGTTTATTAAAGAAAGAGAGGATGTGTATTTCATCTTTCTGAATACAATTCCTTTTTGCGCTCAGCATCCGAGAATTTTGCATATAGCCCCTTTTGCCGATTTAACGAGCAAGCGTATGTTTATTAACTCATGTGATGCCATGATACACGCGAGACCGGAAGGAGAATCTTTTGGAGCTGCAGTGGCGGAATTTTCCTTATGCAATAAACCGGTAATAACCTTTTCTGATTCAAGAGAGCGCAACCATATTTTTCAGCTAGGCGAAAAAGGAATTTATTATTCAAACGAGCAAGAGCTTATTAACATATTTCAAAATTTTAAAAAACAACCAGAGAAAAATTGGAATGCGTATGATAGCTTTACCCCGGAAAACGTAATGAGTAAGTTTAAGTCGGTTTTTATTGATCAGCTTTAAAAATCTCGACGTTATTATTTTGCAAGAGATGTTCCTTAAAGCTGTAGGCTGTGTCCTTAAAATTTCTTAGCCCACCTGATAAACATAGTGCAATTCTCATTGTTAAAGATAATTATATGCAATATACTTTTAATCAAACAATGAAAGTCGCAGTATGTTTTTCTGGACAAATACGTTTTTACCATAAGTCCTTTGACTTAGTAAAAAAACACTTGTTAGATATATATAATCCTGATGTGTTTATTCACACTTGGTATAGTCCTTCATACGAAAATAAAGAATTTGAAAAGACACAATGTAAAGTTTCACAAGGCACATACAAAATTCAAGACATACAAAACTGTATACAACTTTACAACCCTATCTCAATATTAATAGAGGGGCCCAAACTTTTTTTCTCTTTTGGCCATAATACACTGGAGAACAATCTTTGTAGCATGTTGTGCTCTATATACAATAGTAATATGTTAAAGAGCAACAACGAACTAATAACCAGAACAAAATATGATTGGGTAATAAGAATGCGTTTTGATTGGTCACTTACACAGCCCTTATGCTTAGAACAGCTTAATAACGAATTTGTGTACATCCCTGATTATATTTCAACGACAACTTCTAATCCTAACAACCCGCATGTAAACGATCAGCTTGCTTTAGGATCAAGTGATAACATGAATATATATGCTGAGTCTTTCAGAAAGTATTTGAACTATAAATCTAACAACGTACAAACTGGTGCTGGTGAAAATATCATTTACGGGACGTTAAAAGATGGCGGTGTTAATTGTAAGGAATTGCCTTGGGTGCATAGTTTTGGTTGTAATGATGCTTTAGGTCGAGGAGCACCTAACTCTCTAATAAGAGAATAATTCATGGAGCTGCTGGGAATTGAACCCAGGTCTTGAGCGGTTTCATCAACAAACACTACAAGCTTATCTTAGTTAAGCTTCAGAATGCGTGAAACTAAGCAAACCCATTCTATATGATGGTTGTTTTATGCTTGATAGATAACCAACATAACACATCAAGTCAGGAATCTGTAACACGCCTCACTTTACTGATTCCACCCTACAGTGAGACGATCGAACTAAACTAGTTCGAGTTCGGCTTCTGCGTCTACAAAGCCATGCTGAGCGAGAACCGCATCAGCTTCTTCAAGACTCATAGCCATGTCGAAGGTATCTTCGGCATTTAATATGTTTGCTATTTTATACTGGAATGCCCCAGTGCTTGCATCCGTAGACCACACCGTTCAATCGAAACCAAATCAGCCCCATGTCAAAGAACAATATATTATAAATGAATTAAACCAGAATGCCAACACTTCTAAATGGTAGCGGCTTGCCATTTTGGTCACATACCGTGATGCCGTCTATGTGACCGGCCATGTAGGAGCCATGTCCTTCCCATTTTCCACAATACCAAATAGGTTTAACCTCTTTGTTATTAAGCAATCTTCTTCTATTAATAGATGTCTTGTGACCAGGTGTTCTACTGCCTGCTTGAGGGTTGGTTTTTGAAGCTGCCATATACTAATATATAGTCATCTGAACAAAAAAAAATACCGAGCTATTAACTCGGTACTTTAATCTGCGAAACCGTCGCAGACGGAGGAATTAGGCAACCTGCAAACCGCTCCTACGAATGGCGCGGGTCAGATCACGTGCATCAACACGACGAATCGTGGTTGCGAACTGATTCTTCGGCTGCAGAACGCGAGCACGCTTCACAGTAAATTGACCGTTGCGGGAACGCTCAATCTTAACGTAGAACGTCTTCGGCCGAAGATCCTTGTTAGTATAATCGATTGACATATTCATTCCTCCTTTCATACATTGATAATAACATATAGGGGTAATAAATCAACATAGAATATGAGTGAAAAGATAAATAATTTTATGAGAGACTGTGCCTGGATAAGAGCATTGCTGTACTTTCTTATTGCAGCTATACCTGCATTAATGGTAGACCTAGGTCAGTTTAAATCATTTAGCGAAGTTTCAAATATTGCTTTGGCCATAATTATATGTAATTTTGTTTTGCAAGGATTGATAGCTGTGCGAGCATTTCTCGACCAATCCATAAGTCGCGTTCAAAAAGAAAAAAAAGACAAAAAGGTTGAATTATTAAACGAAAGCTCTAAATAGTTTTATGAAAAATATATTGGCTATTTTAACTTTACCCGTCCTTATAACTGGTTGTACTACCACCGGCAGTAATAGTGAAGGTACTGGCGGTACAACACCTAAGCAAGCAGTAGAATCTGCTTTGCCCTATATTGCCCCAGCGGTAACATTAGCTTGTACTGTGGTACTTGAGCAAGCACTTTCACCTGAAGATAGAGTGGAAAAAGCCAAGATGATTAACCATGTTGCTACTGTAATTGAAAGTCTTACTAGAGGTGCAACACCTACGCCAGATCAACTCAAAAATGCATTAACCGATTATTTACCACAAGAAAAAACTCACTGGGTAGTATATGTTAATGCTGTTAAAGACATCTACGCACAACAATTTGCTAGATTAAATGGTGATGGTAAGCTTGCTGTTGATGTATTAAATGCCATTGCAAGAGGGTGTAAAGATGCAACAGCGCAGTATGTAACTAACTAAAATGGACGTTACCGCTGTATTTAAAGCTATTGGTGAAGTTTTTGGGTTGATTAATAACTGGATGGGGCACAAGAACACTCCAGAGATGAAAAAAGCTGCACAACAACAAAAAGAAATTGACCGTCAAAATGAGATAGAAAAAGCCTTAAAGGAGAAAGATATTGAAAAACTTCGCCGTCTTTTGTCTCAGTAGTTTAATACTGGTAAGTTGTGCTACAGTTACTCCAGATAAAATAAAAGATAATACTGCTTCTTTTGACTCTACAACACCTCAAGGATATGATCCTATGAACTCTGGTGTGATAGGATTTACCGAGGATGGTAGAGGTATCTTGACATCAAATGGAGTAGAGAGATACAACAATTTAATTAAAGATTATAAGCTTCAATTTAGAGCAGCTAAAGGTGTGGTGTTAAACGAAGGTGACGGCATTACAGAGTTTATAGATAAACACGGCAATCTTCTTTTTTATATTGATCATCAGCATTTGGTCTATTTCGGTATTCTTAATAGCTGGAGACGCGACGGCAAAGATGTTGACAGTTTGTGGGATAAAGCTAAAACCTGGGTCAAATAATGGGCTGGTCTTCTCGAGATAACTTACGTAGGAGACCAAGTCAACCCCCCTCTAATAAACCCATAGAACCAAAGAAAGAGGATAAACCAATTGCAACGCACCCTCTTGTGTCTGAAAAAACGGATTTAAGTATTTTAGACGAAAGAAGTGCAAAGAATGTTGCTACTCTACACACAAAAGTTCAACAGCTATTTAAAAATTGGATTGCAGAGTGTCAAATATTGGCTAAAGCTCATGGGTATGAATATAAAGCAATTTCCGGAAATAGGACATGGGAAGAGCAAGCTAAGATCTATGCTCAGGGTAGAACATCACCTGGTAAAATTGTAACCAATGCTAAACCTGGTTTTAGCAATCACAATTATGGAATTGCTGTAGACATGGGAGTATTTAGGGATGGCAAATATCTGGATGGATCTAAGCCTTCGGAAGCAGAAGCCTTTCATAGAAAAGCCGCGGCAATTGCAAAAAAATATAATATTGAATGGGGTGGTAGTTGGAAAACTTTTAAAGATTATCCTCACTTCGAATATAAAACCGGTAAAACTTTGGCACAACTTAGACAGCTGGTGACAGAAGGTAAAGATATACTTGCCTAAATATGTTTAATGATATTTCAGAGCTTGTACGAAAAGCTAGCATTTATAATAACCCTGGTCAAGCGTATCATAATAGTTTTGTTTCTCGCTTCAAAGTGTATCGTAAGACAAAAGTTATCAAACAGCGAGTTTTGGCGATTGGTGGAATTGTTGCGGTCTTTATAGTTGCCTACCTGGCTAACAAAACTATAATAGAAAATAAGCTAGACATACCAACAGCTTCAGGCAATATCCATGAACATAGAAATTATTAAAAAATATATTACCCCAAAAAAGGTATTAGATATAGGTGCACACTCTGGAGAATTTTATACAAAAATAATACAAGAATTTCCTAGTTGTCAGTGTTTGCTCATTGAAGGTAATCCGGATTGTGAGCCTTTTCTTCGAGCTGTTGGTGCACCCTATCACATATGCTTGCTTGGTAGTGAAAACAAAGAAGTAAATTTTTATAAAAATAAAAAAAATTTAACATGTACAGGAAGCTCTATTTACAGAGAATTAACCGAGCATTACAATGATAGTAATGTTATTGTTACATCTCTCAAGTGCCATAGGCTTGATGACTTAAATAAAAATAAAGTTATTTTTGATTTCGTAAAAATGGATACTCAGGGGTCTGAATTAGATATTTTTAAAGGTGGTGTTGAAACTTTTACCCAGGCAAAAGTCATAGTAATGGAAACTTCATTAAAGCCTTACAACAGTGGTGCCCCTCTTCAAGAAGAAGTTATTGAATTTATGGAAAGCTACAATTTTAAAAAGAAGGAAGTAGTTGGTGAATGCAGAGAAAATGGTGGCAAAGGTGACTTATTTCAACAGGATATCTTATTTTTAAATGCAGACTTCTAATTTATACATTACAAGAAATATTTTATTTCAAGGCGATGTAAGGGGTGTTGTCGAATTTATAAAACAATGTGTAAAGGAAAAAACTGAAACTTTGTGTCTCAAGGAATATTTTAAAAGTGATGTATGGGGAGTATACGTACCAGGGGATGAAAAATTTAGATATTATTATGAGTGTATGGACAATGGCAAGTATTGCGTTTTTACGGTAAATAATTAGAGTTTGTCTTTGAAATAAGACTGAGTGCGCTCTTCATCATCTAGTAATAAACTTTTTAAAATAATTACACCATATTTTTCTTCCATATATTTTGTAATCCGGATCTCATATTCATTTCTATTACCAAGATTACCAACTGGTATACTACCCCAATTATTATCATATATCCATAACATACCACCATATTCAAATACACATACAGCATGTCCATGTATCTTTGGAAGAGTAATAGTAAATTCTTTTGTTTTGTCATCTATAGTTACGCGGGTGTTCATTAAATCATCCCTGTAATGAAAAGTGAAAATATAAACATGGGCCCATGTTTTATTATTTGTAAGAATATAATCAGCATTGGATGCATAGGTGACTGCATCAACAAAGCATGAATTGGGAAGCTTAGATATACTATGGTTTTTTTCTATTCCGCTTCCAACAACAAAACTGCCCCATCCTATAAACCCTACACCTGTTAATAGGGCTACCCTTTTTAACAGCCACCAAATCTTGCGGGCTCTAAAATTCTTCGTAATATTATTTAGACAGTTAAAAATAGAAAACATTAGAAATATTATTTGGCCGTGTTGACTAAATAATTACATGGCAGAGCTTGATCAGCTTATTGCTTTTACTGTAGAGAAATATACGGCCAAAGGCGGTAAAAAGAAAAGCGTAATAACAAAGCTGCTGGCTTGTAAAACCATGTATGAATTACTCAGATTAAGAAAAAAGATCGGCATGATAGAGTGGGAGAATAAATAACATTATGAAATTGTTTGACAAAATACTTGATGTATACTATGATGTTACTTTTAGAGTAACAGACATAGTTGATACTGTAAAGTATAAGACTCTGGATCTTGTAGATAGATTAAAAGGTCATAAGAATGAATTCGAAGACATTATTGAAGAAGAAATCGTTCTGCCAAAGAAGCCTCGCAAGAAAAAGAAGTCTACAAAAAAGAAGAAGTAATTGATTTTTATATGGGGTTGTATAAATCCTGTATATGTCAAACACATCTGAACAACTTAAGTCTATTGTTGAAACCTTTGCTACTGAAGCTGAAAAGTTTTGGAGTGGCAATAACGCAGCTGGTACACGTGCTCGCAAAGCTCTTCAAGAGGTGATCAAGTATTCTCGTGAAGAGCGCAAGCGCATTCAAGAAGAAAAAAATAACCGTAAGAACAAGTAATTATAGATATCCAAGACTGCGTAGTCTTAAAAATCTATTTGTACCAGCTTCACCGTTTCTGGCACGGCTTAATTTGCTTTAAATCCAATAATTTTTTTGGGCTTTTCATCCTTTCTATCTTCTTCATCGTGATTATAGATTTCTGTAAGTGTGAGGGGCTTGGCCTCTTTTTTAATATTTAATTTTTCAAAAAGTCTCTTCACATTGTCTTCTGGCAATTCTTTGAACTCATGATCAGCAATTAGTCTGCCTTTTCTCAATAGTGCAGGGTCTATTTTTTCTCTGTCTGTATTTAAAGTTGCTATAATTTGTATGTTTAAACAATCACCAAGTATGCCATCAGTCATATTTAAAATGTTTGATACACCATTGTTAGTGTCGTTTGAATTTCTGCAACCAACAACTTTTTCTGCATCTTCTATTATGAGTACACTGTTTTTATTTTCTAACAGAAAAGGCAAAAAGCTTGGAGCTGTGATGCCTTCAGCCATGCTTGGCGGTACAAAAATAATTTTTTTATCAATGAGAGTTGTGAGATATTTTATATAGGTGGTCTTGCCTGTGCCGGGTTTACCGTTTAATACTATTAATCCTGTATCGTTAGTTTTGCATAGTCTTTTTAGGATAGTCTTATGTTTGGGTAAGAAGTCTTTACCGTAATTAAGTTCCAAGTCAATTTCTTCAGAAGGAAGCTTTGTATGAAATTCTCTTAAACCAAATCCTTCAGCAGGAGACCCAACAATAAGATTTACGTTATTCTTTTTCTCCTCATCATATTTTTCTAACATATTTACAACTTTTTCAAGTTCTTTTGAATCCGTATATAATATTATTACTGTAAGTGCTTTGGACCTTATGTCTCTTGAATAGTCATTTGTTGACCATTCATCATCTGTATCTTCACCAAAGGCATCCACAATTTTTGATCTTTCTAGATAGATAATAATTTCCTTGCCTTCAAATCCATAGCTTGTAGTTGCCTCTTCAATTTTATTTTTATTATAATATGCTACTTTTCCTTCGTGTACTAGTTCATAATCTTTTTTGAGCTTATCAATTAAATTATCTTTAAATAGAACTCTTAGGGTTTTGAATGTCGATGGTTGCTTTTTAAACTTGTAGCAGAAATAGTAGGAGAAATTAAAAGGGGAGTATGTGCCTGATGTTTGTGAGTATGGCTGAAAGTCCTTGTCCATACATTTATTTTAAACTAAATAATTACAAAATCAAGATGAAGGTAGTTTTAGGTAGGAGATTGAATTGTAATTATTGGACATACTTAAACCATTGTCTAGAAATAGATAAGGTTGATGAAAAAATACGGCTAGACTGGCAGCTTATTATTTGTAATTTTTTAGTATTTCGCATTACTCATTATTGACAGTATGCAGAGCAAATAATGTCTATAAGGGATCGAGATTCCTCTACAACGGGTGTTGAATCTCCATAAGAACCATAAGGGTCATTATTATCGATATTCAATACATTAGAGGGATTAACAGGGGCTAGAGAAGGTGCAGATTTTGGACATGTATCTAAAATAAGCTGAAAAAGTATTTTTGCTGCAGTATCTTTGACAGTTCTATTATAAAGTTCTATAATTTGTTCTCTTGTAAATTTACCTCTCAAGGTTTGTGTGGGTGATTTGTATTTTAAAAATATTTCTATCGGCAAAAATAATAAAGTTGTTTCCGCGCAATCTTTAATTACTTTATATGCAGCGGGCTTAACAATAGTTATACCGGTATCAGGTGCCTCAAAAGCTTTTTTTGCCGGCCCGTATAACTTTGCCTTTACTTCGCCAGAATTCTCTAATATAATATCTTCGACTTTATTCATTTGACTTTTGGTTTATTAGTTATATTTATTATTGCGGGGTAGAGAAGTGGTTAACTCGTCTGGCTCATAACCAGGAGATCGCAGGTTCAAATCCTGCCTCCGCAATACTCAAATGATTGAAATACTTTGGCATGGGCGGCTGGGAAACAGAATGATTCAATATTCTGTGGCTTGTATACTGGCAGATCGGCTAAAGCTCAAAATATACAACTCTGTAGAAGAAATATGTAATAACCAGAATTATTATAGCGATTTTTTTAATTATGTTGAGGTTGATAAACCGCCGTATGTAGATGAGGTTTTAGAACCGGTAATAGATGTAGATGATAATTTTATTATAAATTGTTTTGAGGAAGCTTTACAACCCGGTCATTATAAAATAGATGGCTCTGGTCAAGCTAACGATTTGTTAATAAAGAATACCTCGTTTATAAGAAACATTTATAAATTTAAAAAACCTATAACTAGGGAAGAGGGTGTATGGGTACATGCAAGATTGGGAGATGTACCGGTAGAAAGTTCTGGTACATTAGAATATTATAGAAAAGCATTAAGTAAATTGAATTGTAATGGTGGTGTTATAGCAACAGATGCAATCAGTCAAAATTCTGACTTAATAAAAACTTTACAAGATGAATTTAACCTTACACCAGACACAGGAACTCCTATTCAAACTTTAACCAGGAGTCGTAATTTTAATAAAAAAGTTTTGAGTGCAGGCACCTTTAGTTGGTGGATGGGAACTCTTGTAGATGCAGACACTATTTACTATTACGATGTACCAGCAACGAGTAAGTGGCACATGCCTATTTTTGATAGGCCGGGGTGGATACCTTTGTAATTATTTTCTCTTTTTTCCTTTATCAGAACGCTGGGCCCGGTAAGAGGGTTTGTGCCTTACTCCAACCGATTTAATTGGCCGGATGGTAAAATCACGAGCCCATTTGGCCAGCTGCTTGTTGCCACTATTGGAACCATGTCTAATTATTGTTGCCATATAAAATATATTAGAGGAAAAAAACTTCTACGGCAAGGGGTATTTTACTATTTTTATTTCTCCTAGTCAAAAGATTATGTTAGCTATTGTTATTATGGCTTTCTTATAGAGCTATTGTATAATAAGATTATGTCAAACCTAGAGAAGTTTACCGATGTAGTCCGTGCATCTTTGGAACCATATTTTGGAGTACCGCTGGTATTTGATGAGAGTAGGGACAAGATATCTTTATGGAAAAATTTTCTCTTTATTAAGGGGTCTCTCCACTACGGCCACTTAGAAGCTTTTCGATCTGAGAAGATAGAAGTACTCCATGCCAATTTTTATGCTCATCCTTTAATTAATGCCCCAGATCTTGGGTTTGATGTTATATGGTTAAACGAGACGTGTACAGGTTACTTCTTTGATTTTTCAAACAATAAAGTTGCACTTCTGGATGAACATTTGCAACGGGTGAGTAGTAGAACCTCGCATATACCTAACCGCCCGTTGCCTGGGTGGGCTACTACTTTTAGTAGAAATGCTATCCTCAAGAAACCAGAAAATGATGATCAAGTGTTAGAATCCTTTGTATATACGGTTCCTGCTTTCGGTACTTGGGGTTCTTATGTTAATACAGAATACCAAAGACTGCTGGATAGTGATGTAGATGCCCGTCAACGTATTGCAGATAGAAATATCTACATAAACTCATTAAAACAGAATCCTAAGACATCATTGGCCTTAACCTCGTTAATTGGTAAAGAAGATGCACAGTTGTTTATGGACAATATTCTTTATAGAAATCTTGAGTAGTGATTTTTTATTATATCAATTTAAATAAAGTGTGAACATATTTGTAACGACTGGAGGTAGCGGTACGCGTCTCAAGTCAGTTAGTCCAAAAGATAAGCATCTCCTGTATTACAAGGATAAGAGAATAATAGAATGGATAAGATGCATCTGTCCACAGGCGCAGTTGCTGGGCAAAAATAAAACTAATTCAAGAAGAGAAACTTTGCAAGAAATAGAACATTTAAAAGATGTAGTAATTATAGATTGTGATTTGATACCCTTTGAATTAAATTTAACAGAGTTTGCGAATGATGTTGTATATGTGTTTCATAGCAACAAAAATAAATATGGATCAGTTGTAGTAGAAAATGGTAAAATATTAAACAGTAATGAGAAAGGCAATTTATCTAATATCAAAAGCAGTGGAGTATATTGCATAAAAGACATGAAAAAATTATTATCTCAAATGAATGATGATAACAGCATTCTATCAGGCATGCATGGTGCAGATGTTGTTTTTGAAAATACTTTTTTACGCTTTGGTGATGTAGAAGACTATTATGAATCGATCCAAAACTAAGCTTGTTGTTGCAGTAGATTTTGATGGTACTCTTGCTTTAGGTATTAAGAGCCATATTACGCTATCTGAACCTAATTTTTATCTAATCAATCGATTAAAAGAATTAAAAAATAATACCAATTGCTATATTAAAATTGTTACAGCCCGTGGTTCAAAAGGTAAATTGTCTGAGGAAGAAAAAATTAAAAAATATAAATCTCTCATACAACAATTTCTTACACAGTACGAAGTTCCTTATGATGAAATTAGTTTTACTAAAGAATATGCAGACATTTATATTGATGATATGACCATTGGTCAGCATGATGTATTCACAAGCTCCAGGAGCCCATTTACAGATAACTCAATCATCATAACAGACCACACCATAGTAAAGAAATGTAACACTGCACTATTTGAAAAAGAATGGTATGATGTCTCTCGAGATAGATTTAATGTGCCGGGAGTTTTGTTTGCAAACGATGAAACAATTATCACATCAAAAATTATTAGTAATGGTGCAGTTACTGTTGATGATTATATTGTACTGTTAACACAATTTAAAAATGAAACTATTACTAATTATCCATATTTCACTTACACACAAAATATTGTGTTGCACCCTCTATGCACATCAAAAACAGTTGACACGGTTAAAAATTTACCAGAACAAACACCTACATTCTTTCATGGTGATCTTTGCCCCAGTCATGTACTAAAACAAGATGGCAAATTGTTTTTGATTGATCCCAATTACAAGCGAATTTTTGGTAATTACATTACAGATGCAGGCAAGTTATTCTTTAGTCTCATAGCATACAACAAAGACTTCTCGACAGCAGAAAAAATATGGAAAGCTTTTGGCAATGATGTGGTCAAGTATGCAGTTGCTGAAGGGCTCAGGGTATGCAAATACAAGGACCCATATATTTCAATTGTGAACAACATTGCAGATTTAATATAATAAAAACTAAATAATACATGGTTTCTTACAAGAACTATGTAATCCTACAAGAAAAGCGTAAAAAACGCAGGAAACATAAATTATGCACGAATAACAAAGGGATATATGGTGTGCCTCTGTACTGGGGAGGATACCCCATTGGCGGACCTGTGACATCAGATGCGGGTGCAGGAGAAGGAGGTGAAGGTTAGTATGAGTCGTGATGTCAATCTCATATGTGAAGCTTATGCTATGATGAATGAGAATGTGGCACAATCTGCTGCCAAACTCATCAACACCATCAAAGGATGGACATGGGAGGCCAACAAACCTTCACCACAAACCAAAAAGATGTATCCAGGCAATGGTGTGTTCCACAACCGTCAAACTGCTGTCAAAGTGAGTGACATGCTGGACAATGCTGGCAAAGTCAAACCAGAGTGGAAACAAGACTTCAACAACAGTGTGGTCAAGTGGTTGTTTGACTTGGTGGGCATGCAACACCCTGGAGTAAACAAATTAAAAGATAGTTTAAACATTGAAGATGATATTAATCCACACAATCAACAGATGTACCAACAGCAAGTCTCTCAAATTGTGAATTACATTGCCCCACAAACAGCACCTGCACCCAATCGTCCCATACAGTTTATTAAAACACAACCACACTTGAGAACATAAATAACACATATGCCACAGTTACCAGGTCCTCGCATTCAGCCAATTCCAAGTCCCAAGCCACCTGTGCCTCGGAAGAACCCACCTTCCATACCTCGGCCTCCAGACCCTTCCAGGCCACAACCTCGCAAACCTCGTTTTCCAGTACCACTGAGGCGTGCATGACATGAACTTTGCAGACAAATGCAATAACATCATAACAGAGAGCTGGCAAGAAGTGTTCTCTGGCAATGCACCAGACAGGTGGAAGGAATTAACTGATTTGCAACAAGACTTGGTGATGGCATACATTGACAAAGTGAGAGCAGATTTCAACAATCCACATGCTCGTCAAGACATACGATTGAAAAAAGTTACCAATTCACCCACTGATCCACAAAATCTCAAATTTGTGCACATCACCATACCAGACAGACCAGAACATGTGGTAGAATTGGATACTCAACATGATGAATTGTATGAACCACATGCCCATCCACATGGCAATCGTGAACAGATTCAAGTTAAAACTGGCAAAGAAGACGAAGAATTAGAAGCTGGATTGTTGTAATTTGTTGGCCAGGCTGTCTCGAACTGGCACATACTCTTCTTTCATGTTGCCTATGTTCATGAGAAAATGTAATAATACTGGCACTCGCATCATTTTGATCCATGCAGGATTCATGGACATGTTCATGTCATTGAATATGCGTTCACACAATGCATACAACAACAAATGTTCATCTTCAGTGAGCTGTTTGAGTGTTTCTGAATGTATCATGGCAGACGGAATGGCTTGCCAGTGAATGGATCATACAACACTTCTCCACTGTCCAGATTCATGGACTTGGGATCCACTGTGAATTTGGAATATGGAGAACGAATCATCTTGCCTTCTCGAATACCTTGTCTTGCATGCCGGGTATCTGATGTGTAACTGCCGCCACCAGCAGCAGTATTCATTTGAGCCATGTGTTGTTGCATGTAAGCCATCTGCATTTGTTGTTGTTGCATGAAATGTTTCATTTGTTCTTGCTGCAGAGATTGCTGATATGCCATGTTGCCTTGCTGCATGTTGTTGTTGGCTGTGCCATACATGCCTCCGGCCAATGCTCCCAGAGCACCTCCAACTAATTTGGCATCTGAACCTTTGGATATCATTGGAGCTATAATGGCTCCCAACAATCCACCAAGTGCCATGTCTGTGGGCACACCAGTGCCAGCTTTGGCATCAATCAAACCTTGACTGTAACTGGTTGTAGTTGCTAGTAATAACGACAACAATATGACTTTTTTCATGTACCCATTATATAGGAAATGCAGGCGGCGGCAACTGTAAAGAAGCCGCAGGCTTCCGGTTCCGTTCAAAATTTTTATTATTGTGTTGTTAGATAAGTGATTACAGTGCAGCAAACATGCAGTTAATACCATAAATATGTTGTGACTAAGAAGAAACACATCAAGAAGGTTAACCAGTTGACACTGCAAGAATGTGAAGTGTTACTGCAACGTTTGTACAAACACAAAGATTCTGCACACTACATGCATGTGTTGCAACATTACAGATCATTGATGCCTGCCATGAGCAGTGCTGTGGCATTGAATGAAATAAGTGTGGAGCAAGGCAAAACAGCCACACACATAACTAAATAATTCATAGTGAACACAGATGCTAAATTGTTATCTGAAGCTTATAAAATTGTAAGAGAACAAGGGCCTGTGGTGGCAGGCTTTCAAGGCATGCAACAAGGTGTGCAACCATATGTGGCAGGTGCCATGGCAGGTGCTAAACAATTGGGTCAGAATGTGGCCAATGCAGTAACTGGCAGTGGCACAGCTCCACAGAATCCCATGGCTGCAGGTCAAAAGGCTTTTACACAAACTCAAATGCAACAAGCCATTGATGGTGTAATAAAGGCTTTCAATTTGCCACCACAATGGAAGGCAATGGTGACCTATAAGTTGAAGCTATTGGCAGATGAGATCATGCAGCAAGATAAAACAGCCACTCAAAGAATGAACACTTACCAGGCCACACAACAGGCCAGACAGCCAGTACAACCTGCACAAATACCAGCCCCGCGCGTTTAAAAAAGCCATTGGCCAAATTCTACAAAAAATTTGCAAAAAAATTTGGAGACCATGGGGCTTTAGAAAAAAGGTTGCCAACCTCTATATGTAGGATTCCCGTACTGTGTTTATATAGCGGCCGCTCTCTATTAGACCATGGTGTCTCTAGACACTGCAGTGGTATTCAGAACACGTGTTGTTTCTGAGAGGTACCATGGTTTAACTCCTGGGTACATGGACAGACTATCCACCATGGTGGATGTTTCAGTGCACCCAAACCACTTGTGCTCACCCTCCACATACTTATCAATCATCTTGCGTTTGCCTTCCATGTAGTCGGCCAATGTGATGGTCACTATTACTATTGTATAGGGTTAGAACTTATATGACAAGCACACAAAGATGGTAGCAAAGATGCCTAAGATGGCCAGTATGATGGAGGTGTCCATCAGGCCAGCTCCTCAATCTCTTCACGTCTGTGGCTCTGAGCCTCAAATGCAGACTCACTGCAGTAGCATCGTAACAGGTGCTCAACAATGTTCTTAATCGTATCACCTGACTTACCTTCGGCCTCTTCAG
>Ga0194133_10005375_pt1 | contig 16348 bp, 16 predicted proteins | sample TA2KigOf40mmetaG_FD_155448 | JGI IMG/M metagenome (GOLD analysis project Ga0194133, IMG submission 155448) | Freshwater microbial communities from Lake Tanganyika, Tanzania - TA2015055 Kigoma Offshore 40m | ecosystem: Environmental > Aquatic > Freshwater > Lake | place: Tanzania: Lake... | reverse complement strand
TCAGTCAACGTCACCGCATCAGACGCCACAATTTGCGTCGTCGACTTGTATTTTCTCTCACGCAGCTTCGCAGCCTCGTCAAACACTTCTCTCCAGCATGCTTCCAGATCACTAAACACATCCAAGTAGTACAACTTAATCGACTCGACATTAATATCCCAAATTTCGTCGAAATAGTTGTTAATCTGACGAGGCTTCCTGAGACGCTTATTAACCAGTCGCAAAAACGCACAAATTTCTCTCAAATCAAAGTGACGCAAAATAGTTTGTGATGACCTACAATATTCAACGCACGCCATCAACTCACCATAATCTGAATACAAGTAGTGCGGCAAAACTGCGTATCCTCTCACATCTACAATCGGAATCGTCTTCTTACACTCGTAGCTCTTAACCGCCATGACATTCTTCGTATCGAACTTGTTCTCGAAAAATGCCACCGCATCGCGAATCTCATTCTTATCCGGCAACGTCGCTGACGACAAAATAACATTAGGAATCTCGTTTTCTCTCCAATTCGCCGAAAGAATGCTATGAAAAGGGTGTTCGTCGTAATCCAGTGTAATCGTCGGCTCATCCCAGTACATCACAATCTTCTCCTTGTCATTAAAGGCCAGCATATATCGCATCGCATGTAGATACGAGTGAACATCACTTACAATTAGTTGCACTTTGTCGCCCACTGTATTGTCCACCTTTCCGATACCACCACTCTTCTTGTTAATTGTGTATTCCTTGGCTGCGAAATAGTGGAGTCGCACATCTTCACTATCGTTACAACCAAATGCCACACCAATCGGCACCTCCGCACTGATACACGCCCTAGCCAACTGGAGCCCCACATGTTTCGCAGCACACACGAAAATCACCTTGAAACCCTGGCTAATTCCAATCGGTGTCAGCGTCTTTCCAGTAGCAGTTGGTGCCTGATAGAAAATCAACTTGGCACCTGGCCTCTTAATTTCTTTGAAGACGTCTTGTTGGTGCTTATACAGAACATAGTCCTTGTAGTCCAGCAACGACCTGTTTCTCTCGATAATATCATATGCGTTCTTGATAACATCGATGTTCTCGAATTCCCCCTTAATATGCTCGATTATCTTGTTAATAAACTCGGCAACATACGTATTCAAGTTGTAAATCGTATTCTTCATGAGTTGCGTCAGCGTATAAAAATGCTTTACCGACTTCTTCTCCATCATCTTCTGGCAATTCGCGAGCAATACGAATTCATACACATCCATGTCATCGTTAATCTTCTTGTTTGTGTTCTCAATGCGGATGAGATCTGCCTTCTTAAGAACGTCCTTCTTACTCTCCTTAGCAACCACAACAATACCAGTCACCCCGTACTTCTTCATCATCTTGTCAATTCGCTCTTTAAAATACTTGTTATACAGGAAAACGTGATACTTGTCATTATCCTGTGGCTTCTCGTCGGAAACAAGTTTCATATATGAAAGCAAACTCAAACTCTTGTTATAATGATAATTAGGGTTTGAATAACCACGTTTAATGAGTGTCAAAATCTCCTTCTCGAGGCCACCGATGGGCACTTCAATACTCTCCCACTCATTCTTAGTAAGTTTGGTTTGCCTAAGATCCATTGCTGTTTGCTGAGTGATGCGGGATGAAAACTAAATAAACATGTCGCGTTGTTTTTAATATTGTTTCGTTAAATGTTTTCGGGCCACAAACAATTGAAAAAATTGAATTAGAAACATGTCAGCAAATAAGTTGTATATTCACCGACACAAACATCCAAAATGCCGTACATCTTCTCCATCGAGGGCAACATTGGTTCTGGCAAGTCGACGCTGGTCTCCAACATCAAGAAATCATATTCCGGGAAACGCATTAATGGACGCGAAGTCATTTGCGTCCAAGAGCCTGTGAGCGTGTGGAATGACATCAAGGATAAGTCTGGAACCACAATTCTCGAGAAGTTCTACGCAGACCAAGACAAGTATGCGTTTCCATTCCAGATGATGGCCTACATCTCGCGTCTGGCTATTCTCAAGGAGACAATCGCCGCCAATCCAGACGCAATCATCATCACCGAACGCTGCACTGACACTGACAAGCACGTATTCGCCCAGATGATGTATGATTCAGGGAAGATGGAGGACATCAACTTTGCGATTTACTTGAAGTGGTATGATTGCTTTCTCAAGGAAGTCCAGGTTGTCGGACATGTTTACGTGAAGACGGAGCCGACGACGTGTGACGAGCGAATTCAGCGACGAAGCCGTGCTGGTGAGGACGGAATCCCGCTGGAATACCTCGACAAGTGTCATGATTACCATGAGAATTGGCTGATTGGCAATGGTAAGGAGAAACTCGTTCTCGATGGCAACCATGACATTACGAGTAATGAGTACAACGGATTTCTGAATCAAATCGAGCAGTATATCATTGACATAACGTCACCATATCACAAGTACAATGAGGAAACGCAAAAAATGTTTCAGAACCACTTTTGTTGACCGCTAACCGCTAACCGTTGGTTAAATAATTATTAAAGAAAAACGACTTCGGCTTATATTTTAGTATATCCAACTCATTAGCAGTTGTTTGAAAGTTTTTTGAATCATATATATCCTGAAGTAGGAGCCATTCAAATAATCCACCTGGATATATGTAAACGTTAGTGAATCCTAGCAATGTTAGTTGTGAATACTTGAGATATATTTTCTCATCATTGTAATTCTTGCCGTAAATGTAAATTGGTTTTCCCTTTCCACCCGTTTTAATTAACACATTTATAGTGTCTTCCTCACGCATACAGTCAAGTGTTCCCTTAATAAGACATTTTTGCTCATGTTTTTCGAGAGTATTAATTATAAGAACATGTTCCAAGTTGGCACCTTGAATATCCTCATAATTCACTTTTTTTATGGAATTCGCATTCCCAATTATGTTTCCCATAATAAATATTCAAATGCTTATAATTTTTAAATATAAACATGTGAAAAATGAAATTTCAACCAGCAGATTTATGTGCTATTAAATCTAACAATAATTTCCACCTCTTCCTTCTTAATACTCTTGGTTGCAGAGAGAGAAAGTTCTTGACGCTTCTTTCGCGTTTTATTGGTGGACGGCAAATCATTTGTTGTGTTTTTCATAGTAACATTTAGATTCCGTGTATTCATGTCTTCTTCGATTTCTCTCCGATGTTCTTCAATGAACTTGAGAATATTATTTTCCAATGCCCACTTAAAGAAGTTAAGTTGACCTATAGTTGTCTCGATTTTGGTGTCATTCTCATAAGGCATAACTATCCTCTCCCATCTACAAAATGGGTCGAACTTCTTCTTTCCATATGCCCTCAATCGCAACTTATAATCAATAAAAACCTTAAACCGCACATTTACATTGTTTCTCTCCACACCATAAACGGTATAGTTCTTCTTTGAATAATTCGTGACAAACCAATCGATTAGCCGGAGAGAAATGCTAGAATCCCCGTTAATGTATGGCAAAATCCTCTTCATATTTGAGTAGTTATCCTCACTATAAAACGCTCTTAACCTACTCATAAGCAGGTCGTTTTGTGTTGAGAGAGAAAGTGACATCTGTATAATGTTGAATATACAATAATAAAAATACTTATTTAAGTCATTTTCTGTGGTTTTGATTAATTAAAGTTGGAATCGCGGGCTAATAAGTATTGATCACGGTTTGCTATGTCATCAACATAACTATTATTGGATAGAAAAGGATTGCCACCAACTTGTACTAGCAAATCGCGGTCACCCATGCGAGTATTGATGGCATCGCGAGTGAATTTCTTGTTTTGCATTGCGGATTGCGTCATATTTGTGGTAGATTGCGCAATGTTCGGAGCAGATTGCGTCATATTCTTTGAAGATTGCGTAATCCGCATCGTTTTCAACGGTTTCTCTCCATATCTCCAAACCTGATTTGATTGTTGTTGAACTGGTTGTTCTCCTTCTTCAACTTGTTGTCTCAACATTAAGATATCCAAATCCCGCTCCATTGACGATTTATCATTCAGAGAGAAATTCAATCATCAATTTTTACTAAATTCATCTGCTTTGTAAACTTGAATTTATCGGCATCCAACCGTCTTCGTCTCAAATTACAGTCTAAACACGCGGCTATCACATTGTCTCTATTGTGACCCTGGTCATTATCCACCCTATCCAGCGTCCATTGCACCTTCTCTCGCTGCTTCTCATAAAGAATAAACATCTGTTTCAAACAATATTTACATCTCATTTGAGAGACAACCAGTAGTTCTATCAATTCATCAAACGTTATAAACTTCTCTCCATCATATTTCTCCTTCTTCACATCTTGTTGCTTATATCCAGCCAACTTGGCAGCCAACTCACGACGAACCACCGATTCAGCCTCAAATGGCACTGACAACAACAAGTTTTTCACATAATTCAACTGCGAACCCTCTGCAAACCACGCCGTCTCCACTTCCATCATCTGCTTTCTCTCCGCAGTCTCCTTTTCCTTAATAACAATGGTTTTGCTCATATTTCATTAATTATGGCGAAATATAGTTAAATCCATATCAATATATTGTTTTTAATGAACCAATTGAAAAACTTAAAATATAAAACAATGCTCATTCAAGGTAAATTAACGCCTGAAATCGAAACAACTACTAATATTAACACTGCATTAGAGACCGAGAAAACAGATAAACCTGCGACTTGGAATAAATTGCCTAAATCTGACAAGGCTATGTGCCTAAATACTTATGTATCCAGCGTTCTCTCCACCGAATACGAGTTGACAGACAGCGAATCGGTCGCAGCAAAGGAATACCTCAGATCAGCAATAGACCGCAAGAAATTACAGAAAAACAAGGACGTTGTATTCACAAATGGCGAATTAATGAAGGTAAATGGACTTATCTTTAACAAGCAAACACGCAAATTCACGCTTAAAGAGAGTGAAAAAAAGCCGAGCACACTAAAAAATCTCGCACCTACGAAAAAAAAACCAGTTGTTCCCATTATAAAAAATTGATTCGGATAACCTCTTGTTTATAAACAATAAAAACCCTCACGAAAATGCAACGTCTTGTAAACACCATCAAAAAGATGCTTCCTTTTGCAAAAAATACTAAGGAGTTTGAGATTGGCAGATGGAAGATAAATTACTGTAGCAACATTATAAGACAAAAAGTTGAGATGGCAAACGAGGACAATTGTGGTGGATGTGGGGACTATTTGAATCTAAAAATTAAAGATTTAAATACAACGGCATTGATTAATGTTAGTAAACAAAAATGAGCGGTACCAGTGATTTGCCATACAGTGCCACATCTCTATCTATAGTGGCAAGAATTCTGTTTATGTATCTCCTTTATAAAAATAAAAGTACAAACACTCTTTCTCTTATTTTTTGTCTCTTAAACATTTGCTCATCAAGCATATGGATATACTACAGCACAAACAAAAATGATTTACCTATGATTGTAAGAAGTTCATCTGAACTTTTTCTTATTACTCTCTCTGCTGCTTACATAACTAGAAACAAAATCATTTTATTTAAATCAAAGCAAGAATCACTGCCAATTGCCAAAATTGAAATTGAAAAAGAAGAGTCTTGAAAAGGTATTAAACACTTCTCTCCATCCAATTTAGACACCAATCATGTTCGACGAAACCCATTACTCAACAATCACCGTCGTTTTGTCGGTATACGGCAAATTCTTTCCAGACAAGTGTCTTCATGATGAACTCGGTGAAATTGTCGAATACATGGAGACTAGCACTGATGACAATGACGTCAAGAAGCAAAACATCTATTCAATGATTTCTGAACTGATTTATGATGAAGATGGTCAAAAAGCAATTTATGACATGTTTGATGCGGTTGACATGCCTGAATGCCCACCAGTATGCGAAATTAAAGAGATGCTTACGCTCATGATGATTGCTGATGACGACGAGGCACCTGATTATGGAGAGAACGAGTTTATCGAAGAAGTGGTTGGCGACGACCTATTGAGAGAAATCACCGAAGTCATCACACACAACAACCCAACCATTGTTGCCGAGCCCAAATACAAGGAAATCATGAAGTCATGTGTCCGAGAACATTTCGATGCGTTGATTGAAGATGGAATGCTTGACGAAGATGAGTTTGAAAGCAAGTTGGATAAGGCAGTCGAGGAGTATTACACCGCAAATCCACGTGAATGTGTCTCCGGAATTACGCAACAATCCTCCGAACTACCCGCTAAAATCGAGGGGTTGCGCAACGCGGTTCAGCCCGACCAACGCACTGCCGAGTGGTATGAACAGCGTCACGGCCTCATCACAGCCAGTTCTGCGTGGAAAGTGCTGGATTCGCAGGCCAATTTCAACTCATTTGTTCACAGCAAGTGTCTTCCTTACCAGCCTTACTCAGCAGTCAACGTCGATTCACCGCTTCATTGGGGACAGCGTTACGAACCCGTGTCTGTTGCGCTTTATGAATACATAAACAACACAACAGTTGGCGAATTCGGCTGTATTACGCACCCAGTACACAAGTTCCTCGGTGCTTCACCTGACGGTATCAATGTTGACCCCAAGTCACCGCTATACGGACGTATGCTTGAAATCAAGAATATTGTCAACCGCGAAATCACCGGAATTCCCAAGAAAGAATATTGGATTCAGATGCAACTCCAGATGGAAGTGTGCGACCTCGAAGACTGCGACTTCTTGGAGTGTGTCTTTAAGGAATACGCAAATGAAGCCGAATTTATGGCGGATACTGACGGCATCGCGACAAACAAGACGGAATCCGGGGCGTTTAAGGGCGTCATGGCAATGTTCTATAAGGGTTCAATCCCGGTGTACGAATATTGCCCGATTGATACCGTGGATTATGACGATTGGATGGAAGAGATGATGGAGAGAAACAGCGACAAATTGTTTGTGAAATACATTTATTGGCGGCTCGATTTGATGTCATGTGTATATGTCCCACGTAATCGCGAGTGGTTTGCGGCGAATGTAGGACAGATGCGTCACGCTTGGGAGACTATTCAGAGAGAAAAGGTGAGCGGATTCGACCACCGTAAGCCTGTGAAAAAGGTGGCGGCTGCAAAAAAAGGCGCAAGCGGACCAACCATCAACATCACAACGAACATCGATCATTTAGATGATGAAGAAGAGGAATCAACTACTAAGACTGTTAAAATCACAATGCTGGATGACTGTTAAGTTAAAATTCAGCCGCATCATACATATTCACGCGTCCCGATGTCATACTCGGCACCACATGTTGCTGTTTTTTCAACGCTTTCCCCTTGTATAAGCCACCACACATATCAGCCCTAACACTGCTACCGTCGCACGGAGTAAACCAATGACGCTTATTGTTGGTTTTCTGCTCATAACTTGACATAGAAGTTTTCGGAAAAAGTCGCAGCCTATCAGCCGAACCATGCTGTGATACACCAGGATTCTCCTTAGTCCTGTAAAATCCTTTTAACAACAAGCCGTCATCGGAGATGTTGTTTTCAGGCGAATAATCCATTGGCTGGAGACCTTCTTTCGTGGTCTGAAATTTAAACACAGCAGTCAAAAGCAGAATAATGACAAATAACACTAGGATTCGCAACATAGTCTATAATATATGCGAATATGTTTTATTTAAAAAAATTCATTTAAACACTCCTTATTTGTTTATATATTATAAGGTAAAATGGAACATACATGCGAGTTGTTCGTAATCAAGAGGGATGGTCGAAGAGAGCCAGTGCTTTTCGACAAAATCGTCCAACGTATCCGCAATCTCGACAAACTCGGTTCTCTCAACGTTAATTACACAAATCTGGCAATTAAAGTCATTGAACAACTCACCGACAACATGAAAACGTCTAAAATCGACGAATTATGCGGCGAACAAGCAGCGACTATGGCGACAATTCACCCCGATTACGGCATCTTAGCCGGTCGTATTCTCATCTCAAACCACCAGAAGAGCACATCAAATAGCATGCTATCAGTCTGTAAGGAACTATATGAATACAGTTGTCCAGTATCTGGTCGCCATATGCCTGTAATTAGCAAGGAATTCTATGAACTCGTGTGTGCCAATGCAGACGCAATCGAAGCAATGATTGACTATGAACGCGACTTTGTATTCGACTACTTCGGGTTCAAGACTCTCGAGAGAGCATACCTCTTCAAGACGGGAAAGAAAATCGTCGAACGCCCTCAACATATGTGGATGCGTGTTGCCATCGCAATTCACGGGGATAACCTAGAGAAAGTAAAGACCACATATGACCTCATGAGTACCAAGGTGTTCACCCATGCCACACCCACGCTCTTTAATGCCGGCAAAACACTTCAACAACTGAGTTCGTGTTATTTAGTGGCAATGAGAGAAGACAGCATCGAAGGCATCTATGATACACTCAAGGAATGTGCCCTCATTTCGAAGTTGGCCGGCGGAATCGGGCTTCACATCAGCAATATTCGTGCAAATGGTACTGAAATCGCCGGAACGGGCGGGACTTCCAACGGTATCGTCGAAATGTTGCGTGTTTACAATAACACCGCCAGATACGTCGACCAGTGTGTTTCTCCAGATACACTCGTCTACACAACCAAAGGCATCAAGAAAATCAGTGAATTGTCGCCGAAAGAAAATGCCATCATTAATTCCACCGGTTACGAGGAAACCGTTGAAAATGTCCTCGAACATGCGTGTTATAATGCCGACCTCTTGGAGATTCACACTCCGAATTCGTTCGACCCGCTGACAATCACCCCTGAACACCCGGTTCTCTGCGTTATTGACTACGAGCATTACGAGTTCATCGAGGCCGGACGGTTGTCTATTGGCGATATGATAGCCACACCAATCCCACAGTATACGAAAGACATAGCAGAAATCACCAGTCAAGAATGTTATATGTATGGCGTCATCACCCGATTTGGCAATTATTCCAACTCGTCACCACGGGTTTCTCTCAAAGTCCCATGTGAACATGACGCATTTGCCAAGTGGATCGACGACTATCTCATGAAAAAGTGTATCACATACGACATTTTTGATAGCGTGTACGAGGGACTGTCGACTTCTCCAGGAAGATCAAGCCACATGGCAATCAATACCCCATATCGCCTTGTCAATTGGGAAAAATCTGTTAACTTGCCATTTAAATACAGCGATTTCTATGATGCTGCCGGAACGAGACAGATTCACTATCGCTGGCTAAATCTCCCAGTTGAAAAAGTCTCTAAGATGCTAATCGCATTGTACGAGGTGGATGCCGACGGACTGCCATTTATTTCCACTGAAAGCAAACAATTTGCCGAGGGAATCAAGTATATTCTACTTAAAATGGGTGTTCTTCCAACGTGTAAGACCGACGCGATCTATGTTGATGCCAACGTTAAGCAGACGTTTTACCGTGTATGCATTCCTAAGACGAGACAAATCTGTGAATTGCTTGGAATGAGTAAATTAGTTAACATGGATGTTGACTACACTCGTTATCGTAATACACTTGTCTCTACCATCTCAAAAATCGATACACTCCGAACATCTGGTACAACACTTTATGACTTACAAATGTCCAAGGCTCACAATTATTCCACGACATCCGCAATTATTCATAATGGTGGCGGCAAACGCAATGGTAGTTTCGCGATTTACTTGGAACCTTGGCACTCTGATATCATGGATTTCCTCGAGATGAAGAAGAATCAGGGAGACGAAGAGAAGAAAGCACGTGACCTATTTTATGCCCTCTGGATTCCCGACCTCTTTATGCGGCGTGTTGAGGCTGACGGCAATTGGACTCTGATGTGTCCTCACTTGTGTCCAGGTCTATCCGACGCATATGGTGACGAGTTCGATGCCTTGTACGAGAAATACGAACGCGATGGCCGCGGCAATAAAGTCGTAAAGGCGCGCGATGTCTGGTTTAGTATTTTGACGACTCAGATTGAAACCGGAACTCCGTATATGCTATTCAAGGACGCCTGTAATCGCAAGTCGAATCAGAAGAATCTAGGTACAATCAAGTCGAGCAACTTGTGTACTGAGATAGTCGAGTATTCAGACGCCGAAGAAACTGCAGTTTGTAACCTGGCAAGCATTTCTCTCGCATCATTTTTTGATCCTGTGACAAAGACATACAATTACGAGAAACTAGTCGAAGCCGCCGGAATTGTAACAGAAAACCTGAATAAAGTAATTGACATCAATTATTATCCGACACCAAACACGAAGCGTAGCAACTTGCGTCATAGACCCATCGGAATCGGAGTTCAAGGACTGGCCGATGTGTTTGCTATGATGGGATTGGCGTTCGATTCAGCCGAAGCACGCGAGATTAACCGGCTTATATTTGAAAGCATTTATTATGGGGCTATTAAGAAGAGCAATGAGTTGGCAATTGAACGCGGAGAGAAATTACGAGGACTTAAGTGCGAATACAAGAATTCATGGGAATTTGACCAAACCACAGGAGAATTTAAGTTAATCAAGTCAAATATGGAGATAAATGGAACATTTACAAACTACATTAGGCATGTGTTTAACCAGTACAAGCCTATTAAGGAAGAAATGGAAAACCTGATAACCGCACGAATCGGTGCTTACAGTTCGTTTACTGGTTCTCCACTGGCAAACGGTCAATTTCAGTTTGATTTGTGGGGTGTTTCGCCAACTCCTAGTAGATACGACTGGGATTCTCTCCGAAAGTCTATTATTGATTATGGTGTTCGCAATTCGTTGCTGGTTGCTCCAATGCCAACTGCGTCGACCGCCCAAATCCTCGGCAACAATGAGTGTTTCGAGCCATTTACATCGAACATTTATGTTAGACGCACAAATGCTGGAGACCACATCATTGTCAACAAATACCTTCTCTCTGAACTAATGGAGCAAGGATTATGGACGCCATCACTTAAGAACCAACTGATTGCGGATGGTGGCAGCGTACAGCGACTGGATATCCCTAAGAACATTAAGGACAAATATAAGACTGCGTGGGAAATTTCCATGCAAAAGGTGATTGACATGGCTAAAGACCGAGGTGCGTTCATTTGTCAGAGTCAGAGTATGAACCTGTGGATGGCCGAGCCAACCTTTAAGAATCTCACTGCTATGCACATGTATTCATGGAAGTCTGGTCTTAAGACTGGAATGTACTATCTTCGCACTAAACCCAAAGCAAAAGCACAGCAGTTCACTGTGGAACCGGTAAAACAGCCGGCTACTCAGCCTGAACCACCATGTGAAATGTGTTCTTCTTAAGTTGCCGCGTCATAATATGCCTGCCGGGCATGGGGGGGGGCTTTGTACTTATTTTTCAAACTCAATCAATTAGAACAACATGATTTATGCTCTAATTGAGTAAATCTATTAAATTTGTTACACCATAAACCAAAGGTTCCTGTGGAAAGTTCACTTCGAATTGCCTGGAACAATACGTAATAAAATATTTTTCGGGAGTCCCGAATTTGAATATTTTATTTTTCGCTCAGGATTCAGTAAGAACACTCACAGCCATTCTTAAAGTTATGGTCTCCCTAGCAGAAATTCTGAAATAATTTTTCCAAGGTTCGGAATCGATTTTCGATTTTGGACATCCAAAAAATGTCCATTTTTCAAAAGTCCCTTCTTCTTTCCGAAAAAACCTTGATTTTTTGAACCCTTACCATTATGGTAACAACTTTTTTCGGGGATTTTTTCTTTATGGTCTAAAATGTTTTCAGTCACAAGGGTCGATCTGACAGGGATCGGCAACGGTTTGTCAACAAAAAGCACATTTTTTGATTTTCTTGGCGATGATTGCGGCGAGTCTTACCACATTATGGTGTAAATTGAGGTGTCCTATGCGGGAAATTATGATCAGGTGCGTTTGGCAACCATTTTGTCAACCAAAAAGCACATCGGAATCTGCTCGAATTTTGCCATAAATGTGCCTCGGTTGACGTGGTTTTGTGACGGTTCTATGTGTCAGACCAACATCGTTTAAATGTGCTATGGAACAATTCAAGTATTCACATGATTGGTTGGTTTTAAAATAATATATACCCTTATATTTTTATAATACTCACACCTCTTACCATATACATTAATATGTATGTAAATACATGAGACCATATTAAAATTCTTAAAATTCGCAAAAAAATTCCAAGGTCTGAAAACGATTTTCGATTTTGGACATCCAAAAAATGTCCATTTTTCAAAAGTCCCTTCTTCTTTCCGAAAAAACCTTGATTTTTCACGCCCTTACCATTATGGTCACAACTTTTTTCAGGGATTTTCGGCTTATGGTCTCAAAATTTCTCAGTCACAAGGGTCGATCTGACAGGGATCGGCAACGGATTGTCAACAAAAAGCACATTTTTTTGAATTGTTGAAATCGCACGGGGTTGACTAACCCATATTCAGTGTCATTCATGTTGATAGCCGCGTGATTTTATGGTAAGGTGCCTAAATCAACCTTTTTGTCAACCAAAAAGCACATCGGATTCCACCCGTGTTTTTGCGTAAATGTACCGGCATTGCTTGATTTCTGGCACGACGCCAGTCTGTTACCATAATGGGTTGGCGTTGTCACTATGTGTCATTAGTATTCATTTCATACATCAGTAACAACAATTATATTAGTTAATATGTTAATATCCACCCGATAATAACACTATTCGAGAATTATGCCTATAAACATCATCAAACCATACAAAAATCGGCAAAATTCGCAAAAAATTTCCAAGGTCTGAAAACGATTTTCGATTTTGGACATCCAAAAAATGTCCATTTTTTAAAAGTCCATTTTAAATTCCTAAAAAACCTCGATTTTTTGAACTGTTACCATTATGGTAAGGATATTTTACAAGGATTTTCGACTTATGGTCTAAAAAGTTTTCAGTAAGGAGGTTAAAAACAAGGTCTTTAGGGTATATATAATCAACGGATGTCAACCAAAAAGCACATTTTTTACAATTGCGTCGGTTGTCAATATTCTACCAGTAACAAATCACACTGGAATCGCCACATTCAGACCGAAAAACATGGTAAGGTGCTTTTAGCAACGGATTGTCAACCAAAAAAGCACATTTCGCACATTACTGTAATCGAGCAAAAATTCGGGTGCGACTGTGGGAAATTTTACACTGATAGGTCAGGACTCTGGCGCCACAGGAAGAAGTGTGGTCAATCAAACGACATAGCGTTGGCCACAGACCAAACGGCTTCTCTCGCCGCCCTCTTACAACAAATGATGAAACAGAACCAAGAACTTCAGAAGCAACTTATTGAACTGGCAAATGAAAAGAAGAATGTCATTAACAATACAATCAACTACAACAAGTTCAATCTCATGGTGTTTCTCAACGAATACTGTAAGGATGCGGTCAACTTCACAGACTTTGTGCGTTCTCTCGAATTACAGTTAAGCGACTTGGAAGATACAGGCAAACTCGGCTATGTCGCTGGAATATCAAACATATTCATTCGTAACCTCAAAAACTTAGACATACTTAAGCGCCCAATTCACTGTAGTGACCTGAAGAGAGAAACAATCTACATTAAAGACCAGGATAATTGGCAAAAAGAGGAGGGTAATGAGAAAATTAAGAAAGCAATTGAGAGCGTCACTAACAAGAACATTAAGTTGCTACCAGAGTGGATGAAACAGAACCCCGACTTTATGAATGGCGAATCCAAAACGAGCGACCAATATTTAGTGATAATGAACCAGTCAATGGGAGTAACGGATGATGAAGACTATGATAAAAAACAAGTCAATAAGATTATATCAAACATAGCAAAAGAAGTTACAATTGACAAGGAACTTGTTATGCAAACAGTTTGAGAGAAAATAAGGAATTTTAATTTTCAAAAGGTTAGATTCAAAGATACATCATACTCTTCATCTTCTCAATCGTCTCGTCTTCCCACTCGAAAATGTCCTGTTTGTTCGCCATCTTCGAGTAGCATCGCGCGCAAATCAGCACGTCAATCAGCGAGTTGTGGAGGTTTAGTGGCTTCTCCGCGACGCCAAAGAGGTGCTCGTGGAGTTCCACCAACTTCGGCGACTTCCTGATGGGCTTGCCGCTGATCTTGCTGATCATGGTGAGGTTGGTGATCTTGTCGCCGTACTTCATAGTACAGTATTCCAGCTTGAGTTGCTTGTTGAAGATGTTGACGTAGTCGTTTCTGTGAAGTTCCACAAGGAGCACGTTCTTGTCAAAGTCGAGGTTGTGAGCGACCACACAGTGCGCCTTCTCGAAGCAGATGGCAAAGTTGATGAGGGCGGCCTTGATGTCGATGCCTTGAGTGTCGCACATTTCGCGCGAAATCCCGTGGATGGCGACGGATTCATCGGGAAGTGCGACGTCGGCGGGCAACTTGATGATGTGGTCGAACATGTCGACGACCTTCTTCTCCTTGGTGTCAAAGAGGAGGCCGCTGAGTTGGACAATGTGAGGCCATGTTGTAGCGAGTTCTTCGATGGGCGGCGCGGGTGCGTTGCGGGGTGTCCTGGGCGGAAGTCCGGTGGTTTCGGTGTCGAAAACGAGAACGAGCATGGTTGTTCGGTGTGGCAAGCGGGAAAATACCTTTGGAGAGAAAATATAAAAGGATTTCAATTTTTTAGGAATGTCCGTCGTAAGCAGCCATCATTCTAACACGAAATTCCATTCCATTTGTTATATAATCATTCCAAGCTTTGTTAACAATATTATCGGTCAAAACAAACTCGGTATTAATAACCGTGTGGTATTCTTTCATTGCGAAGAATTCACTAGCAGTTGACTTCATGGAAATTGATTTCCACAAATTGTGTAAATCATTTATTGCTTTTTTAGTTTGTTCATCAACTGATGGTTTTTCAGTGTTATATATGTTCACAAAATTTACGAAAGACTTGCGATAGTTCTTATATTTTTCAGTTAACTCCATCTGTGTGTATATGTGAAAATATCTTTAAAGAGAAAAGAACAGAACATTTCAATTTTTTCAATTATTAGCATGTTTACTCTTCATATGTGTCGCAAGACTACCCTTTCTCACGTAGGATTTTCCGCAAATTTCGCAGATGTGGGGCTTTTCTGTGGTTGCCATGGCAACGGTAGGTGTGTCCTCCTTAGCAACCGAGTCCTCCTTGGCAACCACAACCGAATCCGCATCATTCCACTCATCAAATGTCTTACAAATTCCAAACGAGCGGCGATGCCAACGGCTAATTCCGTGCTCCTTGATGCCATCCATGTGCCTCTTACAGCCATACCCCTTATTGCTCCTCAATCCATAGTATTCATCCAGTTTCGGATACTTATCACACATTTCCTCCACATATTGGTCTCTCTCCACCTTGGCCAAGATGGATGCCGCCGCTATCGAGCAGTATTTATTGTCACCACCTTCAACACACGTATTCGCGATGGAAACATACTCATCATCTTCATCACTCATATAAATGTACGGCTTGAAGTCATTACCATCAACAAGCAGATGATCGGGCTGGATTTCGAGTGCCTTCACAGCGGCATGCATCGCTTTGAATGTCGCATTCCTGATGTTAATAGTGTCAATCTCGTCATGTTCGGCAAATTGAACACTGTACGCCTTGGCATACTGCTTGATATGGTCATATGCCTCCTTAATCTTCTTCTTCGAAGAGAACTTCTTGCTGTCTTTCATTAGAGAGAAGTTGAAACCACTGCCTTCATCTTCATCAGGCAACACGACGGCCGCCGCATAAACACGACCGAACATTGGTCCACGACCAGCCTCATCAATGCCGGCTTCAATAATACCCTTCATAAAACACGGCTTGAGAGAAGTCATTGTGGGGATGTTTGTATGTTTATGTTAGTTTACCTTTAACATTTGAATTCAATTTTTCAAAATCATTTAAAAGCATTTCTCTCCATTTCATAAAAACAAAATGGGTCAATATTATCTCGCAATTATCCTCGGAAATCAACCGGATACTGATGAAGAAGTCATCCGTTATGTTCTCTCGCCGTTTGGGTGTGGTTCAAAACTGATGGAACATTCATATCTTGATAATGGATTTGTTTTTGAGGTCGAGCAACTCATTGGAAAAGGAGGCATGTTTTACAAGTCACGCATTGTATGGGCGGGTGATTACGCAGACAAAGAGAAGAATGAGGAATACAACTTATATACTTACGCAACGGATTATTACACGCAACTTGGGAATGTTCAACCACCTAACGACTATACTTATTACCGCTACATCGTCAATCACACAAAGAAAGAATATGTTGATAAGGAGCGTCTCTCCAACGAAATCCACCCGCTTCCACTGCTAGTTTGCGAGGGAAATCAGCGAGGTGGCGGTGATTACTGGGGAAAAAACTCGGAA
>Ga0194133_10005372_pt1 | contig 16355 bp, 14 predicted proteins | sample TA2KigOf40mmetaG_FD_155448 | JGI IMG/M metagenome (GOLD analysis project Ga0194133, IMG submission 155448) | Freshwater microbial communities from Lake Tanganyika, Tanzania - TA2015055 Kigoma Offshore 40m | ecosystem: Environmental > Aquatic > Freshwater > Lake | place: Tanzania: Lake... | reverse complement strand
CCAAAATGAAAAAAATTTTAAAGCAAGGTGAGGCACTAACCCCACCTTGCTTTGTGTTCATTGTTCTATTGCTATGAGCCTATGCTTTCGTATTGGCTCATGTTCTAGACAACCCATATATTTGTTTATTTGTAGATTACAGAGCGTGCATATCCGTGCCCATGATGGGATTGCGGTGTATGCTTTTAGTTCTTCATCGTCAAACATAGGGTGTATATGTTTGCCTAGAAATAACCAACCTTGTAAACGGTCGGTTATATTGTAAGCACCTTCTAGATATTCGTCATCACGGTTTGTCCATTGATGACCATATCCTTTTTCCTCAGAGGGTGTATTGGACTGAGTGGCTTCTGATTCTTGCTCACTTCTACTAATCTCGTAGAGACCCATTGAATGATTAGCAGTCTTGTCCTCTTGTTCTTCGTAGCAGATAACGCAGTACTCAGCATGAGAATCCAGTTGTTGTTTGTCGTATAATCCAAATATACGATTACTAATCCAACAGGCTAGATTCTCATGTGAGCATGAGTCTGACTGCGTAGAAGATGACATAGCGAATGATGTCATTTGCTGGTTTGTTAGGCCAGTGAGATATCAGTGATTACTAGGTTGTCATACCAAGTGCCAGGCTTTTTGCCAGCCTTGGTTTCCATGTAACCACTGATGTTGACCACTGCATCTTCTGCATCCACAAGGTTTTTGCGGATGAAGTCAAGATGGTCAGGATTAGCAGTTGTGACGATACGGGAAGTAACGAAGACGGATTGGTAGGAACCGTCTGGCTGAGCAACTGCTCTGCTATCTAGGATACCAAGATTGAAACGGTTCTTGTTATCCCAGACTTTGTTGACACGGGCATTCTCAAATGAGAACTTATTCATGATTATCTCCTTTACACTAGGGGACTTTTCCCCTAGCCCTAAGCGCAGGGAAAATCCCATGCGGTAACCAGTAATTTACTGATTACAAAAACCAGACACATCTGCCAGAAGGGAATTGTCAAGCAGTCTTTCCGCTTGACAAGGAATGAATGGCTGACACCAAAACTTAACTTAATCCGAGGCGCCAGTTTACTGACTCAAGTGCCGAAGACTGCTCTCCGCTCAGCCCCTTTCTATTCAGTATAGTAGGTAGCAGTAACAGACTAGGGTCAACGCGTATTGACCCTAGGGTGATTAATGGAGAGTAGAATCAGTATATGTATCTCCAAAAAAGATTTTCCCGTACAAAGTAAATACTCCCGTGCTAGTCCTATTTTGTCCTATTTTGTCCTACTTTTAAAAAATAATTTAAAATATTTTGGGCCAAAAACGTTCGTTTTGGCCATTTGAACAGGTTAAATATATATAGAGGGTTTTTTATTTTTACTTTAGCAAGCCCCTTGAAGGGCTTGCGTTACAGATTATAACTAAGAACTGTTACAAACCATGAATACGGGATAGGACTGATGACATTTAGCAAAGGCAAAATTAATCCTAAAACCGTGGCTATGGCAGAGGCAAAGGCTAAAGTTTTAGCCCTTGTGGCCGAAGGCCACTCAGTTCATAAGGCTATGCAGATGTCGGGCAAAAAGCCCGACACTGTAAGAATCTGGTGTCTTAGAGATAAAAAATTTACTACTGACCTAACAGAGGCTAAGGCCACCGCAAAGGATGCTTCCCTTGCAGCCTTAGGTATTCCCAAAGAGGAAATAAGTTTTCCAAAATTTTCTGAGATATTCCTTCAACAAAGGGTATTTCCTCATCATCAAGATTGGATTGATTTACTAGAGGACAGAGAGCCTTCATGGCTGCACCCTAGTATGGTTTACGAAAAGGGCGACCCAGCCCGTCTCTTGGTTAACGTGCCACCTGAGCACGCTAAGAGCACTGTCATTACCGTAAACTACTCCACATACCGTATCGCTCTCAATCCAAATATCCGCATTATCGTGGTTTCTAAAACGTTAATCAAAGCACGTGAGTTCGTGTACGCAATTAAGCAAAGACTCTCCCATCCACGTTGGTTAAAGTTACAAACAACCTTTGGCCCCGAAGGTGGTTGGAAAGAAGACTCAGACACTTGGCGAGTTGATACCGTTTATCTTGGGAGCGATGCTAGGAACTCTAGCGAGAAAGACCCCACCATCCAAGCACTTGGTATGGGTGGGCAAATTTATGGAGCACGGGCCGACCTCATCATTCTTGATGACTGTATAACTACCGCCAATGCACATGAGTATGAAAAACAAATCAACTGGTTACAAAAAGAAGTAATTACCCGTTTGGGTAAAAATGGCAAATTATTAATCGTAGGGACAAGAATTGCAGCGCAAGACTTTTATAAAGAAATCCGAGAGACCAAGTATTGGTCTGGTGGCAAAAGCCCTTTTACTTATATGGGCATGCCTGCTGTTTTGGAATATTCGGAAAAGCCGCAAGAGTGGAAAACGCTCTGGCCTAAGTCGGATTCTGCCTGGGATGGGGATTCTGAGGTACCTGACGAAGAAGGACTCTTCCCAAAGTGGGACGGCAAAACCTTATTCAGACGGCGCAGTGAAGTAACACCATCAACATGGGCGCTGGTTTACCAGCAAGAAGATGTTTCTGAAGACAACATATTTTCTCCCTTGTTGGTTCAGGGTTGTATCAATGGCCAACGCAAACGTGGCCTGCTGAAAGCAGGTGCGGTAGGACATCCCTCGCACATTGAGGGGTACACCATTATTGGTTTTGACCCCGCAATGGGCGGGAATGCTGCGTTTGTGGTGGCCACATATAACAGACACGATGGCAAAATTTATGTTCTTGACTGCGTTAATATGTCAGAACCTACTCCACAAAAGATTCAAGAAGCAATTGAAGCACTGGTTGAAAAATACAAACCACAAGAATTACGAGTAGAGATTAATGCTCACCAAAAGGCTTACTCTCTAGATGATAATTTAAGAAATTGGTTAGCAGCATATGGCTGCCGTTTAGAATCTCACTTTACTGGTAAGAACAAGTGGGATGCTAACTTTGGTGTAGCAGGTATGTCTATGCTAATGGGAACTCTACGAGATGATAAGTTCCAAAAAAATAATGTTATTGAGTTTCCCTCTACAGAACACTCAGAGGGTATGAAGGCTTTAATCCAACAGTTAATAACTTGGAAGCCTAATACTCGAGGTAAGACCGACTGCGTTATGGCTTTATGGTTTACCGTGCTCAGAGCAAGGGAATTCATGGTCCAGACAGGTAACATGCAAAGATATGCAAGGAACCGCTGGGCAACCAGAGCACAAACAGAACGAAGATACTCAGTTAATTTAGACGAAGCCCTTGCAGAGCAATGGCAAGAAAACTACGGATAAGGACACATAATGGTAAATCCAATCAAGGTTGTTAAGGCTGTTAAGAATTTTCCTGGTGGTAAAAAAGGTCGTGCAATAGAAAACAAAGTACGTAAAGAATTTGGTATGTCTAAGGGGGGTACTACTGCTGGTAAAGCAAAGTCTGTTAAAAAACGTGAAGTTGCATATAAAAATGTACACACCATGCAAGGCCAAGGTGGCTATTCTGTATTTAATAAAGCAACATCTAACAAAAAACTTGGTGCATCAAACAGAGCAGGTCGTGGTTCATTAAAATCTGAAGTAAAAAAAATGATTAAGGAAGAAAAAAAAGCAGGTTTTTCATGGAACCCTAAATGGCATAATTCAGAAATAAAAACACGTAGAACTCGCTTTCAATTTAGTGCACCAAACCCTAAAGTACCAGTAAAGAGACGGGGCAAATAAATGCCAAACCCAATTAAGATTGTTAAAGCAGTTAAAAAAGCAGCAACAAAAAAAACTGCTACTAAAACAAAACAACCTATACCTACAAAAATTAAAACAACAAGTAAAACTTATGATGTTAAAAAAACCATTACTGGTAAGGTAAAATTAAAAGATATTAAAACTAAAAAAACTATAACTATTCCAAAAAACCAATCATTGACTAGTGAAAATATTAGAGAAGCAAAGTTTAAAAAAACTCAAAAACAAATTAATAGAAAACAAAATGCAATAATTTATGGTGGCGGCACTGCAATTGGTGCAGCAATAGGTATTCCATTAGGTAATGCAATAGTAAAGAGACGTGGTAAGTAATGGCTAAGTCTAAGAAAATGGCACCTGGTGCTTTTAAAAAATCTAAAACATCTCAAATTACCCCAGTACTTTCCGATTTGTTTATTCCTAAAACTTTAGGAGATGCTGCTATGTATGCAGTCCCATGGGCTAAAGCCACTCGTGCCATAGGCGGTATTGGTAAAAAAGGTGCTAAGTACGTAAACAAAGTTTATAGAAACATGGGTAAATAATGCCTGTATCAAAGATTGCAAGTATCATTGCTAAAAAACGTGCTGCAGATATTGCTAAGAAAAAAGTAGCAAAGATACCTGCAGGTCAAGCCCGTGCTGTTGCTAGAGAACAAGTTCGTGGTAGTGGTAACACAAGTAGAAAAATTAACAAAAGAACTGGCCTTACTCCTGAAGAAAAAAGTAAATTAACAAAAAAATTTCCAATTACTAGAGAACAAGGTAGACCTCGTAATCCTGAAGATGTTAGACGTGGTAGAAGTATTGCCGAATACGAAATGCGTATGAGATTAGGTAATCCACCAAAGGCTAAACCATCTAAACCAGCCAAAAGAGAAGTTTTTTTAACTAGAGGTAAAACTATTGCTAAACGTTCTGAAGTTGAAGAAGTAATGCAAAAACGTTTACAAAAGCAAGCCAAAATAAAAAGAGCCGAAAAAAAATTTAAAGATATGACACCTGAAGAAAAACGTATTTTAATGATACGTGCACAGGTTAAAAGAGCCCAACGTGATGAAAATGCTGGTAGAACTAAATATGGTATGGATATTACTCCACGTAAACAACTTGATGATAAAGTTATAGAACGTGCTAAAGAATTAACCGCTCAAGAAAAAAATGCAATTGCTAGAAAACAAGCACTTGAGTTTGCACAACGTAGAGAATCAGATAGACGTGCTGCAGAAGGTCTTAAAGAAAGAACTAAAAACATTAAAAATAAAATGAAAAATATGACACCTGACCAAAAAAGAAGATATATAAATTATCTTAAAGAAAGTGGTTGGTAATGCCTAACCCTAAAAAAATAATTAAAGGTGTTAAAAAATTAACTAACAAACAAAAGACTTATCAAATTCGTGGCGCTGAACAAAAAAGAGAAAAAGAATTATCAGGGCGTGGCGGTAGGGCCACTCCCGAATTTATTGCAAAGTTAAAAGAAAAAACATTTAAAGAGATTGAAAGAAAAACTGGAAAGCCAATAGATAAAAGTAAATATCTTAAGAAGGGCAAGTAATTGCTAAGTATTCAACAAATTGCAGCAAGAGTAGATTCTCTTAAAGACCGTGCCTCTGATAGAGATGCAAGGGCACAAGATGTACTTGCTGTCCGTAGAGGTAAAATTGCATCAATTTATCCAGAATTTTTTCCAGAGGGTGTAGACGCAAATGTCGTTGCAAATTTTATTGACATTGTTGCCCGTGACTTGTCAGAAGTTATGGCGCCACTTCCTGCGGTTAACTGCTCGGCCGCTAATCAGGTTAGTGACCGTGCTCGTTCTTTTGCCGATAAGCGCACTCGCATTGCTGCTAACTATTTTGCTCATTCAGATTTACAAGTGCAGATGTATACGGGTGCAGACCACTACATCACATTTGGTTTCGTCCCATTCATCATTGAATTAGACGAAGAAGCAGGGCTACCACGTATTAGAGTAGAAAGTCCGATTGGGGCTTACCCAGAATTTGACCGCTATGGACGTTGCACTGCCTTTGCTAAAAAATATGAACTATCAATTGGTGAGTTAGTAGCACAATTCCCAGAGTATGAAATACAACTATTGGGACCAAATGGCTATCAACAAAACTTATTAGCAAGGATTGACTTTGTTCGTTATTACGATAAAGACCAATCTGTTATTTATGTTCCTAGCCGTAGCAATTTAATTTTATCTCAAGCAGTTAATCCGCTTGGAAAAATAATGGTTGTTGTTGCAAAGCGACCAAGCGTTGATAGTGACATGCGTGGACAGTTTGATGATGTTTTAGGTATTCAACTGCTTCGTAATAGGTTCGCATTACTTGCGATGGAAGCAGCAGAGAAATCTGTTCAATCACCAATTGTTGTTCCACAAGATGTTCAAGAAATTGAACTTGGTGGCGATTCAATTATTCGCACTAACACACCTGGTGGCGTGCGCCGTGTTGAACTTCCTATACCTAATGGTGCGTTTACCGAACAATCATTGTTGCAACAAGAGTTGCGAACTGGTACACGTTACCCAGAATCACGTACTGGTAATCTTGACGCAAGTATTATTACTGGTCAAGGTGTTCAAGCACTTATGGGTGGTTTTGATACGCAGGTTAAATCTGCTCAGGCTATCTTTGCTTCAGCCCTTAAGGATGTTATCTCAATCTGTTTTGAAGTAGATGAAAAGTTTTATGACTTTGAGAAAACAGTTCGTGGCGTAGATGCTGGTTCTCCATATAGTATTGATTATAAACCATCAAAAGATATTAAAAAAGATTATTCAGCCGATGTTAGATATGGCATGCTTGCTGGTCTTAATCCAGCCCAAGGGCTTATTTTTATGTTACAAGCATTGGGCGCTAAAATTATTTCTAAAGACATGGTTATGCGTGAGTTACCATTTGGTATTAACGTAACTCAAGAACAAGAAAAAATTGAGATTGAAGAAATGCGTAACTCACTACTGGGTGCGTTGGGGGCATATACTCAGGCAATACCTCAAATGGCTACACAGGGCATGGACCCATCTGACATTATTATAAAAATTTCAGATGTAATTAAGGCTCGTCAAAAAGGTGTAGCAATTGAAGATGCAATTGAGGAAATATTTAAACCTGAAGAATTACCTCCTGCTGGTGCCCCACAGGTTGAGCAAACGTCCCCCGCTCCCGCTGCGCCAGTAGGAGGCATCCCTCCACAACAGCAACAAGGCGGACTACAAAGTCTTTTATCTAGTTTGACTGCAGGTGGTCAAGCAAGTGCTAGTGCAAGGACAGTAGTTAGAAGATAGTTTAGAAGGGGACCATGACAGCAATAGTTGGAATACAGGGTAAAGGCTGGGCTGTACTAGGTTCAGATACTTTAACTACATATACTGATAGACCATATGTAGCCAAGGGTTGCGAAAAGATAGTTAAGGTTAATGAGTATTTAATTGCAGTTGCAGGTGATGCAATTGTGGGAGATATTCTTAACAACCTATGGCAACCACCTAAAGTAATTAAAACGCAAGAGCCAGATAGATTTATGATGATTAGAGTATTACCATCTATAAAACAAACTCTAACTGAAGCAGGATACGAACCAGCCCCTAAAGTAAAACCAGATGATGACCCTGGGTGGGATGCATTAGTTTGTTTTAATGGAAAGATATATCAAGTTAGTGATGACTATGGATATATGCGAGATGACAAAGGTTTATACGCAATAGGTTCTGGTGGAGCCTTAGCACTTGGTGCATTAGTAGCAATGGGGTCAGAAACCAAGACTCATGCTAAAGCATCTGCTGCGGCAAAAAAAGCAATTAACATATCAATTGAATACAACGTGTGGTGCGGTGGTACTGCAAATGTTAAAACACAATTTACTAAGTAGGAGGAAAAGTGCAAGGTGGATATAGAAAACCGAATAACCCAGCCCCAGTATCAGGTCCTGGCGCTCTTAGTCAACGCACTGATGGGGGACCAACACAACCTGCAACCTACATCTCAGGATTACCATATGGACAGGGACAACAAACTTACGACAACCAAGTAGCAGCACCTATGGCTGGCAATCCAATACCAAAGATGGAAATGCCAACACCATTACTAGCCCCTACTGCTCGTCCATCTGAACCTATTACTACTGGAGTTGATATAGGTGCTGGTGCTGGCTCTGAAGCAATGAGACGGCTACCTAATCCTTCATACACAATTCAAGATGTAATTAAAAATTTAATACCATACGACCCATCTGGTGATGCTGAGTTAATGTATAGAAGCCTAATTGACGAAGGATACTAATGGCATACCGTCTTAATCCAATAGTAGCCAAGGCTAGTCCAAACCTTTATGCTGCTGCTAAAGCCGCAAATATACCTATGGAACAAGGTACACAACTAGAGCAGTTTAGTTGGACTATTGAAAAAAATAAAAAATTAAATCAATTAAGAATTGATGATGCTCGTAAAGAATTTAATAACCTAGACCCTAGCGCACAAGAAAAATTAAAGTTTTTATTTCCTCAGTCAGATTATCAATTGCCAGAACCAGGTGCTAGTAACTACCTTACTGGAGCAATTAAAACTGGCTTTAATGTTCTTAAAAGCCCGTTAGTTTTATTATTTAAAACTGCTGGTGTTTTTAATAGAGTAATTAATACACCCTACCTGCTTGCTCGTCAGGCTTCACAAGGTGAAGGTTTATTTACCAAAGAGTCTTTTAGCGATGCTTGGGATGGCCGTAGAGTTTATGACCAAGGGGCATTAAACGAGGCTGCAGATTACTTTGGTGTTGAAAAAGTAGAAATAGCAAAAGGTTTAATTGCTGGTAAAAAACCAGGCGATATTATTGCTAGTGCTGGCGGTACAATAAATCAAAAACTATTAGATGCTTTAGAAGAGGCATACAATAATCCAGAGTCATTCCAACAAGTAATGGATGGCGTTAAGTATGCACAGGTATCTCCAGGTAGAGATATAGCACGTTCAACTGGAGTTCAAGGCGTTTCTGGTCCCATAGATTTTATATATCAAATTGCCGTTGACCCTCTGACTTGGGTAACTGGTGGAGCAACTGCTGCTGCCAGAGCGGTTATGTTTGGTCTTAAGAATCAAACTGGTACTCAAATGCGTAAGACTATTGAGCAGTTTGGTGTTGCTGGAGTTAGGGACATATTCCGAGACAACAAAGATGTAGTTAAATTATGGGATGACCAACTAGGTCCTGCTGTTAAAAGACTTAATGATGAGCCAGACAAGATTGCTAAAATTGGAATTCGTAATGATATTAAAAGACGTTTTCCTGGGTATAACAACGATGAGGCTATTGATTTCTTAGAGAGAAACAATGTAGTTAATGCTACCCGTGCTCAAACAGTTTTTTCTAATGTTGAAAATCTTTCTATGTTTATGGCTGGCAGGGTTAGCGGTGCTCAGTTCTTCCGCAATGGTATAGCAACTGCACGCAACCAACGCAGATTAACTGTTGGTGCTCAAAAAGCATTAAGTAATTTTTTAAATCCTGCATCTGGAACTACCAAAGAAATTGCTCAGTCAGTTGAAGAAATATCTAAGTCACTTATCAAGGCTGGCTCTACCCGTGAGGCCGACTTAATAGGTCCAGAAATAATAGATTTTACAAGATTTAGTCGCAAGAATATTAAAGAGCGTGTATCTCTTCTTTTAGCCCGCACTCCGCAAAATAAAGAGATTAAACTTAATATTACTGACAGAACTCAGTCTATTAAAAGCGCAGATGTATTTAGAGATACCGCACGTCAGGTATTACCTAAAGATTTATCAGAGGCTTTAACTGTTAGGTTTATTAACTCTGATGCAAATGACCAAGTTGCTATGCTTCGTAGCCTTGATGTTGCAATTATGCAACGTTTGGGAATTGAAGGAACTGAAAAGGGTAGAGAATATATAAAGAAAACCCTTGATGAAAAATATGGTACATCAGTTGGTGTTGCAGTAACTGAAAAATTAAATGTTCCTATAGGTTTAGAAAATGTTGTATCTAAACATGGTCTTAAAGTAGAAGATAATGTGCCAAAGTTTGACTCACAAGGTATTATTCATCCGTTCCAAGAGCGTGGTGCTATATCTACCCTTGATTATCAAGAGTTAGCACAGTATGCATATGAAGCAAACAGAGGTAAATTAATTTCTGGTATGTTTCAGGGTGCTACAAGTAGCGGTTTATCAACTGGAATAGTTAATTTTTGGTCTTTGTTTACACTTTTCCCACGTTTGGGTATACGAAGCGCTATTGATGAAGGATTTATTTACTATCTTACAGCCCCTGCTAAAGATTTATTCCAATACCTAGACCGCAAAGGTCATAGAATGGGTAGAATTGCAGCAGCATACTCAGGTTCTAAGAGTGGTGAGCAGTTAAGAGTAAAGATTGCTAGGGCATTAGGTAGAAAAACCCCTGCAGATATGTATGACAAAGATGCAAGATTAAAAATAATTGCTGATTATGCTGCAAGAAATGAAAAACTACCTGAAGAATTAACATCTTTAGAGCGTAGGTTTGCTCAGGCTGAATATATTACGCAAACTTTAAATCGTGGAAAAGATAAAAATGGAAACTTTATAACTGGACCTTTATCTAAAGCGGAAAAACTTAGCGGTAAATTAGAAGATAGTGAAGTTCAGTTATTAATACAAGCATTAACTCTAAACTCACAATACTTAACAGCAGGTACTAGGTCTATTGCTGCAGGCGCAAGCCTTGTTGGAAGACAGTCTGCTGAAGTAACTGAACAATTAGTTGATATGAGTAATTATGATGTAGCCATAGGTTTATTTCCAGGTTTAGTTCAAGGTAAAACTGGTAAAAGAATAGATACAGAAAAGTTGGCTTCACTTCAAGTTCTTGCTGGACGTGGTGTATCTCTGGTTCACTTTGAAAACTTTATTCAACGTTTCTATGGTAATACAAGACAGAATAAAGGTATTGCTGAGAACTTTAAATTTAATCCAGTTGCTGCTTTTGTGGCAAGTAAAGGTTTAAGAACTGAACGTGATTATGTTGGGGCTAAAACTTATCTACTACAACAGGTAGGACTATCAAAGAATACAGATTTATTAACTAAATTTGATGAAGATGTTATACCTACATTGGGCGTAAAGGTTACTCATTCAGTTAAAGATGCAGAAGCATTAAATAGTTTCTTGGGTATGACAGCCCATACCAGTGCTTTACGTCTACAGGGACTAGACGATATGGAGATTGCTGAAGTATTAATAGACCGTATTCTTTTGGATATGCGTCAGACTTTTCATGGCAGTGCAGATAACTTTAATGAAGCATTGTTTAATAGATTAAAGTCTGCATATGATGACTTAGTAAAAGAAGAGTTAGAGACTGGAAATAGGATATCTAATAAGGCTCAAAAAGCAGCCCAAGGTATAACCTTTGAAGAGTTTGAAGAACTAACTAAAGGATTCCAACCTAAAGGTAAATTGTTTACTACCCTTGAGGGACCAGGTATATCTGATATGGAAGGCGCTTATCAAAAACTTGGTAATAATATGATGGAAATTATGGATAATCAAGTAACTGGTATCCTGCGCCAGCCAGTAGTTATGATTAAATACTTAGATGTTCGTAAGAAGTATGCTGAAACAGAAAAGCAAATGGCTAGAAAACTTTATCTTGATAAGTTAGCCGAATACCAGGACGAAGGTAAAGTAATTGGCGATAGAGTAAAAAGTAATATTCTTGAGGATACAAAACAACATGCTCAGAAAATTATAACAGAAATATCTGTTCAAGAAGCAGCAGATTCTGTATTAAAGTTTGTTGATAACCCTAATGTTAGAACTAATTTTGCCGTAGCGGTTCGTAATACTGGTCGTTATTACCGTGCTACTGAAGATTTTTGGCGAAGAGTTTATCGTCTAAAAGATATAGCACCAAGAGTTTTATACCGTATGCGTTTGACGCATCTTGGTTTAGATGCCGCTGGTGGCGTATACAAAGATAACAACGGCGAACCATATATTATGATGCCAACAGATAATGTTATATTTGGCGTTGTAGATAAAACAGTTCGTGCATTTGGACCAGGCGAAGAGAGTTTTAAACAACCAAAGTTTAATGAGTTTACATTTAAACTAACCTTGGCTAACCCTTCATTTAGCCCAGATGCTGGTATGCCTACACTATCTGGACCTATTGGCGCACTTAGCGTACTAACTATGAAGGCTATATTGGGTAAAGTACCAGCAACAAAAGAGTTATCAGAGGAATTAGATAACTATGCACTGGGTGATGTTGGTGATGGCATGACAGTAATACGTGCCTTAGTTCCATCATCATTACAAAAGTTATACTCTTTAGTACCTAAAGATGAAAGGGATAGACAGGAATCAACTGCAGCAATGCAGGCTATTGCCTATAACCAAGCCTTTAATACCGATGAACAAATGGCTAAGTATTTAGACCCTAATGCATCAGCAGAAGATAAGTATAATTATTTAAAACAAATTAGAATATCTGCTCACAACGTGGTTGCAATGCGTTCTATTATTGGATTATTCTCTCCAATAGCACCATCCATAAAAGAAAGTATTAACGTTCCAGGGTACTTAAAAGAGGTTGGCATAACTGGATTACGTCCAGAGTTTTATGACCTAGTAAATGCGGTAACCCAAAAGTATAAGGGCGATATTCAAGACCCATACGAGTTAGCAGTTGCTACATTTGTTGGTAAGAATCCAGGCAAATTAATCTATACAGTTTCTCGCAATGAGAAGCAGACTAATGTGGTTATTCAAAAGACCAAGGCTGTTAAGTCGTGGGCTATACAGAATGAAAACAATATTAAAAAGTATGGCGAAGCGGCATGGATAGTAGCCCCACATACGGGAGAGTTTGATGCTCCAACCTATGCTTACCTAGAAGCAGCAGGATTGATAGAAAACAAATCTTTAGATAGATACTATCTAGATGTTTTAGTGGCTAAGGATAAGCAGGCTTACTATGACATTGGTAAAGAAGAAAAAGAGTTTTTAAAGTCAACACCTAGTATTACTGCACGTAGAGCAAAGATTGCTGATTCAACTAGAAGACGTTCATTACTTAAGGCATCTAATCCATTGCTAGAAGCAGCCCTTGTGGCTGGTGGTAATGAGGTAGCAACAGAGTTAAATATGTTGACAAACCTTGAAGAGATGATTAAAGACTTATCTGTTAACATGCCAGTTGGAACACGTCAAAGACTAGCAATGGTTACTTCTAGAGTTCGTCAGTTTGTTTCTTTAGCCAACGATGCTTCACTTCGTGAGGCAGATAACTTTGCTGATATTAAAAGAAACTTTAGAACTGAGTTAGAAAATTTAATTGCAAGTTTAAGTTCTGGAGATGCCATCTTGACAGAGGCAAGTAGAGCAATATTCAAATCAATTCTTGGTTATTATTCCCGAGATACTTACACTGCTAAAACATATAAAGGATACTAATGGCTGAATTAACAGAACGTGAGTTAAGAGATAAGCAAAGAAGTCTTGAATCATTAAATGCCCGTGACTTAAAAGACAAACAACTTCAAATTAAACAAATGGCTATTTGGAGAGATGACGACAGGCCAACTAGTGTAGCAAGATTTAATGATGCAAAAAATAAATTAGATTTATTAACTGATACTATTGAAGCCCGTAAGGTTGAAATAGAATCAATTAAAACCCAAATGCAATCTATTGCGGATAAAAAAGCAGCAGAAAAAAGAAATGAAACTATTACAAAAAAACAAAAAGAATTAAAAGTTGCACAAGAAATCAGAGATACTGCTAGAGAAGAAACTCTCCAAGAAGAAATAAAAACTCTACAAAATCAACAATCTGCTACTACGGGTATTGGTGGTAATAAACCATATGAGGGCGATAACGAGTTTGTAAAAGATGTTAACGCCAAAGGACTAGCATTAACAACCAACACCGATAATGGAGAAAGTTGGATTAGCGGTACTGAGGGTGCAGACCAAGTTCAACAATATATTTACATAGGACCTCAGACTAAAGTTCCATTGTTTATGAAAGACAAGCCTGGTCAACTTGTTAATGACTATGCACCTGCTACATCTAACTTTGATGGAGTAAGAAAAAGAGTTATAGATGATGCCATTAAATCACCTCTTGGATTAAAGGGTTTATTTGATGACCTAAGAGGTGCTGGTCTTAGAATACCTCAAACTGATTACGATAGGCTTGATACTACTAGTACTGCTTTTGGCAAAGCATTATCTTATGCTGTGCAAAAACACACTAAGGCAATGATTAATGATTTAGAGCAAAATAAAAATATTAACCCAAAATCTTTTTTCAAGTATTTACAAGAAGACCTTAAAGAATCAGGCATAGGTGGACCTCGAGTAGATTATGATGAATACGTAACCAAAGTAGACGAAGCAGAATCTGACCTAAATAGATTCTTTATGGAGTATGTAGGCAGAAGTGCTACAGATGAAGAGCAGAAAAAATATTACAAACAATTAAGGGCATTGGAAAAAAAGAATGCTCAGGTTACTACTACTACTGATACAGATTCTGGTGGTACTTCAAGAAGAGTTACTGGTGAGTATCAGTTAGATGCTGAAGACATACTACAATTGCAACGTAATATTGCTGGTAAAGCACTTGATGGTTCTGACATTGATGTAATATTAAAAGGTGGTAGCAAGGCTGCTCAAGATGTTAATAACGTATTAGCCTATGCTAAGAGTTATGGTGTAGCCCTATCTAATAAAGATGCTTTGCGCTACGTATCAAATGGATTAAAGGATAACCAAAAAGATACTAAAGCAATCCAGGCAAAACTACTTGCTGTATCTAAGGCTACCTACTCCAACCTATCAGATTTATTATCTGAGAATGTTGACCTAGATGATTTGTCTGCTAATTATAAATTGGCTATGCGACAGATTTTAGAGATACCTGAATCACAGGTTGATACTATGAATCCAACAATTCAATTAGCACTTAAGAACAATGGAAATAGGGGAGCAATGAACTTAACCGAATTTGAACGTGTTCTTAAAAAAGACCCACGTTGGGGCAATACTTCAAATGCTATAGAAACTGCTGCTGGGTATGCTAACAGTATTCTTCGTAACTTTGGATTGATAGCATAATGGCACCTAAAAAGAAAATGTCTGCAGAAGAAGCAGCCGTTCGTAAAGCCCTTGCTGCGGTTCAAGCGGATACTGGAATAGAACAGGCTAGAAAAATAATAGATACTGGGGTTACTCCCCAAGCATCTACTCCTTCTAAAATATCTGACATTGATACCAGTACTGCACTTGGTAAAAAAGCAGCAGAGGTTATTGGTGGTATGCAATCATTTGTTGATACTAAAACTCCAGAACTTGTGCAAAAGTATGAAGCACTTGGTTATGCATATAATCCAAATACTGGAGCAGTAACACCTAAATCTCCAACAGACCAACAACAGCAACAACAACAACAATCTGATATAGATAAAAATACTAGAAACGCTTTTGCAATACTTAAACAAGTATTTTCCCAATATGGTTTAGATGATTTAAGTTCGGTTATAGAAACTTTAATGAAAGAAGGATACGAGCCAGAAGAGGCTACCCTTGCTTTAAAAACTGACTCTAGATATAACAAGGCTTATATTACTAGATTTAGGGGTAATGAGTTAAGGCGTTCTGCTGGATTAAATGTATTAACTGAGGCTGAATACTTAACTTTAGAAGATAATTATACAAAAACTCTTAAGTCATACGGTCTTCAAAATTACTTTGGTTTAGATAAAACAACTAAACAATCTGCAATAGCAGATATAATTGGCGCAGACATATCTGCTGTTGAATTTGCAGATAGAGTATCTACTGCAGTTGATAGAGTTAAAATGGCTGACTCAGCCACTAAGAACGCCTTTCAACAATTCTATGGTATTGGTGAGGCAGACCTTGTTCAGTATTATTTAGACCCTAAAAAGGCTTTAGTAAATCTTAAAGAAAAGGCAACTGCTGCTGAAATTGGTGGTGCTGCAATTGGTCAAGGACTACCAGCAACTATGATAAGTGCTGAAGATTTGGCTAAATTTGGTATTAATAGAGAACAAGCGCAGGTTGGCTATGCAACTATTGCAGAAGAGTTACCTACTGCTAGCAAGTTAGGTCAAATATATTCCCAAGAAGGAATTACATATGGACAAAGCGAAGCAGAGCAAGCAACATTTAAAGGCTTAGCATCTGCTAAACGAAAGAAACAAAAACTTGTTTCTAGTGAAGAAGCAAGTTTCCAAGGTTCATCGGGAACTGGATTGGGCCAAGGTGCTTTGTCAACTCAATATTTACGTAGAGGTTCTTCAGGAGGACAGTTCTAAAATAAATTCCCTACACGGACCCACCAGCCCCGTGAGGTGTATAAGACTGGTAGCAAGAGCCAGACCAATTCCCCGATTGAATCTGTGGCTTGCGACTAACAACGAATAGAGAGGGTGGTTGCTATGAGCAACAATTACTGGGAAGACGAAGACGAAGACCAAGATAACGAAATACCTTTGCAGGGTGATGACTTAGTTAAAAAACTAAGAAAAGCC
>Ga0194133_10005371_pt1 | contig 16356 bp, 13 predicted proteins | sample TA2KigOf40mmetaG_FD_155448 | JGI IMG/M metagenome (GOLD analysis project Ga0194133, IMG submission 155448) | Freshwater microbial communities from Lake Tanganyika, Tanzania - TA2015055 Kigoma Offshore 40m | ecosystem: Environmental > Aquatic > Freshwater > Lake | place: Tanzania: Lake... | reverse complement strand
GATCGCAAACACGCGTTCCGAACATGCGTTGATGCGCCAAAAGATGTCACTCCGCATATGGAAGAGGTGATGCGAAGGCAAGCTGCAAAACTTGACTGTGACATGGACGTTCCTATTACTCCAGGTAAGGGTTCAACTAATTTACTACTTCTTGTTGCGAAATTTTGAACCATCATATCCGTTCTTTCAGATCCGTCGGATATAGAGGACAACCGGTCAGACGCGTCGTCACACGAAGAATACATGCCTCCATCCATGTCAAAAAAGAAGCTAACCTCACATGGAAGGCTGAGACACGAAAAAATAAAGGTCAGTGTCAACAATGCCCATCAGATTTTGATTCGTGTGACCACAAATCGATTTGAAAAAATATTATTGCAGAGAAGCCATAGTTACGACGATAATGCATCCAACTCGAGTGAAGATTTTTACGACATGTGCATAAGAGCACCAACTTACAATAGGTCCTCTAAGAATAGAGGTCGTAAGCGTAGGCGTAGTAATGTTCAAGGTCTGCTGGATGAGGACGACTTTATGAGTCGCGATGGACTAAGCATGAAATTTAACAAGTTGTCAAACATTTATGATTTCCAAGATGAGAATCTTGTAAGAAATATTTTTAAGGGAAATTTCTTCAAACTTAAAAGGTCATGTTGTGATGTTCATTTAGGATGAAATCAGCCCTTCCATTTCGTATAAATTCAACAGCTTCGGTACAAAAGAAGAAAAAAATGTATTGGTATGAATTTTCTTCTATGAAATTGGTTTGCATTGAAAGGTTAAATTTAAGTATTTTCCTTTGAAGGTTTCCAACAAAAGCTTAAACTTCAAAGACGCTCTACCAAAGCCAAGCAAGCGAAGGAAGATTGCAGTGCAGACAGAGGTATGTCCTTTGAAGTAAAAACTCTTCTTATCACGTTAATATTTTTCACAAAACTTTTTAGAATATACCAGAAGAAATTTCTAAGCCAAGCCCTCCCATTTTAAAGCGCTACTCAAAGAAAAAGCAGCCTTTGAAAACTCAACCCGCCTTTCCTATCGAGCCGGTGAAAGTTGTCCCAAGGAATAACCCCGGGCGGTTAGCTAGTTCTCCGCAGAGAATAAGTGTCATTCCGGTTGACATCTGTATCGAAACTCTTGGAGAGAATGCTGAAGATGAAAGCAAACATCCAAGCAAAAAAAGAAAAAAGTCCAAAAAGAAGTCAAAGAAAAAGTCATTACCTGAGGTCTGCATCACCCAACCTGATCCCCTTGCTCCTAATGTACCTCAAGGACATCTTTTACCCAAGCCAGGAAGGTATGGGAGATCAAAAGGACCCGTAGCTGACTTCAGTTGGGAAAAAATTCTCATCTCACACCCTGATCGCCAAGCAAAAAAGAGGAAGCTTCATAAATTCAAAGCTTAAACTAGTAAAAAAGTTTTCACATCCTCAAAAAATTCCCACAGTTTTATTATCAGTTGTGTAAATTTCACTTGTGACAACTTTGACACCCAAATCCTGAGGCCACTAAGGCTAGTTACTTTTACGACCTTCATGTGTCCAGATTTTTTTAGAAGAAAGTTTCTTCTTTTGTTCATTCAGAAACAACATCATGTTGCATGAAGTCGTAAGTGTTGTTACTCTGAAGCTAGAATTTCAGTCAGTTGTAGAGATATTTTAATTTTCTAAAGGTCCAACACGTTTGTTCTACTTCATGTCACTTTATTATATTTTTTGAATGTCCACCTCCTCCTATCATACATCCCGTTATCCAGAAAGTGTGTTCTATCAGAAATTTCTGGGAGGATTCAACTTTGAAATCTTCTTTTGAACTCCAGGTTACCAACGTATTGATTAGTTTGATGCAGGTTTTATTAGCTTTTTTTTATCAATGCAAATGTCAAAGCATTTCAAAATTCTCCTGTGTTTCCTCCAGATAAGTTTGTGCTGAATAAAATGTGATGAAAACTTTTAATGTTTAGATCTTTTAATAGTCTTAGTGTAAAGGGTTAAAAGCAAAACATTTAATTTTCATTTTATCTAACATTTAAAATATCAATTTTGAAATGGAAAATAGTGACTTAGTTAAAGCACTTAATAATGAATGATAAAAATAATTTTTTCTTTGGTTTGCTAGAAAGTAAGCTAACAACTGGGCTTGTGGCTCGCCCATTCATCATTAAGGTATTCAGCAAATAATTTTCTTGCATGAGAGAGGGTCTTCTCAACATCGTGCTTCCTCACCATTCGGTCGAAATACATGGCTATTTCCTGAAAAAATTTCATGACATATGCTTGTATTGCGAAAAGAGACTTTTTCTTGTTACTTGATAGTCAAATTGCTCTCTAATAATGTGGTCACGATGTTGTAGAAGACAAGCCTAAAATATACTTAAATGGATTTGGTTTTTCTAAAAATTCCCAGGGTAAAGCATACCAGACAAAGAAACATGAGAAACGGATTTCCATCTCCAAATTCTGTTGGCTCAGGCAACTTCTCAACAGAGAGTGTCTGAAAAAAATTCGTTTTATCCAAAGTTAACCTTAGTTTAGATAAAGATTTACCATTGCACTTGGAGCTGCTCCATTTGCATATCCAACTAAAAATCATTAAGTTTGTTTTAGTATAATCGAATGTTGTATAAAACTAACACGATGGATGGTTTCGTTTACCTGACCCGTCGTCTTCTTCTTGATTGCTTCTCATTACAGAAAAGATTTCATCATCATCTTTATTGATACAAGCATCCTCATCGATAGATGATTCAGAAGGATCCTCGGTTGATGATTTTTTGGCAAGTTTCGAAAAGTCTCTCAAGTTTGTGATAAGCTTTTTAGGACTTTTCTGTTAAAAAGGAAGATTATAGTTTGATCATTTTGAAAGTCAATTTGAATTACTTACAGTGTTTCCTTTAGCAGAGGGATCACCAACACTCTCATTTGAGTCTCTTTTCCCAACAACAAGATGGCTTTGACTCTTGACCAAGGAGGGTTTAGTGTTGCCCTCTTGTTCGGTATCATCGGATCCTAATGATCTGATCTTAGGGCGTTCGCGTCCTTTCACATCTTTAGACCCTGTTCCGGACAGGAAGCGATGTAATCGTCCATGAGGACTAGGAACAATTTATTTTAGAAAGAAAGAAAAAGTACAGATGTAAGGAAACCTTAGAAATACCTAGGTGACATTCCAATGCTACTTGTTCTTCTTCTTAATGATACCAACTTTGAAAATGTCATTTCTGCTTGACGTTTCGGTGTCAAAATGGCAGAAGTTTCCAGCTTATTAACTGTGGCTACGAATTTTTCTTCAAAAAGGCGCAAACCTCCTTCTTCTTCAGGATTGCTAGGGGGCAATGAGGCCCAAAGAGTTTCCTATTGAAAATACTTTTTTGGTAATATACCCTGTTTAAAAATATATTATGAGAAAAAGTATTCATACCATCACTCGAAGGGCATCCTCAAATGCAAATTCTCTTTTCATTTCCAACAAAAGCCAACGGTAGCAAAAAAGTAGGTCGTCTGCTTGGTGACGTTTGAGGTAGGAATAGTATTCCTTAAACAAACATCTTTTGTGATATTGAACAAATGGAACAAAGTTGATTTATAAATACCGGATCATAGTACATTAGCCCTTCGGATAAATGCTGAAATTTTTGAGTCATTGCGACCCCATCAGAAAGGAAGTTTTTCCTTAGCCTTGTCATGAGAGCGCAGAAGCAAAGGTATGCGTGTGATTCGTCAATCATTGTTACCAATATGGGGGAGAGCAGGTCAGACATACCCTAAAGATATCTTAATTGATTAAAAGTAATTAATCAAAAGGAGGTATAGCAAGTGCAGTTCACCTGGCAGTAACTGACTGACGGATGATTTAATGCATATGTTGTAAGAACATTGTACAAAGAATTGATGTTTTCGTTTGCTTCATCTAAAAAATGTCATGAAAATCAAATAAATTCTCCAACGTAAAAAATATAAATGTACATACTTGCGAAAAATTTGTGGTGGCGGTCAGTTCTAAGAACATCTTTTCGAATCATGTTGGTAACAACTTTAACATTATCAGGGACTTGACCCTGTGAGAAAAGTTTTGTCCACGACTCTTTTAGCGTTTCATAATCAGAGGATTTCTTTTTCATGTAATCTAGCCGTTCTCGACCATTTAGGTTCGATGGGTAGACTCCAAGAAGATGCTTCCATACCACCTGTTAAACATCTACGTGTTTTTTTGCATCATTATTCTTCTATTTGAGATAGTACCTTTCTTAGTTGAGGCTCAACTCCACCGTGATAAATTGCTAAACGGAGCTCACGAGCATGAACAAGTTCACCAACGTTATTCATAAACATTCGAAACTGAAATTATCATGGTTGCTGAGAACTTTCTCTGGGCTATGATCAATGTTATATTTTTACTTGTTGGTCTGAAAGTGGAGGTCTCGGCAAATTGTCCGAAGAAGGTGAAGTCTGATAAATTGTCTGTGATTTTTCTGACATTACAACAACAGGCTTTAAAATGCCTTCGTTCCCAGTGGAAAAAGCTTTTGTCCATTTTGAGAGAACCGGAATAGTCTGGATTATTTTCAGAAATGATCTGTCAAAATTACCTCAAGGTTGTCAAAAATGTTTTTTAACCTGATTATAATGTTTCCTTAAGAAGCTAGCCCCAGCTCTGTTAGATGATGAGACCAAATTCTGAATGAATTAGTTTGAACTTCAATTTTTTGCTCCCAAAAAAGTGTGACTTAATATGATTTTACTTGGATTGTGTCTTGTGAAGGGAGCAAGCTACTTATAGTCTTCTCAAGATCGTGGATTTCAGCAGTTGTGTGTTGGCTTGCTGATTCGAATCTACCCATGGAGTCCATTGTGTCTGTTGTCAATAATCGACTTTCATCGGTGAGCACCTTAAAGGTTTTTTTTCATTAATTCAATTCTTTATTAGTGGGCAGCAAAAAATAAAATTTCTTACTAGTCTTAAAGATGGTTCAGAAGCACAAAGAACTGCAGCATCCAAGTCCCAATCATTTAAGAGGGGTACAAAGTCTCCGGAGCAAAGATAGGCAAGGCGGAAGTTGTCATTTAGTTCAAAAGCACGACATAAAAGACTCCTGTAAATATAAAACTGATGAGAAGACGAAAAAATAAACTAAGTGTCACTCTGAAAGGTTTAGATTTACAATCTATTTTAAAAAATGTAAATATTACCTGAGAGTGTCATAAGAGGTGAGGTTGGGATCCACAGAAAACTTTTTGTTAACTTCTTTTCCTGAGCTATTTACATAACAGGCTTTGACACGGACAGCATCCCGTTCGTATTCAAACAGTGGAGCACTTACAGACATTTTACTTGCACACAATGAGATACTTGTGTTCGCTTTTAACACATCAAGTGAAATTAGTAACTACACTTTGCAAAGTCCATTTGAAGCATTAAAAAACTGATTCGAGTTTGTGAGTTGGTTATGGAAAGCAGTTTTAGAAAGCTTTAAAGCAGTTTAAAAGCAACAAAAAAACAGATTTTCTTCACTATCTTCTGCAACTCTTCTCAGCTGATCTTTGGAACACTCTCAGTGTGCCAAGTCCATGAGGCTTTTTTGGATTTCCGTGGCAACATCGAGTGAATCGGGTCCATCGGATATCACCCAAGAATCATTGGTACTTTTAAGGGTCTCCCTACAAACTGGACATGTTTTGTGATCGACGTTCCATTGTTCAATGCAGGGCAAACAGTAGGAGTGAGTGCATGGTAAAATGACATCTGGTTTACGTTCTAAACAAATGGTGCATTCTTCCAGAGAGTTTGGATTAATATCATTTGCAATCTAAAAATGAAGTTCAATCTCTTTCATAACACTTATATTAGTAAAAATAATAGTAATCTTGTGCAGTATATCCAATGTTTATCTGATGAATTATATTAATATAGTTTCAAAATTTACTTCATCAACTATGGACGTATTGAGCTCAATCAACCTAGATTTGACAGGTGCTTCGAGTGCTGAAGCTCCGTCAACAACAGATGCCTCGTCTGCTTTATGGTCGAAACTGCAGACTGCTGCAGTTTGCGCTTTTAGCGAATTGAAGACCTTCAAATATTGCTTCAGGTTGTAACACCTGCAATGAGTCGCCTCAACATTTTAGGAATAAATCACATTATTTAGGTTTCTCGGTTTCAGATTACCTGTATGAATCTACTTGCTTTGTGGTGGCGTCTAATTTTACGCAGGCTACTCGTACAGTTGCTTTCCAAAATAGTGTCGAATCAGTTCCTTTTTTCACAGCAAATACCATCTATAAACTTGTTTTGTCAAAAAAATGTTGCTTTTACTGAAGGTTGTTTTTAAAGACTCGCCTGCTTGCCATTTGAGTCTAGGAAATGTCCAGCAATCTCATTCAAGTCAATGATGCTAGCAAGAAATCCATCATACGTCAAGTTTGATACCTACGGGTTAATAAAACTGTAGCTCAAGTGACTATCAAATTTAGCAAATACAAGTTACCTGTTGGAAACTTCTTGTTTGACGTAAAAGCTCACCCTGGATTTGAGAAATCCCGTTCGAGACAGAGAAACTGCTTGAGCTGTTAATGAGGTTGAAACCTAATCCTGAAATAAATATCAAACAAAAGATTACCTTTCTTAAAATATACAATAGCTGAAAATTTGGACAGAAAAAGCCCCAAAAGTATTATCGCACCTGAATGTTGAGCGCACGTTTCATGTCCTCCTCGTGTATCGAGATTAGCGCCTGCATCTGCATCTATCAATTTAAATAGTTTAGAACAAAGATAAAATGCACGGAAAATGTAAAATTACTAAATCACTTTTTTTAACCATATTTAGAATACTTTTTTGATTTCAAATATAAAATAGTTGGTAGACAATGACAAGCTGATACGTTACCTGGTGTACTTGCAGGCGTCAAACCCACCTCGACCTCAGTTTTTGAGGTGACCAGACCCATTATTTTCAACCATGGCAGCTTTCGATAACTGAAGGCAAAATAAAAACAGTTTTTTCTTCACTTCAAATCCTTTGTTTTCATCTCCTTCCACTGCACAAAAAACGAACAGCAGCCAAATGAAGTCTAGAGAACCTGCTTACGTCGTAGATATATCCAACCCTTTTCCCAAGGGAGAGTGGGATTTCTTATGGAGCAAGAAAAACTTGACAACCCTTGACTTTAATGACGTATAAAATTCACGTTTACGTTTGAATTCAGTTTTTTAGATTTGAAAGTAATAATCTTCTTTGTTATACTTATACATGTTCGAAAATCTTCCAAAACCCAACAGCTGTCAGATTTTTGTTTGCATATGAAATTTTCGAAATTTGTTGTCGTGCACTAAGTTGTGCTGTAGGACTTTGTTATTTCTACGAAATTAAAGAATCACCATGCAGTCTTCTTGTTCTTGGTGGCTACTTTTCGCGAACGACAAACGTGCTTAATAGAGCTGGAACGAGCCTAGGCTCGGGCCTGATTTTGAATTTATTACAAAATAAGATTTAAGCTCGTCCGAGCTCGAGCCCAGAGAGAGCCCTAAAATTGTCAAATTGAACATTTTAATCAAAAATTTGGGAAAATGATGTCTGTTATGCCTTATTTCCAAAATTCTGATAAAAATTTGGTTGAAGTGAATAGCTGTAGGGCAAAGGTTCATGGTTTCACGGTTGGAGTACTTTTTGTTTTGCTCAATGATTCTCACTTAAATTTTATTAGATTTAAATTTATCACTGAAATATTTTCATCCTTTCATGAGAACAATCACAAGATTTTTTACTTGAACAACCAGGGCTCTCTCAGTTTGGGTAGTGACCTAAAACAAAAAGAAAGATCCCAATCAAAAGAGGCTGCAAATAATACCTGTTGCATGCCCAAACTCAACAGTAATTGGGACGTGGCCAGTGACGGTGATGCAGATCCAGCGTTCTCCAAATTCCTCTCCCATGTAATCGCAGACAAGGGTGGTCAAGGAAGGGCTGTTGCTTTTCAGCCCCTCACAGATCTAAATGGCGCATCAAGAGGGATGACAATATTAAAATAATGGCACTGATAATGACAGGCAACCTTTTTCACAGCTGCATCTCTCATCTGCTTCGAAAGAGAACTGGCAAGTACGTAGGGCTGATCCAAGTCACTCTGTTTCCCTCTGAGGTTCTCCACTGGGACGTCAATCATGAGATCTACCACACCATGCCCTTTACCCTGTTTTTCTTGAAAACAAGGCAAATTTTGGAAGAATTTGGATATTTTACTCATCAGGCCTAAATAGTTACTATAAGATACGACATAATTTTGTCAAAGGTTTCCCAGAAATTTCCCAGAATTTAAGAAAATGTCATTTTTTCAAATATTAATCAAAACAGTTGAATGTCACATTGTATACTTTATATATTTATCTCTACTTTGATTGGCAACTTAAAGCCGTTGAAGCTTATGGAGGAGTGAAAGCTAGCCTGTACTGCAAATTGGCCCCAAGGTGAAACCCATATACAGAGTAGATCGTATAGACATTAAACACATAGACTGCGCCTCCCTGCCCACGCTGCAGTTAATTTGCACCCTTGTAAATTTGGGTTTACTAGCAACAGCTAAACCTGTGCGGCCACTAGCTGGGTCAGCTGTTGGTAAACCTATACGTAAACCCAACATTGATTTTTATGACCCTTTCTCCCTCTATGTATCCGATCTCTATGGAGTAGATCCACATGCTTTGTAGACTATAGGTGTAGATTTTTTTTTTAATTTCACTAGTCAACCCACTTGAAGTGGCGGTGGTTAACCTCACTTTAAGAGGTTTTTGCTCCGACGAGATGGAGGATGGGACTGAAAAGCCCCCAGTGGATGTGCTGATCAAAGGCTTGATTTTCACAGCTTAAGTCTTTGCTGAATTAGTTGTTAACAGCTTAAAAGTCTATGCTGAATTTGTTATATACAGCTCATGAGTCTATTGCTCGAGTTACTGCCCACAGCTCAGAGTCTATGCTGGAGTTTTACTGCTCACAGTTCAGCTCACAAAAGTAGATTTCATCTACCATGTGATGGAGAATTTTCCAAAAAGTCTGGTTTTTTGTCTGGTTTTTTGGAAAGGTGAGTCCTCAGCATTTGCTATCCTGTTGAAAGCAGAGGGGGAAACTCTTCCAAGAAAAATGACCATCAATTTTTCTCTCAGAGGACCCCAACACGTGCTGTCCGGTCAAAAACGGAAGAGGAACTAGACTGTAGTCTGTAGATTCTGAGGGTTAATTTCTGATTTTGCTCTGCTCACACCTGCAGTTACCACTGACCTCCAAGCTTCCAGTACAGCATTTTTCAATCAGCTGATATGCATATATAAAGTGTACGGCTGCTAAGGAGCCTTACTGTAGTTGATAACCTTCTCTTTTGAAGCCTATGCTCAGAAATTTATTTGCTCCACTTGTGCCAATCAAATTCGTCCGTGTGTCTTGAATCTTGATGCGTGGACCAATCAGAAGCGACCCGGTGTTGCAGGGCGCAGGCAGTGTTTTCCTATTCACTTATTCCAAGTTTGTATTTTTGATTTTGTTATTTATCAACTTCAGTCAGGGTGAGAGACATTTAAAGCTTCAAACTCTGAATTTATTCCTTTTAATTTACTTATTAACCTTTAGATAAATAGCTGCTGGTACTCATAATGAAGCTGTTATTCATATTTGCACTTGTCAGTGGATCAGCCATTGCTGAGATATTTTTCGAGGAAAGATTTCAGGATGGAGGTAAGGTGTTGACAGGTCATTACTTTTTTTTATGTTGAATTTAACACTATGTTTCAGATGCTTGGGAAAGTAGATGGGTATCCTCAACACACAAAGGAAATGATGCTGGAAAATTTGTGTTAACAGCTGGAAAGTTTTATGGCGATGCTGAGAAGAACAAGGGCATACAGACCAGCCAGGTATTTGCCACTTTTTGTGTTCCTGTCTTTGTAACAGCTATTTTATCAATATATTTTTTCATTCCTAGGATGCCAAATTTTACGCTGCTTCTACTGCTTTCAAGCCCTTTTCAAACAGAGATAAACCCCTTGTTCTCCAGTTTACCGTAAAGCATGAGCAAAATATTGACTGCGGTGGAGGTTACGCCAAGTTGTTTGATTGCTCACTTGACTCAAAGGACATGCATGGAGATTCTCCTTATCTCATTATGTTTGGTAATGTACTAAAATTCAGTAAGCGCTATCTTTCAGTGGTTGGCTAACATTTTCCTTCACACAGGCCCTGACATTTGTGGACCAGGCACCAAGAAGGTTCATGTTATTTTTAACTACAATGGCAAAAACTTCTTGACAAAGAAAGAGGTCCGTTGTAAAGATGACGTTTACACTCACTTGTATACCCTCATTGTCAACCCCGACGGATCATACGAAGTTCTTATTGATAATGAGAAAGCAGAATCAGGAAAGCTGGAAGAAGATTGGGATTTCTTGCCAGCAAAACAGGTAATCAAAAGTGTTATTTGTATATCTATGGTCTAGGTATCTACCAAGTTGTGACAAATTTTGATAGATCAAAGATCCTGAAGCAAAGAGGCCTGATGATTGGGATGAAAGAGAAAAGATCAATGATCCAGAGGACTCTAAGCCTGATGACTGGGAAAAGCCAGAGCACATTGCTGACCCAGACGCTTCAAAGGTAGTCAATAGAGAGCAATAATAATGACTCTTCAAAATTTTGATCATATTTTTAGATAGATAGATAATTTATTTGTCTTGTGCATATAAGCATTAAAAGACAAAATTAGATAAATATTTGATTCAGTAATCAATTCATGAATCGATTTTCTTCCTAAAGCCTGAAGATTGGGATGATGAGATGGACGGTGAATGGGAGCCACCAATGATTGACAATCCTGAGTACAAGGGCGAATGGAAACCACGCCAGGTGAGAAAATTCTTAAAGTGCAAAGGTGCCCGAGGCTTGAAACTTCTCTTTACATGGCTTTTTCTAGATTGATAACCCAGCATACAAAGGAAAGTGGATTCATCCCTTGATTGATAATCCAGAATGCAACGCAGATGCAGCAAAAGATCTTGGAAAGTATGATGAGGTCTGCAAAATTGGTTTTGATCTTTGGCAAGTCAAGTCTGGAACAATCTTTGATAATGTACTGATAACTGATGATCCAGCTGAGGCTAAAAAGGTTGGTGAAGAGGTCTGGAAGTCTCTCTTTGATGCTGAGAAGAAGATGAAAGACGAACAAGTAAATGCCCTTTTAAAGTAATTTTTAAGCTAGCTTGTAACTCCAAATTTTCTTTTAGGATGAGGCAGAAAAGAAAAAGGCTGAGTCTGAAGCCAAAAATGCAGATGATGATGATGATAATGATGAGGATTTAGATGATGAAGAGGCCACAAAAGAGGTATGATGAAGATGGCTCTTTTGAGTTTGGAACAGTTTTTTGAATTTCACTTAAATCTTTTTTTAGAACCACGATGAGCTCTAATCAGCAAAAGGATCAAAATACATGAAACATTGGCAGCTTTCTAAGACAACGCCAAAAATGCAAAGTCGCAGGGAGTTTGCTTTCATGGCACTCTCTGTAACTTTTTAGAAATCAAGACTTGTGTTGAGTGCCTTGCATCATAAATGTCATTCACAAGATTCATTTTGAGTGCAAAGAAGTTTTACTTTTCAAAGCAAAGTTGTCCCAAAGTTAGCCATTTTCAAAGAAAATTGTATTGAATCCATCCTGTTTTTTTGTTTGTCAATGGTGCCTGTTCATGTTTTTCCAACATTTTTGCTGTAAAGAAAACCTCTTTCTTAATTTTATATACCTACTTGCAGTATCTTCACATGAATTTACCAACTCCAGAGTTGTTGGTGTGTGTATTTGTGTAGCCCCTCATTTGTCAAATTTTTTGTTTATTTCATTCATGTAATGTAGCCATCAAAGCTCTCACGGCAAGGAGTTTAAAAAGTCCAACTCCTATGTCAGTCGTAGGGATAGATGTGCTTGGTAAAGCCTCTGTGATTTAAAGAAGTTTCCTCCCAAAGTTTACTGATACATGATCATTACCCTTATTCTTCTACCTACCCCAACCCCCAAATAATCTTTTGCTACACTAACCTAGTGATGGCAAAATCCAGTTACTTTAGAAGCCAGTATCTAATTGAAAACTTTATGCGCTGTGATCTCTTATCTTTATGAAAATTCAACTTGTTTTTCAAGAAATACAAGTCTTTTATCCATTTTAAGTATTGGTTTGTTCTAATGGCTCATTCAAAAACTGTACCTTGAAGTGAGAAAAGGTCATTAGGATAAAAAATTAAGATGTGGATTTTTTGCTGAAAAATGCAGAACCCTGCAAGGGTCATTTTTACATACACAATAATGGCTTTGGGCCATGCTTTTCTACTGTGTGCAACCCCTGTAACTCTGTCACCTCAGGAGGCGGTAGAGGTGTTAATTTCAAGTGCATTGGTCAACCATCCGATTTGATCTTCAGGACATGGGAATCCAATCATCAAGACAGAAAAAAGGTTGAAGATTTCGATGAAAAACATATTTCTTAGTCAAACAGAAACTTTAATTTGGCCTTGCGGTTCGTGTGTGATTAAAGGAAGTTTGATACAAACCAGTCTGTTTTATATATAGAGAGATAAATTTCTAAAACTTTATTCAGTATTGTTAAACCTGCTAAATAAAGGTGCTTGTGGGATTGGCATGCATGAAACCCCCATTCCCAACTACAGAAGTCGTAGAATGAAGTTTTTGAACCAAAGGATTCTTGAAGACATATCCTTCTCTTGGTTTTTGCTTTAACACTCCATGCACTTCTCCAGTCCTATAGACATCAATTGTTCCCATTTCAACACCCTCTTTTTCACAGCAGTTGAAGTCTCATGTTTGATTGCTTTTTGGGTGTTAAAAAAAGGTACAAGCTTTTTGATTCCAGCAATAAATTAGTAATTCATATTTCTTTGCCTTCATTGAGACTTTGAAAATGTTGCGACTTTTGATGCATGAAAAAGTAATTTTACAAATTTATTTCAGAACGTATTTGTTTAATCTAGCATAATGACTTATGAGTTTTATTGCTTGATAAAAAGATTACCAAAATTCTGTGAGGCCACTTTTAGGTTGTGGAAGTCTTTGTTTCACCAACTCTTGTTCTATGTCAGCATATGTGTAGCAGTTGTTTTGAAAATATTCAGGAACCTGGAATAAAAAAAATTGCTAAGTAATTTTTTATGTAGGCAAGGATAAAAAACTTCATCCTTTATGACCGTTATTGCAAATTTTTCAGTTTTTGACAGAAGTTAAAAAGCTTAATTTAAAGATAGTTTTATCAACACGGGATCAAAGGTTTATTGCAGATTGAAATTGAAAGCCTAGATGATCTAACACCAATCAGATGTTAGGCCTTCAATCGAATACAGCAAGGTGTTGGTTGACACGTTGACACTGTGTTGGGAAAACATATGATTCATTACCTGATACGTTTTACCCTTTCCTGTATCTGGCTTGATCTCTGTTGCTTTACCTTTAAAAGACAAAGTATAATTTCAAACAAAAACCAATTCATTCTTAAAAAATCATTACGGAAAGTAGGAAACAAGGTTTTATAGTGTCAATTGTTTTTTCTTGGATTCATTCGATGACAATTTGTTGCCTTTTCTTAATCGACTTACCAGCATCCTTACCACCCATTCCAATGCCTCCTTTTTCCCATTTCCAACCACTGGACCCTTTGTCGTCTCCAAATCTTTGGAGTTGGTGTGTGCTAGAGCTCAAAGAGAGATTCCGAGTCTGGATCAAAGGTCTCTAAAAATAGTACAGGACTTAATTTGAAGTGAGTCCATGTAAAAAAATTGTTTATGCAGATTAAGATAAAATTTTGTTGTGTCTCATTTGGAAAAATAAAACATGACTTACAATGATCCCTTTGCCCTTGAGTGAAATGGCCGCCATAATAGTTTACTTGAGTCTAAAATGAAGAAACAACTTCCTGGAAGATTTGTGATTTTTCCTTTATATGTTCTCGCAAGATGTAAAGCTTGAAATTGCAAAAACAACAGCTGGAAAACATGAAAAATTCGTGTCTGCTTCTCACCAATAAATGCATATTTCAAAACAATCCCAAATAGTTCATGCACTAATTTAAATGGTTCATGAAATTTGTGGTACTTATTGGCAATCCATAGACATCAATAGTGTATCGGTCACACACAATCTTATTCCATAATGAAGATTACCTCAAAAGGTCAAAATCTGGCATAGGAACCAGAAATCCCTGGCCAACTCTATGAGTTCCCTTCACCCTTGGGCAAAGCTCGCCAACAGCCTTGCAGCCTATCCTTCTTCTCTCACTAGGGGGAAGGCAGTGGTTGTAAACAAGCAATACAAGTTCTAAAGCTAACTCAAATAGTGTTGAAAATAGAGGCTGCCCGTGACCCGACACGAGCATACTTCTGACCCGCAGTAAATAAGAGACTAACCCGGTTATTTTTAGACCATACCCAAAAAGATTTTTTTGACCCAACCAAGATGAAAATTGTTTGATCCAAACCCACCTATTGTTGTGATCCCCCTCCCCTCAAACCTGTAGGCCACTTTGGGATATCCCTGTGGCTGTCCACACCTCCACAGTTCAACTCATGCAAATCTTCACTACTCTCTCTTAAACTCTTAAATCTCCTTCACACACTAATAGCCTTCTTAAACTAGGCTAAATAATAAGGGGCCTCACCCACAAGACCCCTCACACAAACTATATCCTCCTAGCTTATTCACAATCCTGGCACTTCTCAGACACACCCCTAGTTCTCTTCCATGCAAGTAAGCCACTCCCCACACAACTTCACCAGATAGAGCAAGGGGAATGAGGGAAACTATGAGGCAGGACCTCTCATCTAGTACTTACAAACCTTGTTTACCATTCCTCTTGTCCTGAGGCGGGTTTTTCATTCGCAAAAGTTCCAACTTAACAAAGTTCGAACTTAACACTACTCCCAAAGTTCGAACTTAGTTAGGATTGGAAAGATTTTGTTCTTACAATGGTTTGGAATTCCCGAAATTGGACACAAAATATTTTGTTAAATAAAAACAAACCTTTACCTTTATGATTTTATAGAGCTAATTGACTTTGAATTTCTGTTCCTCATAGATTTCTATTAAAAACCTTGGCAAAGTTTGAAGTTTACCAAGTTCGAACTTTGGGAGAAGTGCTAGGTTCAAACTTTGTTAAGTTGGAACTTTAAGTTTGAACTTTCGCAGCTAAAAAACCTGCCTCTGAGGTTCAGTGATAGGTCCAGGGTAGAAATTTTGACCCAGGTCGAGTAATTTTTTGTTGCTCCAGTTGGGTCAGCCACCTTCAGAACTGGAAAATTTCCCCCCAAAATTCCAAATTTTTCAGTTTTTTCACCTTTGGGTCTAAAAAAAATGTCATTGGGTTGGGTCAGGACCCATCTCTCACTAGTTGTGAATGAATGAATGATGTTTTTCGTTTCCATCGCAATCACAAAGTAAAACTACATTCGTGGCAAAATGGTTTCAATATTTAGTAGTGAATTTATCTTTTATAAGATCATAGCTCCTCAAATGTGGTATTTTAGGGTAAGAAATGGAAAAACACAAGTTTTCACTGTTATAACTTAGTGTTCAGTCTTGGTCTTCCGATGAATGATAATTTCATTGCAGCTCAACACTTTTCATGGCGTAACTCAACTGGGTCTGTTGTCCATAATAGTGAACCATATGCAAAGAAAGATCCTCGAAATACGATATTCTCTTTTTCAGGGGTACCCTCCGTTTGTACCCATGTTTCTTCGGAGCTATTCCATAGAATGCCAATTCTTTTTTGGTCATTTTTGCAACATCGTATGTTGCACAATAGTAGTAATGTCTCACACTTTGTCCTTTTCTGATTTTAGTACTAAACCATAGAAGATCATCCCCTTGGAACAAAGACATACTTTGGGATTCTGGACCGACAAATAAATACAAATGGCCTATGACGACGTCCATGCGAAGGTTAGAAGACCACACTGGAATCCTATCCAACCTGAGATTTTCAAATAGTTTCGTTTGAACGTCGCTCACCTGGGCCACGTGTGTCAGGTGAGGTGTCACAGTGATTCGACCATTGTGTGGAGCAACACCATTTTTGACGACGGTATCTTTGAGACGATCACTTTTAAGGTAGAATACGACAAAAACTGAGCTCAATGCTAAAAAGCCAATCTTCTTGGATAGGAACTCTTCTTGGTGATAGTAAAAGAAATGTGCACCTTGACTGAAACTTCTTCCGGTACTTTTCCAATCTAGTCCATCTGCTGACTTAATTTGATTCTCATCTTTCTGGTGACCTAAGAAAATGTAAACATTTCCTACTTTAGGCTCTATCCTCATGTTT
>Ga0194133_10005369_pt1 | contig 16362 bp, 6 predicted proteins | sample TA2KigOf40mmetaG_FD_155448 | JGI IMG/M metagenome (GOLD analysis project Ga0194133, IMG submission 155448) | Freshwater microbial communities from Lake Tanganyika, Tanzania - TA2015055 Kigoma Offshore 40m | ecosystem: Environmental > Aquatic > Freshwater > Lake | place: Tanzania: Lake Tanganyika... | reverse complement strand
AAGCTATAAAATTTCTTTTTTTGACCTTTTTTGAGGAAGAGGATGAAGAATATTCAAACATCCAAAGGAAACAGGAGGTGATACTTTAAAATATTTTTATGAGTCTCTAAATATTTGTTAAAATATAATCATGATTTTAAAAATGCTTATTTTGATGCTTAAGAGCTTTGATATTAATAAAAAAAGAAAAAACTTTTAGTTATGTTTTCATTTTCTAATTTGAAACAATAAAAGGTCATCTTTTTTTCAAAGCCCATACAGGCAAGGATTCATTTAAATTATTTTGTCTATTTTAGAGGCCCAATAAGCACCCAGAATTATAGAATAAGTCCAATATTTTGCCAATAGCAAAATACTCTCAACAGCTGAAACCATGCTGGTATGGGTGTCCTGAATTTTTTATACGCACCGACCACTTTATTTATATCATCTCTCTGGTTCAAACCAGGTCAAAACACTTCTAGGGCATATGACAAGGACCTTACAAAATTTGGCGAGGTTAAGTTTAGCTGTTTTGGAAAGATAAAGGGAAATTTTTGACCCAAGGGTTGCTATGGCTGAGAGGAATTAGGTACCTGACTGAAAACCGTGATCTATAAGGTTGTGAGTTCAATCCCCATGCCAGCAATACTTCAATCCCGAATTGCAAAAAAAATCAACAAGGCACCCTCAGTCAGGGTAATAGTAATCTCCATCCAGTGACCATACACTATGGCGGGACTCTTGTAAAGGCGCATTAAAATCGGAGGAGTCTATACTCCACATGTTTATAATTATTATCATAAACCGCAATATACGACACACAAAAGCAACTTATTTAGCATTTAACTAAATGTTTATTAAAGTTATATATTACTTTGAACTATTTTTAAGATCAACTCAATGGTCTCTTGACTACTGCACCCTTTCTCAGATCGACCACTTTTATCTGGTATTTTCCTTTAATAATAGCAACTACTGTTCCCTTTGGATACTAGCCACATTCCTTTCAATCCAACAGTAAATATTGATACAAGATTGACCGCCAGAACTTTCGGATTACCGAAATGGCAGAGCCCTGTTTAATGCATACACGCCCCTTCCTCAAAGTTATTATCTTATTGGTCCTTATTTCTTGATGTTCAAATCTCCTCAACTTATTCTACCATACATTTTTATAAGAAAGGGAAACCTTTGAGAGCGCTCTTCTGCTGCTGTTATCGCCTATTTGTTATCTATATTTATACAATAAAGAGCTTTTATTTTACCTGTTTTCTTTTGAACACTCTTCATCATTCTTGTTTTTTGGATCATACAAAAGTTGAAGAAAATCACAAGAGCCTCTCTGAATATCTGAGTCTGTATCAAGAATGTCTGTGATGAAGATCTGCCACTTGTGAGTGGTGGTCTTAGATGAGGAGGTGTGGAAAATGTTGGCATAAATTTTAGTTTCAACTGAGTCCCTTTGCTAAGAACAGTAAACCACACAGAACCACTGACAGGCATTGTGAATCTGTAAAAAAAAAAGTTATTTTTGATGAAATTTCAATTTCATATTTGGCACTCAAGGTACTTTTACCTTGCTTCAGCAACTCTTATTTGAGTTTCATCAGTTTCAGGAACAATTGTGGCACAGATTCTGTCTTTTGTTGGACTTTCTAGCAGAAGACTTCTTCCCCAAATTGAATCAGGTCCAGTGATGCTGATGAAATCATCAACATCAAATTCATAGATGCGAGTGAAAAACTTGCTCCCTGGAGGTTGCTCAGGCGATGTTTCAATCACTTGAAAAATATAATTTGAAAAATAATATATATAAAACCCTAACATCTGTCCCATCATGAAGCGGGACAATGCAATAAAAACAGCGAAAAGGGGGGCTTAGCCGCTCTTGAACGTGTTAGTTTATTATAAGGCACAAAAAGGCTTGATTATCATTGTCGAAGAACCAGACTTTCTTTCAGTCTCAATGCTATGTGGCAACAGCTGCAGCCCCAATTTTTAGGGTGAGGTGGTAATTGTTTGCTAAAATGAGCGAGCTTGCCTTGAGCCTCAATTTATTGAAGCATTGTGGTCCTCACTAAATCAATCCCCATCAACCCACATCACCCAACTCCTACCCTAACAAGCGCTGCACACCCTGGATGAGTGATAAATATAGAGAACGTCATTGTTAAGTTGTGTACAAGTGAGATGTTTTAAACTCCTCATGGGAGCTGCCACTGTGGGAATACGAGATGTCAGCCGAATCCTCACTCGCCAAACCCAACTTGCCAAGGGACGAACTTGCCAAATCCAACTTGTCGAATGGAAGAAATAGCTGATTCAGAACTCGTCGAACGGACTAAGTCACTGAATCCCGATTAGCAGAATTGGGATTCGGCAGGTTGGTTGAAATAAATGAGGGGAAACATGCCTTGGGGGTCAGGTTAGGTTAGGTAGGTTAGGTTAGCAATAAATGCCCTTCCGGATAAAAGGGGGAAGGGGGTTGAAAAAAATAAGGGGGAACATGCCCTGCAGGGTTATAGGTAATTAAGGTAGTATTTGGCGAGTTAGTCTGTTCCACAAGTTGTGAATTGGCGAGCTCATCCATTCTACAAGTTATGATTTGGCGAGTTGGGATTCGGCGACTTCACATAATATCTGCCACTGCTACTCTCTAAGTAAGTGTTGATACCTATTGTGGTCAAATGTGGCAATGACCGGCAATGTTTATTGTGCTGATTTTTTCAGTTTGGTAACAGAGCGCAGCTATCATTCTAGAAATACTTTAACTTTAAAAGTCAGGCATCTTCATTAAATATTTTTCAGCTAGAGAAGGAATTTCAAAAACTCATTTTTCATACTTTTGCACCAGAGGTAATCACTAAATTATACTATTCCAGTTGGAAGGTAATTTTTGCAAAATAAGCCAATTAACTTTTATAAGGAACTAGATGACCAATGCCTTAACTATATCTATGTCATACATACATGTTACACTTCTAAGTTTTGGGATTCCCATTACTCAAGTTTCTTATCTGACGTCTGTTATAAAAATCATTTATATGTGCAATCTATCGGTTTATTATTCCTGATAGTATAGGGTATATAAGAGTAGCCGTTAGCGGAGAATCTGAAGTGACGTTAAATAAAGATTCAAAGAAAGCAACGTTGTTTGTCTTTACGGTCAAGGTCTGACACCTAAATCAATTTGTACAACACCTACCCACTCATCTTAAACCTTCTTTAGACATAAACTGTATCATACCTTCAGGCTCTCCAGTGACTGGCTCCAAAGTTGTATCTTGTTCCTCAGTAACTTCTACTGTTTCTTCTTCTTTGACTAGACTCAACTTATTCAATTTTCCATCAAAGTTGATCAGAGGCTTTTTGCCAATCTTTTTACTGTTGCATGTGTCTGATCTTGAATAGTCAATGGGGAACTCATAAACTCCCCAAGAATAGTCACCAGCCTTGTCTGTGGATACAGACAGGTTGGCTTTGATGTGAACTGACTTGTCATTTGAACCTTGTTGGAAGGTGATGGTACCCCATACCCCACTTTGTGAAAAGACAGCTCTCAATTTTAGTCCTGAGGTGTTAGGACTAGGACCAGAATCCCCTTCAGCATTGACAGGTTGATGAAGCACAGCCATACAAAATAGTGCCAGACATACTTTCAGTCTTGTTATGGTAATTGTTGTGGAATTTTGTAATTGAGACCGAGAAGAGGGCATCTTCATTATCTCAGATCTTCTTTTTCTCTCACTCAAATATGTTTTTTGCATCTTCATCACAACAACATGCTGGTAATGATTGTCTAAATGACCATTTCAAGTATGGTGAGGCCCATTTTGTCCTTGTCTGCCCATCAGATTGAATCTCACATCCACATGCCTGTAACAAAGATAAAAAAGAATCAAACAATAGGCTAAAAGTATACTTAATAAAGTATGCTATGGTTCTCAGACAAATTGACCTTTGAGCTTTTTATAAAAAGCTGAATATTGTTAGATCTCAGGGTTCGTATGTGCAAAAAGGGTGACCAATTGGTGAAAGGCGCTGACTGAGAATTAGACCCAGAGTTTGACGGATCATACCCAGCCCATTCAGGCAATTTGTTCCCACCAATTACAAAAGAAATAGGCAAGACACCCTCTGTCTGAATAATGGTTAGCAGCAGTGCAGCGATGAAGAAAGTAGTAATGCATGATGATCCGCTGAAGTCTGGATTGCTACAGAAATTTAGTTGTCAGTACCCTCACTTGAAGATAAGTTGAAAAACTAACCCAACTATATCCATTGCCCTAGTGGCCATTATATTAGGTTGGGATTAGAGATCAAACCTCTGTTCCTTTCAGGAAACCATTGACCCTGGCTGCCATAACCAAGAAATATTTCATGTCTCAGCGTTGCTTTAACGATGGAAAAATGTTGCAATGCATACTTCAAAAGGTATTAGGGAAAAAAGGAGTCACATCTACCGCACCTGTACCAGAGAGATGAAAAATATAGAGTGCGCAAATAATAACACATTTCTGGGGTCCCTATACAATCACGGATTTAGCTGGAGAGGGTTTGCGCTCATGGCAAAAGAATGTACTTATTTTATGATTCCTTATATCCATAGGTCCACAAAAATAAAGAAAATTTAGAGCGCGAATCGGACACCCTTAAAATAAATTCTATCTTTTGCCATGAGCGCATAACCCTATCAACAGCTGAATTTTGTAAGTACATGAATTTCATCTTTTTTCCACCTTTTGTGGGAGATATATATAAAATAGATTTGGAATTAAAAAAAATCTTTGAATACTGTGGAGAACTTTTTGCTGATGTGAATCATAACAACTAATGAAGGTATCCTTATTCCTTTATTAAATTCTGGTGATGACATAAATATCTTCTTATTTACCTATCTATGTACCTGCCTGTGTTACTTATTCTCATGCAAACCGCCGATCAATCTCCACCAAATTTTCCACAGATCTTCCCACCAACTCCGGTAAGGTTCTTACCACAACTATGACCCTGGCAGTCCGACCCCCGGACCCTGGAGTACCCCAAACTCCAAAACCTAAGCAGGTGTATCACTGGAGAAAAACTTTCTGCAACGTAAAATGTTCCGATGGGTACCCATAAAAAATTTTTGTCCTTGGCAGCGCTGGGCCCCGGTTGGCTAGTATTACAATAATTGAACCAAATCATAAAAAATAACTCCCTCTGGCTGTTTTACTCACTATCATAAACTAGGACCTAAGAAGTTAACCACCAATAATTCAACTGTCAAACACATCGATCAAAAAAGGACATTTTTTTTGTAAAACCGACAAAATTATAGCCCATTGGAAAATAAAACATGACAATAAGATAAAAATTTTCCATGTTCTTCTGTCAAACATATGTGACTTTTTTTCCTCGTCTGTGATGTCCTTCTACAGGGTGACATCCATTTCAAATCTTGACAAAAAACTTTGTGTTCCAGACTCGAGAATCTGTCACAAAAAATTTGTCTTACTTTCCATGCCAATCAGTTAGAATTTGAGAAAAAATTTGAATTAATGCATATAAACAGTTGTGATGATGATGAGAAAAAATTTCAAAAGGATGTGGGACAGGATTGTCTAATGCACATAAAAGAGTCAATTTTTAAATCAAAGTAGTTCAATGAAAAACATAAACATTGCCTTTTCATTTACCAAACTTTATGATCTGCCTCTCACTGGAAACAGTTTGTTTCAATCTTAAAAAGTCATGATTTTGAAGCCAGAGGTTACAGGTATGGATTTGGGTCAGAGGCGATCATGAATCCTATACTTAAATGAATAATCAATGAAACATATTCTATTATTTGATAACTTATGTTATTTAATATTTTGTGCTTGCTTGAAAAAATAAAATTGTACTTTTTCAACATTTTAAGAGTATGCCTTGCGACTCGTGATCATATACAGCACACTGGGTGGTTTTGATTTTTTCAGATGGGTTACCCTGGGCGTGAGTCAAACCCGGGCCCCCGGGATGGAAATCCGGCATGTAACCTACTTGACCACCCTGACTTGATTGTTTCAATGTATCTCATGGCCTGTAAATATTAAAATTAAGTAGACAATTATTTTTTGTGCGGTGAAAAATACATAACCCACTGAGCGACCTGCCCATCTAAAAAATTCTTAAGTGTCTTTACTTCTAGGCAAAATATCAAAAATCTGGTAGGTAACTTTGAGCCATCTATGTGGGAAATATGCTTGCCAATTTTCAAGTCTTTAGCTTTATTGAATGTGGGAAGTGAATGAGGTGACATACGGAAGAGCAGACGTCACGCTGTTACAAAAATTCTAAACTCCCCCCCCTCTCTTTGCCCGGGAGGGAATTACTACTATTTAAAAGTATGTTTAACAGCTCTCTTTTATATTTTTTCTGCACATAGGCCTATTCAAAGTAATGCATATATGTGACTGCTACTTGAAAGAAAATATGCTGGGTTTGCTATATATGGAATATTGTATTTCCTTACAATTGTAATAAATGTAGGTATAAGATTTATTTATAACCCCACAACTCTTTAGCACCTTTTGAATTAAAAAAATGTAATCACTTGGGTATACACATACACTATAAGAAACTTTTTTTGTGAAAGACTTCTTTTTGAGAGTCCATCCAAGATTTTCTTTTCAAGTTGTGTTTTCATTTGATATTTGTTTTCAAGTTGCAAATATCAGTGGCATTGATCATGGACATATATTGTGGTTTAAGGTTTTAAAACTGCAATATTTTGATTACTGACTTTTGTTTTAGATCAATTTTTTAAGTGCGCCTTGCAATACACATATCATAACTAGGGAACACTAGGTGGTTTTATAGATTATTTTTGGGGTAGGCTTCCCTGGGCGGGCATCGAACTCAGGCTACTGGAATGGAAATCTGGTGCGTAACCTACTTGACCACCCTCACTACGCAATATAAAAATTATCCCTGACACATAAATGTGATGGATATTCTCAACAACACTTTGTCACTTCAATAACTTTTTGGGCTCTTAAGCAATTCTGTGATACCCTTTCCTATGCTCAGACTGGGGGCCTAAATGGCTTCCATTCTAAGCTCGCCTGCCTTTACCAGTGGAAACGATGGCAATAGTTGATTTGAGGATTGAGTATACCTTGCGCAGAAATGCTATCTTGTTATCAGTGGGTGTGATAATGAGAGACCAGGTGCGAACCTGTCTTGAAATGAGTTTAACGGGCCTGTGAAAGAACTTGAACAATGTGATTAAAAAGCAAAAGTAAGCATTATTGTAAATCTGAATAAATTACAAAACTATGAAAGTTTATCACCTTTGGGTTCACATTTCAAAGCATTTCAAAAAAGTGTATGTACGTATGTAAAATTTATTCTCTTTGTAGCACACTGAAGCATTGACCCTGTTCTAACGTGTGTGTGGCTATCAAAAGTCTGTTCTTAGTCAGATGGTGCCTTTGAAACAGACAATCAAGACATAGTGTGAAGGATGATGCAACACTATTGCAAATTTGAATTAGTATGCAAAATTTCAACATTATTTTTCATGTGAATGCTTCACTTTTTGGAAAAGAATGAACAAACATTTCTCTGGTTTTAAGGATATGTTTTTTTGACAAAAAGCATTCATTCCAAAGTCATGAACTACTTATTTGTTGCAGAAATAGTTATATAATTTGGGTTGGTAAATGTGAATTTAAATACCATGACCTTTTTGTGTGGAGTGTTAAAATTAAGGTCAGCATTAAGGTTACAAAAAAATATCACTTTTTTTACACTTGGACAGACTTTGAATGAAGAGCATGAAAACACAAAGTTTGATATTTCTCCAACTGCTTAAAGGTTGATTAGTTTCACCTTTTGAAAACAAGAAGTAATTAAATAACATAACATTACAAAATGTAATTAAACATAAACAGTTTTTGAAAGAGCTGAAAACTTTCATATTTTTTCTTGTTTTGCTCTACCTGTGCAATTCAAAAGTAGAATGAATCTATCAAATTCATTATGCATACATATCTGTATGATAAAAGAGTGCAAAAAGAAGCAACAAAGTATGGTGGGAAGGGATGAGAGAGAATGTGCATAGCAATACAATGACTGCAAATGATCACCTAAGGATTGAGGATCAGGAAAATACTCTATGACCAAAAAGGAACTCTTAATTTTTACAAGCAAAATGTTGAAACTGCATATAAGGGGGTGCCGTGGCTGAGAGGTCATGGGCACCTGACTGAGAACCAAGATTTAAGGTTGTGGGTTCAATCACCAACCATGGGAGCAATTTTTCATCCCCGGATTGCAAAAAAATAAACAAGGCACTCTGAGTCAGAGTATTAGTAACCTGCAGTAACTTATAGACTACTTTGATGGGACGCTCATAAAGGTGTTGATTTCGCATCAACATCGGATGATTCTATACTGCACAAGATTAGTATTATCTTCAACATATATGTATCATTTTGGATAAGCGTGTAAGGGTGGAGGGAAACTCTTTTACTTTTAGCGTGTGCTTTTACCACTGTATGTACCATCTGCATTTGTACAACTGAAATTATTTTTAAATAACTCTATTTCAAATCTATTTTCAAGAGGGACACTTGGTGTAACTATTTGCTCTCAATCTTTATAGTGGATTTTCAAATCATTGAATTTCAACAGTCGCTGACTGCGCTGGAATCTCATCTTACTGGTCTGAGTTCGACTCCAGATCCTGAGTCAAGACCCCATCATTCATCCAAAGTCACTCATATCAATGTTATTATCCTCCGCAAGTGAAGTGAGTGGGGATATTTAGAATTTTCAAAATGATAGATTTAGATGAGCAGCATGTTGTCCGTCTGTTTGTCTGTTGCTCACCTCAAACTCTTCCCTCAGTTTTTAAGCTAGAGAGCTGAAATTTTGCATACAGACTCCTCATATTAACACAAAAAAGTTACCAAGGGGATTTTTTAAATTTTGTTATGTGGGAGGGAGGTTCTAAGCGAGGGACAGACGGATGCGTTTGCGGTGGACGTACGTACATGGGCCTTTGTTCATAATATGGCTGCCGACTTAAATGTTGTTGTCATGGAGGGCTCTACATTTTTCAGCAAAAAATGCACAAGTTCTTAATTCATTCTCTTCATTTCATTCATTCATTCAGAACTTTAAAAACCTTTGTATTTGATGTAAATATATTCATAAAGATGGAAAAGAATTGAGAAAATAAATGGGAATTGAAATTAAACTCTCACGCCAAACAGGAAAATCTGAAAATTCAACCCTTTTTTTCATTCATTCATAAGATTCCACAAAATTGAAAAAGAAAGTTATAGTTGTTAAAGCTGAAAATGAATGTTTTAAAAAAAATCTCTTTTCTAAACCAGATCGTCACGAAATGAAGGCCTCTGGGCTTGGTTAGGCGCTTGCTTATATATTATTGCTTGGCGTGTCTACAAAGAAATAAAATAATTTGTTTGAAGAACTTGACAGAGACAGGATGTTCTCAAGCATTGCAAAATAAATGTCAAATAATGTTTCCATCGCTTACATTTAAAAAAATGCTTTTCACTACATGCCAGAGGGCCAGAATAGCCAAATTGGTTAAACCAATGCCTATAAGAAAGTGAAAATATCCTAGACAATTGTCAAACCTCTGGCACAAGCATCCTTAGACCTTAACTTGCCAACACTATCTACATTCTATGCATGATGAAGACTTGTCAAGGCATTAACATATTTAAAAAAAAGCTTAATTTGGCTTGAGTAAGTTTACATTGCCATTTACATTTTAAAATTTTAGGGTATTTCAAGCCAGAACCAACTTTAAGATGAAGTGATAATTCAAATTTTCACTACCCATTGTTCAACTTTGAGCCACTTTTAAGATTTAAGGAATACAAACTGTTTTGTTTCAATCTTAGAATGTTAGGAATAGGATGATATTGGAATCTGGCAGTGGGTTTGAAGGTTGAGGGTTCAAACCCAGTCACATCTGTCAAGGTTTACTTGTTTTAACTCAACACAAAATTCATTTACTGTAGGATGTAACAAATAATTAAAGGTGGTAAAACAGTATAAATTAAGTTGACAGGTATATTTTGTCGGAGGGAAAATATCTAACTTCTGCGATTTGGCACATGAGTCGTATTTCTTGTACGCACAAGCTTAGTTGAGCGAATCATATTACTTGTGCACACTAGCTTAGTTGCACTCGAGTTGAATTACTTGTACGGACTAGATTAGTTGTGCAAACTTGAACGGTGTTGGCTGCTTACGCACTAGCTTAGTCATGCTGAAGTTGTATTTCTTGTACCCACTAGCTTAGTCGTATTTCTTCTACACATAGGCTTAGTCTCGCAAACTTGAATGATGTCCTAGGAATCTTTGAAATTAAGCATCTCAGCTCCTAGACAAAAATTGTAAAATCTTGTACACTGAATTCTTGGCAAGGAATTACACTATCCAATGCACTAATTATTTTCTTTTTAGCATCAAAACTCATAGGTGGGAGATGTAATGTGACAGACAGACAGACATACATTATACCCTATGTAAAAATACTAAACTTTGCATGGTCATTACGCTCGCTTGTGGCAATAAACTAGTTTTTCAACTTTATAACCCAAACTGGATAATAAACCCAACCCAATGTTGCATTAAATTAATGATACAATAATCTTTTCAATTTTTTTGTTAGACAACTTGGTTTGTCAAGTTGAACATATTTTTGCCAGATAATACAGTTTAAACTAAACTTGTAGAGATTTTTTGAAATAAGTGATAAGGTGAATAATGATGTTTTTTTTAATTTTAAGAGAGCTAATTGAATTCCAACCCTAACTCTGTTCAAAAGGTTAGGCTTTTTTTCTTTTTTTAGTCCAGCTTGCAATAATTTATCATTTTTTAGGGCACAATTCAAGGGGTTATATTTTTAGTTAGGTTACCCTAAGCTGGTGTTAAACCTGGGCTAAGGGATGGAAATATGCCTGGTAATCTACTTGACCACCCTGACTCCCAGGGCTCTCAAGCTTATTTACCCTTTGCAGGGTTAGGTCAGTTAACATAAAAAGTAAGTTATTCTACAAAATGTTGAAGATAAACCTATAATTAAACAATGCTATCACCTTTTTTCCATCCTCTAAAATAAGCTTTTGTCTTACCTCAACTCATCCCAGCTAGATATTTAATTTTTGTCTGACACTTTATAATTGTCTGACAAAACTCTTGGCCAACAAAAGTTTTTCAAACATCTCATTAATGTTTTACAAACATGTCTAACAAAAAGGAATGTCTAGCAATTACATATTTACAATTTTCATTGCAGTTGTAGCTTCTGAATAAAAAAAAACTTGAGAAGTTTCAGGATATTGAACAAGAATAGCCATAATTGAAAGTAAGATACCACATCGATTCATCTAATGACAGTTCGCCTAATGTCATTTCACTTACTTTGTCAGTTTGCCTACAACCCATCGGGGCATGTTTTACCCTCCCCAACCCTGCGGGGCATGTTTCCCCTCCATGACCCTGAGGGGCATATTTTCCCCTTCCTAACCCTGGGGGCATGTTTCAACATATATGTCAACTGACATGCTGATTAGGTTAGCAATAACCCTATGCTGATTAGGCGAACAGACATAGTATAGGCAAACTGTCCATTAGACGAACAGACATAGTAGGCAAACCGCCATTAGACAAACTGCCAATAGGCGAATCGACGTAGTTGGCAAACAGCCATAGGCGAAATTATGTTAGGGCGAACCGTCATTAGGCGAATCGACGTTTTCCCTGAAAATAACTATCAACATGGAATTTCAGACAGCTTTATCCCCATATAAAAATTTATTAACTTGCCATTTACTTAGATGAAAAAACTTGAATCAGACTGAACTATCCAAAATTGAATGCACTTCATTTTTTTATATCTCAAGTCAGAACTTGAAACTGAAATCATCCATGATTGAACTCCATACTTATCATGTTTTTTAGGATATAACCAACCTGGACCTACCTTAAAAAAACCTGACCTGACATTTACATCAAAAAGTTCATAATTGATAACTTTCAACAGACAAAGAATTCTCCATTTCAAAATATCTAGAAATAAACATGAAGAAAAATGAAGCAATAATTTTCAAATTTAGCAACCTGTTTTTTTACACTCCTCATGGTCTTAAATGTTCTTAAATGCATGCTGAAATAACACTTGGATGTAAAAAATAAGCAGTTTCTTTATGGCAGTGGTCACTAATTTGCAAAACACATTTGTAAACTCCAAAGAATCCTTCATGTGTCAAATTATTTGACCAGTTTACAACAACTGTGTCTGAGTTGGAAACAAACCTTTGACACTATCACTTGCATATATTCCTCATCCATCAAACATTATCATACATGTTAAAACTAGGTCCTGCTGACAGTTGCCTATTAAAAAAAGATTTTTGAACTTGAACTTATTCCAAAGTGGGGGGATCAGAGATGCTAAATTTGGATGAAAAGTCTGGCCAAAGATTAGCCAGTCTGAGTTTGACCACTTGGAAGTTGATTTAGCATAACATGAGACAACACCACACCTTCAAGTCCAATCTGGAGGAAGGATTTGCACTACCTAGAGAACAAAGCACTCAATCGACAAAGCAGATTGACCCCCACTTTTTTTCAAATTTACAACATTCTCAAGGTTAAGAGTCTTTGCAGAAGTTGTGCTGCAGATTTTCATGCCAAAATCTTTTTTCCCATGGAAGTGAAAAGGATTTTAAAAAACAACTGAGCATATCATTCTTACTTTTGAAGGTAATTTTGAAAAAGTTTAAAGTTCACTGTCACTTCAAGACAAGACCTTCTTCACTAAAATCATAGCCTTAATTGAACTTTTCACCCTTGTGCACCAGTTGGCTCATTCTTAAACCTGTTTTTTTTGTATACATGGGAGATGGCAAAATTGAAAACAATTTTTCTTCCCTGATTGCTCCCTCTTTTGTCAAATGTCACACTTGATGTTTTGTTTATGGGGAAAGGTTTTTCCAGCAAAAATGTCAAACTATGGGCTTGAGCCACATTGCAAAAATGTGACAAATGACTTCTTCAGTTTACATTTGAAGGGCCATCATCTCAAAGTGTTTACTATTATCAACATTAAAAGATCAGACAGTACATCAGGAAAGATGAGTGTATGGAAAAATAATAATTCATTTTTCAAAAACTTTTTGGAAAATGGAAGTTTGAAATACTACTAGGTAAACAAAAAAGTCTGCATAATAATGTTATAGTTCCCTGAAATGTAAAGTGAATTAGAAATCAGAAACAATATTTTATATCATGCTCAGTACACCATCCTTTAAGTAGCAATCACATATGTTTATATGAATGACCTTCGAATCAGGGTGTACAGAAAACCATTCAAAAGAGATCGGTTGTTGGAGTTAAACAGTTCAGTTTCTCTAAATCTTTTATTTGGAAAGGAATGTGGTCCGTCATCACAGTAATAAATGCAAAAATCAAAGGAACTATTGTAACTCATACTTGTTTTAATAGCTATTGGTGAAGTTTAGCCTGTGGCAATGTTTTTGACACTTTTAAATTACTATGATTGAAGGCGACCGCTACAAGTTTTTTTTGCAGAGAAAATCTTCCCAAATACAGATTTCACGCCAACATCTTCCCAATAATTTCTATCGATCCCAGGGTAAGAGTAGCTGGTATTGATGGAGTCTTTCTCCTGATGAAAATAAGATACACTGTATGCCAACTTTCAGGTGTATCCACCGGTTTTCAGGTATATCGCCCCTATTTACACTTGGCACACCGGAATACACGTGTTAATGGTGCAAACCAGTTTTTAACCACCATAAAACACGTGTAAACACCTTAAAATCATAGTACTCCATTCGATGCTACAACCATTTCAGGCAGTTGTAAGTGTTATGGTAATATCAAATGACAAATAGTTGGAAGAATTAGGGCCTGGGCAGACATTTGACCCCTTGGATAGTCTTAATTTGTGACTATCTAATTCAGGGAGGTCTTTAGTAGTTCAAAGTAAAAAGAATAATTAGATATTTATAACATTCAAGCAAAGTGAATAAGTTTTATTGATCAAACAACTCAAAGATGGCAACCATCTTTATCAGATTAATCACGATCAATACTTTTTTGAGAATCCAACAATAAACATAAAATAATGTTTGCAGATTATTTTTACCCTGACTGAGTGTGCCTTTTCGCTTGACTGGGGATTGAACCCGCAACCTTAGATTATTGTCCAATGTCAAGTACCTTAATTTGAACACTCGGCCACACTGATGTCCCCTATGGTAAAATATTATTTAGACTAAGATAGTGATGAGTCTTGGTCTAAAAATTTTGACCTGGGTCGGGTCAGTCATCTTTGGTTTGGGCTTGGATTTGGAAAACTTCACCTAAAAGTACAAAATTTTCAATATTTTGCACTTCGGGTCAAAAAAGATCTCATCGGATTGGGTCAAAAAGTACCCAGGTCAATGATGGGTCAACATCTTATTTACTGTGGGTCAAAAGTATGCTCGGATCGGGTCAAGGCCCATCTCTACCTAAGATTGAGCCCTTGTACCTGAAATCTATATTCTCTAACTGTAAGACTATAAGCATTACCCACTTCTCGACGTCGCTACTCTACTCAAAGAGATAGGCTTGGCAGACGAAACGTTGTTACTGCTGCTGATCTACAATCCTGAATGACAACTTTGTTGACAATCAACTGATTACTCTCACCCTACATATCTATTGATATCTGTTAGCTGTTGATACTCTATAGATATCAACCACTAGACAACTCTTGTTGATACTCTCTGTTGCGAAGTCCACTTCTCATCTAGACTCGCGAGTTCGCTTCGCTAGCTCTCTCGCTGTGACGAGAAGTCAATGCTTCCTATATTATCACTATAAAATACATAATTGAGATCTATTCTGCAAATTAAGTAAATAATTTTTGCAGGAGATATTCATTTTTGAGCTTTAAATAGTTATTTGACATTTTAAGATGCTTTTGGTAATTTTAACACTTTGATAGAAATTAATTTTTTTCCAACACTTGCGAAGAACTTCGCATATGCTTTGTTGAGTAATTCGAGTTCTTCATTCAGAACGAATTATCTCGCCTAATATGAATAACAAAGTTCAATAATAAAGCGAGTGAAAGTTTGGAAATGTGCAATATATTCAAAATTTTACGGTTTGATGCGGCTCTATATCCAAACCATCCGATCGGATCGACGTTCATGCAGAGATTATTGACGCACCAAAAGTCAATCAATATTTTTGAAGCCATAAAAAGCAATTTAGGAGTCGTGGTTGGAACCAATGCTCATTACCACAACCAAGACCTTATCTTTTGTGGCCTAAATCTCAACTATCGAAATTGTCAAGGAAATTTAATCAACTTTGTTTAGATGCCATCGATCATCACAAGTTTGAAAAAAAAACAGGAAAGAACCTAAAATTTCATCATATCTGGTTTTTTCAATTTAGAATGTATCACAAAAAAGTGGGGTTTTTTATTGGACATCAGTTAATGCTTCCAACTTTATTAAAAATGGGCCTTAAAATGTAAATTTCATGAACCAAATGAATCTATTTCAATACTGCCCAGAATGAAAAAATGACCCGTCATTTTGACATAAAATTACACAGTCGTCAAACAAGAGGAAATAAACGGAAAAAATTCTAATAATGTGTTTAATAAATCCATAAACAATACACCTTTTTGAATTTTTTCACGGGCAATTCGGTAAACAATACGCATTTTTTAGTTTTTTCATGGGCAATTCGGCCATAAAAAGTGCTAAATCTCCAATGTTGCTATTTGCTTCAAAAATTGCCCGCCACACCATGAATTTTTTCCGTCGGGTGACTCTTCTTTACATAACAATTACCGATACCAGTCTCACATGCCCACACAAACATACAATGTTAGCGACTATAGGGTTATGGCCCAAAGGGGCCCGACTGGAAAATTGGCTCAACATTTTCCCAAAAATTACACAATTGTCATTTTTTTAACAAAATGTGTCAAATGTTGAATATTGAAGTGGTTATTTATTCGTGTATTTGAAAATTATACCTGAAAATGGCATTTTTTTGTCTATTTTTGGCAAAAAATCCCGCATTTCACCAATTCTCTTTCATTCCAATATTGATCAAAATACAGTCATTTTTCTGGTAGGGCTCAAGGATGATGTGACACAACAATACATACACAAGCATCAAGCATATATAATGTAAATACTGCACTTATCAAGAAGTCATCTACGTTACTTGTCAAGACCCTCACTACCAGAAAGTATGGCCTCAATTGTGCAATATTTTAACAAAACAAACCTCATTGGTGATTTGTAAGATAATTTGGCACAAATGGTGAAA
>Ga0194133_10005366_pt1 | contig 16363 bp, 18 predicted proteins | sample TA2KigOf40mmetaG_FD_155448 | JGI IMG/M metagenome (GOLD analysis project Ga0194133, IMG submission 155448) | Freshwater microbial communities from Lake Tanganyika, Tanzania - TA2015055 Kigoma Offshore 40m | ecosystem: Environmental > Aquatic > Freshwater > Lake | place: Tanzania: Lake... | reverse complement strand
TGACTTTTATTTGATTTTTCTAATTTGTAAATGTTGGTTTGTTTACATTTTTGAAAACAAAACAAAACACGCAAGGTTTTACTTTTGCTCACGAAACCTCCTACAGTTTAGTAAGATCCTGTCAGAAATGATTTTGTGGATCCTTTTGATGACTTTGGTAATACCCGCCGTGGCTGAGAGGTCATAGGCACCTAACTGAGAACTAAGATCTAAGGTGTGGTTGTGGGTTCAATCCCCCGCCACCCATGCCAGCAATTTTTCAACCCCGGATTGCAAAAAAAATCAACAAGACACTCTCAGTCAGGGTAATAGTAATCTGCAGTGGCCATAAACATCAATGGCGGGACTCTTATAAAGGTGTTGGTCACGCATCAACATCGCCTAAGTCTATAATTCACAAGATTATTATTATTATTATTATTAATAAACAAAATCAACAGCTTTGGCAAAAACACATTGGGTCCTCCTATGCCAAATCTCAGTTCACAAGATACAAAACTGTGGGAGGAGATAGAGGTGACAGACAGATGTTACCCCCTGTGGTAAAATTTTAGTGTAATGAAAGATCTAGCTCACAAAATGTGATCAGGGTAGATGCTGTTAAAGTTAGTTATCCAAAAAACTACCTACAAAAAGTTCAATATCTGGGCTAAAGAAATTACTTTATCATAACCAAAGCCATCTTCCTTTCAACCTGGATTGCAAAGAAAATCAGTGGATTCGCATTCAGAGGAATAACAACGAAGTGGCTTTCATCAGGCTCTTGGTGATGGCTAAACAAACCATGGGCCAATCATACCCGCAGGCTATTATTAATAACACAAAATTTCTTAATAATATTTTTACCCCTGTGGACCCACACGCTGGCAAAAAATCCTCAATCCTAAAAGAAACACTTTTGAAAACAAATTGTCATCGGGGTTACCTTACACCTTTAGTCCATTATCAACCCTGAGGAATCAAAAAAATATTAAGAAAAACTCATTTTATTTACTTTTTAGACTGAAAACGTATGAAGAAGCAAAATGATGTGGACATCCTTAATTGTCAAGACAATGATGATTTAACACGTGGTATAAAGTAACTTTAAAACAACAAGATGGTTTGGGACTACCTTGATAAGCTACTGTAAAATAAAACCATATAACTGATTTGGGCCATCTGGTCCAATCTATATTGAACAGTTCAGACGTTATCACAGAGTGTGGACTTTACACCAAAAGTGGAAATGATATGACTTTGATTGGGCTTGCTTTTTTCTTAAAAATCTTTCAAGTTTTCCATCAATCTTATGGGGAAAAAAGAAAAATAGCTTTTGGTATTAAAAGATTAAGTTGGTCAATTTAGTTAGTTGGCTTTTTCAGTCTCATTTTAATTTATGCTAATGTTTAAGTCTTGAATAATAAATGATGGAAAAAATGTTGGAAATACCTAAAAATGTGAAGTTGGTTTTTTCTGGTGCACAAAAAAGTACCTATGTACAAAAAGGATATTTAGCTATTACTTTTTATAAAAGCATTAAATGAGTAGCTCTTTGACTTTATAAATTTAAAACTTGTCTTTCGTGAAGAGAACTTTGCTGACTAGAGACTTAGAGAGAGAATTAACACCGGAAACAAGACAGACAGACTAGAACCCTAAACAAGATCTTTCTTTCATAAAAAGCAAATTTTGGCAACTTTTTTAAAATCGACAACATAAATAAATACTCATCAGGATTAAAGTCAATCCAGGTTGTTGTGTTTTTGACCCTGTTGTGTGGCGTTGGTGTAGTTTGTATGTCTTAACTCTGCTGGCATGTGTGGAACATGGTTGTTCTTGTGGACGACTAGGGTTGTGTTGGGCAGGGCGTGCTGTTGAGCATACATGCCATTACTGTCCCCAACAGGTATCCAGGTTGTGTCCTCCCTTATCTCTGCCATTGGGTTCATCTTTCGGTGATCAAAAGGCTTAAAGTGCCGACCTGTAGGTCCTACAAAAGAACTCCTTCCTCCACCTGCAATGACGACCCCTGGAGGACAAAAATTATGATGACCGAACTTTTTTAAGGTGATCTGTATTCTAGAAGACTACCTGGAGAGCCTGGGTTGACCCGCGCGGGCAGGGTGTTATGAGATACAGGCAACGGGGATCCTGCCTGTTGTCTTGTTCCATTTGGACAAGTATTGGCCGGCAGTGTATTAAAACTTGCCACTTGAGTAACTAAAGGATAATGAACTGGGGAGCCTTGCCTAAAATCATGTTTGAAATAAAAAAAGATGTTCAAAAAAATTGATGAGAATTTTTTATAACCTTGGGGTGGAGCAAAGAGAAGTTGTGGATGATACAGTCGAGGTCGATTGTGTGAGGTCAATTATTCTGGGATCCCTGACAGACCCTGAAAGCAAAAAAAAAGATTTTTTGCCTGACCGTCTAAAAATTTTATCATTTGAATACTTCACCTATTTGTTGTTGCTGAAGCATTTGTTGCTCTGAAAATGAAGTCAGCTTCATATTGGTGCATCGCCCGTAGGGATCCTCTTCTTCAGGAGCTCTAATATGAGTGAGATTGTTTCAATACACCTTTCAGAAGTCTTGCTTTTCTCAAGTTATTCTTTACCTTGACTGCACTGGTCGTCGGATGACAAGGGTGCCGTCAGGATTTTTAAACCCTACCGTCCCATACAAAGCGTTAGGATCACTCGCCTGAGGGACGAGGTTTGGCACTTCTGGGGTCTGGACCTCAGAGCAACGTTGAAGGGAGTAACTTTTCCAGTTATTCTGTGCAGCAGTACCACGTTGGGTGATATTCATGTCATCCAAGCTTAAAAAAGAATTGAATTTTACGAAACTTCAATGTTTCTTTGATGCTTAAGAAACTAACCTCGTCGACTTCCTGTGTTGCTGCTGTATTTCTCTTGCAGAAAGACCGGTCTGATGCTGGTCAGGTGGACTGGCAGAGCTGGCCGTGCTCAATGAGTCAGACCTTGGGGTTATGTCGTCGTGGGGTAACCCAGAATCGACAGACCGGTTACTACGAGGAGTGTGAATGTCCTAGAATTCAACATCATATTTTGTTTTATGCGACCAAATGAATGAAAGATCAGGAAAAAAAGCCATGGAATTGACATTTTTTAAAACAGTTTCAGTATTTTTTCTCATAAATTTAGGCAACGCGTTTGAGCAGGTTTTTTTGCTCCAAGAACAAATCCTAGAGAGCCTGGAAGAATCGCTGGATTGGATATTCTTTGGGGAAAGTGCGATTCGTATAGAATAAATTAAGCCTTTAAAACAGGAAGAGATTTTTTTCCTTCGTCTTGGCCGAGTAGTATTTGAAGTGAGAAAAAACTTTGTATAATTTACTTTTAAAATTCGGTCTATGGCAGAAAAATTTCCCATGCTATACAAAGATTATTAAAATTAGTTATTTTGATCTATTCAACATTCATTTTCCAATAGCATTTTTCCTTTTTATTGTTATTGTTGAAAACTAATCTTACTTGCAAGTCTGGGTGCTGGACTGATATTTGAGTGCGTCGGGGAGCAGGTCGTGGCGAGGCCATCATTTGAGCCTGTGAGGGAGATGTAGATCCACTTTCGTGACCTGAAAGATGTCATTCGAAATGAAAATAATACTTAATATTTGCGTTTGATGACCAGAAACTTTCTTTACCTGGTGGTGGAGGCAACTCATCGCAGTCGTCTTCGTCACCCTTGATAAAAAGCTTTTTTGAACTACAAGATATGGGTGGATCAAAACTGTCTGAAAAAATCTTACATCATTAGAGTGAGTTTGTCCATCAGGAGGATGAGGACCAGGGTCACATCTATTCCTTGCCATCCTTGGCGACTGATTAACACCTGATGCACAGACACTAGGCCTTAAATGAGACAAAAGACAAAAAAATCATCATAAACTTGTACTCTCTTGCATCAGACATTTTATTTTTAAATTGTGAATATAAAAACCTCGGACTTTGGGTTCCAGCAGTGCCGTCGATGTTATCAAATGCAACCTTGTGCCTTCCTAAAGTGTTAGACTGGTGAGCTGGCGACAAGTGCTGGCCAGGACCAGATAAATTTGTTTCACTTTGCCCAGATAAAAGTTGTGTTCGTTCGTCTCCGCTTCCTCCGTCTAAGGCCTAAAATACATAAAACCTTCAAAATTCTGAGCTTAAAACCAAGATGAATCAACTTACTTTATCTCTTTCTATTGCTGCTCTAGCAAGGGTGTTCATAATCAACTTTTTAGGGGCAGATTCGGAAACGCTGAACGTCTTCCCAAATGCAACAATAAGCATCGCACTTTCGGCAGGATCTTTTTTCACTGATGTCAGTTCAATGTCGTTAACAAGTTTAATGCTACGTGCATTTCGTACAACGGCACGTCCCACTGTCACCCGAAGCTTAAACTTCCAATTCTGTTAAAAACAATTATGCTTGAAGACAATGTGGATAGGTAAAATGGTAAATGAAAAAAACCTGTTTAATGGTCAAGAACAACCAAATGACAATCCATAAAAAGAGATGCATAATGGTAGCTATGACACAACTCAAGACTGTTCCGTCCAACGATCCCTTGTAGATGAGGGTGTAATCGTAAAGAAGAGGCCCATTACAAACAGCCAAGGCAATGAGGACACACATGGCTGAGCAATGAGCAAAGTAAGACCACAAAGTGGTTCGACCCTCCCTGACCGATATTGAATGCTTCTCACGCTCAAAGTCGAGGAAGGCCATGAATTTCTGTCGGCAAAAAAATTTGATTCACCAGTTAAGGGTAAAAGATTCATTTAGCATATTCAAACGAGTTAAGTTTACCTGGTAACCATACATATATAACACACAAGATGATGATGTTACAATTACGGAGCTGAGAATGAAAAGTAGCAAGCTGATTGGAGTGTTGAGAAGAAAAGGCTCGTATTTGTGAAGAACATTTTGTGGTCCAAGAACTTGAACCTTGTACATAATAGAAAATCCACCGAGAGACATCAAGTGCTGAAAATAAGTTTAAAATTGACCAGCTTTTTTCTCCTTCAAACAAATAAAGTACGTCGATGAAACATCTTAAATTAATGAATTTGGAATATATGTGATGCTCATTCATATCAACTTTTCAAATTTGTTCTTCTATGGTTTTCACATTCATTTTCTAATCTCTCTCTTTAAAAATTCACTTTTTTCCTTTTCCCAAACGCACAAGATTTAAATGTACGAACAAATCGGATTACCTGAATGCTGTTTGCCAATAATTGTAAAGAGAACAAAAAGGAGAAGCCTTTGTTTGTGTTCCAGAACACTGCAGGGTATCGTACTGAAAAAACGAGCAAAGCGAACCCATAGTTGATGAACTCGGGGGAGCAGGGCCACCAGTTTTCCTCTGCCTCAAGGTAGGCTCTGATCTGGGCTGCAGGATGAAGATATGGAGCCTGGAAACGAAATTTCAGGATTCGTTTTTCAATAGTCTTTATAAAATGTTAGGAAACCTGTGTAGTTGTAGCTGTGGCATTGATCATCCCTCCAGTTAAAAAATGCAAAATAACTTTTCGATCAGTTGGTGGGATCAGCCAATCCAAATCGGTCTTCCAAATGTGATCTGGAATAAAAAAAAAGTAAGTATAAATTTTGAACCTGACATTTTTTTGAGAGAGTCGTTTTCTTTTCTCTCTTCTCAGAATTAAAGCAGAAGCATCTCTGTTTACACATTCCATATGCAAAGATCTTTCTTTCCTTACCCCCAACCTTCTCTCCCTGCTATGGGTGTCTGCGTACGTATGTTTCAAACCATCAAACATTAATGCAAACTTTTTATTTCTACTTCAATTGCACAGATGGTGGGGAATTTCGTACCGCATGAAAAAAAACTTTGCCACAAACTAGAATTGAGATCTCTGAACGGAAATTTCCCATTTTTTTCGCTCAAAAACGAATTTCCAATGGATGGAAATAATATTCAGAACAGATAAAAATTTTGGAGAATACATCGAATGCTATAAAACGTTTTGAAAAAATCATTCCTAATCATCAAAATGTAAATAGTGAAGCAGTCAGGAGAAAGAAGATTAAAATGTGATTAAATTTCGAAAAATTCAAAGTTATTTTCCCCCCTTTTGAAAGACTTTAATTATTTTCGGATTAGGCTATTAGCTTTCAATAATTTCAACTTGAAAGGAAAAAGAAGAAGCATTACGATACAAGCCAGCTTTGGTGAAAAGGCTAAAAAAAATATTTTCGGAGATGGAATAGATTCATTAGTTTTGAGAGAAAAAACGAGCTGTTCAAATGAAATGACTTGTCAGTTTAAATAATGCTTTGCCATTTTTGAAGTCATGTTTTGTAGAGGTAAACATGAGAAAAGTTTTAAAAATTGCTAGAATCAAATGAAAATTTTGAATTATGGCCTATCAAAAAACTGCACTTTTCCTTTCCCACCTGTTGTGATGATTGGGCGATTAAATAATCAGCTTCTAGGCAAAAAGCATATTGACGAGAATGAATATTTTCATTCTTCGATTCTTTCGTACTAAGTATTACTCCCGTCACCCTTCCAGAGGGTTCAAAAAAAGTAAATTTTTCAGTTACAACCTGCAGGTTTCTTTTGAGCCATCCATTTCGAATAGTGTGGCGGCCTGTCATCTGCTAAACTATCCACACCTGTTCTCAAACCCATCAACGGTCCCAAGATCCATCAAATCTAAATGGGGCCGTGATCAACGAGGAAATTTGACAGGCTTTCCCGGAAGGGAAGTTAGACTCTCAGAGGGAAAGAAAAAGACGTTCCAAAATGAGATAAGTGTTCTTTGGGAGCTCCTAAAAATAAATTTCCATTTCATTAGCCCCCCAAGAGCTCTCCAAAGCGTCTTGAATTGTCGCAATAAAAGTAATCGGTCCATCATTTCTGTCCTCATTTCCACTCCCACAAAGTTCATTTTTATCTTCCAGCAAAAAAAACCACCGACGACGTTCAGGATGAGAACGGCTAGGGTTTGTCCTGATGCTAAGGCAGCCTTTTCAACCTGAAATAGTGGAAGTGAGTAGAACCTCTGCTGCTCCCGTAAAAAATTTCCTTACAACTTTGGCCGGTTGAAAACTAGACGCTGTAACTTGTTATTGATGAAGTGTTGCACGAAAAGAGGTGGGTGATTTTTTACAGCAAGACAGACACGCTGATCACGCGTTTCATTTCTTCAGACAGGCCTCGTCGGTCTGCGGTCCCCTCTTCTCACACCCTAAACGTGTTCATAAAAAAACGATAGACCGAAAGAACAATAGTAGTAGAAACAGGGAAACAAAAACGTTTCCGTCTGTCTCGTTGTTGTTAGTTGTTACAACTTATCCTCGCGTTGAATCGAACAAAGCGTCACTCGGGCCAGCTTTCCTATTTGCTCTTGCTTCTCAGGATAGCCTGACTTTAGGGAGTGGTCGGAGTCGGACGCGGACGGACAGCGGCAGGGAAGAAGGATTCAAAATAAATGTAATACAAGAAGCCGAAGGGACTTTCCCAGCAGCAGACAGTGACTCATTGGAGTAACCTAAGTCGGTCGACTGCTTTTAACTAAAAAGAAACGATTAACGATTAGAAAGTAATCTCAGTGGAGATAAGGCAAAAAAACTACCTTTGTTGTTACCTGCATTGACAACTTAGAAACCCCAAATAAGAAAAGTTTTACACTCCGGTCCACTATTTTTCTGTTACCCGCTGCCAAGACCAGAGGTATCGAGACTGAAATTTCAGATATTCTGGGCACGTAGTTAAGACGGCAACGCCAAACCCACAGGACCATATGTTTGTCTGCTTCCATCCATCAATCCATCGTGCCGACACTGATTTTTGACTGAAAAGGCATTTTCTAAACAGGCAAGGAAAAATGCTTGAATGTAAGCATCCCGACGGCCCAACCCAACCTTCTTCAAACAAACGAGAAAAAAATACCGAAAATGGAGATCTAGAAATGCCATGCGTACTCGCAATTCAATTAACAAAATCAGTCCAATTTGGGTTATTAGACCTACCAGTTACCACTACATTTTATAAAGCAACAGAAAAACTGGTTTCCTAATCAAATCGTTATCGTATTAACGTAGATCTAAACCGGATAATAAGAGATTTACTGGTTGGTGGTTTCACAGGAAAAATACCTTCCATTTTCAGCTAATTCCCTCTAATTTCTACGTCCTAAAATTATCACCGTACAGAATTCTTTGATTTCCAGATGAAATCTTCCTTTTCCTACTTTTTTTCTACCTTGATGATACATAGAGTAATAATTTGGGGACGCAGAAAATTGAGGAGATTAGCTGGAAACGGTAGGTTTTTTACTGTGATTAGGTTTATAATTATACACGTATGTAATATTTTTTTCAAGGTGACCAGATGGGGCGATTTATCGCCGTTTTTTGTTACTTTACTATTTCTAAGTTCAAGGCAATTTTTTTGTCAAATAACTTGCGACTTTCTTTCAAAATCCAGCTACTTTTGCCTAAAACCAGAGAAAAAAGGCTAAAACCATGAAAAACCATCAAATTCTAACAAAATCCAATGAAATATTGCAAAATGCTAACAAATCAAATCGAACTCTGCCTAAATCCTGAAAGAAACCCTGAAAATCTCATCGAACCATCAGGTTCCAACAAAATCCTTTTCCTGACACTGATAATTGAAAAAACATTAATCAAAGCAGCCTGTTAATCTGGTCCTGGCAATCTAGCTTTGACGTTGTTGATTAAAAAATAAAAAGTCATAATAACTTGTAGTTTCTGGTTACAGTTTTCTGACATTTTGTCTTCAAAAAGATGCCAGTGCCATACTATGGCAAAAATGCATTTGTGAACTCATGGCTCACCAACCCTGAGCTCTTCAGTTGGCTTATAATTAAAAACAGCATTTTGTAAGCTGTGCCATTGTGCCTTGAGACCCCATCTCAGCGACCATCAAAAGCATTCAAGCACAGGAAAACACAAATTAAAATGAAAAAAAAATGCAGCAAAATGCCTGACCAGAATGATGGCCCTAACCTCCCAAGAAAACACAGTACAAACGAAGAAGCACCAACTGGAGCTCCGAATTGTTGTGCGAGTCAATGGGTTAGCAATAAAAAAGCTGCAAACAAAAAGCCCTTCAGGGTTAAGCCTGGAAGGTAAAAGGTTAGGTAAGCAAAAAAATAGCTCCCACAGGGGTTAGGCCCAGATGATAAGCCCGGCAGGGTTAGGCCTGGAAGGTTACATTAGCAATTGATATTTTATGTTTGATACATTTTTTGAGTGATTTTGTTTTCTTTTGCAGCTGCATCAGAGGACTATTCAGAAACTCAGGTGAGGCAACCATCTTTCTCCTTTTGTAAGGGTATATTTCTTGTAAAATTTATTCAGCCTTTGGCAGAAATGCTCGACTTGCGCCAGCTGCTTATTTACACACTAAAAGCTCAGCTAGACTCTAGGTCAAGAATTTGGCTCGTGCCCTTCACTGGTATCCAGATTTAACGCTTCTTCATCTACCGCAATGAAAACTATAGGACCGTGTGGAGTTTTAACCAATAGATTCAGGTTTTAACTGACATGTTTATTGTACCACTGGAATTACTAAATATACAAATCATAAAAGCAGGCACCGAAACAGCTGAACCTCTCACCTGGGAAAACCTTCATCCTATTGAGGTAACTATACACAGTTGGTGGTTAATCTTCCAAATTCAAGACAAGGGCTGATTTTTTGTCCTTAGTTTACTACAAGTACAACGTGTACTCAAAAGTGCAGTTTTCTTAGGATGAAAGACACTAGTCATGAAGGGAACAGTTATCCAATTGCCACGACATAGAAAAGGCAAGAGAAGCTGGAAGTTCTCTCTGTGTGTGTAATCTAGGATTTTTCACCCTTTCATACTTAGTACTGATTTTCTTAGGCCCAGATTGTTTCAAAAAAGCCCAAGGTCTACGGCAAAATGACGGGTATTTAGAAAACAGTAACACAATATACTTAATCTTGTAATTCGATGCTCTTAATCTAGTATGCCGCTTCCTACGTCTACGGTTGAAGCAGCTAGTCCGAGAATAACTTCCCCTCAGCTGGAAAATTGTACTTTTTTTGAATTGATAGGTGCACTGAGAAGAAAGTTGTAGGTTACAAAACTCAATTTTATCAACAGATATTTCAAGTGCTTATAGAGTTCACCATGAAGAATAAAAAGCTACAAATACTAAAGAGGAAAGAAGTGGTTTTCCCCCAGCGTCTGAAACGTTTTCTTTTTTGTTGTAAAAGCAGCAGCCAAGAGGGGGCTTGTCCTGGCAACGATCACTAAAAGACGATTAACATGAGTCAGAGCAAGAGAGGTCATGCTCGTGATGCAGCCAACCATTCATTTACTTAAAAGCTTTGTCAATCTTTCAGCACAACTGTTTAACCACAACGTCCAACGATCGAGCAGCCCAATTTTCATCACTTTGTTCAACGATTTTATTGCAAACTTTCGTTCAACAATTCAAAGTACCTAGTTGCCTGAAATTCCAGTTTGGCAAACTTGAGAGACGAAGAAAATTCCCTGACCATATTGCACCCACCTACTACAACTTGGTAATTTCACACGTACCCTCTACCGCAAGAATTCCAATGTGGCTTATTGCAAATGATTATCCAATTTGAATGTAAATTGGCAAACAATGGCACACACAATTGGGACTTAATTGGACAAGAAAATGGCAAAGAACGTGCAGGAACAAGGAAGAAAAAAAACAGGTTCTACAACCATGATGATCTCAACACTTTTTTCTAAAAGTCTTACTATTAATGAAAAATTGTTGACATTTCCACAGGGGTTTGAATTGGGTAAAAAAAAATCTAATTAGTCGTTGCGCCTAATAGAAAGTGGAGTCATCAAATGAGAACGAATCGAATTTGTCTTGAAATTCTGCTTACCTTTGGCCAAAAATCCAACGTCTATGAGTTTTGCGTCGATGATGATTTTGGGTAATAAAAAGCAGAAGGCTGAGATGATGTGAATGAAGGGAGCTGTTGGGCCTCCGTGGTGCCAAGCATTTCGGACGAAGCCACCTGACTGAGCCAAGAGAGACGGAGGATCCATGGGACAGGCAGAAAGGTGGTATCCAAGTTTGTAGCTGTCGTTGGCTAGATTTCCAATTTTGAACATGAATGAGATGAAGAAGAACGGAAGGAGCACGACGCCAGCTCCCACAAGGCCCACAAAAACATTTAGTTCAAGGTAGGGTTGCTTCCGATCGGGCCACGGGAGAGCAAGGTATATCAAGAATCGAGACACACTCTTGTAAACGATATAAGCCTAGTCAATGGTAAGAATAAAGCTGGTTATGCTAGCCTATTTTGGTATAGATTTTGGCTTTTTACCTGGAAAACAACCACCAGGATGCCGTACCAGATGGACCACAAGCTGTTGCAATGAACGTCGCAACAACGTCGAGAACGGTGAGTGGCGTGGCCCGGCAAGGTCTGAGTTGCCCCGCTAGACGATTTAAAAAGATGAATTAAATTTTAGTGAGGAGAATTATTTTTTAGAACCTACCCGACGTTTGCGAATCCCCCATGGTTCGACCTCAACGTCGCACGGTCGATCGTGTTGCCTGAGAGCGATGCCATGGGCGGCGACCGGACTGCGGTGCCTGAAAAAATACTTTCTTTTAATTCGGAGAGCCTTTTGCTTGTGGTAATTTAACCATTGACTGCCATCAACATTTACTTGATCCTTAATGCTTTGTCATAACCATTAGCCCACCCCCCTCTGAAGTCACCCTCCCATCTTACTGTTTTTATTGCTTTTTGGACGAGGACAACTCCCTCTGTACAACCCATTCAGATGTTTCACAAATGTAAAGGAAAGTTTCCTGCCCTTTTACATAAAGACAGGGCAACAGACTCATCCCTGTTGGATCAATCTCAGACCAGTTAAAGCAGAAAATTATAGATTTTTCTTTTTCAACTTTCATTATATTTTGGTTTTTTTTCGGTTTAGCCTCAACAGTGAAACGTTTATGGAAAAGTGAGGCTTCATGGCAATTCAACTCAACTTTTATTCCCTAAATTCAAAACCATTCTGCGTTGCTGCTGCATGATGATCCTTAAAAGAGCCTACCATCCTCTTTACCTTCTTTTCACATTACATGAAAGAGGGAAAGTAAGTATATGAGTTCTTTTTACAAAGGGAAAAGAAAGAATTAGGAGACTTGCAGCAGCATATCACAATCTGGTTGGTTGATAAAAAAAAATTCGCATCACATGAGACCAACCAAAGTTCAACAACCTGAAAAACTGGTGCCCAAAGTGGAAAAGAATCATTTTTGTAAAGTGACACATTCAAAAAAAAAGTAGTTGACCTTTTTGAATGAAACCCTCCTTTATAACAAAGGAGATAGCCATCCTTTGTACTTTTTATGTGAGATAGAATGAGAAGAAGAAAAAAAACTTTTTTTTCTGTTATGTCCCACTACATTTATTTAGTTGCACAGCAATAGGCAAACTTTTCTAATAAGTGATTTGTCTATTGGGCCATTGAAAGTAAAGCACACATCATGAGTGTTGACATAACCTGGTTGGAGGGGAACACAAGGAGTTGGACGGATGATAACACAATTGTCACAATAAATATTTTATAGCCCAAACTAACTATTCAACATCATTCCTTTTCTACATAATCTAAATTCAACAAAATAGGGAGAAGAAGGACCAGAAATAATGTTTATTTTTTTAGGATCATGGCAAAAATAATCAACCCTCGGTATCGATTCTGGTTGGGTGACAGGAAGGAGGGAAAATGGACTGCAGCGAATGTTGACAACTGACTTGAAAATGAAGACTTTGTGTGAACGAAGTGACACTTTCTTTGCTGGAGAAATAAACCAAAAGTAAACTTTGTTTTTTGCCTCTTACAAATCATTATTTTTGACCTGAACTTTTGATTGAATTTACAGATTTTTCAAATTCAAAGAAAACTATGGACTCCAGTAAATTGCCAAAGTCAGAAAGTTTTTCAACCAAAACCAATGTTGACACAAATTGACCCCAAATTGGCCCAAAGAAATATTTCTCCTTTCGATCATTTTTTTTAGTGGAGAAAAAAAAGTTTGTTTTATTTGCTGGAAAGGGAGCAATCACGGAAAAAAAAAGTTTTTAGAAAAGTCAAAAAAAAAGGAATTTTCGAAAGGAAATTGGTAAGAGAGAAACTTGTTTATATTCTTTCTCTTTTGGAAACGTTAAAAACAAACTTCAATCTATTTTTTACAGCCCCCTCGGTGTCTTGAGTTTGACTTTCAACGTTTGGAATTATCGACGCCTCACTTTGGACTTGAAAAAGTTGTTCAAGTAAGAGGATCTTTTAAAGCAGAAAAAAAACCGATTGAAGTTTTCTGTTTCCTGAAAAGGGTTATTCAATTGACTCTCTTGTATCGAGCAAAAAAAATCCAATATTTATCTTGTTTATATTCTAGACTTCAAATGCCAAATTTGTAGGAAAAAGATCCCTAAACTGTTTAAAGGCGTTGGTTAGAATTTAAGATTTGTTTAGACAATGGAAAATGCGATTGAAATCGAAAAACCCTTTTTCGCTCTTTCTGACAAGCCATTTCATTTAAAATTCATATTTTAAGGGGAATTCCTTTCACAACAAAGCAGTTGGATAAAAACTTTCATGCTGATTTTTCATTTCTTTTTTTTATAATAGACAAACTTGCTCTTCACTTGTTTCAGCAAATTATCTCAGTTTCATCCATCCATCCATCTAGCTCGAAAATCTCTTTGTTTCTTCTTGTTTCAAGTCAGTCTCACATACATTTAGACATTCAAAAGAGTGAGTGAGAAGATTAAAACAAATACACACACAGTAAATTGACATGCTTCAAAGGATTAAGTTGGAAAAAAACAAAGTCTATTTTTTCACACAGGGGATTCCAAAAATAGAATTTTCAAGCTTCAGAGATTAATCAAAATATTTATTCAAACAAACAATTTGCTGATGCTGTCATTTCATTAAAAGATCTGTTTGAAACACTTCCTCAATCTAAATTTTCATCAATTAATTCAGACAAGTGGTAAGGATACTCAAGTAGTTTCCTTTTGCCCCCGAGCCTGTTTACCTTTGTTTCTATTCCTTCCTACTATTCATTTGTGCTCCAAGGAGAATCTAGTGAAACAACATTTAGGTACCCAATCATTACAGAAAAAAATTTTGTGACCTGCTGGTAGATCAAATGTTATTTAGTTTTTAGGGCAAAAGCAATGCAAAGAAGAATTGGATTGACATCTCACTGAAAAAGGACCTACTTAAACTGCAAAATGAAGAAGAGCACCCTTCACAGAAGGATGGGGGAAACCAGTGGTTGTCATGAAGGCTGGGTATACAGCCATTAAGTCAGCTAAATCACATATTAACATCAAAATGATGATGTGCAGGGCTTAACCATCCCACTGAAAGGGTTGTCCAATGACTGAAATTATTGCAATTACTGAAGTTATTTTCTCATTTAGCTTCTCATGATACTTTAAAAATAATGTTCTATTTTTATCACATTCCAGATGAACTCATTTCAAGACAGGTTGTTCCCTGATCTTTCATTCCCACACCATACGCTTTCCTCCAATCAGAGAATGCCAATTCTCTGATCCGTGTCTCTCTAGTGTGAAGGGCTGCCGTTCTATCAATATATGGGTCAGTATTTATTATTTTCTTGATAGGGAAGATAACCACAGGGTTTTTTCCCACTCCAGACTATAGCCCTGCACTTGCTACAATGGCTTTAAAGGATATGTAGATGTTGCACTGCTTAGGTCATCCGCAACTTCATTCTTGTATTAAAATCACTCATGGGTACTTTATGCAGGTGTATATCCTATTGCCAAAAATGAGAACACGTGGAATAAAAATGTTAAGAGATGTGTTGAATAACAATTCAAAGTCAAGAGGAGTTGTTCTCTGTAAGGAACAAGTCTGATGTACTGCTGGAAATTCAATCAAAACAGTCCAAAAAATAAAGAGATGGGAGGCTCAAACCCTGGCATCTCTACAATAAATGATTCCCCAACCAGGACTACTTAAAGTTAACTTTTTAAAGTGTGCCTTGCGAATGTTAATAATCATTAAGGGGCCCACTTTTATATCTGGCTGGGAATATTTGTTGGATTTTTTGTGGCAATTGCCTTGAGGTTCCTGGAAGGGTTTGGACCTGGGACCCTCATGGTGGTAGTTGAAGCAATTGTATTGATATACCAGCAGTTTAGGAGCGGCTAAACAGGGTTTTATATATATTAGTGTTTTCTCTAGTGCTGCCATTAACAATACCTCCAGCCCAACTTCGCCAATCTTTTGTTGTTCTTTCATTTTAGTTCAAGGTCTACAACTACTACATATGAAATCTCTGAGCTGTCCTCTGCACACAATTGAGTATAATTGGACCTGATAAACTCTGAAGTTCAAAGAGAAATGATTTCCTAACAAAAGAGAGTCCGGATTGTTCCTCTCCTCAACAACAACAACAAAGAACTTCACAGTCAAAGTTATCAAAATGTTTCCATTCCTTTTCAATTTTCAACAATCTAAAATCCCAAAAATGGATTTTATGTGGGCGAAATGGAATTCTTTCCTGAAAAGTTCACAATTGAGCATAATTTCTTGTTTTTAGTGACCATTGACAGTAATGACCTAAATTTCAACACCTGTGAAACATTTCAACCAGAATAATTTATGTCTTCTTGCCCATCATAAATATATATAAAAACAGGTTTGGTTTCAAATACTATATCAGATTCTCAGCTGCTGTGTAGAAGAACAAAGAATTCAAGAAAAAAAGGTAGTTTTTGCGGCAAAAAAACCCACACCTTCACGTGCGTTCAAATTTATTCCATGTTCGATTTGATAAAAACTCAGTTTTTGCGAACTTTAAGCGTGACATATATATTTATAAACAAACTCCACGTTTTTTTGCAGATTCAGAAAGGAAAAAAAAGTGTTCGAAGAAGATTTTCACCTATCCCAAAAAAAATTTTGGTCAGGAATACATTTGGGCAATAAATACTTTGATGGATTTTTTTCTCCTTAATGTCACGAAAAACAACTTCCTTTTTATTGTAAACTTGTTAAGGTTTTCTTGTAGAAACAAATCTTGCTAGACCATTTAGATTTTCTGGGAACATAGAGAACCTTGCCTGGATGTAGCTTTAACTAGGTGTAAAATTTCAAGCACTATATGGGGTATAACCAAACAAGAAATGGGCTCTCATATTCCCCTGTAGCAATACTTCTTTGGCAAATTTCATTGTAAAACTAGCCAACCGGGGCCAGGGGCTGATTTTTTTTAAGGTTACCCATCCAAACATTTTACGTTACACAAATTTTTTCTCCTGTGACCTGGTCAGGTTTTGGAGGTT
>Ga0194133_10005363_pt1 | contig 16367 bp, 7 predicted proteins | sample TA2KigOf40mmetaG_FD_155448 | JGI IMG/M metagenome (GOLD analysis project Ga0194133, IMG submission 155448) | Freshwater microbial communities from Lake Tanganyika, Tanzania - TA2015055 Kigoma Offshore 40m | ecosystem: Environmental > Aquatic > Freshwater > Lake | place: Tanzania: Lake Tanganyika... | reverse complement strand
TTCAAGTGAGAACGGTGCTGTGATCTTGAGGACTGAGTGGGGCGTGAGTGAGCAAGTAGCGAAAGATCAATGATGATATTCCATATTTAGAAAAGAATCGGTACTTTATTGTTCATTTGTGGAATGGCAGCTCTTATGTAGGTAGGATTGAGATCAGCAATTTAACTGGTAAAAATGATCAAAAGGAATGAATGCCTTTGATTGGAGGATTGCAGAGAACTGTTGTACCTAATAAAAGTGTTGGAATGAAAGAAAGTCTTGAAACAAGTTTAGAGGAAACTGTGATCAAACTGAACATTTCCATTGAAAATAACACGATTTGTGAAATATTAAACCAAATATAATAAAAAAGTCACATTTAAAAAAATAAGATACGATCTCCTCCAATTGAAAGATGACATGCAGTGGGATGACGTTAACTGATGTCACTTTGGACCTATTACGCAAGACAACGCTTAGAAGTTGATCCCTAAAGCCTTTGACAGCTAAAGGACACTAAAGTCCCATAAAAGCCTTTCTCCACTACCAAACTCTTTTCTATTAGAATCATTTGCTTTGAAGAGTAAAGTGATCATACCCTTGCCCTGTTCTCTGATCTTGAGTAATTTTCTTTTGACAAACTTTATCACTATGTATATTGGAAAATTGAACATTATATACTGAATAAAACATTGCAGCTTTCTTACTTGTTTTATTTCTATAAAATGGTAAATGAACTGTAACCGCTTTCCCCATCTTAGATGCGGACTTATTATCCTGAGAAACTTTATATCCACCCATTTGGGAACATGGTTATTAAAGATCACCCCTCCCAAGACTTCATTTATTTGAGGTGAAAAAGAGTGTCTACATTACCATCTTTTTGTGAAGAAATGTACACTAACATGTCAATAAAAGGGGATGAAAATGGTCAAACCCAATACTAGCAGTATGGTATTTGGCATGGGATTTATATTTTACCCAGGAAATATGGCACTTGCTGGGTCTTATAAAAGGTATCCTAATCAGCTTCACTAAATTTTTTCTTGAAACAACAAAAACTTTGCAAAAAGTTTGAGGGTTGATTTTATAGTCAACTGAATGTGGAATGTGGTCAATGACAAACTCAACATATTGGTCACATGTTTGAATGAATAATGAAACAATTTATCATCAATTCTTTTCCAAAGGAGAGAGATTCAATAACATAAAAACTTTTATAATTCAGCGTTTTGGACTTTTCACAAAAGTTTCTGATGTTGCGATTAATGGCTTTGAGATGGATACAAAGAGAGTTTCTCTTGGCTTATCTTATAATCAAGGAAGACTTCCGGCATCTTGAAAAAGGACTTGACAAAATAATTTATCTTTGTTAAACTTTCTTGTGGTATAAAATACTTTGAAAAAGTTGGATAAATGAAAACTTGACGTGCCACAAAATGATCCTTTGGTCTCAAAAGAGTTAACACTTATCAGAAGTTGATATTGATCTCCGAGTGCGAGTGAGGGGAGATAAAAAATTACTTTTGTTTGTGCGCATAAGAGGGAAAATGTGGTCCGTCCATCTGTGTCCGTCCCCTCAAACTTCTCACTCAGTTTTAAAGAAGGAGGGCTGAAATTTTGCATGAAGGCTCATCATAATTTTGCCTTAAAAGTTACCAACCAGAATTCTGAAATTTTGTCTAGGAGCTGAGATATTGGTGATTTTCTAAGCTAGCCCAAACAAGTGTGCACATTGGTGCACTGGCAAGCTTAGCTCGCTGGCCCACGCTGCCACACTTGGACATTTATATAAGAGTCTGTGTGCAAAATTTTGCCCTTTTTCTATGAAACTGATGAAAGGAGATAGAGGTGTCAGATGCAAGCATTATATCCGTAAAATTCATAGCTCCTAAAATGGTTGTATTGTTATTCGTTTGTCCAAGGTTCTGCATTTTTCAACATACATATCTATCCTATTGGCAACTGGTGTCTGAAATCTGATTATTTCAGCAAGGCTTAGTCCTGCAAATCACACAAATGTTAGTACTGTAATGAGAAGCATGTATGGTGGTGCGTGTGTGCAAATGTAGCAAAAACCCAGTGATGACCTTTCTAATTAAGAAGAGAGACTATACTGAACTACACTATATGGACGGAAAGCCGGACCTTTTGATAGGGTGTAGTCAGATCAGCAGTACGGCCAATGAAAGGTATCAAAGGAGTGGGTTTCCTTTGACTTGAGGGTAGGGTACAGACACCTCGGACAGAACCGCTATGTTTACAAATAGTGTGGAAATGAAAACCCATCTTAAAACAAATTTTAATGGAGCTGTAATTAAAATAGAACGTTACCTATTATATTTATACAAAACCCTAACATCTATCCTGGCACATGAGCAGGATGCATGGCGCTGAAGCCAGTGACCTGCTAGTTATAAATAAAGCAGTAGGTGAAAAATAAAATTAACTAAAATAGAAGAGCGCATCCAAAGATAATTGATACAATTTTCTGCATACTTTGATAACTTATATTTGGTATTTTGTAGATTCTAAAGGGATCTATGTAGCCTGATATTTCTATACTTGGTTGTGGGTTAGACATAGCGATCTTACGAACGCAACTATACCCAGCCAGAAAAGTGACACACAAATTTGGCAAAAATTGTGCAATTGATAAATATTTTTGGATACACAAAAAAATTGTGCAATTGTGTCATGAAAAACTGTATTTATTAAAATTAATCATATCTTTTCCGTGTATATGTCCCAATTTATTTGAAAATTTTGAAATGTCCTTTTTAGTAAAAAAAATTGCCCGGAACACAGTCATTTTTCTCGCAGGTTACTTATCTAGGAAAAGTTTATTATTGTCAAAAATTGTTAGCTGCTCATCAAATTTCTAAAATTCTTATTTTAAGCTGCAAGTTTATATTTTTTTAAATATTTTGCAAAGCCAACACTTTCTTCATGATTGGTCAATATGTATTTTTATGCTAGTGCAATAAGAAAATGGAGCATGCTGTAAACTTTCCCGAAGAAGATAATTGGAATTACTAGGATGCACAAACCATCATGTATTTTTTGACAAGAGGAAAATATAAACAAAGAAACAATCAACTGTATAAAAAGTATCTTTCAACTAAGGCAATGTGTGCATCAGTCAGAATCTTGAAGAGTTCAATCGATAGAAAATATGCTAGAAGAAAATACGTTTCATAGAAAAAGAGATTGAACATCTGGCAATTTTAGCATCATACACTTAAGAAAAATTAGGGGAAGAGTTAACCGACTAGGAGACAAAAAAAGCCATTATCAGAATTTGAATCCTAAAATCATCAAAGATGAGCTCAGCACAAGGGCAACAACTGTGGTGCTATTGCTGAAGCACCAAGACAGTTTACGCATAAACTTGATGTCATACAAAGTCAGGCCTCGCAATAAATCTTGGCTCGTTTAAGCTTATGCCTTATTTATTACCCATGAGCAAAAAGGAGAAATAGGAGTCTATATGGGCTATGGATGCGTAGTCATCCAGAGGGTAAAATGAACTTTTGAGAGGAGTTCAGGTTGTCCTTGAAGTTAATTGACCACTGGAGAAACATGAGTTCGTATGAGGATACTATAAAAGGAGTGTACCTCCAGACCTCTTAGTCCTTTGATCTTCTTTGAGATACCAGGTGCCATTAGCGACCTAAGTTTCTGGATCAAAAATAACTATTATTTAGAAATTACAATGGAATTAATATTTTAATTACAATAGTTGGGCATTGGTTAAACTTGATCCGAAATAAAGATAATCACAGCCCCAAGTTTGTGTTTTATTCATAAGGTCCCGACGCTTGAGTCTTAATAAATTACAGCAGATGGAAGGGAGAGTAGTGTTTCTTAGTTCTAAGTACTATTGTCTTCACTTTTACATTAAACTTTAGATGCAAGGAAGGGAAAAACCCAAATGTTTATAGCAAAATAATTAAAGCCTGGTAATACTACTCATTAGTCCTTGCAAGTTCCCAACTGAATGACATTGACAATTTTGAGTTTAGCAAAATTAATCATTACAGGCATATTTATTCCTTGTTGGAAATCTTTTTTTTTTAATTTTTTGGCAACCTGGGGTCAAAGGTTGCTGGAGGTACCTGGATTTGACCCCAGTCCTCAGATCTCCAGCCAGATGCCATGGCAATGTCTGGTTTCGGCTGAGTGGTCATATCATTAGCTTGGGAATCAGAAGGCATTGTGTTTGAATCCAGGCACCTCCAGGCAACCTTTTACCCTGGGATGTCTCAACAACAAAAATTTCCTGCATCAGTGTAACTTTAATAAAAAACCTAAAAAGTTGAAAAAAATATCCCTTGAATTCACCAAGTTCAACAATTTCAAGGAGTCAACCCTATGCATTTAACCTCTAGTAATTATTTCTATTCAAACTATAATGACCTACACAAGCAGTTTGTTATTTCTTATCTCAAGGTCTTGACTTGGGATGCAATGCTTTTGTAAGCAATTTCTCACATATGCATGTATTAAAAAAGGAAGCAATCAAATCAAAAGAACTAGATGGCTCAATGAATCTTTTATCAATGCCAAAGGTATCAAAGTAATTGTGATATACACAATGCTGGTTCTTTTCTCATACAGATATTTTACATTCCAAATGGCCATTCAAAACACATTTTGTATTCAACAATAAGAGAGGTAAAAATAATTTGAGAAGATTGATAGTTGCTGTTAACAAATGAAATTTTCACCTTCTGGTTTAAGTAAATTGAGGAAAAAACTCTTCTAGATATAGACAACCATCTGGTCCATGTTGGAAAAGTTTTTGTAGGAAACATAATCTGGGTATTTGCATAACTTTATTACATGATGATCTTATTTACCATGAAACTCTTCCTTAATTAACAAAAGTTACTGAGATGTGTTTCTGCAAGATCACAGGGAGAGTTGTCTGACTAAGTACTGATAAGGGATTAATTGGAGATGATTTTTCAAAAATTAAAATTTAAAAAAAATCATGCATTGAAATAAAGACAAACAAATTGCTAAATCAGTTAGTATCTAAAAGACTTTTCTTTTGATTTACACATAGGCCCTGATATTACTTTAAAGGATTATGGTTCTGCAGTTTGGAGTGTAAGCGGAGAATGTATAAGCGAATTAGCAAAAATCCAGTGATGACCTTCTCAATAATGAAAAGAATCATTACTGAACTGTTTATTAACTCAATGGATTGGGTGAGATCAGATCAGATCTGCAATTCAACCAATGAAGGGACATCCTTTGATTGGGAGCGGATTACATATCCGTAGTCGAAAAAGTCAAGCACCTTTTAAGCGTGTATGTCCGTAATTTGATTGATTTGATTTGATTTTTTGAATTTATTTAAAGTGCTAAATTTATTGTATAGTAAATTGACTATTTACTATATTTTTAGATTTCTTTATCTTATAAAGTAATCATTGTATTCCGTTTAAAATATTCATTTGCTTAATGAATATTTATTAATATCCTTTTGATATTAATACCATTAATCCCTCATTTACCATATCCTTATAGTGATCACCCTTTTATTGATAGTAATCGAGTATCAAAGATGCCCCTCTTTGGTCCTTCCCTTTTCTGTCAGGAATATTGTGATCCCTGCAAACAGGTTGTCTCTTTTCTTGAGAAATATCAAATATTGTTTGTTTGAGCATTTCCCTCCAATTATTTCCGATCAAGGTCCTTGACCTGGTCCGACCGCCAAATAATGCTGATCCGAATGTCAAATTATCCTGATCCGTCTCTTGGGTATAAAACCCCACACCTTCAGCAAATATACAGTTAGTATCTCATTGGTCTTGTTTCTTGAAGGATTGCCCTTCGCCAGGATTTACCATAATTGCATCAAAAGTAAAGCACCACTATCAATAGTCAGAAGGTTGTATAGTTTACAAAAAAAACAAAAGCATCTTATTTCTTTAAATAGGGTTAAAACATGCATTTCTGTATCACAGGTAAAGTGCCTTTTAGCATCAATAAACTGTCAGCAGATGTTGCTAACATTTAGGGCACAACTTTAAATTGTTATAGTACATAATTTATAGCATTAGTTGTCACTTTTAAGCATATATTTATACACTAATCCATCAAATTCCCTTACTTAAAGCGAGATTTGATGTATTACTTTTCACACATTTTAAGTGTGCTTTATTCTATGGAAGTGTCATTGAATGCTGTTTTTTAATTAATTATTTCTAATTTATTTTATTTTATTCGATAAGCTTCAAAGAGCGGAAAATGAGCACCCACTTACCAAAGAGTTGCTTAGATTTTTTGATTACTGTGATACTTTGGGCAGAACTGTTATGTTAACAATTAGTGTAGCTAGGGGCACAAGACAGTTCTGAATTAAAAAAGCCCAGTTTTTCATCTCAGAGTGACCACCTTAGATGCCTGAAGACCGCTGAGGTCACCTGCATTCAAGAAAGGTCGTAAGACCTGCGCAGCTAAACAACTCTAAAAAAGTTTTTGTAACACTTGCATATTGTTTTGAAAATGTATGAGTCTTAAACAAAATACAAAATGAAAGATTAGGTGACAATCTATATTGAAAAAAACTTTAATGGGAATGTGATTAAAATGGAACATAACCAAAAAATATCCTGAAAAGCAAGATATGAAAAAATCAGAAATTGAGTGCATTTTTCAGTACTTTAATAGACCTTGCCAAGTTTGAAAAGTAGACTTCATGTAATTTTTTTTGTTTCATGTGTGCATAATTTACTGTCATAGGCAATATGAATTTAAGAATAGATCTAAAAACTTTTCTATAAATAATTACTATGGATGAACTCACTTTGTACTTTTTTCCTCATTCCTTTTTTTATGAAATGTGAAGAAAAAAGTTCACAAAGAATTTATTGAATCTTTGTTAGTTTGGAATGGCATCAATAAAAAAGTTTTTTAAAATTTGTTCAATCCTATCTCTGAGTGTCACTGACAGTTTTCATAATGTAAATTATTTTGTCAAAAAAAAATATTTTCAGTGGACCTCTTTCTGAAAATGATAAAAATATGTTTTTCTATAAAATGTGTCAAAGGTAAAATAAAATGTTGTACTTGACCTATTTTAACTTTTTGTCTTCATATATTTTTATGGGCTATATTTCATCTGTAAATGATCTGTATATATATAGAAATATAAAGCAAAGGATGTTAACCAGTATTCAATAAATAAGTTATTTGAGTTTTTTGGGCACAATATTTCATTCTAGAATCAATTGTTTTCTCAGGTAAACTCATTTATGCATATATTTTAAGTTGGAAAGAGCTCTTGATTCACCATTGGAATAAAATTTCAAACTGTTCAGATAGTTCTAGGTTTTTGTAAAGGTCATGGACATTAAATCTTGAGTTTAAATTAGAAAATAGATGCTATAGATAAGTGCCATTAAGGGTCTGTTAATAGTATGGTATTCGGCTGGGAATTTGATTCGATCTGGATTTGATAAAATAATCAGGGTCTATTTTACAGTTAACTTAGCCTAATGTAACTTTCAGGATTGAACCCTGCAGGTCTAGTCATCCAGGCCTTACCCTGCAGGACTCGTAACTCTGGGCTTGGGATTCGGGGTTTAATATCCTGGTGTATCTGAGCTGATTTCAGTAAAAAATGTCATTTGACAAAAGGTATGTTTTTGGTAAAGAAAAACCATTTGGTCTGTTTCAATAAACATATCCCCAAAATAAAACACGCATTTATTTTCATTTAGAGTTCTATTTATAACTTACTTTCATAATTTACAATGGGGTCGTTCTCAAAGATAATGGCGCGCAAGAATGGAAGCCATATAGTATATATTCTGAGTACGAAAGGGTAATCACAGAATGAATACTTATATGGAAAGACCCTATGAAAAACACAAAACCTAACAGCACTATCAAGAGATTTAGGTTAAACATTTAGATTAATTAATTTGTTCTTTCTATCTTTTTAGATCTTCTTTGGTTTGCCTTAATCTTACTTTTTTTAGTTGAAAAACTCCAAGCAAAAACTGATTTGCATATTTAGGCTTCAGTAGAAATGGTCAAGTCTAGAAGATTTGATTAAGTTGAGCAGAAAGGATGATAGATTAGCCTGTTATCTTTTCTCACAGCTTTTCTCTTAAAGATTATTTTATTGGTTTGCGAATGAATTTTAGTCAATCATTACTAGAGCAACATGAATATTAAGTAAAACATATCCTTTACATTAACATAACATATTTGGAATAAAATATTGAGTTTATTCACGTTTACCTTATAACCCGACCAGAAAATTGGCTCATCATTTTCCCAAAAATTACACAATCGTCATTTTTTTTAAAAAAAGACGTGTCAAATGTTTGATATTGAAATCGTATTTTTGTGTATTTAAAAAATACACCTGGAAAACACACTTTTAATATGTAATTTTACCTAAAAATTCTGCATTTCAGCAATGTCCTTTTTTATTCCAATACGGCACAAAATACAGGTTTTTTTCTGGTAGGGAAAATATTTTAAGTAGTCTTTCATTTTTTGTAGATGTACACAATAATGTTTGTAATTAAGGCAGTGTTATTGACTTTACTGTTGTAACATTACCATAATGAGTTCTTAATAAAAGCTATCATTAAGTACAATGATCTAAAATTTACTCCAAGTAAATGAGTACTTTTTAGGTTGATAGTATTTCAAAAGTGTATAGTGTCTCTACTTAACACTATAGGATATATTTATATTTTTATACATACTTCCTGTTTTTTTGCACTTTTTGCAATAAAAGTGCTTCTAAAGAACTCTACTAAAGTGCTACCATTGTCACTGAGAGCAGTACACTATTGTATAAGAAAAGGTTTTTTCAGAGTGACTTTGATAGGAGGCTTTTCCATATTCCAAAGGTATAACCATAATCCAAAGTTACTTTTCAAGTCTAATGCTGTCACATACCAGGGTTAATTGTGTGTCAAGTTCAAAATAAAGTACTGAAAAGTACTAAGAAAAATTAATTTGAAGAAAACCCTATATGAAAAAGTTAAATCACTGAAAAACTTTAAGCAGATTAAAGAAAAGTTTATTTAAAGAATTTTAGATTCAAGTTTGTCCAGCACAAAAAAAACATGTAAGAAACCCAAAAACTAGAAGTTATTAACCTATGTTGTAACCTTGATCTTCACAGATGGTGGTTAATTGTTTGTTTGCTTTTCATTTCCATCATCTGATCTTTTTTCTCCTCACAGAAAAACACTACCTTTTTCATCCTAATGGCCAAACATGCTGTTTCTGAATCTTCCTTTTATCATAAGTGAAGCAAAATCAGAATAACTAGTCTTTGATCAGTTGGATGATGGTGAATATTAATTTTTTAGGCTGCTTGAAATACAAAAGTTGCAGATTTCCAACAAACATCATCAAATGTTCACAATGACTTTAAATACAGGCTCATCAATGTGGTGGTGCTCTGAAAAGAGCAAGTTCCATATCTCTGAGACATGGGATATGAGCAAGTAATGTACCCTCTAGTGATGGCCCTTTGCAATCCAAAAAAGGACAATCCCCACAACAAAGGCGGCAGGCGGTTGAGCGCAAGCGAGATTGCCAATCGGCTAAGCTGATGAGGAGTACTTCTCTGCATGCGAGCTCAGAGAGGCAGCGAGAGCAAGTCATCATTCAGATTGAGGGTTCATACCCGGCAATGTATCTCTACAAGAGAGAGAGAGAGAGACAGCTTAAAACTGTCAACTGTTTTTTGATGGAAGCTTGGCCGTTTTAAACAAATGAGACAGATAAAGAATGTAGCATTTTGAAGATGCCACCAAAAGGGAATGTAGAAGATCTTCTTGAAGGTTTAAGAAAGGCAATTGAAGATTCCTAGCCAAGAATTTTGTGCACCAGATTTTTTAATTTTTGTCCAGGAGCTTAGATATTTAAGTTCAAAGTTTCCCACATCGGCTTAAGCTTTCATGGCGACTAAATAGGATCATTAAGACAACCGATGGTGTTGTTAAGACAGCTGAACTGGTTGAAGTTGTCCTCGGGATTTTTCTCACGAACATTGAGCGCAAGAGCGCGACAACAGTTAGCTCATACAAGAAATATGATTCAACAATCACGCAGCTCTCAAATGTAACTGGCCAGTGATACAGTTCACAGAAGTTAGTTATTTTTCCCCCAACAAAAAATACCCGTCTACTTAAATTATGCTTAAATTTTATACCTCTATGTAACAGACATTGTACTGCTAGGGGCTGCTGCTCATAAAAGGAAATTGTATTTAATTATCTACATGTTTTGCTGGAGCAATACTAAATAATACAAATAAGGAAAAAATTGAAATATTGAAATATACAATATTCTAGGAAATCTGATACCTTGACCATAATTAAGTCAAAGTTATATCTGAAGTAATTTTTATTAAAGTAAAAAGATAAAATACATTTTCATCTTGAAAGAAAATTAACCTCAACTCCAACATCCCCCTATTTTTTCATCTTGGCAGCTAGTTTATTGCTGCTACAATAAAACTTGTAAAAACTGCTGAAGCATTTTTTCTAAAAACCTATCAATTGAGAAAAAGGTCTCCTAAAATGAAAAAAGATAATGTAATGAAGATGTGAAAAATGGAAATTATTATTTTCCTTTTTATTGATCAATAAAATTCTATTTTATTTGATTAATTTGTTTTCTGACTTACAAATCGTGGGTGCTCGAGTGTATTAGCGAGTATAGTGCTTTGGTCTTGAGTGATGATGATGTGCATGAGAGTGATTGCAATAAAACTCAGTGATGACTGTACCAATCAAAAAAGAATCAATACTTATGCTGTTTATCGATTGAATGGCTGCACTTTGTTCAAGAGATACTTGGCTCTGAGTATTGCGGCCAATCAGGGTGATCAACAAATTGGCACTAACCGATTGGAGGAGTGTCTTTACCTTGCACAGTAACGCTAAATATTGTGGGAATGAAAGACCAGATGAAAGCCTATCTTAAATTGGGTTTAACACGAATGTAATAAAAATAGAATGTTATTGTTGAAATATTGTTTTCAAGCAAAATAAGAAAATAATTTGAATTAAGCGCATCATGACATAATTGTACAAACAAATAGGCACTGGCAGAAGCAAGAGTGCACTTTAAACTTCACATGCAAAAAATGTGATTCATGAGACTTTTCCCTGAAATTTGCCTGAGAGTGACTTTGCAACTTAGCTGAAAGTATTATCTTAACCATCAGGGCGTCAAGTATATCTCTGGAGAAATTCCCCAATCAACTATGTTGCCAGGAATCTTGTCATAATTCACCATCCTTTGGTTATCTGTTTAGTACCTTTTCCTTGTACATATAATCATCTAAAGGAAAAGAAGTCATATAATTATCTTATATGTAGGCTTCCCCTTTTTAGAGAAAAATTCAAAAACTAATCAAACTCAATGTAATATGACGTTGCTTTTTTTCCATCAGAATCAGGAATAGGTAAAAAATAAGCACAATTTCTAGCCTTCTTGAAATTTAAAATTTAAATCCAATTATTATGTTTATGCCTACTTGAATGTTAAAGATGTTAGTTGATTTGTATGTGTAGTTCAATGGAATACGTAATCTGTAACACTGTGAAGTACTTAAATCCTCACGTAAATATTATGGGTTCTTCTTTATCAACATACATCCTCTTATTCGATCACACTAACCTTACTCTGCATTCTAACCATTTATTTCAAATGTGTATTTTTACATTATTTAATTGTAGTAAAAATATTAAGCAAAAAAAGATTTATCATTATCTTTTGTGTGCAGGTTGCTTTGCTTTGCACATTTGATCAAATGGTCACAACAAGGATAAAGACCAGGTTGAAACTTGACCATCTCAACAATGAGCAATTGTTGATTGTGTAAAATCATTTTGAATAGGAGTCAGGGTGGTCATATGGTTTGAAGCTAGAATTCTATCCCAGCAACTTTGGTATTGACTCCCGCCCTGGTAAACTGCAGAAAAAATGACCACCAGTGTGCATTTAATGAGCTAGACTCGCAAGGCGTACCTTAAAAAATATAGCCTTGATCTTTAAACAACAACTTTCAATTGTAAGAATTGATAAACCATTGTTGATGAAATAACATGTTTTTGTTGCTGGTAACCCTCAACAACACACATTAATTTATGCAATACATTTGATGCAATATGTTTTGGCAATCTTGAAAATGACAATTGCTAGAGCCTCAACATCTGACAATTGCATTCAAGTCCTACTCTAAATTGATGCCCCACTGAGGATGCAAATCTTTACCAATTAAAATAAAAAATAATACAGCAAAAACTAAAGAATTAATACCATCAGATGGAAGAAATTGAAGAGTATTTTTTTGGCTTGCTATCTTTTGTCATTCCAGAAACAAAAACCCCAAAGACTTCAATCAGCATTGGATGAATTAAATAAATATACCAAAATCACCATAGCAAAAAAATAGATATGTAAGCATGGAACTCATTGAAGAATTTTTGCATTTGCTAAATTGGATGGAAAAAGTGCAAAAACTTCAAGCATTTCTAAATTTTTTCCACTCTCAGCAATTTCATTATTCATCCAATGAGGTCATCATCAAAGTTTGTTATTTGTGTAATTAAAATCTTTCATTTTATTTTCTAAAAATACAAAAAAACACCTGATTTGCACTTGCCATCAAGTATTCTTTTTCAAATTATTGTTTCAACAGAATAACTGATAAGGATCAAGACTTTCTAGACCTTATAGCTGCAAGTAAAAAAGACCTGGAAAGGCAAAGTTTTTCCTTGGCTAAACTTTCATGACTTGAGAATTGATTTAAAACTGATATGAAAATGAAATTGAAAATAGGAAACTTTTTATCTCTAATTTATCTATAATTGAAAGGTTTTGGAACTATCCTGAAAGTTATTTTTTCATCTCTCTGTTTCAATCTCAAACCACAAAGAGGATTGGCATTATACTCAGACAAAGCTGAGAAAATTTCACATTTATACTGGGTGCAGAAGGCTAATTTTGACATCTTCAAAATTTTATCTTTAAAATTAATTATCTCAAGAACTGTACATGGTATAAAACTGAATTTTTTGGGGATAAATTTTAAAAAAACTATTCTTCCTTTTTTATTCAGTCAAATTTTTTTAGCTTTACAGGTTTTTATTTTACGGGGCCGGAAACTTGGCCGCTCTTTTTAAAAATTGGGCTTTAGCATTCTCATTATTACCATTTTTGGGATGGTTCTAGAGCATTCAAACTTTTTTATTTGATTCTATGAACATTACTCAAAAATACGCCCTAAAAAATAACATCAAATTAATAAACTTAGGATTTTATTGAGGTTTTAGCCAATAGCGAAAACATCAATAAATTCTGAGCTTAAACTTAACCAGGGTGTAACAGTGATCAGAAACTTGTTTAAATATAAATTTCATAATCTTATGTCAGCTACTAAATTTGTTAATAATCTTCTTTTGAAAAAGTCATAGTATAGCAGGGTCTTAGGTTTCACTTTTGTAAATGGCAGGTTGCAAATTAACACAGGCAGCACCAGATACCTCGGCAAGTTGTAATTATATGTTTGTGGATGAGACTACTAAAGGTCATAAACTCATATTGTATATGCAATTCGATTACTTTATTTTACATTTAGCTTTTTAAGATATTTTTACCATTAATGTTTAAAAATTCTATCACATTCTTGTTTATCTTATTTCAAGAGGAGGTTGTCGCTTGATCTAGCTCTCATTCCCGCACTTGTAAGCAATAGTCCTACAAAAAAAGTTTTCTACATGTTCCTTCGCATAATACACGCTTCATAGTAGGTCTCATCTCGACCTTGCTCTACCCTATATAAAGGGGTGTTGTTTTACCAATAAACAGTTCCACACTGATTCTTCTCGCTCAGAAATACAAAAAATGATAAAGGGCAATACATGAAATATACAGAAGAATATACATTGGTATCCTAATTCCTAAAAAGAGTCTGTGTACATTACCATATCCCTGACTGTCATCCACGATTATAAAAATCTGCAATGTTTAATACATGGTTTTAAAATGTCATGTTAAAGTCTGGCACTATACCCTGAGCGTATCTCTGGCTTATGAACTCGCATTCTACAACGCTGTCTTTTGTCCTCTATAGGCATAGCTAACCAAGATAGCCCACCCTTGTCTTCCTTTCAAATCTAAATAAACATGGATGATGTAAGGAACAAACTAGTTTTTATATTGTGGAACCAATTGTTTGTTACCACTCAATGTTATAAAACTACTTTTAAACTATTATGCGCATAAAAGTTCAGAATAAGCTAGTCAGTTATTTTTTACACGTGTAAAAGCTCAGAATAAGCTAGTCAGTTTGAGCATAATATAATGAGTTGAGACTCAAAATAATAACATTGTTAAACACAAGGTTTTAAAATGTGATGTAAAAGTCTGGCACCATACCCTGCGCGTGTCTCTGGCATTTTACAACGCCATCTTTTGTCCTCTATAGGCATAGCTAACCAAGAAAGCCCACCCTTGTCTTCGTTTTATTGCTCGTTTAAACCTAAATAAACATGGATGATCGTAAGGAACAAACTAGTTATTATATTGTGGACTCTTTGTTTGTTACCAGAACATTCTTCTCATTAAATATGGATTACTCCAGAAATCATTTTAATCTAGAATTTCCTAGAAAACAATCTGATATTTCCACTTTAGGTAGATTGAGAAAATATTGACTTGAAGCCTCAAAGGAGTTGAAATTTTCAACAAGCAAGTCAAGAGGAACTGATATAAATAAATTACTTTTGAAATTTTTCATGCAGATCCTTTTTAGACCTTATCACCAAAATTACTTTTTTTCACTTCTTTTTTATACAATGTTGAGGAAAGAGTCACGTTTGACTCAATCTTTTGTCATGTGCTTCTTGAACCATGAAATCTTGTGAACAAATCGAAGTAAATGTTAGTGGACTTACCCCTATTTTTCAAACAAGGAATGTAAAGAAAGATGATAAAATGGAGAAATCAATTTGAAAAATAAGTTTATCCACTGCAGCATGAGCAAAGAGATAGTTGAAAGATCACATTAAAGCAAAAAAAAGCAAAAAAAGCAAAAAAAGCAAAACAAAAAAGGTGATCTGAAAATAGCGAGGTGCAGAATCTCATAGCATGGAGTATGAGCCTAAGAGATATCCTAGTAAGGACCATTCCTAATGATGAAAAGAATCAATAATGAGCTGTTTTTTGGTGGAGTCTGAACTCCTTGTGGGAAATCAAAGTGAGGAGATTTGAACGTCAAGAAATAAGACCAATCAGATACTAACCGTTTATTTGAAGAAGAGGTGGGTTTATATACATTAAACACGAATCAATGATTTAGGCTGCCAAGTTTGTATCAATATTTACCATTGGAAGGGTAAGGAAAATGCTAGCATATGAAGGGAATAGCAGGCGGTATTATTAAAGTTGGATTAAGATTAAAGTTGTCGATCTACAGATATAGTGAAAAAATGCTAAAGTCATTTTACTGTACCTTTTATTCAATGGGGAAAGATCAGATTGGTATCAATAGAGGGATGTGTCAAAGAGAATTGCATCTTTGGTCTCTATCTATAGAGCGACTTATCTATTGTTCTCAAGGTTCACAAAATATATGTAGATATATTTCACTCACAGATTCCGGTACTAAGTTTTTCTAACGGTACATTATTATTTTTGATTACGCAAACTTTCTATCCACGTTTGATCCCCGAGGGCAACTGATCAGCACATTCCTGTTTCATATGTCAAAAAAAAGGCTTGTGTGCCTTTACGTGGCACCTCAATTGGCAGATAATTAGATTAAGCATAAATAAAGTATTAAGAGCATTTGTTATCAGAGGCCTTTTTTCTATAAGAGTGAAGGACTCATAAAAGTAGTTAGGATATGATGTGTGATTATACTGGGACATCGCTTTTCCAACTTCGTGGTCAGATACGGAACTTCTGAATGCGCTCTCAGCAATATTCTACCTACATACATGCACATCCCATTACCCATCACACAAGAACTGCTGAATCAAACTAAACCAAATTCACAAGCTCAGGTCCCTGTGACCCATTTTATCCAGGTAGATGATAAATATAGAGTGATTTCCTTGCAAGCTGGGCATGACAAAATTCAGGGTCCAATTACCAGCACTGATTCAGATGCAGAGTGTTTTTGCAAATGACAAATATCATATTTACTAGTAGGTTTTTGAGCGGCAAGCCGCCCCCCTCCCCCCACCCTTGTTCCCGTCCAAAAACTTAAATATCAATCATCATTTTAAGATTAATTGCAGACACTGTGTTTTTAGTTTTCTTTTTATTGTGATTTGTGCCATGCAGCCAAAAAGCAATTACATTCTTTGGTTTTCAATACCTTA
>Ga0194133_10005361_pt1 | contig 16370 bp, 14 predicted proteins | sample TA2KigOf40mmetaG_FD_155448 | JGI IMG/M metagenome (GOLD analysis project Ga0194133, IMG submission 155448) | Freshwater microbial communities from Lake Tanganyika, Tanzania - TA2015055 Kigoma Offshore 40m | ecosystem: Environmental > Aquatic > Freshwater > Lake | place: Tanzania: Lake... | reverse complement strand
CTATCGAGGCGATCTCGCGCGCTGTACGCAAGACCTGGGATACCTCAGCGATGACGATACGCATGCTTGGCAAGATGTTAATCGGTGAAGCATCGCTCAAAAATATTACCGGTCCGATCACGATCGCCGACTATGCCGGACAAACTGCGCGCATTGGTTGGATTAGTTTTCTGTCATTTATTGCCTTCGTCAGCATCAGCTTGGGCGTGATGAATCTGCTGCCGATCCCGGTTTTGGACGGCGGGCATTTGCTGTATTATGCGGTGGAACTTTTTTCAGGACGGCCTGTCCCCGAGCGCGTGGCTGATGTGGTGCAGCGTGCCGGTCTTGGCGTGCTGATGGCCTTGATGGCTGTTGCGGTATTCAACGATATCAATCGGCTCATCGGATAACCGCGCACCGATACACATAACAACTCATCAATGAAATCTCGAACCGCGCGTACATCGCCATCATTTATCCCCAAACTGATTACAGCCGCGATCGTTTCTGCTTTTGCAGCGAATGCTTTGGCGATCGAGCCATTTACGGTACGCGATATTCGGGTTGAAGGCATACAACGTACCGAAGCCGGTACCGTGTTTAATTATTTGCCGGTACGCGTCGGCGAAGTATTCAACGATGAAAAAGCCGCTGCCGCGATCAAGGCCCTGTATGCCACCGGTTTTTTCAAGGATGTTCGGATAGAAGCGGAAGGTGATGTGTTGGTGGTGGCGGTGGAGGAGCGACCCGCGATCGCTGCAGTCGACTTCACCGGTACGAAAGAATTCGAGAAAGACAAATTGCGCAAGGCGCTCAAAGATCTCGGTCTGGGTGAGTCGCGCATTCTGGATAAGTCCCTGGTAGATCGAGCCGAGCAGGAGCTTAAGCGGCAGTATCTGTCGCGCGGTTTGTATGGCGTAAAAATCACCACGACCGTTACGCCGATTGAGCGCAATCGGGTGAACGTGAATTTTGATGTCGATGAAGGCGAGGTCGCGCGCATCCGTCAGATCAAGATCATCGGCAATCAAGCGTTCAAAGAAGACGAGCTGCGTGATCAGCTAAAAATGAGCACGCCGGGTTGGTTTACCTGGTACTCCAAAGCCGACCAATACTCGCGCCAAAAACTTGCGGGCGATATCGAGGCGTTGCGTTCGTATTATTTGAACCGCGGCTATCTGGAGATGCAGGTCGACTCGACCCAGGTATCGATCTCGCCCGATAAGAAAGATATCTTCATCACTATCAACATCAGCGAAGGCAAGAAATTCAATGTGACCAGCGTCAAACTTGATGGCGAGATGCTGGGACGCGAGCAGGAACTCGCTGCCCTGCTGACCCTCAAGGCAGGCGACGCCTACTCCGGCGAGCGCATGACTGAGAGCACCAAAAAAATCAGTGAACGGATGGGTGTATTCGGCTATGCATTTGCCAATGTGAATGCCGTGCCCGAGATCGACCGCGACAAAGCCGAGGTGGCGTTTACCATTTTTGTTGATCCTGGTAAGCGCATATACGTCCGAAACATCAATATCGGCGGTAACGACAGAACGAGAGATTCAGTCATTCGCCGCGAATTCCGGCAGTTGGAAAGCGCATGGTACGACGGCGACAGAATTCGGCTGTCACGCGACCGCTTGGGTCGATTGGGCTATTTCACTGACACCACAGTTGATACGGTTGAGGTACCCGGTTCGCCGGATCAAGTCGATCTTGATGTGAAAGTCACCGAGAAGCCGACTGGTGCGATTATGGTGGGCGCAGGTTTTTCGAGTGCCGAGAAACTGGTGCTGACTGGTTCGATTAACCAGGCCAATGCGTTCGGTACAGGAAACAATATTGGTATTAACGTCAATACAAGCAGGGTGTTTCGAACCATCGGCCTGAGCTACACAAACCCCTACTACACTGAGGACGGTGTCAGCCGGACCTTTGATCTCTTTTATCGGACGTCACGACCGCCGATTTACCTTAGAACCATCAATTACGAGGTGGTGACCCAAGGGGGCTCGGTTAATTTTGGTATTCCTTTTTCGGAGTTGGATCGGGTGTTTTTAGGGGTGGGCTATGAAGACACCTCGGTCACCACATATTCAAACAGCCCAGACCGGTATAAGACGTTTGTTGAAAAGAACGATGGTCCGGCGGATGGCGTAGGCACGGCAAGAACGTCGGCGATACCACTGACGGCGGCATGGCAGCGAGACGAGCGTGATAGCGCGCTGATCCCGAGCAGGGGCCGCTACCGTCGCGCGAATCTGGAACTGTCCGGGGCTGGTAATTCCCGCTACTATCGTACGACTTACCAAGACCAGGCATTTTGGCCGCTTACTAATACGATAACCTTCGCCTTGAACGGTGAGTTCAACTACGGCGATGGCCTCGGCGGAGATGCCTATCCGATCTTCAAACATTTCTTTGCTGGCGGTATTGGATCGGTGCGGGGTTTTGCACCGGGTACACTGAATGTCTCAGGCACACGTCCTGCTGCAAATGGTTTCAACCTTCCAATTGGAGGCTCGGCGCGTTTAATTGGCAATGCAGAGATACAGATGCCATTCCCGGGTACCGGTGTTGATCGTAGCTTGCGCTGGTTCACATTCCTCGACGCGGGCCAGGTCTGGAACCCCAATGATCCGACCACTCCTGAACCGATAAGACTGAATGACATGCGCTACAGCTCGGGCTTGGGTATTTCCTGGATTTCACCGGTAGGACCACTCAAGCTATCGCTGGCTTATCCGATCAATGCAAAGTTGGGTGATTATGTGCAGCGATTCCAGTTCCAGCTCGGTACCGGCTTCTGAGGCTCGGTGGCATAATCGCAGTTTGCTTTACGGAGAATGAAGTGAAATCTGTGCTTAAAAAAGCAACTTATTTGGTGCTGGGTATGTATGCCCTAGTGGCGGCGCCGCTGGCCAGTAGTGCTCAGGAACTGAAAATCGGCTTTGTGAATACCGAGCGTATTTTTCGTGAAGCCACGCCCGCCAAGGCCGCGACTGCCAAGCTGGAGCAAGAGTTTTCCCGTCGCGACAAAGACATGCAAGATTTGGCTGCGCGTGTGAAGTCAGCGGCAGAGAAGCTCGACAAAGATGCGCCGGTGCTGTCCGACGCTGAGCGCGTCAAGCGTCAGCGCGAGTTGTCCGAAATGGACAAAGACTATCAGCGTCGTCAGCGCGAGTTTCGGGAAGATTTGAATCAGCGCCGCAATGAAGAGCTGGCCGCAGTACTCGAGAAGGCCAACAAAGTGATTCGTCAGCTGGCCGAGGCAGAGAAATACGACATCGTGTTTCAGGAAGCGGTTTACTTCAGCCCGCGCATCGACATCACCGACAAAGTGCTGAAGGCACTCAACGCAAAATAAGACAGGATCACCGCCATGGGCACTCGACTGGGCGACTTGGTCGATAGCTTGGGCGGGGAGTTGATCGGCGATCCCGAGCTCGACATTGTCGGGATCGCGCCATTGGACGCTGCGGGTCCTTCGCACATCACCTTTCTGTCCAACCCGAAGCTGCGCACGAAGGCGGCTGAGACGCATGCTGCTGCATTGATCTTGTCACCCCGGGATCACCCGCAAGTGTCGAGCTATGCCGGTGCAAGGGTACTGACAGATAACCCATACGCTTACTTCGCTCGTGCCGCGCAGCGTTTTGCGGCAACTTCAGCGGTATCTCCACCGCTCGGTGTTCATGCCAGTGCATGGGTTGACCCATCGGCCACAGTAGCGGCGAGCGCCAGCATCGGCCCGGGCGTCACGATTGAGGCGGGTGCGCAGATCGGTGAGCACTGCGTGGTTGGCGCCGGCTGTCATGTGGGTCGCAACGCGGTCATTGGTGCACATACTTTGCTGCATCCGCGTGTGAGTTTCCTGGCGAACTGCCGGATCGGTGAGCGCGGCATCATTCAATCTGGCGCGGTCATTGGCGGTGATGGTTTTGGCTTTGCCAACGAAGCTGGCCACTGGATAAAAATTCCGCAAATGGGTGGTGTGCGGATTGGTCATGATGTAGAAATCGGCGCTAACACCACCATTGATCGTGGCGCACTCGAAGATACCGTGATCGAGGACGGCGTCAAGCTAGACAACCAGATTCAGATCGCGCACAACTGCGTGATTGGTGCGCATACTGCAATGGCCGGCTGCGTCGGCGTGGCCGGCAGTGCAAAAATTGGCAAGCACTGCACCTTTGGTGGTGCGGCGATGATTCTGGGGCATTTAACGATTGCCGACCACGTACATATCTCGTCTGGCAGCTTGGTATCGCGCTCGATTCTTGAGCCGGGACAGTACACCGGGTTTTACCCCTTGGCCAAGAACGCTGACTGGGAGAAAACCGCCGCCGTCGTGCGTCAACTCGATGGTATGCGCGACCGCTTGCGGGCGCTGGAAAAGCTGATCAAGACGCTCGGTGTCGATCAGCGGTGAATCAATCTAACCCCAAAAAATGAGATTAGGCACAACCATAATGAAAAGCCTGGACATCAACCAAATCAAGCAATACCTGCCGCATCGTTATCCTTTGCTGCTGGTCGATCGCGTGATCGACTGGGAGGCAGGCAAGCATATTCGTGCGATCAAGAATGTCAGTGCCAATGAAGAGTTTTTTAATGGTCACTTCCCGCACAAACCAGTGATGCCAGGCGTGCTGATGATAGAAGCGCTGGCGCAGAGTGCTGCCTTGCTCGCGTTTCTGACTATGGGACAAAAACCGGACGATAACGCGGTGGTTTATTTTGTGGGTATTGATGGCGCCCGTTTCAAGCGGCCGGTTGAGCCAGGCGATCAGCTGGTGATGGAGGTCGAGATTTTGCGTCAGTCGCGCGGCATATGGAAGTTTCAGTCCAAGGCCCTGGTCGATGGTCAGCTCGCGGTCGAGGCGGAGCTGATGTGTACCATGCGTAGCATTAGCGAGCCTGAGCCGGTGACCGCAGCATGAACATGATTCACCCAAGCGCACTGGTTGACCCCGCTGCTGAGCTGGACAGCACGGTCGAGGTCGGTGCGTACAGCGTGATCGGCCCGCAGGTCAAGATCGGGCCGCGCACCAAGATTGGTCCGCATGTGGTGATTGATGGCGATACCACCATCGGTGCAGACAATATCTTTTATCAGTTTTCGTCGATAGGCGCGGCACCGCAGGACAAAAAATATGGCGGTGAGCCAACGCGTTTGGAGATAGGTGATCGCAATACCATACGCGAGTTTTGTACCTTCAATCGGGGCACGGTCCAAGACGTCGGTATCACGCGTCTGGGTAACGATAACTGGATCATGGCCTATGTGCATCTGGCGCATGACTGTCAGGTGGGTAACCACACCATCTTCGCGAACAATGCGCAGCTAGCCGGCCATGTGCAGGTCGGCGACTGGGCGATACTGGGTGGCCATTCTGGTGTGCACCAGTTCTGCAAAATTGGCGCGCACGCCATGCTCGGCATGTTTACCAGCTTGACACAAGATGTGCCACCGTTCGTTATCTTGAGCGGTAATCCGGCAGCGCCGCATGGCGTGAATGTCGAAGGTTTGCGCCGGCGCGGGTTTTCGCGTGAAGAGATCGATGCGATTCGCAACGCCTATCGTCTGATCTATAAATCGGGCCTGACGCTCGACGAGGCCAAGCTTGCAATAGCCAATGAAGCGCAGTCGCAGCCCGCAGTATCAGCGCAGCTGAACACCTTGCTTGAATTTCTTGAGAGCGTGACGCGTGGCATTGTCCGCTGATCTCACGCTGGCCCTGGTGGCCGGCGAAGCCTCGGGCGATTTACTCGCCAGCCGCATGCTGTCTGGTTTGCGCCCCATGCTGCCGGACGTTCGATTACACGGGATCGGTGGTCCTTTGATGGCGGAGTACGGCTTCGTCTCAGACTACCCGATGGAAAAGCTCGCGGTCCGCGGACTTTTCGAGGTGTTGTCACATTACCGCGATCTCAAGGCGCTACGCGACGAGCTGCGTGAGCGTTTGCTGGAAGAACGTCCGGCGGTATTTGTCGGCGTTGATGCACCCGACTTCAATCTCGATCTTGAAATTCAACTCAAGCAAACAGGCATACCTACGCTACATTTTGTCAGCCCATCAGTGTGGGCATGGCGACGCGGTCGGATAAAAAAAATCAGGCGTGCGGTATCGCACATGCTGGTGATTTTTCCGTTTGAAGAAGCGATCTACAACAAGGCGGGCATCCCGGTGACCTATGTCGGCCATCCGCTAGCTGAAATGATTCCAATGGACCCCGACCAAGATGTGGCGCGCGATGCGCTCGGCATTGCGCGAGACGCGCGCATCGTCACCATACTTCCCGGCAGTAGATTGTCCGAATTGAAGCACAACACGCGCGCATTTCTGGAGACAGCTGCGCTGCTGAAAAAACGCGATCCCAAGGTCCAGTTTCTGATGCCGATGGCGGGCGATACACAGCGCGCATTCATCGAGCAGTTGATGACGCCCGAACTGAAATCGTTGCCGCTACAGATTATGACCGGTCACTCGCATGAAGCAATCGCTGCCTGTGATGCAGCCTTGGTGGCGAGCGGTACTGCGACGCTGGAAGTCGCTTTGTTCAAAAAGCCGATGGTGATCAGTTACCGCATGAACCCGGCCAGCTGGCAGGTGTTGCGGTTGATGGCGTATCAACCATGGGTTGGGCTGCCGAATATCATGGCGCGCGAGTTTCTCGTGCCTGAGCTGTTGCAGGACAGGGCGACGCCCGCAGGTTTGTCGTCCGCGCTATGGGCACAACTATCGAATGACCAAAACCGTCAGCGCCTGCGCCGACGCTTTGTCGACCTGCACCACGATTTGATGCGGAATACTGCTTCGCAAAGCGCGCATGCTGTCATGGAGCTGTTGTCGCAGGCCGGTCGGCTTTAATTGCAGCGCTGATCTCGTCTTTGAAAACAGTCTCCTTGTTCGATGAAGCCGGCGAAGTTGTTTGTGGCGTGGACGAAGCCGGCCGAGGGCCGCTCGCGGGGCCAGTATTCGCGGCTGCGGTAATTCTTGATCCGAGCAAACCGATCGCTGGTTTGCGCGACTCCAAAAAACTCAGCGCAAGCTGGCGCGACCAACTTGCAATGCTGATTCAGCGAGATGCATTGGCCTGGTCGATTGCGCAATGTTCTGCCGCCGAAATTGATGAACTGAATATTCTTCAAGCGACCATGCTCGCCATGCGACGCGCGATCGAAGGACTGTCTGTTGCGCCAACGCTCGCTCTGATTGATGGTAACCGCTGCCCGGTCACAACGGTGCGGACCGAAGCAATTATCAAGGGTGATGACAAGGTGGTTGAGATCTCGGCGGCCTCGATACTGGCTAAAACTGCGCGCGATACATTACTGAGGGAGATGCATACGCGTTATCCGCAATATGGGTTTGATCAGCATAAGGGCTATCCGACTGCGCTCCATCTGGCGCGCCTGCGTGAGTACGGCGTCACACCCGAGCATAGGCGATCATTCGCGCCCGTGCGCGAATTGCTGAGCGAGACGTGATTATGAATCTGCGCAGTATTCAGTCACGCGACAACCCGCAATACAAGCAACTACGGCAGTGGGGGAGCAGTGCCCAAGCGCGTCGCAAGGCTGGTATGACGCTGCTCGACGGCATCCACCTGTGCCAAGCGTGGCTTCAGCATCGCGGCGTGCCAGCGCTATGTGTCGTCGCTGAATCTGCGCTCAACCATCCTGAGGTGGCTACCATCGTCGCGCAGTGTCAATCCAAAGCCAGCTCAGTTTCAAGCGCTGACTCCGCCACTTGCGTATTGTTGTCGGATGCCTTGTTCGCACCACTCGGTCAGGTCGAACACGGCGTGGGTATATTGTTTGTGGTCAGGGTACCTGATGCGATGCGCAGTGACTTTTCATCACATCCCTTAAAGTACTCGGCCCTGCTGATCGACTCGGTACAAGACCCCGGTAACCTCGGCACCATCTTGCGAACTGCGGCAGCGGCGGGGATTGAACATATTTTCTGTGGCCCGGGAACAGCGTCCGTGTGGTCACCGAAGGTACTTCGTGCCGGTATGGGTGCGCATTTCGTTCTGGAGATTGCAGAGGATATAGATCTGGTGCAGTTGATTAAGCATGCCTGCGTACCCGTCTATGCCACCCAGCCTGAGTCGCAGGACAGTATTTACGCGACAGATCTTCGCGCACCATCGGCTTGGTTATTTGGCCACGAAGGGCAGGGCGTATCGGCGCAGCTCATCGAACTAGCTACCAAGCGACTCTGCATACCTCAGAGCGCTCAAGTCGAGTCATTGAATGTGGCGGCGAGTGTGGCGATTTGCTTATTCGAGCAGCGTCGACAAAGAGGTTAGGGACGTACGGTAAGGCGCACCCAACAACGCTGGCGATATTTTTCAAGAGGCGCCTAGTAGGAGCGTTTTTCGAGTTTTAGTTCGTGCAATATCATTGTCGCGATTTCTTCGATCGACTTCACTGTTGTTGATACCCAGCGTATTCCCTCGCGCTGCATCATGCGCTCAGCTTCATTCACCTCGTAGCGGCAGTTTTCCAGCGAGGCGTATTTACTGCCCGGTCGTCGCTCATTGCGCACTTCCGAGAGCCGGTCTGGTGCGATCGACAAACCGAACACTTTGCTGCGAAATGGCATCAGCCCACTGGGCAACATGCCACGTTCGAAATCTTCCGGAATCAGCGGATAGTTGGCCGCCTTGATACCGTATTGCATCGCCATATAGAGCGAGGTCGGGGTTTTACCCGAGCGCGACACACCGACCAGTATCACATCTGCGGACGATAAGTTTTTATGTGATTGGCCATCATCATGCGCCAGCGAGAAATTGATCGCTTCAATACGACTTTTATAGTCATGCGAATCAGCGATATTGTGGCTGCGACCAATAGTATGGGTCGATACCGTACCGAGTTCTTGTTCGAGTGGCTCAACAAAGGTTTGAATCAGATCCATATGCATGGCGTTTGCGCCGCGCACTATTGCCGATAGTTCTGCCTTCACCAGTGTTGAAAAAACAATCGGGCGCCGGCCCTCATGCTCACCGGTATCGTTGATACGTTTGACAGCCTCGTGGGCTTTGTCGCGAGTATCGATAAAGGGCAAACGAATTTGTCGAAATCTCAGATCAAACTGCGTCAGCACCGAGTGGCCGAATGTTTCCGCGGTGATACCGGTACCGTCGGACACAAAGAACACGGTTCGATCAAACCCGGCAGCTCCGGGCGGTGTGTGGCTGTGCATGAGAATTTCTAAACAGTTAACGCAAAAATCAGCCCCACGCTGATCCGCGAGCAGCCCGGGCAGGTAAAATGCCGGGCAGCCAACATTTTCCCACGCGGACTGTCCCTCCGACAATCAATCATGGATCGAGTCATGCCAGCTAGCCATTGCCAGCACAGTACTCTTCATGCGTCTGCGACGCGCGCACCGATTTCCCACCATCAAAGAGGTTTTCATGTCCCATCCAACATCTGCGGGGGCTCACCCGGCCCCTGATTCGGGGGCCGCGTATGTTGTTGCCTTTGACCATTTGCGCATGACGGATGTCGAGTCCGTCGGCGGCAAGAACGCGTCGCTTGGCGAGATGATCAGCCAGTTGGCACACGTTGGCGTGCGCGTACCCGGCGGCTTTGCTACCACTGCACAAGCTTTCCGCGATTTTCTGTCGTACCGGGTGGGCGGCGGCGCCTCGTTAGCCGACCTAATTGCGGATCGTTTGGCGCATCTGGATATTGATGATGTGCGTGCGCTGGCAGCAGCGGGCGCCGAGATTCGTCAATGGATTATTGATACGCCATTCCAGCCGCGACTGCTGCAAGAGATTACCGAGTTTTATCACCAACTGGTAGACAACTCGGCCAGCGAAATGTCATTCGCCGTGCGCTCCAGTGCCACGGCAGAAGATCTGCCGGACGCCTCATTCGCCGGCCAGCAAGAAACCTTCTTGAATGTGGTCGGTATCGACAACGTGCTCGAAGCGATGAAGCATGTATTCGCCTCGCTTTACAACGATCGCGCGATTTCCTATCGCGTACACAAAGGCTTTACGCATGGCGAGGTCGCGTTGTCCGCTGGCGTGCAGCAGATGGTGCGCTCCGATCTTGGTGCCTCGGGCGTGATGTTCACGATTGATACGGAATCCGGTTTCAAAGATGTTGTGTTCATTACCGCCAGCTACGGCCTCGGCGAGACGGTGGTGCAGGGTGCAGTGAATCCCGATGAGTTTTATGTGCATAAACCGATGCTGGCTGCCGGCAAGCTGCCGATTATTCGCCGCAATATTGGCTCCAAGCTCATCAAAATGGAGTTCACGGGTGAAGCCAAAGCTGGCCGCTCGGTGCGTACCGTCGACGTACCGATCGAGCAGCGCAACCGTTACTCGTTGAGCGATGCCGAGGTGGCAGAGTTGGCTATGTATGCCGTCACCATCGAGCAGCACTATGGCCGCCCGATGGATATTGAATGGGGCAAAGACGGTCGCGACGGTAAGCTATACATCTTGCAGGCACGCCCCGAGACCGTGAAGTCGCAGCAAAAGCATGGTGACGCGCAGCAGCGCTTCAAACTCAAAGGCTCGAGCAATGTGCTAACCACCGGCCGTGCTATCGGCCAAAAAATCGGCGCCGGCCCGGTACGGGTGATCAAAGACCCGGATCAGATGGAACGGGTACAACCGGGCGATGTACTGGTGGCAGACATGACCGACCCAAACTGGGAGCCGGTGATGAAGCGCGCCTCGGCGATTGTCACCAACCGCGGTGGCCGCACCTGCCACGCTGCCATCATTGCGCGCGAGTTGGGCGTGCCGGCGGTGGTGGGTTGTGGTGACGCGACCGAGGTATTGAAAGACGGTACGCTGGTCACGGTATCTTGCGCGGAGGGGGACGAGGGCCGCATCTACGATGGTTTGCTCGAGACAGAAGTGACCGAGGTTGGCGGCGGTGATCTGCCGGAGATACCGGTCAAGATCATGATGAACGTCGGCAACCCACAGCTGGCCTTCGACTTTGCGCAGTTGCCGAACAGCGGGGTCGGGCTGGCGCGGCTGGAGTTCATCATCAACAACAACATCGGCGTGCACCCCAAAGCGATTTTGGAGTACCCGAATGTTGACCCTGACCTGAAAAAAGCAGTTGCATCCGTGGCGCGCGGCCATGCGTCGCCGAAGGCTTTTTATGTCGACAAGCTGGCTGAGGGGGTGGCAACGATTGCGGCGGCCTTCTGGCCACGCCCGGTGATTGTCCGGTTATCTGATTTCAAATCGAACGAGTACAAAAAGCTCATTGGCGGATCGCGTTACGAGCCCGATGAGGAGAACCCGATGCTGGGTTTTCGCGGTGCAGCACGCTACCTGGCGCCTGACTTTGCCGAGGCCTTCGAGATGGAGTGCCGCGCGATGAAGCGGGTACGCGATGAGATGGGCCTGACCAATGTCGAGATCATGGTGCCTTTCGTCAGAACACTGGGGCAGGCCGAGAAGGTGGTCAATTTGCTAGCGAGGCACGGCCTGAGGCGCGGCGAGAATGGCCTGAAACTGATCATGATGTGCGAGATACCGTCCAATGCGATTCTGGCCGAGCAGTTCCTGGAGTACTTTGACGGCTTTTCGGTGGGCTCGAATGACCTAACCCAGCTCACGCTAGGGCTGGACCGTGACTCGGGCATGGAGTTGCTGGCAGCGGACTTCGACGAGCGCGACCCGGCGGTGCGGGCGCTGCTGACCAAGGCCATCCAAACCTGCCTCGCCAAAGGTAAATATGTGGGTATCTGCGGCCAGGGGCCGTCCGATCACCCCGACTTTGCCGAGTGGTTGATGCGGGAGGGCATTAGCTCGATCTCGCTGAACCCGGACTCGGTGGTCGATACGTGGAGGCTGTTAGCAAGCCATCGTTCAAAATCTGGTTGCCATCAGGGTTAAAGTGTTGACACGGGGCAATTTTTCGATACACTGCCGTTTCCTAATCAGCATAACAACCAAAAAAAGTCAGTGGTACTGATTCCACCCCCGCGCTTCACGGCCCGGGGGTTTTGTTTTTTGCTGGGTAGCTATAGATCGCAGCTGCTGTGTGATTAGCGCCGATTCTGCTTCATGGCCCGATCAATTTCGCGCTTGGCATCGCGCTCGCGATCAGTGTCTCGCTTGTCATGTTGCTTTTTACCTTTGGCCAAGCCAACTTCGCATTTAATGCGGCCACGCTGGTAATGCAAATTCAGCGGTAACAGCGTGTAGCCCGCGCGCTCGACCTTGCCGATCAATCGTTTGATTTCTTCAGCTTTTAACAGCAGCTTGCGGGTGCGTACCGGATCCGGGCTGACATGGGTCGACGCGGTGGGTAGTGGGCTGATGTGCGCGCCAAACAGAAAAATCTCGGCATTGCGGATGATGACGTAGGCTTCTTTGAGCTGAGCGCGCCCGGCACGAATTGATTTAACCTCCCAGCCCTCGAGTACCATCCCTGCCTCGTAACGCTCTTCGATGAAGTAGTCATGAAAGGCTTTCTTGTTATCGACGATGCTCATGAGGTGGGGTATGTGGTGAGCTTGCTGATTGCGGCGCGTGATTTCTACTCAAGTGTGAATCAAGCGCGCACCAGGCTCCGGTAAAATCGCAAACATCGATTCTAACAAACCCCGTCATGGCCGTTGTTCATAAATCTGTATTGCTGCCATTTAGTGTCGAGCAGATGTTTAAGCTGGTCGACAAGGTGGAAGACTACCCTGCATTCTTGCCTTGGTGTGGTGGTGTGGAAGTACGCGAGCGCGAGGCTGATCGGTTAGTGGCGTCCATTCAGATCAATTACCACGGCGTGAAGCAAACCTTCTCGACAGAAAATCTCAATACACCGCCAACACGAATGACCATGAAGCTGATCGACGGTCCATTCAGGCAGCTGGACGGTACGTGGCAATTTACCCCATTACGTGAAGATGCCTGCAAGATCGAGTTTAATTTGCATTATGAATTTTCAAGTAGTTTGCTGGAGAAATTGATCGGACCCGTGTTCTCAAAAATAGCAGATAGTTTTGTGGATTCCTTCTGCAAACGCGCCGAGGTGGTATATGGTTGACTCCAAACCAGTTAATGACATCACGCTAACGGTTCAGGTTTGCTACGCATTGCCGGAGCAGCGCTTTCTTGAAGAGCTTCGTGTCTATCCTGGAACGACGATTGCGCAAGCAATTCAAGACTCACGGGTTCTGGAACAGTTTCCAAAAATCGATTTAGCACAGCAACGAGTTGGTATCTTTGGCAAGCTGAAAACGATGGATACCGTCTTGCGCGAGGGTGACCGAATCGAGATTTACCGCCCGCTTCAAGCAGACCCGAAAGAGACACGACGTAGGCGCGCCGCCCACCGTAAACACGCCAAAGACTGAAATCTGAAAGTGACTGGATCCTGGCCTGCGCCGGCCTCGCTACCCTGTCGGGGAAGGGAGTGAGTTTCTGTATAATTCGCTTTTGCGCCGATAGGATTTGCTATGCGTCTGATCCAGAAAGCACTCACCTTCGATGACGTGCTGCTCGTCCCGGCCTACTCGGCCATCCTGCCTAAAGACACCTCGCTCAATACCCGCCTGACTCGTAACATTTCGCTGTCGATTCCTTTGGTTTCAGCAGCGATGGATACGGTCACTGAGTCCCGACTCGCGATCGCCATTGCGCAGGAAGGCGGCATCGGCATCATTCATAAAAATCTCACCGCCAGAGAGCAAGCGCGCGAAGTCGCGAAGGTCAAACGCTTTGAAGCCGGCGTCGTGCGTGATCCAATCACCATTCCACCGACCATGAAAATCCGCGATGTGATCGCGCTCTCGCAGCAACACGGCATTTCTGGTTTTCCGGTGGTCGAAGGTAAAAATGTGGTGGGCATTATCACTAACCGTGATCTGCGTTTTGAAGAAGAACTCGACGCCGAAGTGCGCCAAAAAATGACGCCGCGCGAGAAGCTGGTGTATGTGAAAGAAGGCGCTGATCCGGTCGAGGCCAAGCGATTGATGAACAAGCACCGTCTCGAGCGCGTGTTGGTCGTCAATGATGCATTTGAGTTGCGCGGCTTAATCACCGTAAAAGATATTTTTAAATCCACCGAGCACCCGAATGCTGCCAAAGATGATCAAGGCAAACTGCGTGTGGGTGCTGCTGTTGGTGTTGGTCCTGACAACGATGAACGCGTCGAGTTGTTGGTAGCAGCGGGTATCGATGTGGTGGTGGTCGACACCGCGCACGGTCACTCGCAAGGCGTGCTCGATCGTGTCAAATGGGTGAAGCGACGCTACCCGGACGTGGAAGTTATCGGCGGGAACATCGCTACCGCAGAAGCGGCAATGGCGCTGCGTGATGCGGGCGCAGATGGTGTCAAGGTGGGTATTGGCCCCGGCTCAATTTGCACCACGCGAATTGTGGCGGGTGTCGGTGTGCCACAAATCACCGCGATCTCGAATGTATCCAAAGCCCTGGAAGGTAGCGGCATTCCATGCATCGCCGATGGTGGTATTCGCTTTTCGGGAGATATCTCGAAAGCGCTCGCAGCGGGCGCCTCATCCGTCATGATGGGGAGCATGTTTGCGGGCACCGAAGAAGCCCCCGGCGAAATTATTTTGTACCAAGGCCGCAGCTACAAGTCATACCGCGGCATGGGCAGCCTGGGCGCAATGTCGGATGGTTCTGCCGATCGGTATTTCCAGGATGCCTCGAATAACGCTGACAAGTTGGTGCCCGAGGGTATCGAGGGGCGAGTACCCTACAAAGGTAGTGTGCTCGCGATTTTGTATCAGCTAGTGGGTGGCGTGCGTTCATCTATGGGTTATTGCGGCTGTGCGACGATTGATGAATTACGCGAGAAAGCGCAGTTCGTGGAGATCACCTCAGCCGGCATGCGTGAATCGCACGTGCATGATGTACAGATAACAAAAGAAGCGCCAAATTATCGCGCCGACTAATGCATTCCAAAATTCTCATTCTTGATTTCGGTTCTCAGGTCACGCAGCTGATCGCACGTCGCGTGCGAGAAGCAGGCGTTTTCTCCGAGGTGCATCCTTACGATGTCAGCGACGAGTTCATTCGTGGTTCTGGCGCCGCGGGCATTATTTTGTCGGGTGGCCCCAGCTCAGTGACGGAAGGCGATACGCCGCGTGTGCCGCAAGCTGTATTCGATCTTGGTGTGCCCGTATTGGGTATCTGTTACGGCATGCAAACCATGGCGGCGCAGTTGGGCGGCAAAGTCGAAAATGGTCTGGTGCGCGAATTTGGTTATGCCGAAGTTCGTGCGCGTGGCCATACCGCGCTACTCAAAGACATCAACGACTTCGTCACGCCGGAAGGCCACGGCATGCTCAAGGTCTGGATGAGCCATGGCGATAAGGTGAATGAACTACCGCCCGGCTTCAAGCTGATGGCCTCTACGGATAGTTGCCCGATCGCTGGCATGGCCGATGAGGTGCGCAAGCTATACGCCGTGCAGTTTCATCCCGAGGTGACACACACTTTGCAAGGCACCGCCATCCTCGGCCGCTTCGTGCACGAGATTTGTGGCTGCAGAGCCGACTGGAACATGCCTGATTATGTGGCTGAAGCGGTCACAGCGATTCGGCAGCAAGTAGGCGATGAAGAGGTCATTCTTGGTTTGTCTGGTGGTGTGGATTCCAGCGTGGCGGCGGCACTGATACATCGTGCGATTGGGTTACAACTAACTTGCGTATTTGTTGACCATGGCTTACTTCGTTTGAACGAAGGCCAGATGGTGATGGATATGTTCAGCAAAAACCTCGGCGTCAAAGTCATACGTGTCGATGCGGCCGAGCAGTTCATGAGCAAGCTGGCAGGTGTGTCTGATCCCGAGCAGAAACGAAAAATCATCGGCAAAGAATTTGTTGAGGTATTTCAGGCTGAAGCCAGCAAACTGAAAAATGCGCGCTGGCTCGCTCAGGGCACCATCTACCCAGATGTCATCGAAAGTGCTGGCAAGGGCAAGAAGGGCGCGCACACGATCAAGAGTCACCACAATGTGGGTGGGTTGCCTGAGACATTGAATCTCAAGCTGCTTGAACCTTTGCACGATTTATTTAAGGATGAGGTTCGCAAATTGGGTGTGGCACTTGGGTTGCCGCATGACATGGTTTACCGACATCCATTCCCTGGCCCGGGCCTGGGTGTGCGTATCTTGGGTGAAGTAAAAAAAGAGTACGCCGATCTACTGCGTCGTGCAGATGCCATTTTCATCGAAGAGCTGCGCAACACCGCCATACCGCTTTCGCAAGAGCTGGCAGAGGGTACGCCAGTAAGGCATTTCCACAAAAACTGGTATGACGCGACCAGTCAGGCCTTTGCTGTTTTTCTGCCGGTTAAATCAGTTGGCGTCATGGGAGATGGTCGCACCTACGAGTATGTGGTTGCGCTGCGCGCTGTGC
>Ga0194133_10005360_pt1 | contig 16372 bp, 7 predicted proteins | sample TA2KigOf40mmetaG_FD_155448 | JGI IMG/M metagenome (GOLD analysis project Ga0194133, IMG submission 155448) | Freshwater microbial communities from Lake Tanganyika, Tanzania - TA2015055 Kigoma Offshore 40m | ecosystem: Environmental > Aquatic > Freshwater > Lake | place: Tanzania: Lake Tanganyika... | reverse complement strand
ATGTTTGCATGAACTTGATGATGTGAACATTACTTTGCCATAGCCAATCAGTCTGTTGAGCAATTATGTAAAAAAAAGATGTGTTTTCTTTATGGCTTCAAAATGGTTAGCCTGTTTTAATTAATTTATACAGCCATTCAACTCAAATCTTTTATTAAGTCTTTTCATTTCTTTTTCCCCATCTGTGCCAATTAGGGCTCAAAAGATAGAGGATAAGATGAAATGTGAAACATCAAAGTAGTCAGAAAGAATTCAAAATGGAAAAATGAAATGAAAAATCCTGTAAAAAGTTTATTGAGATCAAATATTGTTAACAGACATGGTTTTTTTTTGCTAACTTAATTGACATTCTCATATCCAATTTTTTGCAAGTCCAAATATTGAGGAAAAAGTCAATAACTATTTTATCCTCTCATAAATGGGTCAGTAAACTGAATAGGGATAGCAACCCCTCTTTAGTAACTAGTTCAGGAGAAATATTGGATTAGAGGTTGTTGAACTTTCTAGGAGCAAGTGGTGCTCTGAGTTGAGCATAATCTGTGAAGTCCTGGAGTTTAAAGCTTGAAATGCTCTGAAAAGAGCAAGAGCAATTGGGGCCTTCCCAACCGAGAGAAGAATCATTACTAAGCTGTTTCTTGATGGAATGAGAACCTTTTCTTGGGACTGGGAACAGTATGATACCATGTCAATTCGTCAAATGATCTTTCATATAACGGACATTTTGCTCACGGTGGTTTGCCTAATAGTCAATTCGCCTACTGCCAGTTTGCCTAATTACTGTTCGCCTAATAATTGCTAACCTAACCTGACCCCCCCAAATCCTATGGAGCATGTTCCCCCTCCTTAACCCTGAGGCATGGCACAGTATTTCTTTTTAAGTTTTATGGAAATGACTTTTCTTTTCATTTTCATTTCTTTGATGATCCTTTTCAAATGCAGATCATCTCTGAATAAGTAAATCAAAAAGTACAATTCAATTGTTAAACTCTAAGAATCTATCATGATATTCAGAGGGTTGATATTATTAAACTTCCATTTTTTCACATGAAAAAAAACTTTTTAGAAATTCCATATATTACATGATTGAAAATGAGTTTAAAATTTTAGATCATTATTATTGATTTTTTTTAACTTAATGGAATCCTCAAATTAAAGCACATTTTCATTGATTTGATTTGACCCCCAGAAAAATTTTATTGGTGTAATTTCAATTATGAATGTGACTTAATTTATGACCATTTAGGTAAACAGCACAAATCCAGACGGAGATTGCCTCTTTTGACAACTGCTTTTAGAAAACATTGCAGCAGGTTAGAATTGATTTACAATTCTTGTCATAAAAATCTGTTTGTCAATCTCAACATTCCAGGCCATAGATTACATTAATTATGGGTAATAATTGCGCCCATTGAAAGTTTCTAATCATAGGAGGACATTTTTTTAGGAGCTTCGATTCCGGAATTTCGTACCTGCTAACCACAGAAACGACTACTTCAAATGTAACTTCACCACCAATAATGGATGGAGAAGAACTCATTGAAGAAGATGAGATTCTGGTAAGATTAGCAATACCTCTATAGACTGACTGAAATGTTTGTTTGATGAATTTTAAATGCTTTGAAAGATCTCTGGACAAGGGAATAATTCTCGTGTGGACATTTCAATGCGCCACATGCCCTGGTCCCCATCTAAAATCCAAACAGGTACCAGAATGGGTCTTGAGCCGCCAGCTTTTGACTTTGAAAGACCATCTGTACTGTCAAACATGACCAAAAAGTCATCTATGGCCCTAACGACAGGAACAAAAAAGCAGGTAGATTATTTTTTTTGAAACAAAACTTGTTTGAAAAACAAGAGTTTTTGTTAGACAATGGGTTTAGGGTTGGACAAAAAAGAATAACAAACTAGACCCTGACGGATCAGTTTTGATCCTTGATAAAAGGAGATGTTTTTCCTTATAGCTGACCCCGAGATGGGGTTAGGCCTGCTGGCTTGGGTTAGTTAACCCCCAGCTATTTTACCCTGCATTCAAATAATCTATTGAGGAATTAACTTGTCTAGTTGAATTGGGTCTGCTGGATCTTATGGTTCTTCCATGATAGGAAAAGGTTTCAAAAAAATGTGAGGCTAAGTTTGATCAGATTTAGGCTCACACATGACTGAGAACCAAGATTTAAGGTTGCAGGTTCAATCCCCTTGTTCAAACCATGAATTTGTCAATCCCAGGTAGCAAAAAAAATCAACAAAGTCATCCTCGGTCAGGGTAATAGGGATCTGCAGTGATCATAGGCTCAATAACCTTAAGCAAGCACTTAGCATATCCATTACCCCAAAACCAACTAAACCCTCACCTAAACTTTGACACTAATCCATAACCATAACCTTTTTTAAAATTTTTTCTTTGCCCTCACCCCCTGCCCCCAGCTGGTTCCCTAATCTAAACCTCAACACTCTTAATTTATCCCTAAACTTAACCCTTCCTTACCTCACCCTTAACTTTGGTCTTTTTTTGCTAAACATTTTTATCATAGTACACGCACAAACCCTTTCTTTTTCATGCTACAATATTTTTCACTTTTCAAGCTAAAAAACATTTCAAACAGGCTGCCATTAGTTTAATTTTCCTTCCATGTAAAAGTAAGTCTACCTAAACAGGCTGCCATTGTTCCCCCCTTTTATTCTGCCCTCTTCCAAGAAGTCCAGCATTTTTCTACCCTCTTCTAAGAGGTCCAGCATTTCTTGATCCGATCCCCCTATCTATTTTTGTAAAGCCCCTGTTTCCCATCATTAAACAGTTAGGTATTGATTCCTTTCTTGATTGGGGAGGTATTCACTGGGATTTTAGCTCAATGCCTACATATCCTCCTTACGCAGTTACGTTCTCCACCTCCGTTTCCCTGCCTAAGCATCAGACACGCTATATTATTATTGTGTAACAAAACTCTTTTAGCACTATATTTTAATTTAGTTTTACTCCATGATTCCCATTTTCATCTTGAGAACTTTTTCAGGGAAGTTACTTAACCCGAAGGGCATGTGAAAGATGTACTTCGCCAACCCACAGCTCTACGAACCCCTCAGCAAGAACTTTATCACCTTCATCTACAGTTCTAACCACCAGGTATAAATATGAGAATATCAATCCATAAAATCATCAAAAAATCATTGAACTCACTGGGGTCTGGCTGTGGATTGGAGGGTCATGGGTTCCAACCTCAGTTCTGGCACCTTTAGGCTACTGTTAAGCACAAGGTTGACAAAAAAAGTACAATAAGTTGCTTATAACCAAGAAGTTTTCATGACTTCTTGATTAGTAAGGGAACAGGAACAGCACATATTTATGTAGACGACACACACGGATCTTAGCTCTTAGATTTAAGTTACGGTAAAGTAATATTTTGATCACGCAACTTTTACCCACATCTGATTTCCGAGCGCCCCTGATCAGCGTGCTCCAGTCTCACGTGTCAATAAAAGGCCTGGGTGCCTTAGAATCGTTACCTAGTTATTCTCTGTGCGCTTAGACGTAAGTCATATAGAGTAGTTAGTTGAGTGTTATTTTAAGGTTTTTTATTATGTGTGTATTGTACTTAACCCAACAAAGTATTATGAGCATATTAAAATACCTAGTATTTTTATTATACGAACAGGGGGGCTTTAGATTCTCATAGTCATGGGATAAGTGTTACTGAGACTTGCACCACTTATCTAAATCCTCACGGCATGCAGCAGCCTTACGCTTGGAAATAGTAAGTCTACATTTATGGTATTCATATAGACAGATAAAGTTTGATTCATAAATGATTGAACATTGACAAAAAAAATCATATCCTGAAATCTAAAACCTCCCTTTTTTGCTGAGAAATGCACCATGAAAAAATGTAATAATAACAACTTTCTTACAAAATGTTCTTGAAGCATGAAAACATTATGTGTGTGTTGAAATGCTTAGATGCATTTCCAAGCAGCCTCCTCTGTTAATTCTAAAGATCTTTAAAATAATATTCCATTATAATAATATGAAAAAAAAGTTTCTTTCATCACAAAAATAATTTCTTCACCTTTTGACATTATAGAACAACAAAATCCCCTTCACCATCCTACTCTACTTCTTCAGTGTCATCCCATAGAACCTCACCCCCAGCCACCCAGTCCGGATTGTCCAATGAATCTGACAGTCCACCCACAGTTCCATCACCAACAAGGTGAGAGTTGAGTTTGAATATTCACACACAAAAAAAGGAGTAAAAAGGTAATTTCAATTTAGCCCTTCGTCTCCTCATAGGAGGGTGAGTCGCAGGGTCTTACCAGAAACACCCAAACTACCCTCAAAGTAAGTCTGTCAAACAAACTCCCATTGAAAATGTAAATTGATAACATCATTTTCATAGTCGAGACAAACCTGGGATTGTTGGTGATGCGAAATCCGGAAGGACAAATCCTAAATTCTATGGGGATTTCTCATCTCAAGATTCCCTTGACTCTGGTGTGTTCTCCAGAAGCACTACTTGTGACTCATCAAGTCTCCCACCAGCCCCTTCATCCCCAAACATGTTGACACAGGAATCACCCACAATGCATCATCAAAACTGGTCTGATTCTACTAACAAGCAAATAAAGATTACTTAAAATTTTATTGAATCTTTCTTTACTCTTAGGAGACGCCGCCTGCCAGATACTCCAGTTTGTCCTCTTCAGATTCACGATCCGGATACGTCCTATGCTTATAATGGGTGTATGGACCTCTTACAGATTAGCCCAAGCTACAGACTCAGCTCCATTTACTCAAAAGTATCTTCTGGTATGGAAAATCCAACTGTTTTAAATGTGGCCAAGGATTATTAGCTTTAGCGCGTTCGGTGCTGCAGAAGCAGTGCGGAAGCAGAGGCGGACGGAAGCGAGATAGTGATAAGCTAAATCCCAGCAGAGACCTTCCCAATCAAGAAAAGAATCAATACTGAACTGTTTATTAATGGGAAGGTGATGCTTTATATACACAAAATGAGGGAAATATCGGATCAAGAAATATCGGACCTCTTGGAAGAGGGTAGAATATTGGCGGGAATGAAAGTAACGGCAGCCTGTTTGGGTGAATTTACAACAGAAGGGGAAAAGGAAGCTAAACAACGGCAGCCTGTTTGAAACGAGTTTGAGCATGAAAAAGTGAAAAATATCGTAGCACGAAAAATAGGGTAAATGATAGTTTTTCAACTTTTTTTTTAGACGAAATTCCATCAGATCGATTTACATTTGTCCTTCCCACTACATCAACGAATGGTGAGGCCCATCATCTTGCTGCTGACTATGGCAAGCCATCCGGTGATTTTTTTATCACTGAGCTGTCCAAGAAAGTTATGAGCAACATAAGGGACAAGTCTCCAAGATGTACCATGGATATGTTCAGATCATCAGCTAAAAAAGATGAGCCTTTTGAGGGTCAGTCCGGAGTTGATCCAACCCTATTTTTCTGAACCCTAAAATTAATTCAAAATTACCTAGGTGTGAAATGCAAAGCCCGTCTGTTTGCATCCAAAAGCATCCCAGCATCTGCACGCCTTTCTGACCCCTTTGATTTGGTCAGTTCAGCCACTGAACCGGATTCCAAACCTCTTTCGAGGATTCAACACGATCTGGATTCCAACAACAGACGTGTGAACCAATCGCCTATGAAAAGATCGAATAATGATGAAAGAAGAAGGGCCTGGTTTCAAGGCAACAAAGAAACTTTTTCTTCAGGGTAAGAAGAAAGTTTGGTTTAAAATGCAAGATTTTGACTCGCATGATCGCAGAAAAATATATTCTGAATGGGAAAAGTTTTGATCCGAATGACGTCAGGGCACCCAAATGGATTTTTCAACCTAACCCATTCGAAACTTTCAGGAAAAATAAGGATTTTAATAGAACACGAAGAAAAATATCTCTGATTTTGTTGCCTTTTTCCTGTCAACTTGACAAAAAAGCCATTAGGATATTTTTTAAGCAAAGCTAAAGAGTGTTTTGGGGCCTCATTTCTCTATCCAGATGACAAAATATTATCTAAGAAAAATATATCCTCATACCTTTTTTTTTTAATTTGTGAGATATTTTTTGAAAAAAATACTTTTCAATATCTTGACAAAATGAATCTCAACACAGTTTTTTCATCAAATTTTGATGTAAAAAATATTGCTGGAAGCCTCAAGAATGTCATTAAAAAGGGAACCTTAAAATGACAATTTTGGGTCTTTATTTTTTGCTTTAGATTTTTCATACTAGCAACAAGTCACCAAAAAAGCTAAAAAGCTTTCCTTTTGAATTTTAGGATTAACTCTAAGGAGATTTGGCATCAAACAAAAAATAAAATCCATTTGTTAATGAGGTTTTACATAACCAAATAGAACTTTTTGGTTTTTATGTTGGTTTTGGTTACTCAATCCAAGTCTCAAGGGATTTCATTTCTAATAACTTTTAGTGCCATTCCGAAAAGCTTTGTAACTTTAGGATATATATATGGTCTTTGTGTAATCCAATTAAAGTCTTTTGGAAATGCAGTGTGCTTTAATAACTTCAGGTTAAAGAAACAAACATCTTATCTGTATTAGATTTGAAAAAAGATGTGGGGAAAAGTCCATTCATACTATCAAGGGTTACATACATTTTGTATTAGAAATTCATTTGTTTGTCCTAAAGAATCTTTGAGACTAGAAGCATTAAAGCTCGGGTTTTTTCCCATCAGCTTAATGGTACAGAAATAATTAACCTTAATGGTGGTGGGACCAAACAGACTTCATGACTTTATTATGCAATGAAAGTCAAAGAAATAACAAATAATTTTAAGGATCAACAATAAGAGTAAAAATTGTAGTTGTAATTCTAAAGATTTCTTACCTAGATTATTAAAGTACATTTGAAAAAGTTAGTGTTGCAAAAAAAATCCATTTGTTAGATTAAGCATTTGGATTGTGAAGGTGAAAGTTTGGAAAGGTTAAAGTAAATCAATCTTCTTTCTGAAAACTCAACTAATGGAAATTGAAAAAACTACTTTTTCATTTTATTGATGGTTCTGGATAAAAAGAGTCTGATAAAAAACCTAACAAGAAATCTCAAGGCATGATTGCAGCCATCTTATTGCAAACCAACTTTGCCCTGGATCAACTTTTCTTCAGATTTACACTGTATGTATGCATATACATCTAGACACCCTTTCTTACATGAGGACACTGCTAATTGCATGAGACGGGGACTCAAAATTTGCCCATATTATCGTAGTACACGATCATTTACCCTCTTTTTCGTGCTATGATATTTTTCACTTACTAACAAGTTCAAAGTCGTTTCGAACAGGCTGTCATTGTTTAGCTTCCCTTCCAGGTAATAGTAAGTTCACCTAAACAGGCTACCGCTGTTCTCACTCCCGCGTATTTATTTCCCGACAATATTCTACCCTCTTCCAAGAGGTCCGATATTTCTTGATCCGATCCCGCCCTTAGTTTTGTATATAAAGCTTCCCTTCCCCATGAATAAACAGTTCAGTATTGATTCTTTTCTTGATTGGGAAGGTCTCCACTGAGATTTTAGCTCAACGATCACTTCCCCTCCTGTTTCTGTTCTGTTTCGCCTCCATTCCGACGCCAAAGCTAATAAAGACTAAAATTTTGCCATAGGGCTAAGAGTCTATCAGAGCTTTCAGTCTGTAAAAACTTGTTCTCCACAAAACCATCGCTTTGTGCAGTTCCCTGTCCTGTCTCATGTCATCCAAGATAACATTCTCTTATGGTATCACAGGAAGGGCACAATACAGAGAGGGGTTTTTAAGGTCATCATGTAAGAGAATCTCACATCCCCTGTGCTATCTATCCAGAAAGAAAGAAAAAGCAATAATTTTTTCACTTCAAATATGCAATTTTCTAAAGTTTTTACCAAAAAAAAATCCATCCAATGTATAGAAGAAGTTGGTTTGAAGTACATTTTTACAAAGTTTGGAGGAAAAACCTGGATAAAAGAGAGTCATTAATCACATTAACTTTTATCCCTGGTTGAATTAACCATTAAGGTTGAGCAATACATTTTTTTCCATATGAGTGAAAGCAATATAGTTTTTGATTCAAAGTTAAGTTTTTTTTACAGGGCAGATCATCCATTGTGCTCTCAAGTAGATGGTGATCACTTTGGCTCTGATGAAGAAGAACAAGAAGATCCAAAAGACTATGTGAAAGGTAAAAGTACTTTTCACTTCTCACAGCTTTTTTAAGGGCCAACTTTGTAGCATGCATGGAAAAAAATCCTAAATCACAAGCAAGATGGCAAAAACTTGTTAAAATATAACTTTAAATCATTCAAGTGGGTATTGGCCAGATTTATTGTACCCCATGGGCCCAATCTACTCCTATCTTTAATGCAACCAAATCAATACCCATGAACTCATGTTCAATCTTAGGTTTCTCAACCCACAAAGTTGAACAAAAACAGGAAAGCAATGAAAAAAGATCCAAGAGAAAATTGATCTAAAATTCAGGGCTGGGCCTAGACAATACAGATAGATGTTAGCTTGAAAGTCTGTCCCCTATGGGCCCAATACATCCTTATCTTCAAAGCAACAAAATCAATACTCAACCCTTTTAAACCTCTTCACAGCCCAGTCTCCTTCACCCACAGAACTTAACACAAACAGTCAAATGAGGAAAAATGATCTGAAATTCACTTTTTAGCTAAAATCTTGTTTAAAATTACCTTTTCAGGTGGTTATCATCCTGTCAAAATAGGTGACATGTTCAACAATCGGTATCAGGTGGTTAGAAAACTTGGATGGGGTCATTTCTCAACTGTGTGGCTTTGTTGGGATTTGAGGTAAAAGACATAAAGAAAAAAAATCCTTTTTTCCATCCATTTTCAAAGGAATGAAAAAGTTTTCATGTTATCAATTTCAATAAAAGTTTGCCCTTTCTATGAACTTTTTTTTATTTGATCGAAATGGCAAAGTTTTTCATCTGACATTTGGATGTTCAATCAATTCTTAACTTTTATGTATGAATTATTATTTATTTTTTGCATTTTTTCAGTGCTAAAGAATTTGTAGCACTGAAAGTAGTCAAAAGTGCTTCTCACTATACAGAAACAGCTTTGGATGAAATCAGATTGTTAAAATGCGTAAGTGTAAAGATTTTTTCTTATTTTTTCCAAACATTTATTGTTTAGCAAAAAAAACCTTCTTAAGGTTCGTGAAAGTGATGAGGTTGACCCCTTTCGCGAACGTTGTGTTCAACTCCTTGACAATTTCAAAATTACTGGCATTAATGGAAAACATGTTTGCATGGTGTTTGAAGTTTTGGGACACAATCTTCTCAAGTTCATAATAAGGTAAGTCGCATTTTCCTTGATAGATTAAACATCAACTAAGAAACTTGGAGATCTTCTTCATCAAATTAAGTCAGTGTCTCAAGGGAATTTTTTTTCATCTACAAGAAAAACTTTTTTTCCTACCTTGAAAAGAATTGAGGAAAACTACCTACTTGAAAAACAAGCATGACTTGTTTCTTAAAACAAATAAGATAAAACAAAAGCTAAGATATCATTAATTTTTCATTGAAAGACTTTCCTGTTGTTTGGAGAAGAAATAAAAATTTCCTGCTTCATACAAAACATATGGAATAATCTCTAAATATTAAAAAGAATGATTATATAAATAAAATATGTGTGTAGAGATGTTTTTAGAAGAAAACTCTCTAACCCTGAAAATCCATTGTACTGACTTATTCTTCGATTTTTATCCCACTGATTGTTATGATGAAACGAAAGTGTGACATAGAAATAACTTTTATTTACCTTGTTTGACAATGATGTAAATCAAAAACAACAGGTGAACAAACAGAAGAGGATTGTGAACCAATCAGTCACGGAACACATAAGCGTATAAATGCTATCGCAGCAAGGGATGATGTAAAACTCTTGATCAGAAGGATCAAGAGGTGGCCTTTTATATTTTTTGCATTCAGGCTGGCTGGATAACTTAGGGTTGTGGCTATTACTAATGGAAATTAGTTTTACTGAAAAAAAGGTACAATGTGAATTCAGTTGGGTTCTTTTACTGGCAATGTGGTCAATTTTGTGGGTGTTGAGAGGAAATTTAAGTGGTTTGTATTTCACTTCTATTGCATTTTTTTTCCTTTCAGGAGTAATTATCAAGGGATACCTTTAAATAATGTCAAAACCATAATGAAGCAGGTAAAATAAGTTGCTTTTTCATGCTTTTTCTTTTTCTTTAAGTGGAAGTAGCAAGTTTTTCAGCATTTTTGGGGACAACCTAATCCAGATTATTTACTTTCAGTAATTGGATACTAATCTAAAAACAATCAATTTGAAGGTTTTTTTTATGCTGACAGAAATTCTTATTTGTACAGAAGTGAATATAATTCATTCACAAAATTCAGGTGATAAATGTTTTTAGGTTCTTGAGGGCCTACATTACCTCCACACTAAGTGCAACATCATACACACAGATATCAAGCCTGAAAATGTTTTAGTTTGCATTGAGAGTTCCAGAATCAGGTATGATTTTCAGAAGACATTGTAAATTTTCCATGGAAAAATCGTCCTTTCCATATTTTTGAGTTTCAAGTCAATTGGGTAAATCCTGGCGAGTGGGCAATTCTTCAAGAAACGAGACCAATGAGATACTAACTGTATATTTGTGGAAAATATGGGTTTTTATACCCTGGAGACGGATCAGGGTAATTTGACATTCGGATCAGCATTATTTTGGCGGTCGGATCGGGTCAAGGATATTGACCAGGAATATTTGGAGGGAAATGCTGAAACAAACAATATTTGATGTTTCCCAAGAAAAAGAGACAACCTGTTTGCAGGTGTCACAACATTCCTGACAGAAGGGGACAAACCAAAGAGGGCATCTTTGATACTAGATTACTATCAATAAAAGGGTGGCCATTAAGGAAACGGTAAATGAGGGAATAATGGTATTAATATCAAAAGGATATTAATAAATATTTGTTGAGCGAATAAGTTTAAAGGAAATACAAAGATTACTTTATAAGATAAAGAAATCTCAAAATATAGTAAATGGTAAATTTACCATAAATGCATTAATTAATCCTTCACAAACATCAACTTCATGAAAACTTTTTCTGACACACAAAGTTATTTTTTTAAAGACTCACTCTCAAATCACAAACACTGATCAATGAAATCTAATTAAAATAAGAAAAAATCTTTTATCCTCTGAAATTATGTAACTAGCTGGTTATCCCGAGTATACCTGAGCCCCAATAGCACTCTTTTTGCATCCCAATCAATCCCAAATCACCTTTCCCTGATTCTGTGGTTAGGACAAAACCTCTCTGATACCCTCACAGGTTTATCTATCTGAAATGTTTTATTTCTATATAGTAATATGATTTTATCATCTTTTCACTACATATCTTTATTTTAGTAATATTTCTTTTAAAATATTTTACTCTCAACTCAATGACCTTTTTATATTGTTAAACCCTTTTCGTTGATTGACATCTTCAATATGGTATTTACCTTTAATATTACCAACTACTATATCCTGGCAAGCATTCCTTTCCTTTCAGACAGTATATATTGAATCAACCCTGTCCGTTAATTCCAATCCCTGGATCAACTAAAACTTCAGTACCGCCAATTGAAAGAATCCATTTTATCAAGATTATTTATCTTTCCTTAATGTATATAAATCCGCAACTTCCTCAAATAAACAGTTGCTATCTCATTGGTCTTAAATATATAGATGTTCAAATCTCCTAACATCAATTTACCATACCTATTTTATCAAATATGAAAATATTTCAGAGACTATAATCATAGCATTTTTGGGGTGATTGTAGATCCATTTCTAAAATCACCAAGGATATATTTTCACAGACAAAGAAACAAGATCTAAAATTTTATATTTTCCAGAAAAATTGCTGCTGATGTCACACAAATTCAGAAAAATGGTAGAAAACTTCCCAAACCTGCAGGTAAATATAACTTTTAAAAACTTTTCATCTTCCTATTTTTTGACAAAGATGAATTGAATGCCAGACATTCTTGCACAATAAGGAATGCATCTAATAATTATAATGTCAAAAGTCTTGATGTTTGGTTATTTTTTATGATGTTGTAGAGGGCACAGCTCCCAGAGATCCATATGAAGATGTATTTCCAGGGGGAAACAAACTCTATAAGCGAAAATCTAATGGAAAGAAAGTATCCGGACATGAAGAAAGGCTCAAGGTAAATTATAAACTATATGTAGCTAGCAATTTATAAGGTTCCACCACTGTCCAGAAGATTCAGGAGGACTTATGGGCTGGGGTATTGCCTCATTCTGCACACCCTTGAAGCTTTACAAGCTTGAGTTGCCATTTGAAAAATGATTTTTGTCTGATAGATCTCACAGTTTTTGTTAACACTTTGGAGAATCTCTCACATGGGAATGAAAATCAACTTTATCTGCACAAAAATTTACAATCAAACTTTTTTTGTATTCCAGCTCCAAAGAACTCTAAAGCCCCAAGAACAAAAAATAGATTGTCATGGCATCAGGCTGGGAATCTGAGGGTCTGTGGTTCGAACCCCAGTAGCTCTAGGATACCATTGACCCTGAGTTGCCAAAAAATAACAAATAATTCCCAGCCTTTAATGAAAAAAAAATTTGCAATACATAATTAACAAGATATAAAAAACCCAGAGACGGTGGGGGCCCCAGGGTAAGGTGGTAAGGAAATTGATAATAATTTCCCAAAAAATGTTTATAGATATATTAAAGATTAAATTGATTTAATTTTTTTAACTGCTTTTTAGTCCTCAAACGGAGAAAATCAATCAGATGAGGAGAATCTGGAAATCAAAAGTGATAACGGTCCTGGTGAGCCCCATAAGTTTTACCCCATGAATAAATGGAGTCGTAAATGATTGATATTCTAGGTCATGACGGTCTGCTTCCTGAATTTCACGACTTAAAACTTGGAGACTCCAATGAACCTTCTAACGATTCCAGACAATGGAGCTTTGACAATGACTCAAAGTCAGATCCACTGTCCGGAGAGGGGGATGGGTGTAATATTGAAGGGGAAAGCAGCTCATCTGAAGGCTGTGATGAAGATGTTGACTCTGATGAGTTAAGGTTTGACCCACTGAATATTAATTGTACCTTTCCTTTTTACAAATCAATAGGGAGTCAGGGTGGTCAGGTAGGTTATGTGCCGGATTTCCATCCCGACAGCCTGGGTTCTACTCCCGCCTGGGGTAACCTACTAAAAAAAATAATAACAAACCACCAAGGTTGCCTTAAAAATGATCACGAGTCGCAATTTAGTAAAAATCTCTTTTCCAGAACTCCATCTCCCATTCCTAATATGCAGCACTGTCTAGTGGATCCAGTCTCTGAAGAAGTGCCTGAATTACAAGTAAAGCTAGCTGACTTGGGAAATGCTTGCTGGGTGGTGAGTACAGATACCTTGATTATACGTTTCCTAGCTTTGCCCGTGATATAATCACCCTTTGGGGCCTGGGGGTTCATACTGGGCTTCAAAGACCCCTTGAGTATGTGGAAAATTACATACTGATGGATCCGGACTCGGGGGCTAAAATTGGGTCGGGTCGGGTCAGCCACCTCTATGTCTGGAAATCTTTAACCTTTGGGTCAAAAAAATCCCATCAGGTCAGGTCAAAAAATACCTGGATCAAAGCTGGGTCTGCAGGTCAGAACCATGGCCGGGTCGGGGCCCATCTCTATAATTTGATTGTTATTCAGGGTAGACTACTCCGTAAATGGTCACTGTGATTTTGTCAATTTCTAAACTTTTTGCCACCTAGGGTTAAAGAAAAAATCCTTGTATGGGTTGTGATTGAACCCCTGATCCTCAGCAACCTGGTTACCATTTCTTGAACAGTCACTAATCATTTTCCACCCTTGATTCCAGACTCACCATTTCACTGAAGACATCCAAACGCGTCAGTACCGCAGCCTGGAGGTTTTACTTGGTGCAGGATATGGCCCCCCAGCGGACATTTGGTCAGCAGCCTGTATGGCGTTTGAACTTGCCACCGGAGATTATCTATTTGAACCGCATGGCGGTGAAGATTACTCACGTGATGAAGATCACTTGGCTCATGTGATTGAGCTTCTCGGGCCTATCCCGAGAACTGTGGCCTTTTCCGGAAAGTATTCCAGAGAGTTTTTCAACAAAAAAGGTTGGAATTTATGACAAAATTTCAATCTGTAAAGAAATCTAAATCATACAAAATTTCAGGAGAGCTGAGGCACATCACAAAGCTTAAGCCCTGGGGTCTTTACGACGTATTGGTAAGGCAAAAACAAAGTTGGAATAATCCTTTTACTTTTTTTCCAATTCTACATCCCATTATTTAGACTGAAAAGTACGAATGGGACATAGAAACTGCTCAGGCATTTGCAGACTGGCTCACCCCGATGCTGGCTTACAATCCCAATGAAAGGGCGTCAGCTGAAGAGTGTATTCGACACCCCTTCCTCAACGGGGTATGACCCAAGGATTATGTGGCTTCTGTAAACAAAGACAAGGAAAGAGACTGCTTTGGAACAGTTGGACTGTTCGGTGGAATCTGAATACCCGTCTTTCAGAGGCCATTTCCTATTGCACCACAAACGAATCCCCAAGCCAAAAGCTAGTAACAAAATCCACCCCCCCCTCTAAAATCACAATGACATGCTGATGAAAGAAATCAGAATCCAATCCACGCTGACCCATTTATAATTTCTTTTAAATAGCATGAACCTACTATACTGTCCATTTTTTCAATGTGCAAACCACAAATATTCACCTGTAAATTAGATTTTCGAATAGGAGTCTGGTTGAGAAGGGGGTGCAAAGAAACAACACCCCCAGGACTAGAAATAAATGTCAGAAAGCTATTTTATTCACAAAGTTCATTAAGCTTTACCCAAATTATGGATGACCTTTTTATACAGTTCCTGCGTCAAAATTTTAATGAATTGCTAACTTTAATGATACCCTATCCCAAATAATGGATCTAAATTAGTATCACTGCTTTGCTGACTCTGTGGACAGTCATTTGCTACTTGCTGATTGAATAAAACCATTAAAACAAACGAGTTTGATTGATAAAAAAATATCTTGAGGATGAAACATTTATTACACTTCAAAAGAACAGTAATTAGGTTCAGATTGCAAAACAATTCATGATGCTTGGAAAGGCTCTCAACTCCATTCATACTAATCCTGCAAAAAAAAAGAAAATATCAAGAAACCTGAAAAGAGGGTAATGAAAATAATTTCGAATTACAATCAGTGAGGGCAAGTAAAAATTCATAACTTGTCAACATAAAGCCAACAAGGTCATGCAGAAAATGATCATCATTCAGTAAAGATAGAAATAATTAAAGAGTAAAAATACCTTAGTGCTCACATGTTCTTCAAGATGCTTCTTTAACACGAGGTGAAAATATCTGTAAACAAGCAATTCAAATTACATTTCTTACAGAGTAAATAAATAGCTAATATAAAAGCAAAGAGATGTGGATCGCATGGTTTTTCTCTTTGGTCACGGCCCCATAGAAGCTACAGAAGAGATCAGGAATATGCGACACCTTACCCCACTCGTTAGAGCAAGATACTTTATCTATGACGTGCGTGGGACCAGAATGGACTGCCAGGTGTGAGAGCAGCTCTGGATTACACCACGATAACCCGAGGCGCTCACATCGTCGCCGTCGACTAAGCGAATGCGAAGGACAGCAACGAGGATCACCCCGGATACGTCAGGTTTTATTTCGAAAATAAAGTTGAGTCGAAACTTACCAGATTCCGACCAATCTTCATCGCACCAAAACAAAACCTGAAATCAAGAAAGATCTTCATTCAACCATCTTAATCGACATAATTATTGGAATGAGGATTTATCAGCAACACGGTTTTGTCTTTCATATAGCTCAGTAGACCGTCGTGTTAAATCATCATTACATAAAAAAGTTTCAATATAAAGAAATTTTTACTCACACAATCCGAGCAACCACATTCACCCAATTTAGCCAGAGAGACGATCTGGAAATAAAAGAAGACTATGAAATTTACATTTTTAAGTTACCATAATCTTTACCCTGATGAGGCGCTGTATCAGGGGTGCGTGTCGCCCGAACCATGGTAAAGAACTCGGAGACATAGCTAACCCAAGAAGATTGCTCTTACAGTCAAAAACGCCACATCAAACCATTTAAAGGTATGCATGGAGCTGGGACTGTGACCCAAATAACTAAACACCATTGAAAAGACATACCAGTAGAAATCTGGATCATCTTGGCTCCAACTTCGACCCTCAATTCAATACCTGAAACACCAATAACCATTAAGAATTTTATCAACCTTCTTCG
>Ga0194133_10005357_pt1 | contig 16378 bp, 16 predicted proteins | sample TA2KigOf40mmetaG_FD_155448 | JGI IMG/M metagenome (GOLD analysis project Ga0194133, IMG submission 155448) | Freshwater microbial communities from Lake Tanganyika, Tanzania - TA2015055 Kigoma Offshore 40m | ecosystem: Environmental > Aquatic > Freshwater > Lake | place: Tanzania: Lake... | reverse complement strand
CGCGGGGTTCGGGATCTAGCTCATAGGTCCTTGACGATGACGTCGATGGTCCAGGGCTTGCCGTCGCCGGCGGGAGAAGCGAGCTCGACGCGGTATCCGGCTGCACCGAGTGCGCCGGCGAGGTCCTCGACGGTCCGTGGCTTCGACTCGCCGAGCAGTCCGCGCACGATGCGACCCTTGGTCGCCTTGTTGTGGTGGCTGACGATGACGCGCTTGCCTCCCCTCTCCTGAAGGACTCGCGCAACTGCGGTGCGCTCGGCGAGAGCGGACGGCACCGGGCCGAGCGCGACGTACGCCGATGAGCGCAGGTCCAGCACGACCCCGCGTCCGGCCGCCTCGGCGATCGCATCCGCGACGGGCTCACGCCAAGCGCCCGCCAACCGACCCACTCCCGGGAGTGTCGTGTCGGCGGAGAGGCGATAGGCCGGGATGCGGTCGGTGACCCGCAGCAGCCCGAAGAGTGCTGATGCGATGGCGATGTCGCTGGCCGCTCGGCGCCGGGCACGCGTGTCCAGGCTCGCGAGGTCGAGCGCATCGTAGAGGACCCCGGTGTATACCTCGCCCGCGGGTGCGGTGGGGGATGCGAGGAGATTCCTGTTGCGCTCGAGTTCGTCTTCCTGGCGTGCCGAGATCCCCAGGGCGGCACGAGCCTTGGTCGCCGGCCCCGCGCTCAGCCGCGCGAGTGCATCGGCGACCGGCTTGCGCGTGGAGGTCAGGTCGGGGAAGGAGAGTGTCGTCCATGCAAGGCGCGGTCCACGTGACGGTGACGCCTTGCCCTCGCTGGGCGGCAACAGAATGAGCATGCCCACACGCTAGTGGGCTGGAGCAGTCGACTCAGAACCGCTCGAGGGGTGCTTCTTGGCCCCGGCTCGATAGAGGGGAGTGAGCAGCAGTTCGGCCAAGAAGGCCAGGCCGACGCCCGCGAACGTCGCGACGAGCCGCGCGCCGTCCGTGGCCACGAAGTTGCCCGAGGTGCCCACGAGCAGCACGATCGCCGGCGTGATGAGCGACGTGAAGAACCAGTAGGAGTACTTGCCCGTCGAGATCACCAGGATCGCGACGACGAGGAGCACCTCTCCCACGATGAGTTCGACGGTGGACCAGGGCACGACGAGATGGATGAGGAAGGCCAGCAGGACGCCGATGACCGTGCCCGCCCCTCGCTGCCAGGTGCGCTGGAAGGCGTCTTGCAGATATGGCTGGAAGACGAGGACCACCGTCATGATGAACCACGCTCCGGCGTGGCTCCACGACACTCCGACGGAGAATCCGGCGGCCACACCGGTGAGGAGCGCGAGCACGATGGCGTAGGTCCAGGTGCGCGCCCACACCTCGGGCTGGTGCGGTGGCTTGGGGGACTTGCGGCCCAGCAGAGTGCCAGCCAGGGTTCCCCACAGGGCGGCGACGAGGCTCGTAGCTCCGAGAGCGAGAGCGTTGATCGGCTGGCCATCTCCCAGAGAGGGTGGCACGCAGACGACGAAGCCCAGCGTGATCGGCACGAGCATGAGGTGCTTGGAGCGACCCCAGTGGCAACCCAGGCCGGTGATGAGGGCGACGGTGGCCATCGTGAGGCCGGCCAAGAGCGCATGCCCCGTCACCGCGATGGCAACGGCACTGCCGACGCCGACCATGACGGCGGCAAAGAGCGACGTCCGCACGTCGGCGAGCAGGGCGGGCAAGAACGCCGCGACCGTGGGCATCACCAGGGCGCCGGCGACAGCCGGGTAGCCGGCCGTGTGCGCCACGATCGGTGGGATGAACATGACCACGGTCGTGACGACCATGAACAGCCCCGTGCCTACGGATTTCCTCACGGACCCACCTCCGCGACGCAGACTAGACCCCGCGGACGGATTCGCAGGTCATCACCGACGGTACCCTGGAGGTGCGGCGGACGAGCCGACCGGGTGATCGCGGCGCTGATTCCCTCAGCGTCGAGGAAAGTCCGGGCTCCACAGGGCAGGGTGGTGGGTAACGCCCACCCGGGGCAACCCGCGGGAAAGTGCCACAGAAAGCAAACCGCCGACGGCAACGTCGGTAAGGGTGAAACGGCGGTGTAAGAGACCACCAGCACCGCAGGCGACTGCGGTGGCTCGGCAAACCCCACCCGGAGCTAGACCAAGCGGATCGCAAGATCCAGGCAGGAGAGCGGCCCGCTCGCCAATCCTGCTGGTAGGTCGCACGAGGCCATCGGCAACGGTGGTCCCAGAGGGATGATCACCCCTCGCTCACGCGAGGACAGAACCCGGCTTACAGGTCGACTCGTCCGCCGCCCTTGCCGATCAGCCTTCGATCCTCACCACACCACCGACGACACCCACGTAGCCCACTCCGGCCTTGGAGAGGTACGCCGAGGCGTAGTTGTTGTTGAAGAGGATGCCGGTTCCGGCCAGGACGCTGTAGACCTCGTTGCCGGTGCGGTAGTCCAGCGCCGTCCAGTACCAGCGGTCTACCGCGCCTGGGCCTAGCGGCTTGGAGTAGGTGTAGATCAGGCCGGTCTTGGCCGAGAACTTCGGCACTACCGATGGGGCTCGCACCTTCGTGTTGGTCCACACGTTGACGCAGCCTTCGTCGGTGACATCGACGCGAGCCATGCCCGGGGTGGTGGACCGACCAGCCTGGGTGGACTCCAGGTCAGCGTTGCCGTAGTTGTTCTCGACGATGAGGGAGTCGCCGATCGCAATGAGGGAATTCTCCGTGGCGCTGGCCCCCGCGGTGAATACGGGGGCGCTGCAGATGATTCGCTCCTGCGCGTCTTTGGCCGTGCGGTAGACCACCACATTCTCGGGATCGGCGTTATCGGCGATGGCGACGCGGCCGCCGGACATGATCGTCGGTGTGGTGCCTGACCCGATGCTCTTCTGGCCCGGCTTTTGCACGCCCGTGTTTTCGTATACCTCGCGCCAGGTCACCTCGGGTGCGCCGTCAGCGGCAGCATCGAAGCGATAGAGAGCGACGGTAGACACGATGTAGATACCACCGTCCTCGTCCATCGAGAAGGAGTTCGCGATCTGCTCGCCCTCAAGGGAGATGTGGTGCACATCGCCGGTCTCGGGATCGACATTGCCGACCACGCCAGCCTTGGTCGCAAACCAGATCCGGCCGTCGAACGCGGGCAACGCAGACTGAATCACATCGCTGTCGGCCATCGCGGCCGAGATATCGAGGTCTTTCACGGCCTTGAAGGAACGATCACCTGCTGGGCCGCGAACGGCGTACATGATGATGTGGTGAGTCGCGGTCGAAACCACGGCCCGATCCTTGTTGTCCAGGTAGAAGTAGCTGCCGGCGAATTCGGTGTAGTCACGCGGGGTGCTCGTGGAACCGTCGGCGCTGGCAGGCTCTGGCATCTGGGTGCGGGCGATGATGGCAAGGGTGTCCGGGTTCAAGAGCGTGAGGTAACTGCCTTTGCTGCCGGCGATGCACACGGCGACGAGGCGACCCCTGCTATCGAAGGAGATGCTGGCGCACTCACCCTTGGCCCCACCTGAAGTGACCTTGGTCTTGCGACCGAGGGGGCCCTTCCATGAGTACGAGTCGGTCATGTAGGTGTCGTTGTGGATGTTGCTGGTGCCGCTGTCTGCCATGAAGGGGTTGGTGGGGACCGGCGGCAAGGCCACCGGACGGGCGATCGCTGGCTTGCCGATGAACTTCACCGCTTTGTCGTACCCGGGACCGTTGGGGATGGGCAACGGGGCCGCCGATGGTGGCGCGGAGAGGGCTGGACCAGCGAGCGTGAGAGCTGCCAGGGCGGCGGTGGCGACAACAAGGACCGATCGGCGGGGGAGAGGCATGAGGTGACCGTAGTGCCACACCGGCGATCGCTTCCGGGCGGGTACCCAGGCGCGACTCTTCACTCAGACGCGTCGGCGTCGCGCGCCATCCTGATCAGTCGAGCCATCTGCTTGTCGAAGACCTTCGCAACGTCCCGCGCGCCAGCGGACTTCACCGCGGAGATGGGCTCGCCGGTGCTCTCGGCCTGCTGCAGGGCCACCCGCTCGGGGACCGCGGGCTTTAGGATAGCGCCAGGCCCGTGGATCGCGATGAGCTCGCGCTTGCGGTAGCGGTGCTCCTCGGTCTTCTCCCGGAGGCGATTGACGATGATGCCGGCGAAGCGCAGACCGGGGTTGACGGTCGCACGGATCTCCTTGATCTCGTCGATTGCCCGCTCTGCACCCTGCGCGCCGAAGTAGGAAGGCGTGGTGACCACCACGGCGAGGTCCGATGCCGCAAGCGCCTCGCGCGTCAGGGCTCCCAGCGACGGGGGGCAGTCGATGATGACGACGTCGTAGCCCTCGAGACGGCGCATGGCCCGCGCGAGCTTGGGAGCAAATCCACGCTTGCCTGTCCAGGCGTCGTAGCGGATGAGCTCCGGGTCGCTGCCCACGACGTCGACGCGACCTTCCTTGAAGGTCCATGCGGTCTTGGTGATCGCACCCTGCAGGACCTCGATGGTCGGGTGGGCGAGCACCGCCGCCGCATGGGACCGGCCGTGGCGGGCCTGGAGGATCGACGTGGCATTGCCCTGGGGATCGAGGTCGATCACCAAGGCGGCGAGGCCGCGCTTGGCGGCAGCTCCCGCGAGGCCGAGTGCGACGGATGTCTTGCCCACGCCGCCCTTGAGGCTGAGGACACTGATGGAGATCACGTGCCCCAGTGTGTCGGGCCGAACGGCCCGGCGCACCCCCGCCCCGCGATTTCACGGCGATTTCTCCGTGGGAGTCCCCCCAATCACCGGCAATCGGCCCGTGCCCTGTGGATAGGGGACGACCCACGGTCGGGGATGCCCGACCTAGCCGAAGTCAGTCACCCGGTGGGGCTTCCCGCTGCGGTCGTACGTCGTCCAGGGGCCGACCTGGCGGCCGCGGTCGAAGCGCCCCGATCGCAGGGGGGAGCCGTCTCGCCGGAAGAACTCCCAGGCCCCGTGCATCTCCCCATCCTTCATCCGGCCGCGATGCTTGAGGTGCCCGTTGTCATAGAAGGCCTTGGCGGCTCCGGAGGCCTTGGGATAGCCGGCGTTGATCTCCTCGATCCGGGCGCGCACGACGGTGCGCAGCATCGCTGCCGGTGGTGCGACGTCGCGGGGCAGGTGGATGGTCCCCTTGGTGCTTGCGTAGCCGGGCAGCGCGGTGCGCATGGCCTTCACCACGCCCGCGCCGGGGAAGAGGCTGTTGTGGTCCGAAAATCCGCTGAAGCTGAGCACGAGGTCGCTATCGACGCGATAGCTCGGCATGCCCCAGGCGATCACCTCGTCGGCACCCGGGAGCAGGTCACGCATCCGGGAGCGGATCGCCTCGAGCGCCTGCCGCTGAGGCGCGGGGAAGGCAGCCAGGTGGCGGGTTATCTCCGCGGCGTCACTCCCGGCCATCGGATCCCGCGCAGTCCTCGCCTCCGGCCGGACGCAAGCGGTCGGCGACCTTGGCGCACAGGCGCCCGAACTCCGCGAACTCCTCGGGAGTGAGGACGTCGACGAGCTGCTCCCGCACACTCTCGACATGCACCGGCGCCGTGGCGACCAGGAAGTCCCAGCCCGCCTGCGTGAGCACGGCGAAGGAGCCCCGGCGATCGTCGGAGCACGGCTGGCGATCGACCAGCCCGGAGTCGCTGAGGCGGTCCACCTGATGGGACAGGCGGCTGCGCGAGGACAGCGTGCGATCGGCTAGCTCGCTCATGCGGAGGCGCCGACCGGGTGCCTCCGACAGGTAGACGAGGATCTCGTAGTCCGGCAGCGAGATGCCAGCCTGCTCGCTGAGGTCGCGACTGAGCCGGTCCGGCAGCAGGAGCGAGACAGCAATCCAGGCGCGCCACGACGCCTGCTCGTCATCGCTGAGCCATCGGGTCATCGTCGCTCCGCCTTCGTACGCCGATCCGCGGTCACGTGCCGCTGGTCATCTGCCAGATGCGCACGCCCCCCAGGATGCCCGCCGTATTGGGCACGATAACCCCCTTGGTGCCCACATCCGCGGGATCCAGGCGCTGGGCGTTGCCTCCGCCCACGTAGATGCGGTCGAAGAAGAGCATGTCGTGGAAGCACTCGATGGCCTTGACCACCTGGGGGCGCCAGCGCCGGGTGCCGATCTCCTGGCGCCGTGCCTCGCCGAGTGCGATGTCGAAGGTCATGCCCTTGCGGAAGGGACCGTGGGACAGGTCGAAGTGGGGAAGCAGGGTGCCGTCGTTGAAGAGGGCCGTGCCCACACCGGTGCCGAGGGTCATGACGAATTCGACTCCGTGTCCCTCCACGACGGCTGCACCCTGCATGTCGGCGTCGTTGACGACGAGTGTGGGGAGGTTGAAGGCATGGGCGAGGGCGTCAGCGAGGTGGAAGCCCTCCCATTGGTGGACCAGTTGCGGATCAGGGGGTCCGCCGTACTCCCGTCGGGAGAATGCCGGCACCTCCAGGACGATGCCGCGGCGCACCAGCCCGGGGAAGCCGACCGACACGCGCAGGTAGCCCGACAGGGGAGCCGTGAGCTCGACGAGGGCTTCCACCAAACGCGGGGGAGGACAGGGGTACGGCGTGGGCATCTTGACGCGGTCGCTCACCATGACGCCTTGTGAGTCGACGATGCCGGCCTTCAGGCCGGTGCCTCCGATGTCGATGCCGAGGGTCAGCACATCGTGCGGCCAGGTGGTCGGGATGGTGGTCATGGCCTCTCGTCTCGGTCAGGGGAGGGTGAGGATCTCGCTGCCGGCATCGGTCACGAGGATCGTGTGCTCGAACTGCGCGGTGAGCTGCCGATCTCGCGTCACCACCGTCCAGCCATCGTCCCAGATCTCGTAGTCGTATGTGCCCAGCGTGATCATGGGCTCGATGGTGAAGGTCATCCCCGGCTCCATGACGGTGTCATAGCGCGGGTCGTCGTAATGGGGGATGACAAGGCCGCTGTGGAACGCCGTGCCGATGCCATGCCCGGTGAAGTCGCGGACGACCCCGTAGTCGAATCGCTTGGCGTAGCTGGAGATCACCCGGCCGATGACATTGATCGGGCGACCCGGGGCCACCGAGGCGATGCCGCGCATCGTCGCCTCGTGGGTGCGCTCCACCAGCAGGCGTGCGTCCTCGCTCACCTCCCCGACGAGGAAGGTGGCATTGGTATCTCCGTGCACGCCGCCGATGAAGGCCGTGATGTCGACATTGCAGATGTCACCCTCGACCAGCACGGTGGAGTCCGGGATGCCGTGGCAGATGACCTCGTTGAGCGAGGTGCACAGCGACTTGGGGAAGCCTCGGTAGCCCAGCGTCGAGGGGTAGGCACCGTGATCGAGCAGGAATTCGTGGCCGATCCTGTCCAGATCGTCCGTGGTGACCCCCGGGGCGACGGCGCGCCCCACCTCCTGGAGGGCCTGGCCGGCGATCCGCCCCGCGACCCTCATGCGCTCGATGGTGTCGGGGTCCTTGACCTCGGAGCCGGTGAAGCGCTCGGGGGCCGGGCGGTCGACATAGTCGGGCCGTGAGATGCGGGCCGGGACGCTGCGGCGAGGCGACAGCACTCCGGGCACGAGAGGCTCGCGCATCGCGGTCATGGCGGGAGTCTAGGTGCGAGGCCCGCTGCGGATGCGCGCCGCTAGGGTTGACGCACGGACACGCGTCGGGCCCGACGCGAGGGAAGGAGTTGACGTGGATCTGGGTCTGGATGGCAACGACCTGTGGTGGTACAACCTGCGGACCCAGAAGGTCGAGCAGGGTCAGGGCGATCCCAACTCCGAGCGCATGGGCCCGTATCTCACCCGCGCGGAGGCAGAGACGGCCCTTGAGCGCGCCCAGGCGCGGACCGAAGCCTGGGATGCCGAGGACGACTGACCGCCCGTCGCGCCCGAACACGCAGGAAGGCCCGCACCCGTGAGGGTGCGGGCCTTCCTGCTGAACAGGCCTAGCGCTTGCGCGCGGGAGCCCGCTTGGCAGCGCGCTTGCGCGCGGGAGCCCGCTTGGCAGCGCGCTTGCGCGCGGGAGCCTTGCGAGCGACCTTCTTGGCTGCTGCCCTCTTCGGCGCGGCCTTCTTGGCAGCGCGCTTGCGCGCGGGTGCCTTCTTGGCTGCTGCCCTCTTCGGCGCGGCCTTCTTGGCAGCGCGCTTGCGCGCGGGTGCCTTCTTGGCTGCTGCCTTCTTCGGCGCGGCCTTCTTGGCAGCGCGCTTGCGCGCGGGTGCCTTCTTGGCTGCTGCCCTCTTCGGCGCGGCCTTCTTGGCAGCGCGCTTGCGCGCGGGTGCCTTCTTGGCTGCTGCCTTCTTCGGCGCAGCCTTCTTGGCAGCGCGCTTGCGCGCGGGTGCCTTCTTGGCTGCGGCCTTCTTCGGCGCAGCCTTCTTGGCAGCGCGCTTGCGCGCGGGTGCCTTCTTGGCTGCGGCCTTCTTCGGCGCGGCCTTCTTGGCAACGCGCTTGCGCGCGGGTGCCTTCTTGGCTGCTGCGCGCTTGGCGGGGGCCTTCTTGGCCGTCCGCTTGCGCGCGGTGGTCTTCTTCGCGACCGCCACGGTGCCTCCAGTTGGTCGTTCCCTGCCCCTTGGCAGGGTTTTACGGAGTCCACTGTTGCAGATTCGGCGGCCAATTCGCGACATCGCCGCAATTTCACGCTTCGGTGTGTCGCGCGTGGATTCCGATCCGTTGTCGTGCTAATCAACGCCCGGATCTACCGCACGGGCGTCTGGCCCATCACTGTCGCGTCGACGCGCAGCGACGTGCGGATCGGTGCGCGCATCGAATATCCACAGGGCCGGAAGTGTCACACACGTCACACCTACCGCAGCAATGCACAGAATTCCTCCTGAAGCGAGTGAATTGCGCAGTCCGAACGCCTGTGCCGCGGTGGTGCTGCGCACCTGGCCGAGCATGGGGCCGATGGAGTAGCTGAGCATCTCGATGCCGGCCATGCGCCCGCGCACCGCGTCAGGAATCGATTGATTCCACAGCAGACCGCGGAAATGTCCGCTCAGCATGTCGAAGTAGCCGGCGATGGCCAGGAGTGCGAGGGCCCACCAGATGCCCGGGGCGATCCCGATCAGTCCGATGGCAGCTCCCCAGGCTGCCGCCGCGAACGCGATGGCTCGGCCGTAGTGGTGGATGCGCACCGCCCAGCCGCTGGTGAGCCCGAATACCAGGCCTCCGGCGAAGCCCGCGGAGTAGAGCAGGCCGAGCGCCCAGGGCGCTTCGTAGTCCTGGGCGATGAAGGGAAACAGGGCGAAGGGAAAGGCGAAGGTCATCGCCGCGAAGTCGATCGTGTAGCTGCCGAGGATGTCCTTGCGACTCCAGGCATAGCGCACTCCGGACCACACGTGTCGCACACCGGATTCGACGGGGGCGGTGGTTGCGCGCACGGACGGCAAGCGCAGGAAGATGAAGATGGCAACGACGAAGGACAGAGCGTCGAAGGCGTACGCGGCGGACACTCCCCACACGCTGATGACTACTCCACCGATCGCCGGACCGGCGAGGGCCGCGGAGTTCATGCGCAGGGAGTTCAGGGCACTGGCGGCCGAGAGCTGCTCGTGGGGCACGAGGCGGGGGAGCATGGCGTCCAGCGACGGTCGCTGCAGCCCATCGACGGAGGCGAACACCATGGCCACGACGTAGATCACCCACAGTTGCGGCGAGGGCAGCATGGCGTTGACGGTCAGGGCCAGGACGAGTACGCCGGCCGCAATCTCTCCGCCCACGATGAGCAGTCGGCGATCCACCCGATCCGCCAACGATCCGCCGTACAGCCCGAAGACGACCAGGGGCACCAGCTCGACGAGCCCGATGAGGCCTACGGCGATGAAGGAGTCGGTGAGTTCGGCGACCTGGAAGGGGATCGCGACATACGTCACCATCGAGCCCAGCGAGGTCACCAGGCCTCCGATGAAGAGGCGCCGGAAGGCCGGCTGGGTGCGCAGGGGCGTGAGATCGATGCGCACCCGCCTCATCTCGCCGCTCACGGGCGGCGATGCTGCCACGCGCCTCCTGGGTTCGCGGGGGTGCCCCCGCACTGCGAGGATGGCGTGATGACAACGACGCCTGCACCAGCACCGGATCCGCACGCCCTGCCCGATGTCTCCGGTCTCACGATCGGGGTGCTGGGCGGCACGGGCGAGCAGGGTCGCGGACTCGCCCGTCGACTGGCCATGGCCGGCTGCGCTGTCGTCCTGGGTTCGCGTGACGCCGGACGCGCCGCCGAGGCTGCCGCTGCCCTCCCCGGCTCAGTCCGGGGCATGTCCAACGAGGACTGCGCTGCAGCCAGCGACGTCGCCATCGTCGCGGTCCCCTGGGACGGTCATGCCGCGCTGCTGGAGTCCTTGCGCGGTGCGCTCGCGGGCAAGATCGTCGTCGACTGCGTCAACCCGCTCGGTTTTGACAAGCAGGGGGCGTTCTCGCTGCCGGTGGCCGAGGGGTCGGCCGCGCAGCAGGCAGCGATGGTGCTTCCCGACTCACGGGTCGTCGCCGCCTTCCATCACATCTCCGCCGTGCTGCTGCTCGATGAGTCCGTCGACCGCATCGACACCGACGTCCTGGTGCTCGGGGACGATCGCGAGGCCACCGACGTCGTCCAGGCCATCGCCGGGCTGGTGCCGGGCATGCGGGGGATATACGGCGGGCGCTTGCGCAACGCCGGTCAGGTGGAGGCCTTCACGGCCAATCTCATCTCGATGAACCGTCGCTACAAGGCGCACGCGGGCGTGCGCATCACCGATGTCTAGGCGTCAGCGGTAGGAGTGCTCCGGCGCGGGGTAGGCACCCGTGCGCACCTCGTCGGCCCACTGCGTCGCCGCGTCGCTGAGAATGCCACGCAGGTCGGCGTACGCCTTGACGAACTTCGGCCGCGGGCCCTCGGTCAATCCGGCCATGTCCTGCCACACGATCACCTGGGCGTCGGTCGCACCGCCCGCTCCGATCCCGACGGTCGGGATGGAGAGGACCTCCGACACGCGAGCGGCGAGCTCGGCGGGCACGACTTCGAGCACGACGGCGCAGGCGCCGGCGGCCTCGAGGGCCTTGGCGTCGCGCAGGAGGGCCTCGCCGTCCTCACCCCGGCCCTGCACGCGGTAGCCGCCGAAGACATTGACCGATTGCGGGGTGAGGCCGAGGTGCCCCACGACGGGGATGCCCGCGCCGACGAGTGCCTCGACCTGGGCGAGCACACGCTGGCCGCCCTCGATCTTGACCGCGTGCGCGCCGCCGTCCTTCATGAAGCGCATCGCCGACTCCATGGCCTGCGTCACCGAGGATTGGTAGGAGCCGAAGGGCATGTCGGCGACCACGAGGGCGCGCGAGGAGCCGCGGACAACCGCCGCCACGAGAGGCACGAGGTCGTCGACGCCGACCGGGAGGGTGGAGTCGAAGCCGTAGACCACCTGCGCGGCAGAGTCGCCGACGAGCAGGCAGGGGATGCCCGCATCGTCGAAGATGCGCGCGGTGAGGGCGTCGTAGGCGGTGATCATCGCCCACTTCTCGCCGCGTGCGGTGGCCTCGTGGAGGTCGCGGATGGTGGTGCGGCGGATAGGCGTCGCCACGGACATGATCGTGCTCCCATCTCGAGGCTCCCGTGCGGAGTCCCCGGACGCCCCCATGGTGACACAGCCGGGCCGCCTCCGCGTGGTCCACCCGCCGGAGCGTTACGATACGCAATCGTTCCGGAATTCCCGGATGCGCGAAGCGAGGAGGGCCATGTCCCCGGATGGCTGGATGACAAGCGGCGAGGGCCACCCTCGCCGATGGGCGATCCTCGGCGTGCTCGTGGTGAGCCTGCTGATCGTGGTGCTCGACAACACTGTCCTGAACATCGCGCTGCCGACGATCCAGAAGGATCTCGGGGCGACGGCCGGTGAGCTCGTGTGGGCGATCGACAGCTACATCCTCGCCTTTGCCGCACTCCTCTTCACCTGGGGAGCGCTCGGAGACCGCTATGGCCGCAAGCGCATCCTCGTCATCGGCCTCATCATCTTCGGGCTGGCATCCGCAGCGAGCGCCTTTGCCACCTCACCCGGCATGCTGATCGGCTTCCGGGCCGTGATGGGCATCGGCGGAGCCGCCGTCATGCCGACAACCCTCGCCATCATCACGGTGGTGTTTCCACCCCATGAGCGCGGCAAGGCGATCGGGGCCTGGGCCGGGGCGGTGGGAGCTGCGGTCGCCCTGGGCCCGGTCCTCGGCGGCCTGCTGCTGCAGCATCCCGAGTGGTCCAGCTGGATCACGGGCAACGACTGGGGTGCGGTCTTCCTCATCAATGTGCCGATCGTGATCATCGGGCTCATCGGCGTGTGGCGCATCGTGCCCGAGACGCGTGATCCGCACCCCCGCAAGCTCGACCTGATCGGGCTCGTGCTCTCGGTGGTCGGTCTCACGCTGGTCGTCTACGGGATCATCCACGCGTCCTCAACGCTGAGCTGGGTCGACCCGGGCGTGATCCTGCCGATGCTCGGCGGGCTCGCCGTACTCGTCGTCTTCCTCTGGTACGAAGGTCGCAGCGACCACAAGAGCTTTGACGTCTCGCTCTTCGCCAATCGCGGGTACGCCGTCAGCCTCGCGGCAGTGACGCTCGCGTTCTTCGCGCTTTCGGGCATCACCTTCACCCTGCCCTTCTACCTGCAGATCCTCCGCGGCTACGACACTCTCATCGCGGGCCTGTGCTTCGTGCCCTTCGCTGTCGGACAGATCATCGCCGCGCCACGGAGTGCCGCCATGGTGCTGAAGTTCGGATACCGCGCTGTCATGACGACCGGCCTGCTGCTCGTGGCGCTGTCGCTCATCGGCCTGCTCTTCGTGCAGCTCGACACCCCGCTCTGGATCGTCCTCGTGGTCTTCTTCATCTTCGGCTTCGGCATGGGCAATGTGATCGCCCCGGCGTCGACCGTCATGCAGAACGTCCTGCCGCTCGCTCGCGCCGGAGCAGGATCGGCCGTGCAGAACACCGTGCGCCAGGTGGGCGGTGCGCTGGGTGTCGCCATCATCGGCACGGTGCTGGCCACGCAGTACGCCACGCGCATCACCCCTGCCCTCGGGCAACTCCCCGAGCAGGTGCCCGAGGAGGCTCGCCAGGCGGCCGAGAACTCCATCGTCGCCACGGACGGACTCCTGTCTGGCCTGGAGCAGGCCGGAGCGCCCGCGACGGTGCTCGATGCGCTGCGTGCCTCGGCGTACGACGCCTTCTTGAACTCGGCCCACGTGACCTACATCATCTCCGTGACGGTCGTCGTCATCGCCGCGCTGCTCGTCGCCTTCGTGCTGCCCGTCATCACTCCGCCGCGCAAGGACGCCGTGGTGCCCGACGACTCGACGACGGATGAGCTCGTGCGCGAGGAGGAAATCGCCTACCCGGAGCAACTCTCTGAGGAGATCGCCGATGACGGTCGCCCGGGCTGAATCTCCCGCCCGCGGTCGCCCCCGCGATGCCGCCCTCGACCGGAGGATCGCGGAGGCTGCGCTGGACGTGCTCGCAGGGAGCGGCATCGCCGGCTTCACCATCGAGGCGGTCGCGCAGCGGGCGGGAGTCGGCAAGGCGGCGATCTACCGCCGATACTCCGGCCGTGACGATGTGGTCGCGGCCGCGCTCGACCAGATGCACGACGACCTCCCCACTGTCGCCGCAGAAGGCACCGCCCGCGATCGACTCAAGGCCTCACTCGACTTCATCCGCACCCCGATGACCCAGACACGCGGGGGTCGTGTGATGGCCCACGTCATCTCGGCCGGCGCCCAGCACCCCGATTTCCTTGCCGTCTTCTACGAGCGTGTCCTGCGCCCGCGTCGCGGCGCGCTCGTGAGCATCCTGCGCGAGGGTGTCGCGGAGGGGTGGGTCGATCCCGCTGCGGATCTCGATGCTGCGGCGACGGTGCTGGTCGGGCCGATGATCTTCCTCAAGGTGTGGCACGGCACGCCTGTGGCGCAGATCGACACCGATCAGGTCATCGACCTGGCACTGCGTGGCATCGGCGTCAGGCCCGCCAGCGGTTCGTGATGGGCTGCCGGCGATCCCGGCCGAAGGCGCGCAGTGAGATCTTCGTGCCGGGCGGGTACTGCCGCCGCTTGTACTCCGCCGCATCCGTGAGGTGGATGACCCGGGCCACGACCTCGCTGTCGAAGCCCTGAGCGACGAGATCCGCGAGGCCGCGGTCGTGCTCGACGTAGTCGTCGAGGATGTCGTCGAGGAGGGCATAGTCGGGCAGGGAATCCTGGTCGAGCTGCCCGGGACGCAACTCGGCGCTGGGCGGCTTGGCAATGGAGTTCGGTGGGATGGGCGGCACCGCGCCCGCAGCCTCGGCCTCGGCGTTGCGCCAGCGCGCGAGCTCCCACACCAGGGTCTTCGGCACGTCCTTGATGGGCGCGAAGCCGCCCACCGCATCGCCGTAGATCGTGGAGTAGCCCACCGAGATCTCTGTCTTGTTGCCCGTCGCGAGCACAAGATGGCCCTCGGCGTTCGACAGGGCCATGAGGGTCGTGCCACGCACGCGCGCCTGGAGGTTCTCCTCGGCCAGTCCGCTCAGGTGCAGCGAGGCATCGAAGGCGTCGACCATGGGGGCGATGGGGACGGTGCGCATATGCAGTCCGGTGCGCGCCGCGAGGTCGGCGGCGTCGGAGAGCGAGTGCTCGGACGAATAGACACTGGGCAGGGCGACGCCGTAGACACGGTCGGGTCCCAGGGCATCGCAGGCGAGTGCGGCGACGAGCGCCGAGTCGATTCCCCCGGACACCCCCAGGATCACGGATGCGAAGCGGTTCTTGTCGACGTAGTCGCGCAGGCCTGTCATGAGCGCCGCCCACACCGTGGCGTGATCGGACATCGGAGCTGCGATCGCCGCCACCGCCGCTGACCCGGTTGGCGCTCGCGTCGCCAGTGGGGTCCCACGCCCGGCACCGACCGGCAGGTCGAGGTCGATGACGACGATCTCGTCGCGGAAGGACACGGCTCGGGCGAGGACCTGGCCGTCGGGCGCTACGACGAGGGAGTCGCCGTCGAAGACGAGCTCATCCTGCCCGCCCGTCATGTTGACGTAGGCAAGCGTGGCGCCGAGCTCGCGTGCGCGCCGCTGGCACAGCGCGAGGCGGGCGTCCTCCTTGTCGCGTTCGTACGGCGAGCCATTGAGGACCAGCAGCAACCCACATCCGCGTGCCTGCGTGACGGGTCCACCGTCCTGCCAGAGGTCTTCGCAGATGGCGATGGCGACCTCGGCCCCGCCGATGTCCAGCAAGCACGGTGCGTCACCGGGTACGAAATAGCGGAACTCGTCGAAGACGCCGTAGTTGGGCAGATGATGCTTGACGTATCGCGCGACGATGCTGCCGCCGTGGAGCACGGCCGCGGAATTGACCGGGGCTCCCCGTGGACGCCCCAGGCGGTCGACCGCGTCGTCGATGCGATCGAGGTAGCCGATGACGACGACGACGTCGGCATAACCATCGTCGGCTATCGCACGGGCGAGCTCCTCGACCTGGGCCCGTGATGCGGCCTGGAAGGCAGGGCGCAGGGCTAGGTCCTCCACGGGATATCCGGTGATGAACATCTCGGGCAGCGCCACGATCTGGGCGCCCGCCGCAGCCGCTCGGGCGACGGCCGCGCGGGCCTGCTCAGCGTTGCCGGCCAGGTCGCCCACCGTCGGGTTCGCCTGGATCAGGGCCAGTCGCACGGAGGGCATAGGGGAAGCGTAGGGGTGCGTAACGCGCCGGAAACACGGGCACGGGCACACTGGGGCCATGGATAAGCAGACGGAGTTCGTGCTCCGGACGATCGAGGAGCGGGACATCCGCTTCGTGCGCCTGTGGTTCACCGACGTGCTCGGCACGCTGAAGTCCGTGGCCGTCGCGCCCGCCGAGTTGGAGGGTGCCTTCGCGGAGGGCCTCGGCTTCGACGGATCAGCCATCGAGGGCTTCGCCCGCGTATACGAGTCCGACATGCTGGCCAAGCCCGACCCGTCGACCTTCGCGATCCTCCCGTGGCGCGCGGAGTCTCCGGGCGTCGCGCGGATGTTCTGCGACATCCTCATGCCCGACGGCTCGCCGTCCTACGCCGACCCCCGCTATGTCCTCAAGCGCACGCTCTCCCGCGCCGCTGACATGGGCTTCACCTTCTACACCCATCCCGAGGTGGAGTTCTACCTGCTGAGGAACCATCCCGGTGATGGTCCGCCCGAGCCCATCGACAACTACGGCTACTTCGACAACTCGCCCCAGTCCGTGGGCTACGACTTCCGTCGCCAGGCCATCACGATGCTCGAGGCCATGGGCATCTCGGTCGAGTTCAGCCACCACGAGGGTGGACCTGGCCAGCAGGAGATCGACCTGAGGTACGCCGATGCGCTCACCACGGCCGACAACCTGATGACCTTCCGCACAGTGGTCAAGGAGGTCGCGCTCGAGCAGGGTGTCTACGCCACCTTCATGCCCAAGCCATTCCGCGACGCTCCCGGCTCCGGCATGCACA
>Ga0194133_10005356_pt1 | contig 16384 bp, 16 predicted proteins | sample TA2KigOf40mmetaG_FD_155448 | JGI IMG/M metagenome (GOLD analysis project Ga0194133, IMG submission 155448) | Freshwater microbial communities from Lake Tanganyika, Tanzania - TA2015055 Kigoma Offshore 40m | ecosystem: Environmental > Aquatic > Freshwater > Lake | place: Tanzania: Lake... | reverse complement strand
CCCTGCTGAGGCGACGCAGCCATAGTCCACGATCTTGCAGTTTTTACAGGCCGACATCAGGCCCTCCTCTGTGCGGCCAAGAATGCGCTCACAATCCGCCAGCGTTGCACGGGGTGCAAAGATCAGACGCAGTGAAAGACTTTCGGCCGCCTCCACCCGCAGAAATGGGGCGTGGGCAACAGGCGGCTTTATTGCAACCAGCGCTGCAATCAGTGCAAAGAAAATCGCAGCGAATACCAGCGATCTAGATTTTAGAAAATCAAATCGCATCAATTTACAGATTAGCCGGCTGCTTTTGGCCGAAGACCGAAGGCCCGACGAATACGGTTTAACTTGCCCGCCGACTCAGGATCCTGGCTCGCATTACGCATGGCTTGACGAATAAATACAAACAGCAATAACGCAAAACCGGTTGCCAAGGATGTGATCACCGAGATTAATGCGCGCTTTGGACCGCTTTTTAATTCAGGGGCCTTGGCAATATCGACCTGCACGATATTTGGGTTAGGCTGCTGTTCCGCAAGTCGAGTTGTCTCAAATTCACGGACAAGGCCTTGAATGACCGCATCGCGGACTTGTGGGCTTTGATAAGACTTTCGCATCGCTTCACTAATTTGCTTTTCTAAAAACTCTCGGTGGCGGCGCGCATCCTCGATTGCGGCTTCGCCAAGTAAGCGGCTTAAGCTAGCCACATACGCGTTGAGCACCTCGGCAGCAAACTTTGGGTCTTTATCCGTAAACTCAAGGGTAATTAAGCCTGATTTCTTGTCGTCTTTAATGACCACAGCGCTCTTGAGTGCCGTCCGGGTTTGTGTGATGTATTTGTGCTCCCAACGTTTCTGCAGGTCGTATTTCTGGATGATTTCATCGCGTAGTAAATCGCTATCCAGGTAGGCCATGTGTTTACCTTGGGTGGAAAGCGCTCCGCCACCCAGCCCGCCCAGCCCGCCCAGTTGACCCAGAATTGCAGCCGCTGAGCCCCCACCCGCCCCCTGGGCTGCTGGTGGAATTAAAGTTGTTTTGGCCGTAAAAACTGGGGTCATCTGGAAGGTCGAAAAACCGAGTGCAACTATCCCCGCAAAAATCGGCCCCAGGATCAATAACTTGATGTTCTCTGAGATGACCAGCAAAAGATCAAGCAGGCTGATCTCGTCGTCATCGGCCATGGAATCTTGGAATTGGTTGAGTCGGCTCTGATCTTCTTGGGTCATAAACGAGATATCTTCGAATTATATAGTTAATTAAGCAGGATGCCAAAATTGTGATTAACCGGAGTTTTCCGCTTTAGGATTGAGCGCCCGCGCATGAACAACATATTTTTCTAGATAGAATATCAACTTGGCCAGCGCGATTTTTTATCAGGCAAAGTCGCGGTTTCACTGTTAAGAGTAGGAGCGCAGATGCCGGATCAATAATTAACTATTGCTCAAGTAATGTAAACGCAAACCCGCTCTCGATCTGTCTCATAAACGCAACAGACAACTGAGGCGAGTCCGCAATCAGGCCAGCTGAGACGCTGAGGGTAAGAGGCGCATGTCATCTTTAAATCCACCACTTGTTCTTTTCTGCAAATCTTATATTGGAGATTTAAAGCGAGTCCAAACACTTTTGGACTCTATCGGCAGATTTAACCGCGAGCGAATTACGACCTACCTAAGTGTGCCCCGAATCGATCTTAGCGTTTTTCAAGAAGCGTTAGTTTTTGATGCAAGTGAAGTTAACTTAATCGAGGATGAAGAAATTCTGCTCTCGAATCCCGGGCATTCCTTGAAATACTTTTCCAATTGGGATGGACGAATTACGCAACAGGTCGTTAAAAGTGAATTTTGGCGATACTGGTTGAAACAAAATCCGAATCAAAATGAACTAGTTTATGTATGTCTTGATTCAGAAAGTGAATTCAAAAGAGACTTCTATATTAAAGACTTTATTTCTGAATCGGGAACTCCTTACACAATTTGTCACGATAACAGTGACTTACTAAATTTAGCGAAATCAAAAGGAAAAACGAAAGTCTTATTTAACTTTCAAAAAGACTGCGCGATGATTAAAGAAGTATTTTTCCGTTCTGGACCCGATTATGCATTCTCTCCAACGCCTGTTATTTGGTCATCGAAAGTGTGGCAGGATCTCAATCAACACTACTTAATCCCTAGGGGACTGACCTTCGGAGATATGATTCGCCAGAGACCCAACGAGCTACATTGGTACGGTGAGGCTCTTTTAAATTTTAAGTCTATTCCGTTAGAGCCACGGGGTCCTTTATTTCGAGTTTATCACTACGATTGGGAATTTTTTAGCAGAATCAATGCGGGAGAGACACACGAAATAATCATTCAAAAATTTCTTGGCATATTAAAGCAATCGAACTGGGACTTCGAAAAGGATATAGAGGGTAAGAGAACAAGAGTATCAAAATTAGGTCGTCGGGTAAAACGGTTGATCAATAGATTCTTGTATTCCTTTGTCAAATGACTCGCCGATGTCTCATCTTATCCCACGGCTTCAATATGGATGGGCGCGCTGCAAGCCAAACAATTACCGATAAGCTGCCGTATTTTCTGAATAAACGCTGGCAACTTTTTGTACTGAGTGCAGTCACGGGGAAAAAAGACAGCCGCTTCAGCCACGAACAACTCTTTGCGTGGGGACCGGCAGCATTTCGATTTGATTTTCGTCACTGGTGTGCTCAGCGATTAGGTCGAGGCCTAAGGTATCGACTGTTCACTACGCTCGTATCCACGTTGATCTCCCCCCTTATTGTGGTCGAGCGGGCCCTCACGGGGCTGTCAAGTCAATGGTCATGGACCATTCCCGCCACGATCCGCGGCTACATCTGGATCAAGCAACATAATATTGATCTTATTTATTCCACTGGTGGCGCCTGGTCAGCCCACCTGGCGGCCTGGTGGTTAAAGAAACTCACCCATGTTCGATGGATCGCTGAAATTCACGATCCGCTGGTGGAACGAATCAGTGAAGACGACGATGGACTCTCTCCCAGAAGTTCCCGTGAGGCACGCTTTCGCCAACATCTGGAGCAGAAAATCTGTATGGATTCGGATGCATGCTGGTGGTTCACAGAGGGTGCGCTTTGCTATGCAAGAAAAAGAAACCCCGCGCTAGGATCGAAGGGGTTTTATATACTACCCGGGGCACCACCGCCCGAAACTCGGGCCCGCTACTGCCGGCGCACTGAGCTTCATATCGCCCACTTTGGCTCTCTTTCACAATCGCGTTCATTGGGCAGTCTGATCCAGAGCCTTGCGCAGTTCTACACAATCCACCCGAAAGCCGTCGGAAAAATAAGGCTCCACGCATATGGTTCCGAATTAGATTCGGAATCCAAACGAGTTGTACAAACTAGCAGACTGACCGGCTCAGTAATTGAACATGGAAGACTTGAATACAATCCAGATTCGGGCCAATCGGGACGCGATCAGATCACCGCACTGATGCAAACAAGCGATTTTCTGCTGCTTTTACACGGCAATCACGAGACCTGCGCCGAATACATTCCTTCAAAACTCTACGAATACTGGTGGGCAAATCGGCCAGTTCTTGCCATTACACATCGGAATCCGCAGCTCGATAAATTGATTTGTTCTATCAGCCCCTTGAATTTTGTCTGTCATGTTCACGAGGGCAACACCGGCACGCTGCGCCTGCTTGAATTCGCCTGGCAGCAGTGGAATTCCAGCAGTATTGATCAGATACCGGGCCAGTCTCCGCCTCTTACCCCAAAGGATGCAGTCGATACAATTGAGCGGTCGGTAACACACACCCAATGAGTGATACACACACGTCTAAACCAGTTGAGATGCCGTTTGTTAGCGTGGTGATCAGTTCCTATAACTCAGCGCTATATATCGATCAGTGCATTCAAAGTCTACTGGCCCAGACATATCCACATTTTGAGATTATTGTGGTTGATTGCTCCAGCGACGATACGTTCCATCTGATCAATTCTTACGGGGATCCCCGTATCCGCGCATTTCGAATAAATGAACGGATATCACCCGCACAAGCCCGAAATTTCGCGATCGAACAATCGACAGGCACTTACATCGCATTAATGGACTCGGATGACTATTGCGACCCCAACCGTCTTGAGGCGCAGTTGGCACATCTCGCCAGGACCGGAGCCTGGTCTGCCCATGCAGCGGGCTGGTGCCTAAACCGACTCACCGGAATTCGATGGATCGCGGAAATTCACGATCCCCTTGTAGAGCGCCAGCAGACACAATTCCCGACATTACTTAAAGCCTATTCAAGGGAGGCACTTACCCGACGATTGCTTGAAAAGTCAATTTGTGAACAGGCAGATCTATGCTGGTGGTTTACAAAAGGAGCGCTGAGGCACGCGAGCTATCGTAATCCGTCAATAAAGGGGCCCGGATTTTTTTTACTCCCTGGGGCACAAGAACCCAGAATCCGTGTCAACTATCGTTCCTCTGAGCAACTCATAATCGGACATTTTGGGTCTCTGTCTCAGTCACGATCGCTTTCTGATGTAATTGATGCGCTCGCTGAATTTCTAAGCAGCTTCCCTGCGCGCAGGGGTTATGTCAAAGTTCATGTTTACGGAAGTACGCTCGATAAACAATCGATAAAGGCAATCGAAAGAAACAAAGTAGCAGACTCAGTTGTCGAGCACGGACGGGTCGAGGCTGATCGTACGACAGGACTATCAGGCCGACAAAGAATTAACATGATGATGCAGACCTGTGACTATCTTCTATTGCTTCACGGTTCAGATCCGAGCGCAGTGAATACATACCCTCTAAATTTTACGAATACTGGTGGGCTGGGAGACCAGTATTAGCTCTGGTCCACAAAAACTTGCAGCTTGAAAGTTTGGCACTTTCAATGAGTGATCAGAATCGTGTTTATCGTGCTGCCGATGAAAGAAAAGCAGGTACGAAGATGCTGATTGATGCTTGGGACCGCTGGCAAGACGGCACGATTAGTAAATTCGAATTAAAAACTTCTCCGATTTCTCCGCGCGACGCCGTAGCGAAAGTCAATGAAGAACTCAATCGTAAAATCAAGTATGCATAGGGATGTTTACCGGGAAACCGCGCTCGCAACTGCAGTAGAAATTACTTATGAATAAACCAACTCTTAAACTTGACTTTGCAGACTTTAATGGGATAGACAAAAGTCACAATTGGTTCACCAAAATTCTAAGAAAAGATTTTGATGTTGTGATTTCCGACCGTCCCCACCTACTTATTTTTCAAGAAGGTGGACATTTGAACCGGCTTTACACATGTAAAAAACTTTTCTGGACGGGTGAGTCAATCTATCCTGACTGGACTCGCACAGATTATGCGATGACTTGCCACTATATTGATAGTCCTCGACACCTCCGCTTCCCCTATTATGTTTGGGGCGCAGAGGCAGGGGTAAGTGATCTGATGAAAATGCCTGGTGACGCCGAAAAAGTCCTGGGTGAGAAGCGAAAGTTTTGTTCGGCAGTGGTCTCAAACGGTAATAGAAAACGTGCCAGGGAGCGCGCTGACTTCCTGCTAAAGTTAATGTCAACACTCCGTGTAGATTCAGCAGGAAAGTATCTGAATAACTATGGTGCTTTAGCCTCTGGTGGAACTGCAAAGATGGATTTTATACGGAGATATAAATTCAATTTTTGTTATGAAAACAAGAATCTTCCGGGCTACACGACGGAGAAACTCATACAAGCAATGTGGGCGCGATGTATCCCAATATACTGGGGTAACGATCGTCTCGGAGAGGAATTCAATACACGGAGCCTGCTTCATCGAAATGCATTTACCAGCGACGAGAGTTTTATCGATGCAATTTTGGAGGTCGACTCGGATGCTAGTCTTTATCGACACTACTTAAACGAACCATTCTTTCATGACAACAAGCCGAATTTGTATTATGATTTCAGCCGTCTTCTCAATTTCTTCCATCAAATTCTAGATGACAATTCACCGCCCGTCAGCCATCGTCGAAGATGGTTTTCCTTTGGCCGATGGACTCTTGCGAAGCGGCACCATTACTATTGATGCCGAAAGTTTTGTAACGTAGAAAAGGGGGCTGATTGATTGCCGTAATACTTGCAGGAGGGCTTGGCACACGTATCAGCGAAGAAACGCACCTGAAGCCCAAGCCGATGATAGAGATCGGTGGGCGTCCTATTCTCTGGCATATCATGAAAATCTACTCAAGTTATGGAGTCAATGATTTCATAATATGCTGTGGCTATAAGGGTTACGTTATCAAAGAGTATTTCGCCAACTATTTTCTACACATGTCAGATGTGACGTTTGACATGACTGATAACTCCATGGAGGTTCACTATCGAAAAGCTGAACCCTGGCACGTTACGCTCGTTGATACAGGGGACAATACAGCGACTGGTGGCCGACTCAGGCGCGTATCCCGTTACTTAGAGAAAGAGGATCTCTTCTGCTTTACTTACGGTGATGGCATCAGTGATATCAACATTTCTGACTTGATTGCATTTCATCGAAGACATGGCAGGCTTGCTACCGTTACCGCGGTTAGTCCGCCGGGGCGATTCGGATCTCTTACAGTACAGCATCAGAGCGTTGTTGGTTTTCGAGAGAAACCACAAGGGGAAGGCGGCCTCATCAGCGGTGGGTTTTTTGTCCTCTCACCGCAGTGTGTCGACTATATAGAGGGGGATTTCACGCCTTGGGAGCTTGATCCTATGGTTAAGCTATCAAGCCAAGGTGAACTTATGGCATTCGAACACCAGGGGTTCTGGCAACCGATGGACACGCTCCGGGAGAAACAATTGCTTGAAGGCTTATGGCAGTCGGGCAATGCGCCGTGGAAGAGGTGGGATTGACCCAAGATGCCAGGAATCCACAAAGAATTTTGGAAAGGGAAACGGGTTTTTCTAACTGGCCATACAGGGTTTAAGGGTAGTTGGCTGAGCTTGTGGTTACAGAGACTGGGGGTTGAATTGAGCGGCTACGCACTGCAGGCGCCAACACAACCGAGTCTTTTTGAGCTTGGGCATGTGGCGTCAAAGATGAATTCTGTGACTGGTGATATTCGGGATCTAAAAAAGCTGTCTGAAACGCTGAATATTGTCCGCCCTGAAATTGTCATTCATATGGCAGCCCAGCCCTTGGTGCGTTATTCATATATTGAGCCTGTAGAAACCTATGCAACAAATGTAATGGGAACAGTAAACATTCTTGAGGCTTCGCGAAACACGCCCGGTGTTCGCGCACTCGTAAACGTGACCACCGATAAATGCTATGAAAATCGCGAGTGGATATGGGGCTATAGAGAGCATGATCGACTGGGCGGATATGATCCCTACAGCAGCAGTAAAGCCTGCGCAGAACTCATCACTGCAGCGTACCGGACATCCTACTTTGGCGCTAAACGCGAAAGCTCAGTTGCGCTAGCGATTGCAACGGCGAGAGCCGGCAATATCATCGGCGGCGGCGATTGGGCAAAAGATCGTTTAATTCCGGACATCATTGGTGCATTTAGTCAAAACGAGCCTGCGGTCATCCGAAATCCGCAAGCGACTCGACCATGGCAGCACGTGCTTGATGCTTTATACGGGTATTTACTGCTGGCGGAGCAACTTTTTCTAAACGGCCAGAAATTCAGTGCTGCTTGGAACTTCGGGCCGGATGGTCGGGAATCGCGCACAGTTGCTTGGATCGCAGACACGATAACCAGAAGCTGGGGTAGCACTGCAACTTGGCAGGCCGTTGATCAATCGGGCTATCATGAGGCGGCCTCCCTGAATCTAGACGCTACCCAAGCACGAAGCGAGCTGGGATGGGAATCGATTTTAGGTTTAGACCAAGCCATCGACCTTACCGTCAAATGGGCCAAAGCATATCAATCTGACCGCGATATGCGCGAATTCACAACACAACAGATTGTTTCATATGAAAAGCTTATCTCGCAATGATTGAAAACGACGATACAGCTGCGCTACGAATACAGATTTCGTGTTTAATTGATCGGTACGCGGAAATCGCATTTAGGCAGCGAGACTTCGTTCCGGGTGAGGATCCGGTTCCGCCGTCTGGAAAGAAAATTGGGGCAGAAGAGCTCAAACTGATGGTCGAAGCGTCACTTGATGGCTGGTTGACAACTGGTCGTTTTAACGAAGCATTTGAGCAAAATCTCGCGCAATTTCTTGGAGTCAAGTACGTTATCACTGTCAACTCCGGATCTTCTGCAAATCTTGTTGCATTCAATACGCTTACAAGTCCTAAATTGGGAGATCGGGCAATTAAGGCAGGAGATGAGGTAATAGGCGTTGCGGCAGGATTTCCCACAACCGTAAATCCAATAATCCAATTTGGTGCGGTACCTGTGTTTGTCGATATCGAGCTCGGAACCTATAACATTAATCCCGAAAAAATTGAGGCAGCGATTGGTCCGAAATCACGAGCCATCATGCTCGCCCATACTCTCGGAAATCCCTATAATTTAGATGTTGTTACTAATTTGTGTAAGAAATATGGTCTTTGGCTAATTGAGGACTGCTGTGACGCTCTAGGCTCAACCTACGCAAACAAATTAGTGGGCACATTTGGTGATATCGGGACGCTAAGTTTTTATCCTGCCCACCATATCACCATGGGGGAAGGTGGTGCGATCTTCACAAATAACCCAGAGCTCAAACAAATCGCCGAAAGTTTCAGAGACTGGGGCAGAGACTGTTATTGCGCCCCCGGACGGGATAACACTTGCGGAAAACGCTTCTGCTGGAAACTGGGATCACTACCTGAAGGTTACGACCACAAGTACACTTACTCGCATATTGGATACAACCTTAAAATTACTGATATGCAGGCTGCCTGCGGACTGGCGCAGATCCAAAAAGTAGCGCAGTTTATTGCGAAGAGAAAGCAGAATTTCAATTTTTTAAAGCACCGTCTCTTAAGCTGCGAAGAGTATCTAATTCTTCCTGAGGCCACCCCAAGATCGGATCCATCTTGGTTTGGGTTTCCGATCACATTAAAAAATTCCACACCGGTGAGCCGACTTGACTTGCTGAGTTACCTTGATCAAAAAAAGATCGGGAGCCGTCTGCTGTTCGCCGGCAATTTAGTTCGCCAACCTTCCATGGAAGGAAAGCTTTTTCGAATAAGCGAGACGCTGGCGAATACTGACACTGTGATGAATAGTACGTTTTGGCTCGGCATCCAGCCATCTTTATCCGAAGACATGCTTAATTACTCCGCAGAAACTATTGAATCGTTCCTTGGTGTTAGATTTTGAGTTCTGATATAATGTCTTCTTCCCAAAAATTCGATACTAGAACACTTAGAAAACGAGTTTTGCAGATGGCCTATGCAGGCTCTGCTGTGCATATCGGCTGCGCTTTTTCGATCATCGAGATTCTGGCCACGCTTCACAAACGCTATCTTCGCTACCCAGAGAACAATCCGAATGCCGAGGCGCGAGACTACTTAGTGCTTAGCAAGGGCCACGGTGTAATGGCCCAGTACGCATGCATGGTTGATCGTGGTTGGCTATCCGAATCCGATTTAGAGCACTACTTTTCAGACGGGAGCATATTGAAAGGTTTATCTGATTCTCGAGTGGATGGGTTGGAGGCTACATCTGGCTCCCTTGGTCACGGTCTGTCGGTAGGCGTTGGGTTGTCTCTTGCGGCCAAATTAAAGCGCACTGGACAAAAAACTTTTGTGATCGTCGGTGACGGGGAGATTAATGAGGGCCCCATATGGGAGGGACTGCTCTTTGCACACCATCATCGACTGAAGGATCTAATGGTCATAGTTGATGAAAATGGCTTTCAGGCCATGGGTACAACCCGCGAAGTCATGAATATGGAAAGCATTGGGTCAAAATTTGATAGTTTCGGCTTTGATACCCGCGAGGTAAATGGCCACGATGAATCTGACATCAATCAGTCGATCAGAAATCTATTTTCACTCTCATCAGAAAACCCTAAGGCACTAATTGCCAAAACTGTTAAAGGCAAAGGGGTTCCCTTCATGGAGCACGATAATTCGTGGCACTACACAAGACTAAACTCTCAAACTTACCGTAATGCCTTAGACGCCCTGAAGACGACAACTCCATGAGGAGCGCTTTATCAGAAACGCTGGTTGAACTTGCAAGCCGGGACGAAAGGATCCTCCTTCTTACGGGTGATCACGGCTACTCACTCTTTGATGATTTCCGGCGAATGTGTCCTAGCCAGTATATTAACGCGGGAGTGGCTGAACAGAATATGGTCGGCGTAGCATCGGGTCTGGCTAGAGCTGGCTTTCGACCGATTGTCTATGGCTTAAGCGCATTTATCCCGATACGAGTACTTGAGCAAATCAAATTAGATATTGCCCACGATGATTTGCCTGTGATTTTTATCGGCGATGGCGCTGGTTTCGTATATAGCCATCTCGGCACCAGCCATCAATCTACCGAGGATATCGCTTGCGCCCGCTCAATACCAAATCTAAATGTATTTTCACCAGCGGACGCCCAGGAGACGAGGCGCTGTTTTTCGATTGCTTATCAATTAAGTAAGCCAGTCTACATCAGAGTTGGAAAGGCCGATCTCGGTACCGTACACTCTAAGCCAATAACTGCAGAGCTTGGGGATCTGATCACGCTTAAACCAGGCAAGAGCGGAAACCTAGCGCTACTCGCGACAGGTTCGATGGTAAGTACCGCACAACAGCTCTGTGAATCAGAGTTTCCAAGGGCAAGCCTTTACACGGCGCCTTTCATTAAGCCGATTAACGATGAGCAGCTCATAGGAATTTGTAGGACTAGCTCTGCCGTAATCACCCTTGAGGAGCACTCAATATTTGGTGGTTTTGGATCTGTCGTTGCCGAGATCGCCAGTGCATATGCACCGACTAGAATCTTTCGTATTGGAGTAGCGGATCGGTTCTCGGAATACTGCGGAAGTTACGGCTACCTGCTAAAGGAGCACGGCCTTGATTTTGAGTCTGTAAAAAAACGAATCTCCAGCTTTATTGATAGTTCTATCTAGAGCGTGATAAGACCTATAGAACTACTTCTTACAGGCGGGACAGGTTTTATTGGTCGGGCGTTGCTTAGAACGCTACGCAGCAAGACATCTCCGGCAAGAAACATCTGGGTGATCAGTCGAGATCCCAAAGCGTTTATGAATCAATACCCAACCCTTGGAAACTCAATCAGACTAATAAAGGCGGATGTTACAAATCGCGAATCACTTCCATTTACGATGAAATTCGATCAGGTAATTCATGCCGCGTCCGACACCATCACTCAGCGGACAGGGAGAAGACCCGACATTGGGAATCAAATTGTAGTGGGCACTCGAAATATACTTGAGTTAGCGAAAACCTCTGGAGCACGTCGATTTCTTTTTTTGAGCTCTGGGGCGGTCTACGGGAGTCATTCCTTTACAGAAGTTGGGGTATCTGAAACCCAATTTCTACCGAGCGCACTGGATCATCTCCGAGGCAGCGATACTTACAGTGACTCAAAACGAACTGCTGAGGCGCTTTGTCGCTCATACTTCGAGGAAAGTGCACTTGATGTATTGATTGCACGCTGTTTTTCCTTCGTTGGACGCGACCTGCCTCTCACAGCTCAATTTGCGATTGGAAATTTTATTTATGATGCATTGAGAGGCAACGAAATTACTGTCTCTGGCAGTGGAAACGCATTGCGTACATACCTCGATCAATCAGATCTCGCAGACTGGCTATTGAGAATTTTAGAATTTGGACGGGCTGGAGAAATATATAACGTTGGCTCCGATCAAGCTATCACGACCAAGGACCTGGCCCTGATGGTTAGAGCGCTTCTTGCTCCGAATAAATCTGTTCGAGTTTTGGGCGATCCAGCAGCTGATAATTTAGCACGCTCAATATACATACCCAATATCTCAAAAATCCGAGAGGAACTTGGGGTCCGACTAAGCATCTCATTGCCTGATGCTATTCGGTACGCGGCTCATAATCGTACTAGCGACTAACTCCGCAAAACCGCTCGCCGAAAAGATATTTGCTTTATTGCTGGCTAGAAAATGACGAATATTGGCTTGTCTTTCACAGAATTCGTTTTCGCTAATCGAATTGAGAAACCTATGAAGATTACTTAGGGAATCGAATTCTCGAGCGTCAATAAAAGTATTGCTCGGAACGTAGGCGGCCACATTTGGGGCGCCTTTATAAATCGGGATACACCCCCAGACCATCGTATCAAGCAGCTTCTCGGTAATGTAATTTTTCAGCTTTGATGAATTTTCATAACAAAAACAGAACTTTAACGAGCTTAATATTTCACCTTTGTCAATAACCTTTCCGCGATAGCTCGGAAAAGATGGTTTTTTAGTCATTTTCATGAAAACACTTTCGGCATTTCTCTTTAATTTTGCAAATCCCCCGTGTCTGGGAGATGGTTTATTCCATCCAAAACCCCAGAGGCTGAACGAGTCAAGATAATTTTTTTCATACCAGCGAATGATTCTTAGGCGCTCCTCATAGAGATCGTTACCGCTCTCTGGTGATTGCCACTTATTCGAATTAATCATTCCAACAAAGTTCGGCCGATCATCCCAAGGCCTAAACTTCTCCTGCTTTAATTCATGGGGGATTGCGATTTGAACCACGTTTGGAAGATCAAAGATGTCCGGGTCCCATCCGAAAACGGCTTCAAAATTTGCAAGATATATGCGGTCGCGATTTAGTCGGTTAAGAAATGGATTTTCGGTTGCAATCAAAAATTTTGGCACGCCTGTCTTCAGGAGTGGTTGTGCTTCCCAGTAAATTTCAAAACGCGGGGGTTCTTGGGCCACAATGTCAGGGGTATTTAGAGAAACCCCTCTGCGCTGGAAAGCTAACCTCAGCATCCGAGGGGCGTAGGTTGGCTCGAAGTGGCTGGTTGGGTCGGCCTCATGAAAAACCGAATTTTTGCTATGCCCCGCGGCAAGCAGATTACCGAATAGCATCTAAACTCCTCGCATACAGTTTCCTAACCCAGTTACGATAATAGTTAACTCGAAAAAGACGGTTAAATCGGTAGTACTTATTAAACTTCTTCACGATATAAGGTGTATCTCTAGCCAAACCTGATTTTTTGCCGAATACTTTTTGATAGAGAAAAAATCGATAGTCACTTAGCTGATTTCCGGTGATTCCGACATTCAATTGGGATTTCAGATACGTAAGAAAAGATAAGCGATCACTCACGGATTCATTTAGTCCGTCATTAGACTCATGTATTCGATAGAAAAAAAGAGGCTTTCCATACCAATAGACCTTGCCGAGTCTGATCAACTCTTTTAATAAACGCACATCGCTATACTTTCCCGCAAGTTTTGTGAAATGCGATTGATTAAGTAACTCCTTAAGCAATTGAGTTCGATATACGTAACCTGGAAACGGCGCAATACCCCTACTGAATTTAAAGAAATAATGGTTCATGAGATCTGAAATTGTAATTGGTCCTTCAACTTCCCGCAGCGGAAGGAAAGCCGATGTCATTACAGACTCATCCCGTAGGATAAATGCATTAAAGCCAATTGCCGCGATCAGGTCGTATCTGCTTTCGAGCGACCAAAATGCATTGACAAGTGTGGGTAGCATCTGGTCATCATCATGAAAAAGCATGATGTAATTGGTTTTGCACTCGTCAACACAGGTCTTCCAGTGATCAAATACAGTCTCTACATCATCTCTTAGGCGTAGAATGAAACGTGTATCATACTGTTTCAGTTTTTTTCTTACTAAGCTGTCGGTCGAGTTATCTGAGACCACAAATTCAAAATTTTGGTTTGATTGCCTCAAAATCGAATCGATAGCGGCGGCGACCATTGACGGCCGATTATGGGATAGAAGGTAGATTGTGAGCCCTTTTTTCCGCTGGTCTATGCTAACCGACTCCATAAAAGTGCTCTCAAGCGGCATTTGGCATGTGTTCCAAAGTAAGATTCGATTACAGGGAGTTTTAAGAACTCACTTTTTGAGAGTAAGTAGCGCATCTCAGGCGCTGAAATTTGGTTGATAAGGTTTTATTAAACACAGTGATCTAGGAATTGGAATAGGCGATGACGCTGTCTGTTGCAATCATTACGAGGAATGAGGGTCACAATATCGGTTCGTGCCTTGAGAGCGTTAACTTTGCAGACGAGATCATTGTACTGGACTCGAATAGCTCCGATGATACAGTAGAGATTGCAAGGAATTTTGGGGCTAAAGTTTTTGTATCCGTAAACTGGGAAGGGTTCGGTCTAGAGAAAAACAAGGCGCTAGAACTCTGTACTGGTGACTGGATTCTCTCATTGGATGCGGATGAGCGAATTACAGAGGAACTTAAAAGCGAAATCTTGATGGCCATTACAAGAACAGATGTATCGACCTTTGCGATTCCCCGGCGCTCTTGGTACTGTGGAAAGTTTATGAATTACTCTGGGTGGCGTCCTGATTACGTCATTCGGCTGTTTAGGCGTGGGCAGGCAAGATTTTCAAACCACCTCGTCCACGAAAAAGTCATCTGTGACGGTCGGGCGGTTAGGTTAACTCACACCATGATTCATTTAAGCTTTCGGAATTTCGAAAACGTTCTTGAAAAGATAAATACTTATTCGAGCGCCTCTTCTCGGCAGATGGCGCTTGAAGGAAGAACCGCGGACCCGATTACCGCCCTGGCGCACGGTTTCTGGACTTTCCTACGAACTTACATTCTCCGTCTTGGTTTTTTAGATGGTAAGTACGGATTAGCGCTTGCGATTTCAAATGCTCAGGGGACTTACTATCGATACCTGAAGCTTTGGTTCTTAAACCAAAGTAGTCAGCTTGATGTTAATCCAGATAAGCTAAAGCGCCCAGCGAGACCTCCTACCGCTCAAGATGACTGAGGTGCCTATCGAATCAAAATTTATTTATTTTCTGGGACATTTGATTACTTAATTCTGACCAAATGGTTTCGACACTCAGGGTATCGAGGCAGTGCGCGTGGCTCTCAATATGTCGATTACAGCCTTCTTGCTGACATGGAACGCATGAAAGCATTGTGTTCTGAATAACCTTTATTGGGGGAGTCCCGGGACGTGGATGCGGACCCCAAAGTCGTTGATCGGTTGGACCATAGATTGCGAGTCCCGCCACGCCAATCGCAGCGGCTAGATGTGTCACCGAGGTGTCAACCCCAACAAAATATTCTGTCCGGGTTAACAGCCCCACCAACTGCGGCCACGATAACACTCCATCTAATCGTGTGACCTCGAGACCAGAAAAAATGTGATCGAGGTAACGTCTTTCTGATGGCTTGTCGCTGCCAGTCACCACGACACGGTAGCCGGCCCTACGAAACCGCTCGGTGAGGGCCCGCCAGCCGGCAGTGTCCCACTGCTTATATCTGAACGCCGCGCCCGGATGAAAAGTCGCTATTGGTAATCGGGATATGTCACTTACTGCGGAAAAGTCTGGGTCAGGCGCCGATAACGCAGGATAGGCACTAACTCCCAAAGGTTTGAGCAAGGACAGAACTTGTGACACCCGATGTACGCCTGCCTGTGTCACAGTCTCGGTAAAAAACCAATCCCTGATGGCTCCTCCGAGCGCGGCAGACTTAAACGTGATTGCTTTCGGACTGGCAAGCCGGGCTAAAAAGCTCGGTCGATCCCCTGACTGCGTCGAAAGCGCTAAATCGTATTGACCCAACAGTGATAACGCTAAGCGAGCCGTTCTCCAAAAGCTGGCGCTCAGAGGAACGGTGATCACTCTGTTCGCTGCGCAGTTTCTCTCAAGCACGCCATGAGTACCTTCAAAAACGAGCCAATCAATTTGCACTTCCGGCCATCTCTGCCTCAGCGACACTGCAAGCGACGTTGCAAGGATTACATCGCCAAGTCGACGGAGACAAACAATCAGAATGCGTTTGGGTGACTCAAGTTCGATACTCATTGTTCAGGTAGAGCATTAAGAGCTTGATCGTCGAGTCGGGTGTATAAATCTCTATAAAGTCCAGCTTCTATTAGTAAATCTTTATGCGTGCCCTGCTGTATAACCCGACCATGTTCCATCACTACAATTTGATCTGCATCAACTACGGTTGATAGGCGGTGAGCGACGATTAAGGTTGTTCTTCCACGCCGCAGATTATCCACCGCACTTCTAATACTTGTCTCCGAAACATTATCCAGCGCTGAAGTTGCTTCGTCTAGAATCAGAATAGGCGCATCCTTAACAAACGCTCGGGCAATTGCAACACGCTGCCGCTGCCCCCCCGAAAGGCGGACCCCTCGGTCACCAACCATCGTCTGAAGTCCTTCGGGGAGGCTACGAATAAATTGCTCTAAATCCGCCGCCCGAACAGCCTGCCAGATGGCTTCCTCAGAAACGTTATCTCTTCCGTAGGCGATATTACGTCCAATAGT